>Ga0207661_10000379_pt1 | contig 28634 bp, 28 predicted proteins | sample KBSC713LmetaG_FD_184337 | JGI IMG/M metagenome (GOLD analysis project Ga0207661, IMG submission 184337) | Corn rhizosphere microbial communities from Kellogg Biological Station, Michigan, USA - KBS C7.1-3L metaG (SPAdes) (version 2) | ecosystem: Host-associated > Plants > Roots > Rhizosphere ...
CGCCGCCATGAAGAGGAAATCCAGCGTCGCCGCGGCCGAGACGCCCGCGTGCGACCAGCCCATCGCGTCCGAGATCGGTTGCAGGAATACCGCCAGCGACAGCATCGAGCCGAAGCCGATACATGTCATCAGCGCGCCGGCTGCGACGACAACCCAGCCGTAGTCGAAACTGGAAGTCTTGTTCATGGCGTTTCCTTGAGCCGCCCCTTTCGGGGTCTGCTTGAGGCCGCAATGGTGGTCTATCCGGCGTGATTGGGCAAGGTGCCGAGACGCAAACCGCCTTGCGTGAAACGAAAGGCAGCAGCGACCATGACGCGTGCCGTACTCTCCAGGAGGTACCGGGGCTACATCGCCTGCCTCAACAAGCAGGATTGGCCGACCCTTTCGCAGTTCGTTCACGAAAACGTTCACTACAACGGCAGGCGGGTCGGCCTCTCAGGTTATCGCGAGATGCTCGAAGCAGATTTTCGCGCGATTCCCGATCTCCAATTCAACATCGAACTGCTGATCTCCGAGCCGCCGCGCATAGCGAGCCGCTTGCGTTTCGATTGCACGCCGAAGGGGATGCTGTTTGGCATGGCGGTAAATGGCAGGAGAGTTCAGTTCGCCGAAAATGTCTTCTACGAATTTCGCGACGGCCTGATCGCTAACGTCTGGTCGATCATCGACAAGGCGGCGATCGAAGATCAGTTGTAGCGCGAAATTCTAACCGCAATTCCACGCCGGCCCGATCGGCGTCCAGCTCCAGCAGGGACCAAAGCTGCCGCCATTGTAGCGTCCGCGGTAGAAGCCGGGACGGCCGAAATAATATCGCTCGCCGTCATATCCATAATAGTAGGGGGTGTAGTCCGGCTCCCCTGTAACGGCTCCCTTTGCGCCGAATACGGGACGGCTGTTGTTTGTCGGCTGATGGTAGCCCGGCAGAAAGCCGTAGCCGTGCCAGTGAGAAACGTGCCGCTTGTGCGCAGGGGCGCCTGACGTGACGGCGGGTAACAGCGACAGAAGGATGGCGGTCAATACGGATAAGATGCGTGACATTGACGCAGAATAACCGGCTCGCGGCTGCAATGCGATTGAAATCGAGCGGCGTCTGGATTCCGTCGGGATGATGATCGCATCGAGCGCGCATCGAAGTGAACCGACCCCGATGAGCGAACCACGCCGTTTTCCGCTCATTTTTGTTCCAGTCGGCGTGCCGATCAGACAGTTACATTGTCGCAGTTCGTGCATCTCTCGTGCGCTGGTTGCGATTGTCCTTGCGCTGCATTTCCGAACTGAGCGCTAATTTTGGCGATCAGCGCGGGCCGTGGTCAGGAAGTGTGTTGCAGAGTGGAGTGCGCGATGGAAAAGAAAATTCAACTGAGCGAACGCGAGTACCGGGGCCGTCTCAAGAGTCTGATGAAAGACGCGTTCAACTCGGAGCTAAAGCCGTTGAGGTCACTGCAAACCGTCACCAAAAAACGAAGAGCGCTGAAAAAGTGGCACGCAAGAAATTCCCGCTCCACCAAACCAGGCACGACGCCGTCCTGCTGATGGTGCGAGCGGCGCGTCCTGCAAGATAAGTCGGTGTCCATGCGCTGGCGGCTGGCCTTCGCCGCCGCCGGAAGCTGGCGGGTGTCTCAGCTGTCCACCTTCAGTGCGGCGATGAAGGCCTCCTGCGGGATGTCGACCTTGCCGAACTGCCGCATCTTCTTCTTGCCTTCCTTCTGCTTCTCCAGAAGCTTTCGTTTGCGCGTGACGTCGCCGCCGTAGCATTTCGCGGTGACGTCCTTGCGCAGCGCGCGCACGGTCTCGCGCGCGATCACCTTGCCGCCGATCGCCGCCTGGATCGGAATCTGGAACATGTGCGGCGGGATCAGCTCCTTCATCTTTTCGACCATGGCCCGGCCGCGGCCCTCGGCGCGAGTACGATGCACCAGCATCGACAGCGCATCCACCGGCTCGCCATTGACCAGGATCTGCATCTTGACGAGATCAGCCGGCTTGTAGTCGGTGAGGTGATAGTCGAACGAGGCATAGCCCTTCGAGACCGATTTCAGGCGGTCGTAGAAGTCGAACACCACCTCGTTCAGCGGCAGATCGTATTTCACCATCGCGCGGCTGCCGACGTAGGTCAGCTCCTTCTGCGCGCCGCGGCGATCCTGGCACAGCTTCAGAACGCTGCCGAGATATTCGTCCGGCGTGAGGATCGTGGCCTCGATCCAGGGCTCGTCGATCTCGGCGATCTTGACCACGTCGGGCATGTCGACGGGATTGTGAATCTCGATCTCGCTGCCGTCGGTGAGCCTCATCTTATAGATCACGCTCGGCGCGGTCGCGATCAGGTTGAGATCGAATTCGCGGCTTAGCCGCTCCTGGATGATCTCCAGATGCAACAGCCCGAGGAAGCCGCAGCGGAAGCCGAAGCCGAGCGCGGCGGAGGTTTCCATCTCGTAGGAGAAGCTTGCATCGTTGAGGCGCAGCTTGCCCATCGCCGCGCGCAGCGTCTCGAAATCATTGGCGTCGACCGGGAACAGGCCGCAGAACACCACCGGGATCGCCGGCTTGAAGCCCGGCAGCATTTCCGCGACTGGCTTTCTGTCGTCGGTGATGGTGTCGCCGACGCGCGTATCTGCGACTTCCTTGATCGCGGCGGTGATGAAGCCGATCTCGCCGGGCCCGAGCTCCTCGACCTGCTCCATCTTCGGCGTGAAGAAGCCGACGCGCTCGACGTCATAGGCCGCGTTCGTGCCCATCATGCGGATGCGCTGGCCCTTCTTCATGATGCCGTCGACGACGCGAACCAGCACGACGACGCCGAGATAGACGTCGTACCAGCTGTCGACCAGGAGCGCCTTCAAGGTCGCGTCGCGGTCGCCCTTCGGCGCCGGCAGGCGCGTGACGATCGCCTCCAGCACGTCTCCCACGCCTTCGCCTGTTTTGGCCGAGATCGGGATCGCGTCGGAGGCATCGATGCCGATCACGTCCTCGATCTGCTGCTTCACCTTCTCGGGCTCGGCGGCGGGCAGATCGACCTTGTTCAAGACAGGCACGATCTCGAGATCGTTGTCGAGCGCCTGGTAGACATTGGCAAGCGTCTGCGCCTCCACGCCCTGGCTGGCGTCGACCACGAGCAGCGCGCCCTCGCACGCGGCGAGCGAGCGCGAGACCTCATAGGCGAAGTCGACATGGCCCGGCGTGTCCATCAGATTGAAGATGTAATCCTTGCCGTCCCTGGCCTTGTAGTGCAGCCGCACCGTCTGCGCCTTGATGGTGATGCCGCGCTCGCGCTCGATATCCATGGAATCGAGCACCTGTTCCTTGCCCGCCATCTCGCGATCCGAAAGCCCGCCCGTCATCTGGATCAGGCGGTCGGCCAGCGTCGATTTGCCATGGTCGATATGGGCGACAATGGAGAAGTTGCGGATGTTCGGAATGGCGGCGGTCGTCATGGGGCGCGGGATTACCACCCGCATCTCCGGGCGGCAACCATATTGCTGAATTTTAAAGGGTTTCGTTCACGCCAAGCTGATTCCTCTTCTCCGCAAAAAGCGCTAGGCGTGGGTGCATGTCGACCGCCTCTTCCTTGCCCGCAACCGCCCGCCGCCGGCGCCGCCGTCTGCGCTTCCGGCGCATTGCCGCCTGGCTTGCTTCGCGCGCCACGCGCCCGGATACCGCCTATTGGCTCGTCGTCACCTTCGCGCTGGTGCACGGCCTGATCTGGACCAAAATCCTGATCGAGCTGAAGGCCGCGCAGGACGTTCACATGGATGTCGCGGAAGCCTTCGCCTGGGGCCAGAAGTTCCAGCTCGGCTACGGCAAGCATCCGCCGCTCTCGGGCTGGGTCGCGGGGGCGTGGTTCTATTTCTTCCCGGCGCAGGACTGGGCGACCTATGCGCTCGCCATGACGGTTCTCGGCGTCGGCCTCGTCATCTGCTGGTTCATCGCGCTGCGCGTGGTCGAGCCTCGCCGCGCCTTTTTTGTCGTGGTGATGCTCGCGCTTTATCCGATCTTCAATTTCAAGGGATTCAAGTACAACCCCGATCTCTTGCAACTCGTTACGCTGCCGCTGGTCGTGCTTGCCTATCTCAACGCCTTCGAGAAGCGCAGCTGGCAGAGCGGCATCTGGCTCGGGCTTGCGGGCGCGGCGGCGCTGATGACCAAATATTGGGTGCTGACCATGATCGGCGCCATTGGGCTTGCCGCGCTGATCCATCCCGACCGGCTGAAATTTCTGGCTTCGCTTGCGCCGTGGGTCGCGATCGCAACCCTCGTGGTGGCGATGATCCCGCATCTGATCTGGCTGAAGCAGGTCGACTTCGTGCCGCTGACCTATGCCGGCGATGTCTATGGCCTGTCGGACCGCACCCAGAGCGCGCAGCTCGTGGCGGGCTATGTCGGTCACAATCTCGCGCTGCTGGTGTTGCCGGTCGCGCTGGCCGCGCTGGCGCTGGCCTGGCCGCCGCGGTGGATCGCGCACGCCTGGTCGCACGGTCCCAATCCAGGCGTCAACCTCGCGCAGGCGAAGAACGTCTGGTGGATCCAGGCCATCGTCGCGATCGGACCACCGCTCGGCGGGCTGATCTTCACGATCTATATGAAAACCGACTGGGGCATCTCGCTGTTCTTCCTGGTGCCGCTGGCGCTGGTGGCGATTCCGCGTGTGCGGGTTCCCGCGGGCGCGCTGTTCCGCCTCACCGCGATCTGGCTGGTGCTGTCGCTCGCGACGCTCGCGGCGGCGCCCCGCATCGCCGTGCTGGAGATGGAGCACAATCCCAACAGCGCCAGCGCCTATGGCGCGCGGTCGCAGCTCGCGCGCGAATTGACCGAGCTCTGGCACCGCCAGTTCGGCTCGCGCTGGGCCGTGGTCGCCGGCACCACCGAGATCGGCGAGCCCATGACCTTCTACAGCCCCGATCATCCCGCGCCGTTCACGCCCGGCGAAGTCTGGTCGTCGGGGCTGACGTCATTGGAGGAAGCCAAGCGTCTCGGCTTCATCGGCATTTGCGACACCACCGACGGGCGCCTGCCGGTGTGCGAAAAGTGGATGAAGGAAAACGCGCCAGACGCACCCGAGCAGATCATCACCACGCAGCGCTTCTTCCGTGGCCATCCCGGACCATCGATCGCGTGGAAGGTCTACATCCAGCCACCGGCGAAGTGATGGCTGCGTTGATGCGTAGGGTGGGCAAAGGCGCAAAGCGCCGTGCCCACCACGTTGTGCAACGTTATCCTGAATGGTGGGCACGGCGCTAACGCGCCTTTGCCCACCTACGGATTGGCGATTGGACGGCGATTTCAAACAGCCTGCCCGCCGTCATTGCGGGCGAAACGAAGCAATCCACTTCTCCGCTTGCTGAAGCATGGATTGCTTCGTCGCTTCGCTCCTCGCAATGACGGCGGCTTCGTGGTGGAAATTCCCGATTTCCATGACGGGGGCGCGGATCGAATCGCTAATATCGCGTATCAGGCTCTCGAGGAAATCGCCATGGATGCCGAGATACCGTTGCGCGCCAGGCGCGTGCGAATACCCAGTCGCGAGTGGGACGAGGCGTCCAGCGCCATCAAGCGCGCCATGCGGCTCACGGCGGAGTTGAACAAGCTCTCCTTCGACGATGCCGCCAGGGTGAGAGAAATATTCAGCGAGCTGACGGGCCGGAAGGTGGACGACACGTTCATCCTCATCCCGCCCTTCTATTCGGCTTATGGTCTCGATCTCCGGGTTGGGCAGCGTGTGTCCATCAACCAATGCTGCACGCTTTACGACATGGGCGGCGTCGACATCGGCGATCGCGTCATGATCGGGCCGAACGTGAACATCATCACCACCGGCCACGCGCTGAAACCTTCCGAGCGGCGGGCTTACATCGAGGCAAAGCCGATCGTCATTGAAAGCAACGTTTGGATTGCAACAGGTGCCACCATCGTCGGCGGGGTCAGGGTGGGCGAAAATTCAGTGGTCGGAGCCGGAGCGGTTGTCACGAAAGATGTTCCGCCGAACAGCTTCGTGGCGGGTGTCCCCGCCAGAGTCGTTCGTTCGCTCGAGGAAGATCCGCTTGCATAGCTGTCGATTCCTGCAACTCGTCGGCCCCTCGTTGCCGACGCGAGCCATCTGACCCTATATTCAGCGCCGATGTCACACGATCCTCGCCTTCATCGCACTCCCGTCGACGTTCTCAACTATGAGATCGTCCAGGATCAGGCCGCGGCGCTCGGACGGATGGGGCGGGCGCTGGAAGAGGCTCTCGCCAGGCTGCGGGAGTTCGATACCGCGCATCCGCGCGCCGACGCGCCGCCGCCGGCGCGAGAGGGGAGGCGCACCCTCGTCAGGGAAGCCGGCCACGCGCTCTGGATGTTCGTGGTGCAGCGCGAGGCCTGTGGCCTGCGCGACAGCCGCGGCATCATGCGCGAGTACAAGGTGCCGGGCGAGGTGCAACTGTGCATGGGCGCGGTCGTCGCCCCGCGGCGCTAGCCGAAGCTCAAATAAGGAAGCTCAATAGAAAACGGCGCTGTTGCCAGCGCCGTTCTGGTGCACCTAACGCGTGGAATCGCCCCACTTTGACTGGCACTGGCGGGAGCGACCCGCTCTGGCTCTGCTGGCGTGGGAAGCCTTGTCGCGATCCACCGCCGAGGCTACGCCGCATTCACGTGGAGTCAATCGGATTAACGATAATTTTAAGCCAAAGCCCGTTCCCATCGCGGCATCGCAACAGGTTCCAGCCATCATGAGCACGACGCGCACGTCGATGCGAAAACGGGTGTGTGGAGGATAGCGGCCGACTTCGGCTAAGCGTCCGCGGGAACCTTGGTAGGGAATCTCTCCGTCCAGGCGGTCATGCCAGGAAAAGCGCCTCAATCCGATGAACTTCGCGTACAGCGTCGCGGTCGGCGATCCGAGCGTGATGCGCGATCAGGTTCGGGTAGGCGTGAATCTCGAAGCCAACACGAGGCGCCCAGCCCGTCATCGCATACAGGCCGACGTCGGCAATGGAGTAGTCCTTTCCCAACAGATACTCACGCGTGGACAGGTGCTGGTCGACAAAGGCGAAGCGCGCCCTCAACCGCTCGCGGAAGACATCCTTCGCCCGCTCGTCCAGTGCCGTGTAGAACAGTGGGCCGAGACCTCCCTTGTGCATCTCGCTGGAGAGAAAGTTCAGCCAGGCTTGAAGTCTCGCCCGCTCGATGGTTCCGTGCGGCGGAGCGAGCTTTCCCGTCGTATCGCGGTCCGCGATGTACTGGGCGATCGCGGCTGCCTCGAGCAGCACGCTGCCGTCATCGAGCGCCAAAGCCGGTACGTAGCCCAGTGGGTTTATGGCCTTGTAGTCCTCACCATCCGCCATCTTCTTGCTGGCTTCATCAACCCTTACGGCGACAAAGGAAAGGCCGCTCTCGAGCAAGGCGACATGGGGCATGAGCGATATCGTGCCCGGCGCGTAGTATAACTTCATGTCGCCATCTTCTCCTCCCGGCCAACTGACGTTCAGGCGGCCTGCCTGGCGGTGATTTGCCCCGACGGGCAAATCACTTCGTTTTATCGAAAGTCGTGTCAAGCCCTCTCGCGAAAAATATTCAGCTTCCGTTTTTCGGAAATATATGCTTATGTTCGCGCATCCCGCCTCATCCAGAGGGACGTTACGGCCAATCGTCACGAAACGTGGGGCGGGTTGCGATGGACGCGGATAGCGCTGCGAGACGAGCGGCGCCGAGGCGGACGAGCGAAGTCGTGTGGTCCTGATCCCCCGACGCTGGGATCAAGTCTTGCGAGGCGTTTCGCAGGACGACGGTGGCTAACAAGCCCGGCACACCGAGGAGAGCACGTATAAGCCGTAAACCATCGCGCAGGGAATGCCGGGATGTTCGGCGTACCTGTGGTGACTGCCGCCTGCGTTTTTTGTTGCAGGCGGGCCATGGGTGCGGCCAGCACCCGGCATTCCCTGCGCCCTCCTTGTTTCGAGGGCCGCCGATGATGCAAAGCTCGGGCGCGTTTCGTGCCGCGAGAATGCGGAGTCACGTCCCTCCGCTGTCATCACCCGCGAAAGCGGGTGATCCAGTACGCCGCGGCCTATCGGCTCAAGCACGACCGCTTTTGGAATACTGGATCGCCCGGTCGAGCCGGGCGATGACGCCGAATGGCTGTTTGACAATTGAATTTGTATTGCGAACGCAGGCAGCCCCTACGTCCCTTCCTCGTTGAATTTGCTTTCAACGAGTGCGGTGATCGCGGCAATCGCTTCCTCAGCGTCGGGGCCGAGCGCGGACACCGTGACTGATGTGCCGGGGCCGGCGGCCAGCATCATCAGGCCCATGATCGAGCGGCCGCCGACCGTCTCGCCGCCGCGCGTGACCCACACTTCGGACGTGAAGCGCTCCACGGTCTGGACGAATTTGGCGGAGGCCCGCGCATGCAGGCCGCGCTTGTTGACGATGAGGAGCTCTTTAGCGATTGCGTCCCCGGGCACTTCCGGCCCGGGGATGTTTTCCACCGCGGCGTTGTCGTCGTCGGTCATTTGCCCGCGAGCACTCGGCTCGCGATGGTGACGTATTTGCGGCCCGCTTCCTGCGCCATCGCGATCGCATCGGGAAGCGAGCGCTCTTCGCGCACTTTTGCGAGCTTGACCAGCATGGGCAGATTGATGCCCGCAAGCACTTCGACCTTGGGACGGCTCATGCAGGAAATCGCAAGGTTGGACGGCGTGCCGCCGAACATGTCGGTGAGGATCGCAACTCCATCGCCGGTATCGACGCGGTTGACCGCCTCGATGATGTCGCTGCGACAGAGATCGGAATCATCCTCGGCGCCGATCGTTACCGCTTCGATTTGCTTTTGGGGACCCATGACATGTTCGAGCGCCGCCCTGAACTCGTCGGCGAGTCGCCCGTGAGTCACCAGTACCAGACCAATCATCGGAAACTCCTCGCGGGCGCCCTTGGTGCACCGCGCGAACGCGCCACTTTGACCATCCATAGCCCCCGCGCAAGAGGGGTTGATTGCGAATCTCCCGGAAAGTGGCATTTGGGAAAGGGGAGCCGCGCCGGTTTAGTCGGTCGCGAGTGTGGGCGTGATATGGTTACCAATCCCCTTAAAACAATCAGCCGAGGTGTTAAGGTTTGTTAAACCATCGGCTGTCGTGAGCTGAGCCACAACCAGGGGCAGGGGCGAAAATCCTGATTTCACCGGTATTCGCGGTATTCGCACACCTAAAATGCTGGTCCGCAACGCTTCCGGCGGCGGCAAGCGCTCGGCATCGTCGGCTGCCAGATCAACCACCAGACCAACCTCGGCCTGCTCCACAAAGTCGCACCGGCGGATTCCAAGTCCTCTGATCTCGATCAGGCCGGCCAGTTCCGCCACGGCGCGGACCAATAATTGTCCCGCACCTGTGTCAAGCCGGACACGGTCGTCGGCCACCAGAACGGTGGGGGGAAGCTGTCCGGAGCGTCCGGCGAGGATCAGCTCGAAGGCGAGGCGCGACTTGCCGGAGCCGGAGGGACCGCGGATCAGGACGGCGCGGCTACCGACCTTCACCGCCGAAGCGTGGACGCTTCCGCCCTCGCTCATGGTGGCGGTCATGGAGCCGGCAGCCTGACCACGAAGCGCGCACCGGCAACGGTCGGCTCGCCGTCTTCGCCGACGGGGCCGGGCCGGTTCTCGGCCCAGATCCGTCCGCCATGCGCTTCGATGATCTGCTTGGAGATCGAAAGCCCGAGGCCGGAGTTCTGGCCAAAGCCCTGATGCGGACGGTCGGTATAGAAGCGCTCGAACACCCGCTCCAGCGCATCTGGACGAATGCCGGGGCCGTCGTCATCGACCACGATCTCGATCTGGGTGCGCAGGCGGCGGCACAGGATGCGGACCTTGCCGCCGGAATTGGAGAAGGATTGCGCGTTGGAGAGCAGATTGGAGATCACTTGCCCGAGCCGCGAATCATGACCGGGCACGGAGAATGTATCGGCCGTGCCGCGGCCCTCGAAACGGCACTCGACGCCGACGTCGTGGCCGAGCTTGGTCTCGTTGGCGACGGTCGTCAGCGTGGTGAGCAGCCGGCGCAAATCGACCGGCGCCATGTCCTGCCGCTGCAATTCGGCATCGAGGCGGCTCGCATCCGAGATGTCGGAAATCAGCCGGTCGAGCCGTTTGACATCGTGTTCGATGACGGCAAGGAGTCGCGCGCGGCTGTGCTCGTTGCGCGCCAGCGGCAGCGTCTCCACCGCCGAGCGCAGCGAGGTCAGCGGGTTCTTCAATTCATGCGCGACGTCGGCGGCGAACATCTCGATCGCCTCGATGCGGTTATAGAGCGCGCCGGTCATGTCGCGCAGCGCGCCGGAGAGATGGCCGATCTCGTCGCGGCGGCGGGTGAAGTCGGGGATCTCGACGCGCATCTTGATGCGGCGGCGGACGCGTTCGGCCGAATCGGCGAGGCGGCGCACGGGCCCGGCGATGGTGCTGGCAAGGAGCAGCGACAGCACGATCATGACCACGGAGGCGACGCCGCCGACCTTCAGGATCGCGAGGCGCTCGGCGGTGACCATCTGGTCGATGTCGTCGCCCTGGGTCGACAGCATCAAGGCGCCGTGGATGGTGCGCGAGCGCAGCACGGGGACCGCGACCGAGACGATCACCTCGCCGCGGGAATTGACGCGCACCACGCTCTTCTTCTGGCCCTTCAGCGCGTCGGCAACCTCGACATAGCCCATGCCGTTTTCCGGAGCGAGCTCGGTATAGAGCGGCAGGTCGCCCCGGTTGATCCAGGTGCGCACGGTGATCAGGGCGCGCTCGACCAGCCCCGGCGAGCTTGGCGGCGGCAGCGGGAAGCGCATGACGTTTTCGAGATTGCGGCTGTCGAGCAGCAGCCCGCCATTGGGATCGTAGATCCGCGCGCGCGTCTTGGTCGGCGAGATCAGCGTGTGCAGCACCGGCGCGACGCGCTCCGGATTGATCGGGAAATCCAGCGCGGAATCCTCGTCCGGGCCCTTGATGGTCTCACCCGCCTTGAGGTCGAGCAGGCGGTCGGGATCGATGGTGATGGCGTTGGTCTGCACCGTCGCCGAGGCCGCGATCGCGCCCGCGATGATCTCGCCCTGCACCAGAAGGCTCTGGGCGCGGGCGTCGATCAGGCCGGCGCGGAATTGCGAGAGGTAGAGGATGCTCGCGACCAGCGCGAGGAGGCCAGCGATATTGAGCGAGACAATACGGCGCGTGAGGCTCGAGAACGAGAGCGTGAACAGGAATTGCCCGGCACGGCTGAGCCAGCCGAGCGGCCGCATCCACGGCCTGACCTTGGGGAAATCGGAAACAGTACCTTCCAGGGCCAGCGACGTGGAGCCGTCCTGGGCAGACACACCGGGGTCGGGCTGCGTTCGGTCAAGCAAAGGCTAACACTGCGTTCGATGGTGGCGCCGATCGCATCCTACCCCAGACCGGCGTTGACGTCAGCGCGGTTGTCCGCGCGGCACTCATGCTTCCTTGAAACGGTAGCCGACGCCGTAAAGGGTTTCGATCATCTCGAAATCGTCGTCCACCACCTTGAACTTCTTGCGCAGCCGCTTGATGTGGCTGTCGATGGTGCGGTCGTCGACATAGACCTGGTCATCATAGGCCGCATCCATCAGCGCGTTGCGGCTCTTCACCACACCGGGCCGCGTTGCAAGCGCCTGCAGGATCAGGAATTCGGTGACGGTGAGCGTCACCGGCTCGTTCTTCCAGGTGCAGGTATGGCGCTCCGGATCCATCCGCAAAAGACCGCGATCGAGCGCCTTGGCGTCGTTCTCCTTCGGCGCGGCGGTCGGGTCCTTTGGCTGCGAACGGCGCAGCACGGCCTTGACGCGCTCGACCAGCAGCCGCTGCGAGAACGGCTTGCGGATGAAATCGTCGGCGCCCATCTTGAGGCCGAACAATTCATCGATCTCCTCATCCTTGGAGGTGAGGAAGATCACCGGCAGGTCGGATTTCTGCCGCAGCCGGCGCAGCGTCTCCATGCCGTCCATGCGCGGCATCTTGATGTCGAGGATGGCAAGATCGGGCTGGCTGGTGCGGAAACCGTCGAGCGCAGAAGCACCATCCGTATAGGTCATGATGCGATAGCCCTCGGCTTCTAGCGCGATCGAGACCGAGGTGAGAATGTTGCGGTCGTCGTCGACCAAGGCGATTGTGGGCATGAGCCTGCTTTCAGTTTACGAGTGGCTGAAACGGCGAGCATTCCGGTGATGCGCCGCATAAATTGGGCTTCGGAACGACCAACGAGCAATGCAAGCTGGGCTGAAGTGTGACCGAGTTCCGACAGAATGCCTGCCCCAGGCAAAGCATCCCGACCCATCTGGATCGGGTTTAGCCGAAAAAAGGCCTGCATTGCAATAGGATGACAAGGCAAATATCGATGCAACCGACCGCCAATTTTAACCCTTCTGGATTAGCAAAATCCCTGCTCCGGAGGAGCCGGCAGGGGGCTCTGGCCACCCTGATGGCGGATCGCGGCGATCCCTATTGTTCACTGGTCAACATTGCGAGCGCTCCGGACGGCGCCCCGATTCTCCTGATTTCACGGCTCGCCGTGCACACCAGGAACATCCTCACTGATGCCCGCGTCTCGCTGATGCTGGACGAGCGCGCGCCGGGCGATCCGCTGGAGGGTGCGCGAATCATGCTTGCGGGCCGGGCGGAGGAGGCCGGCGGTGAAGATCGCCAAATGCTGCGCCGGCGCTATCTCAACGCGCACCCGTCGGCAGAGGCATTCGCGGACTTCAAGGATTTTTCCTTCTTTCGCATTCGCCCCTCCGGCGCTCATCTGGTGGCAGGCTTCGGCCGCATCGTCGATCTCAAGGTAGAGCAATTTTTGACGGACATCGCCGATGCCGCCGCATTGATCGATGCCGAGCAGGGCGCGATCGAGCACATGAACCAAGACCATCGCGAGGCGATCAATCTCTACGCAACGAGGTTGCTCGGCGCCGAGAGCAGCGACTGGCGCTGCAGCGGATGCGATCCCGACGGGTTTGACATGCAGACAGGTTCACAGGTGCTGCGGCTGGAATTTCCGGTGCGCGTCACTGGGCCGGGCGACCTGCGCAAGATGCTGGTCAAACTCGCGGAAGAGGCGCGCGCGAAACCGTGAGCCTTGCAGCGTGAGCCGTGCCGATTGAACGAATTTATGCGCCGCAGCGACTTAAATCAGGTCCGGAAAACGGCGCGAGAATAATTTCGATGAAATTCCCCAGTCGATTGGCGCTGCTGCTCTGTCTCTCCCTTTCATCTGGTCTTACCTCGCCATCGTCTGCCGAAGGCCTGTTCGCGCAGAGCGGCAAGGTCATCCAGCTTACCCGTGCCGGCAAATACACCGAGGCGCTGCCGCTGGCGCAGGCCATGGTGGCGGATCAGGAGAAACGTCCGCCCAGTCGTGATCTCGCCGCCGCGCTCAACAATCTCGCCGATGTCTATGCGGGCATGGGCCGCGATGGCGACGCCGAGCCGATCTTCGAGCGCGCACTTGCCGTGATGGAAAAGGCGGTCGGGCTCGACTCTGTCGACATGGCGCCCGAGCTCACCAATCTCGCCGCGCTCTACCAGCGCCAGCTTCGCTATGACGAAGCCGAGCCGCTGTTCAAGCGTGCGCTCGCGATCCGCGAAAAGGCACTTGGCGCGAGCCATCCCGATGTCGGACAATCGCTCAACAATCTCGCCACGCTTTACGAGCGCCAGGATCGTCACGCCGATTCCGAGCCGTTGTTCAAGCGGGCGCTCGCGATCTACCAGAAAATCCCCGGCGCGCAGCCGGCGATCGCAACGCTGCTCAACAACCTCGGCCAGGTCTACAAGGCCGAAGGCCGCTACGCCGACGCCGAGCCGCCGATCAAACAATCGCTGGCGATCCGCGAGAAAGTGCTCGGACCCGACCACATCGATGTCGCGCGCTCGCTCACCAATCTCGGCGACCTCTACCAGCGGCAGGCCCGCCTTGCCGAGGCCGAGCCGATCTATCGACGCGCCCTCGATATGCGCGAGCGCATGGTCGGCTTCGACTATCCCGACACCGCGATATCAGCGAACAATATGGCCTCGCTTTATCAGGCCGAGGGTCGCACCGCCGACGCCCTGCCGCTGGTGGAGCGGCTGATCGCCGTCGGTCGCGCCCAAATTCGTGCAGCGCTGCCGGTCTTGCTGGATGCGCCGAAAAAGCAGCTGATGGCGCCTGAGAAGGCGTTTGACGAAGCGCTCGATGTGATCCAGCGCGGCGCTCAATCTTCCGCAGCTTCCGCCGTCAACAAGCTCGCGGTTCGCCTCGCGGCCGGCAGCGATCATCTCGCCGAGCTGGTGCGGCGCGATCAGGATCTGGCGAGCGAGGCGGATGCGCTCGACAAGGCGATCATCGCGGCGCTGTCGAAACAGGGCTCGCCGCGCGATGCCGCGTCGGGTCGCAATCGTCTCGCCGCCATCGCCGCTGAGCGCGCCAACCTGCAAAAGACCTTTGCGACGGAATTTCCCGATTATTCCGCGCTCTCCAACCCGCTGCCGCTGAAGGCCAGGGAGATTCAGGTGCTGTTGTCCGGCGACGAGACGATGGTGCTGTTCGCGCTCGCCGAAAAGGAGTCCTACGTGCTCGCTTTGACGCGGGAGAATTTCGACTGGCAGCGGATTCCGCTCGGCACGGATGCGCTCTCGCAAAAGGTCGCGTTGCTTCGCCGCGGCCTCGAGGTCGGCAAGGCCAGCGACGCCTCCGGCAAATCCGGGCTGTACGATCTCGCGCTCGCGAGCGAGTTTTACGCGTCGCTGTTCGGACCGGTGGAGGCGCTGGTGAAGGACAAGCGCAGTCTGCTTGTTGCCCCATCCGGCCCCTTGACCGCGCTGCCGTTCCATCTGCTGGTGACGGAGAATCCGGCGGCAGCTATCCCTGAGAAGATCGAGGGCTACCGCGATGCCGCCTGGCTGTTGAAGCGGCAGGCGGTGTCGGTGCAGCCATCGGTGTCGAGCCTGAAGGCGCTGCGCGGCTTTGCGCGGCGGGATCAGGCGGTCAAGCCGATGACGGGCTTTGGCGATCCCGTGTTCAACCCCGCTGAAGCCGGCAGCGAGCGGCGCACCGCCTCGCGCAGCGTGACGAGCCTCGCTTATTCCGATTTCTGGCAGGGGGCCGGCGTCGATCGCGGCAAGCTCGCGCTGGCCTTGCCGCGGCTTTCCGACACCGCCGATGAATTGGACGCGGTGGCCAAGGATGTCGGCGCCGCGGCTTCCGACCTTCACCTCGGCGTCGATGCCAGCGAAACCACGGTGAAGCGCGCGCCGCTCGGCGATTATCGCATCGTCTATTTTGCGACCCATGGCCTGGTCGCTGGCGACATCAAGGGCGTGGCCGAGCCTTCGCTTGCGCTCAGCATTCCCAAGATGCCGACCGCGCTGGATGACGGCCTGCTTACGGTGAGCGAGGTCGCGCAGCTCAAGCTCAACGCCGACTTCGTGGTGCTGTCCGCCTGCAATACCATTGCCGGCGACAAGCCCGGCGCCGAGGCACTGTCGGGACTGGCGCGCTCGTTTTTCTATGCCGGTGCGCGAGCGCTGCTGGTGACGCACTGGTCGGTCGATTCGGAAGCCGCCACGCGCCTTGCGACCTCGACGTTCGACTTGCTCAAGGCCGATCCATCGCTCGGCCGTGCCGAGGCGCTCAGGCGGGCGATGCTGGCGCTTCTGAACGACAAATCTTCGCCGCGAAACGCGTATCCCGCGCTCTGGGGCCCATTTGCCCTGATTGGCGAGGGCGCGACGCGCTAGCCATGTTAATTCTGCTCGATATTGCGTTGCAGCATGACTGCAACGCAGCAATATCGTGATCGCAGTCAAGCGCCATTTCGTAATAAACCAATTCCGAAGGGATCGGCTTGGCAAGGCAGGCGTTCATCAGTAATAGGTCGCCGGACCGGGGCCACCACGGCTATAATGTTTGGCGGTCACACCGCCGCGGGAGGACGCATTTTTGTGTCATCCGCGCGGTTTCGAGGAGGGTTTCGTGCAAGAGACAGGCGTGCATAACGGTGCCTTTGGTGCCGACAAATTCGGCTTAAGAAAACTCAAGGGAGTGAACTGGAATTTCGGCGCGCCCCAACTCTACGAACATTCACTTCGCGCAGGCGAGGCCGTGGTCTCGGCCGATGGTGCGTTGTGTGCGGATACGGGCGTGTTCACCGGCCGCAGCCCGAAGGACAAGTTCACGGTTCGCGATGCGCTCACCGACAAGACGATGTGGTGGGCCGGTAACCAGTCGATCACCGCAGAGCAGTTCGAAGCGCTCTACCAGGACTTCCTGAAGCATGCCGAAGGCATGACGCTGTTCGCTCAGGATCTCTATGGCGGCGCGGACCCGAGCTTCCGCATCAAGACCCGCGTCTTCACCGAGCTCGCTTGGCATTCGCTGTTCATCCGCACGCTGCTGATCCGCCCCGAGGCGACGGAGCTTGCGAGCTTCGTGCCCGAACTCACCATCATCGACCTGGCTAGCTTCCGCGCCGATCCCAAACGTCATGGCGTGCGCTCGGAGAACGTCGTGGCCATCGATTTCGCCCGCAAGATCGTCCTGATCGGCGGGTCTCAATATGCCGGTGAGATGAAGAAGAGCGTGTTCACCACGCTGAATTACTATTTGCCGGAACGGGGCGTGATGCCGATGCATTGCTCGGCCAATGTCGGCCCGAATGGCGATACTGCGATCTTCTTCGGCCTGTCCGGCACCGGCAAGACCACGCTCTCGGCCGATCCCAAGCGCACGCTGATCGGCGACGACGAGCATGGCTGGGGCACTGAGGGCATCTTCAATTTCGAAGGCGGCTGCTACGCCAAGTGCATCAAGCTGTCGCAGGAAGCCGAGCCCGAGATATTTGCCGCCAGCAAGCGTTTCGGTGCCGTGCTCGAAAACGTGGTGCTTGACGAGCGTACGCGCGAGCCCGACTTCGACGACGGCTCGAAGACCGAAAATACCCGCTCGGCCTATCCGCTCGATTTCATCCCCAACGCCTCGCGCACCGGCCGCGCGCCGCATCCGAAGAACCTGGTGATGCTTGCGGCTGACGCGTTCGGCGTGATGCCGCCGATCGCCAAGCTGACGCCGGCGCAGGCGATGTACCACTTCCTCTCCGGCTACACCGCCAAGGTCGCGGGCACCGAGCGCGGCCTCGGCAAGGAGCCGCAGCCGGAATTTTCCACCTGCTTCGGCTCGCCCTTCCTACCGCGCGATCCGTCGGTCTACGGCAATTTGCTGCGCGAACTGATCGCCAAGCATGATGTCGATTGCTGGCTGGTCAACACCGGCTGGACCGGCGGCAAGTACGGCACCGGCCGCCGCATGCCGATCAAGGCAACGCGCACGCTGCTCACTGCCGCCCTCGACGGCAGCTTGCGCAACGCCCAATTCCGCACCGACAAATATTTCGGCTTCGCCGTGCCGACCTCGCTGCCCGGTGTCGAGCCGCACATCCTCGATCCGATCAAGACCTGGAAGGACAAGGCGGAGTTCGACAAGACCGCGCGCGCCCTGGTCGCGATGTTCCAGAAGAACTTTGCCAAGTTCGAGGCTCAGGTCGACGCCGACGTCCGCGCCGCCGCGCCCGACGTGAAGCTCGCGGCGGAGTGACGCGTTAGCGTCGTTCCGGGCGCACCATCCCGGAATGACAACGAAACAAGGGCGGCTCGATGAGCCGCCCTTTCTCGATTCCAATTGCCCCCGCCGATTTGGCGTGCGCTTAACCTGCCATTAACCACCTCGGCCCTGTAGTGACTGCGACAATCCACCGCAGGGGAGATCAGTCGTGTCCGACATCATGAGCGTCATTGCGAGCGCCTACGCGACCACGCCGCTGACGCCGACAGCCACGAAATACACGCCCGTGGATCCCAAGCAGTATCAAGGCACCTGGGAAGGCACCTACTCCAACAACCAGAAATTCAAGATCACGATCTCCGAGGTCAACGGCTTTCGCGCCCAGGTCAAATACCAGAGCGGCACGACCACGCAGTACCAGCAGGTGCTGATCGGCAACTCGTCGTTCCGCGTCGGCGATTCGAAATTCGTGCTGACCGGCACCGGCCAGGCGCAGGTCTACAACGCTGTCACCGATCCCGTCACCGGTAATACCAGCCTGGTGCAAGGCGCCGCCACACTCGACAAATGAGTCAGAGCGTGACCCGGAAAAGTGGAGACCGGTTCTCCGAAAAGATCATGCTCAAACCAAAGAGATTAGATCATGACGCGATACCACCTGATCGCATCATGATCGAAGGCTCACGCCTTGAAATAACCCATCTGCGTCGTGGTCGCGATCAGCTTCCCCGACGGCGACCATAATTCGCCGCTCTGGTCCTGATAGCTGCGGTTGAAGATTTTGGCGTCGGCACAGGCGAGCACATGGGTGATGTCTTCTGCGGCGAGATCCTCGACGCTTAGATGAAAATAGGTCGTCAGCGTCACCGTGCCGAACGGCACCAGCTCGCGCCGCACATGAAAGACTCGGGCGAAGAATGCATCCGACATCGACACCAGCGACAGCATGTCGATCTTCCGCGGCACGCGGTCGCCGATCCATAGCTTCGAATAGGCGCTGGCCGGCACGCCCTTGCCGGACGCGAAATTCGGATCGCCGTCGATGAAGCGGAAGTCATATTGCTGGGCCCAAGGCACGGTGATCTTGGTGTAGCGCGGGATCGTCGCGAACGGTTTTGCCTCGGGCATCCGCACCGCCTGATGCGACCAGGACGGCCGGCGCTCGGCGAATACCGCAGTTGCAAGCGTTGCAACATCGCTGCCGCCCTGGCTCAATTCGACGCACCAATGTTGCGACGACCGGTTGGCCTTGACCAGGCGGACGTCGAGATCGAATTCGCCTTCGGCAATCGGCGCGCAATAGTTGACGGTGATGGCGAGCGGATCGCCGGATCGTTGCGGGTGCTGCATCAGCGCGCGCAGGATGGTCGCCGCCGTGAAGCCCCCAAACGGGCCGACGAAGGCGAAATAGTCCGGGCTGGTGCGTCCCTGCCAACGGCTGTCACCGGCCGTAACCGCGGTCGCTTCGTCGAAGAGGTGCTGGGTTCTGGTGAGCATGAATTCTCTCGGGTATTTCTCGTCATTGCGAGGAGCGAAGCGACGAAGCAATCCAGTCCGCCTCACCAAGCTGGATTGCTTCGCTTCGCTCGCAATGACGCTGCGCTGACTTAGTATGATCGCTGTCGCCGAACATCAATGACGTGCGAAGTAATGGCTTTCGGCTCACACCCGCGCGCCGCGTACGCCTTGGTTCTTTCCTTGGCCCTGGGTCGCGAGCGGCGTCGGGCGCACCGGCACGTTCCAGATTTCCTCGGCATATTCGCGAATGGTGCGGTCGGAGGAGAACCAGGCCATCCGCGCCACGTTCAGGATGCTCGCCCGCGTCCATGCCGGCATCACCTGCCAGCGTGCGTCGATGCCGCGCTGGGCCTCGTAATAGGAATCGAAATCGGCGCTGACCATGTAGTGATCGAGATAACGCAGCGCATGCGCGATCGACTCGAACCGGTGCGGCTCGTCCGGCGAGAACTCGCCGGAGCCGACTGCGTTGATGGCGCGCGCGAGCTGCGGCGATTTGCCGATCACGTCGGTGGCGTCCAGCCCCTGCTTGCGGCGGATCATCACGTCGCCCGCTTCCATGCCGAAGATCGCGATGTTCTCGGCGCCCACATGGTCGCGGATCTCGATATTGGCGCCGTCGAGGGTGCCGATGGTCACCGCGCCGTTCAGCGCCAGCTTCATGTTGCCGGTGCCCGAGGCTTCCATGCCCGCGGTCGAAATCTGCTCGGAGAGATCGGCGGCGGGAATGATCACCTCCGCGAGGCTGACATTGTAGTCGGGCAGGAACACGACGTTCAGCCGCCCGTTGACGACGGGATCGTTGTTGACGACCTCGGCGACGTCGTTGATCAGCTTGATGATCAGCTTGGCGTAACGATAGCTCGCCGCCGCCTTGCCCGCGAATATCTTCACTCGCGGCACCCAGTCCTTCTGCGGCTCGTCCCTGATGGCCTGGTACAGCGCGATGGTTTCCAGGATGTTGAGCAGCTGGCGCTTGTATTCATGGATCCGCTTGATCTGCACATCGAACAGCGCCGAAGGGTCGACCCTGATGGAAAGCCGATCGGCGATCAGCCGCGCCAGCGCAATCTTGTTGTGCAGCTTCACCTTGCGGAACTGCTGCTGGAACGCGTTATCGCTGGCGCGGGCCTCGAGCAGCTCGAACCGCGAGAAATCGTCCGTCACCTCGTTGCCGCAGGCCTCGCGGAGCAGGTCGGTCAGCTTCGGATTGGCCAGCATCAGCCAGCGGCGGAAGGTGATGCCGTTGGTCTTGTTGATGATGCGGCCGGGATAGAGGTGATTGAGGTCGTGGAAGACCGTTTCCTTCATCAGGTCCGAATGCATCGCCGAGACGCCGTTGGTGCGATGCGAGCCGACGAAAGCGAGCTGGCCCATCCGCACCCTGCGCCCGCTCTTCTCGTCGATCAGCGACACCGAGGCGCGATAGTCGATATCGCCGGGCGCGCGCTGCTCGGCGAGTGCAAGATGCTGCGAATTGATGCGGTAGATGATTTCCAGATGCCGCGGCAGCAGCCGCTCGAACAGCTCGACCGGCCAGGTCTCGAGCGCTTCCGGCAGCAGCGTGTGGTTGGTGTAGGACAGCGTCTCGACCGTGATTTTCCAGGCTTCGTCCCAGCGGAAATTGTGCAGGTCGACCAGGATGCGCATCAGCTCGGCGACCGCAAGCGAGGGATGCGTGTCGTTGAGCTGGACGGCGACCTTCTGCGACAGGCTGCGCAGCTGGCCGTCGGCGCCGCGATGGCGCTGGATCAGGTCCTGCAGCGACGCCGAGACGAAGAAATATTCCTGGCGCAGCCGCAGCTCGCGCCCTGCGGGGCTCTCGTCATTGGGATAAAGAAATTTGCAGATCGCTTCCGCGCGCGCTTCCTCGGAAGAGGCGCCGACATAGTCGCCGGTGTTGAAGACATCGAGCTTGAGCGGATCGGGTGAACGCGCCGACCACAGGCGGAGCGCATTGACGTGATTGCCGCGCCAGCCGACGATCGGCGTGTCATAGGCGATCGCTTCCACGGTTTCGGCCGGATGCCAGATCGCGCGGTCACGGCCGCTTTCATCCTTGTGCTCGACGCTGCCGCCGAAATGGACGTGGTAGGTCACTTCCGGCCGCTGGAATTCCCAGGGATTGCCAGAGCTGAGCCAGACGTCCGGATATTCCTGCTGCCAGCCATTGTTGATGATCTGCCGGAACAGGCCGAAATCGTAGCGGATGCCGTAGCCGATTGCGGGGATTGCGAGGGTCGCCATGCTTTCCATGAAGCAGGCGGCGAGCCGGCCGAGGCCGCCATTGCCGAGCGCCGCATCCGGCTCGCATTGCCGGAGCTCGGACAGCCCCGGACCGATGTCGCCGAGCGCGGTCTCGAATACTTTCAACAGGCCCATGTTGTTCAGCGCGTCGGTGAAGAGCCGGCCGATCAGGAATTCGAGCGAGAGGTAATAGACCCGCTTGAGACCGGCGTCGTAGCTCTCCTTCTCCGCCGCCAGCCAGCGATGGACGATGCGGTCGCGCAGCGCCAGCGCCGCCGCCTTGTACCAGTCATCGCGGGTCGCCATGCTGGCCTCCTTGCCGATCGCGAGCCGGAGCTTTGTGAGGATGGCGCTCTTGATCTCGGCGACGGCGAGTTCGTCGACGGGCTGGCCGTCGGCCTGGGAAGGAAATGAAGGCTCTTGCACTGAAAACCCGTAAGCTGATGTCCCCGCAAAATCATACGCTGGCCGCCGCGGGATCGGAACCCGTTGCCCATGCGGCACCTGCTTACGTTTTATGCAAGGATTGGGCCGATTCGGACAGGCTCCGTTGGCCACGTTTCGATGTTATAGTCAAATCAAGTCGCGACTTTCTGGGGAGGAACCGCGCCATGAGACTGCTGATCGAAATCATCGCTGCTCTCTTGCTGATCGTCTGCGTCACCGTAACCAGCGCCGCTTTCGCCGCGGGAAAGATCGGCCGCACGGCCGATGGCGTTGGCTGCAGCTTCTCGCTTCCGAAAAACGCCTCGCCAGCCGCGCGCTGCGCCGCGATCCGGCAGCAATGTGGCGGAAAGTTCTGGGCGAATTACTGCGGCGACAAGATGCTGTCGGCGGCGCAGTGAGGGTATAGACCGGAACTGGCCCGACATGCCTGAGGCGAGACCCGCGCGAGCCGATGATCTCGCCCCTTTGCTCGCGCTGTTCCGCGTCTCCGAGGTCAGCGCTGCGGCGGAGCCCTTCGAACGGGCCGCGCGCATCTGGGCGGAGATGCTGGCGCGCGACGGCTTGACCGTCTTCGTTTCCGAAGCGGATGAGAAGATCGTCTCGACCTGCATGCTGGTCACCGCGCCGAACCTGCTCCGCTCCGGCCGCCAGCATGCCTTTCTCGAAAACGTCGTCACGCATCCCGATTATCGCGGCCGCGGCTTTGGGCGCGTGGTCGTGCTCGCCGCGCTCGCTTCCGCGTGGCAGCAGGATTGCTTTCACGTCTTCCTGCAAAGCGGCCGCGCCGACCCGCGCGTGCATCGCTTCTACGAAGGCTGCGGCTTCACACCGGGGCTACGCACCGCGTATGTGGCGAAGCGGCCGTGAGGTTTGGAAAGATCTAAATCGTCGTCCCGGCGAAAGCCGGGACCCATTCCCCCGACTGTCAGATGAGGCCGGAACGGTCATTCCAATCCGGATTTTCTTTCTCGATCAACTTGATCTTCCAATCGCGCTTCCAGGACTACAGCTGCTTTTCGCGGGCGATTGCTTCCTGCGGCGTTGCAAATATTTCCACGTGCACCAGACGGTAAACTCCATACTTCTTGACGAACTCCGAGCCCCGTCCGGCGCGATGTTGCTCGATGCGAGCGCGAATGTCGTTGGTGATGCCGATGTAGAGCGTCCCATGATGGCGGCTGGCGAGGATGTAGACGTAGTAGCTGCGTGCGCCACTCATGATCGGCTCCAGCGTCGCCAAAAACTAGCATTTGGGGTAATGGGTCCTGGCTTTCGCCAGGATGACATCTCTAATTTTTCTTCACGGGAACGAATTAAGAACACTTTAGCAAGCCTTTGATATACAATGTTGATTCTCGACATCGCCGACACAATATCTATGGTCTGACAGCCCTAGCGAGGACTACATGTCCACCATCGCCTTCGATCAGTTCGCTCTCACCCGCATCGCCGATTTCGCACGGACGCTGTCGCGGCTGCACAAAACCTCGCGCACGCGCGCGGTTGACGACGACGAGTTCGACCGCGAATTCAACGCCGTCTGCCAATCGGTGTGGGGCTACACCACCGACGACATCTCCGACGACCTGTTCTCCGACGCCGACCACGCTTTCCTGGACACGCTCGACGAGGCGCAGGCGCGCATCTTCGCCGCCGAGCAGGGCTACGACCTCGTCGACGACACCGGCATGCTCACGGACTGGTGGGGCTTCTGCTGGATGATCCTGGCCGAGAAGCGCGGGCTATTGACGCCGGAAAACCGCGCCGCCGCGCGCGCCGCAATCGAGGAGAAATATCTGGCGGCGCCGAACGTGATCGGGGTGATCGTGGGGCGGTGACGCGCAGCGTCATTCCGGGGCGCCCGAAGGGCGAACCCGGAATCTCGAGATTCCGGGTTCATCGCTGCGCGATGCCCCGGAATGACGGGCCAACTAATCGACTGCCGCCCGCTTGTCGCGCGGCGCGGCCACCTTCGGCACGCTTGCCGTGGTCACGGGCGCGATGGTCGGATTGATCAGCGATGCCGGGATATCGGTCGAGGCGACCTCGGCGCTCACCGGCGCCACCTTGATCTCGCCGAGCCGCGCGCGGACCTCGGCGGTCAGGCCGGGATAGGAGGCGACCGGCGTGAACTCCGCGGTCTGGTCGTTGCCGATGCGGACGCCGGAATAGGCGACGAGGCCCGAGGTGGTGGCGATCACGTCGCCGGGACGCAGCGACGTATCGAGCGTGAGATCGATCGGGGCGAGGCCGGCGGGATCGCGGCCATTGCAGGTGCAGTCCGCGCGCAGCGCCTTGCGATAGGCGTAGGCGTTCTCACTGTCGGCATAGCGCTCGCCGTTCGCCGCAGTGGCGCCGTCGATGCTGGAGCCGAAAAACACCTTGGTCAGGCTCGCCGGGCAGAACGATTGGCACATCGCCACCGGTGAGGCGCTGGCGCGCATCAGCGGAAAATATTTGCCGTCGCAGCTGCGCACGCAGAAGGCGGGGCCGGAACCGCCGACCGTGCGCGGCGCCGGCGCCGCTTGCTGCTGGCTATTGGGATCGGCGAAGAAGCTCGCCTGCGGCGGCGGAGCGGGCCGCTGCGGCTTGGCGCCGCCGAAGAGGAAATCGAACAGGCCTTCGGCCGACACGGGATGGGGAACGAGCGCGATAGGGCCAAAGATGATAGCGGCCGCGACAAGCACGGCGAGACGCCGGCCGCGCCGAAAGGACGAACTCTTACGCAACGCTTACTCCACCGGACGCAACGGAACTCAAGGTCAACAAATCGCAGCCACGCGAGGCGCGCCTTAGCTTCGGATTCACCTTACGGGGCGATGGTAAACGAGCAGTGAGCGGGTGGAGATTTGCGCAAAAGAATTGGCTCGTCATGGCCGGGACGAGCCCGGACGAGCCCGGGCATGACGACGGATGACGCGCGACCGGCGCCGCTAATATCTCACAAAAACTCAGCCGCCCTGTAGAGCGAGCGGAAAGTCAGCCCTGCCTGCGCGAACGTCTCCGTCGCACCTTCTTCGCGGTCGATCATGGTCAACACCAGCGCGACGTCGCCGCCGGCCTCGCGCACCGCCTCGACCGCCTTCAGCGCCGAGCCGCCTGTGGTGGTGACGTCCTCCACCACGACCACGCGCTTGCCTTGCAGGCTTTCGCCCTTGGCGAGTCCCTCGACCGCAAGACGCGCACCATGCTCCTTCGGCTTCTTGCGCACGAAGAAGGCCGCGATCGGGTGGCCCTTGATCCAGGAGAGCTGCGCGATCGCGCCGGCGAGCGGGACCGCGCCCATCTCGAGCCCGCCGATGAAATCGAGCCCGTCGTCTTTCAGCGCCTCATAGGTGAGCTCGGCGAGCAGCGTCGCGCCCTCGGGGTCGAGCATGGTCGGCTTGAGGTTGAAATAGAAATCGCTCTTGCGGCCCGACGCCAGCGTGATCTCGCCGCGCCCGAACGAGCGCTTGCGGATGATCTCGAGAAGGCGGGCGCGGTTGGCAGATTTGGACAAAGGTCGTTTCCGGTCTGTTTTCAAGGGAGCGGCAATTTATCGGGGCTTCGCGGCACATTCCAGCGCCGCAGGCTTGCCGTCAACAGCGGCGGGCCGCCATCCAGGGGCTCTCGTAGAGCCCATTTTGGAGCCTCTTTTGCCGTCGGAATGCGTGGATGCTAGAGACATGCGCCTGAACGAGAGATGAAGGGGTTTGGATGACCATCGAACTTCACACCTGGAACACGCCGAACGGCCGCAAGATCTCGGTCGCGCTGGAGGAAATGGGACTGCCCTACAAGGTGGTCCCGATCAACATCACCAAGGGCGAGCAGAAGGCGCCGTCGTTCCTCGCCATCAGCCCGAACAACAAGATTCCCGCGATCGTCGACCCTGATGGACCCGACGGCAAGCGCGTCAGCATTTTCGAGTCCGGCGCCATCCTGCTCTATCTCGGCGAGAAGACCGGGAAATTCCTGCCCAAGCCGCTGCTCGATCGCATCCCGGTCTATGAGTGGCTGATGTGGCAGATGGGCGGCTTCGGCCCGATGCCGGGCCAGGTGCACCACTTCATCGCGCTCGAGAACGAGCAGGACCGCGCCTATGGCCTCAATCGCTACATGAAGGAGACGCGAAGGCTTTATGATGTGCTGAACAAGCGCCTCGCCAACCACGAGTTCGTGGCCGGCCCCTTGTCCGTCGCCGATTTCGCGATCCTCGGCTGGGCCTGGCGTCACCCGCGCCACAAGGTCGATCTCGGCGATTTCCCCAATGTGAAGCGCTGGTACGAGCAGCTGATGGCGCGCCCCGCAACCAAGCGCGGCATGGAGGCGAAGCTGGATTGATGGCGTGCGCCACGCGCACAGGATTTCTTCTCCCTCGCCCCGCGCTTGCGGGGAGAGGTGAACGAGACTCAAGCCTTCCTTGCCTCACACGCCATCCGCACCGCGAGCCCTGCCAGCACCGTGCCCATCAGATAGCGTTGCAGCAGCATCCAGGTTGGGCGCTGCGCCACGAACAGCGCGATCGATCCGGCGGCGAGCGCGATCATCACGTTGACGCTGACGCTGATCACGATCTGGATCGAGCCCAGCATGACCGACTGGAACAGCACGCTGCCGGCCGCGGGATCGATGAACTGCGGCAGCAGCGCCAGATACAGCATCGCGATCTTCGGATTGAGCAGGTTGGTGACAAAGCCCATCGCGAATAGCTTTCGCGGGCTGTCGACCGCGAGGTTCTTGACATGGAACGGCGAGCGGCCGCCCGGCTTGACCGCCTGCCACGCCAGCCAAAGCAGATAAGCCGCGCCGGCAAAGCGCAGCGCGTCATAGGCGAAAGGCACGGCGAAGAGCAGCGCGGTGATGCCGAACGCCGCGCACAGCATGTAGAACACGAAGCCGAGCGCGACGCCGCCGAGCGAGACGATGCCGGCCGCTGGTCCTTGCGTGATCGAGCGCGAGATCAAATAGATCATGTTCGGGCCCGGTGTCAGCACCAGGCCAAGCGAGATCAGGGCGAAACCGAGCAGGGAGGATGCGGCGGGCATTTTCGACTCTGCGGGCGGATACGCCGCTTTCTACCGCGTGATGCCGTACAATGCCATTTCCAAGATCGCATGGAAGATGGACGAATATTTCAGTCCGCGCCCGATCGTCCAGTGGTCAGCGCGAACCAGACGGCGATGCCGACCAGTGCAATCGCAAAGCCGCGCCGGATGGCCGGGCGATTGTTTGCGGTGACGATGGTCGATTGCAGCGAGCCGGCGAGCGCCACGATGGTCGCGTGGATTGCGGTTGCGATCGCGACATAGATGATGCTGAGGACCAGGGTTTGCCGCATTACCGAGCCGCCATCGGGCCGAATGAATTCCGGCAGCACGGCGATGTAGAACACGGCAGCCTTTGGATTGAGCAGATTGGTGATCAGGCCACGGCGGAACGCGGGCCACGGCCGCTCGTCGAGTTCTTCCGAAGAAGCGGCTTCACCGCTGGTCCAGCTCTCCCAGGCCAGCCACAGCAGAAAGAGCACCCCGCACCACCTGAGCAAACCGTACAGCAAAGACGAATCGTGGATGATCTCGGTCAGGCCAAATGTCGCGATGAGGCCATAGACGGAAAGCCCCAGCGCTATGCCGGCGACTGCCGCAAAGCCGGTGCGCATGCCGCTCGAAAGCGATAGCGCGGCGAGATAGGTCATGTTCGGTCCGGGCGTGATCTCGATGACCAGCGCCGTCAGGGCAAAGGCGAGCACCGCGCCGCTCTCGTTCACACGCGCCCCCTTCCGGAGAGCCTAATGCGCCTCGTCCCAATTGTTGGCGGCGCGGGCATCGACTTGCAGCGGCAGCGAGAGAATGACCGCCGGGAAGGGCGCATCCTGCATCACGCGCTGCACGACCGGCAGCGTGGCTGCGACTTCCGCGTCGGGCACCTCGAAGACCAATTCGTCATGCACCTGCAGCAGCATCTGCGCGGAGAGCTTTCTCTCATTGAGCGCTTCCTCCATGCGGGTCATGGCGCGGCGGATGATGTCGGCCGCGGTGCCCTGAAGCCGCGCGTTGATCGCGGCGCGCTCGTTGAAGGAGCGGACCGAGGCGTTGGAAGCCTTGATGTCGGGATAGTAGCACTTCCGCCCGAACAACGTGGAGACGTAGCCGTTCTTGCGGCAGAACTCCCTGGTCTCATCCATGTAGGCGCGGATGCCGGGGAAGCGCTCGAAATATTTCTTGATATAGGCGGAGGCTTCCTCGCGCGCGATGCCGAGCTGGTTGGCAAGACCGAACGCCGAGATGCCATAGATGATGCCGAAGTTGATCGCCTTGGCGCGGCGCCGTACCTCGCTCGGCATATCCTTGATCGGCACGCCGAACATTTCCGAGGCGGTCATGGCATGGATGTCGAGCCCGTCGCGGAAGGCCTGCCGCAGCGAGGGGACGTCGGCGATCTCGGCGAGCAGGCGCAGCTCGATCTGCGAGTAATCGGCCGACACCAGCTTGTGGCCCGGCGTAGCGATGAAGGCGCGACGGATCTTTCGGCCATCCTCGGTACGAACCGGGATGTTCTGCAAATTCGGCTCGTTCGACGACAGCCGGCCCGTGGTGGTCGCCGCCAGCGCATAGGTCGTGTGCACGCGGTGGGTCTGCGGATTGACGTAGGTCGGCAGCGCGTCGGTATAGGTCGACTTCAATTTCGAGACCTGCCGCCATTCCAGGATCTTCTTCGGGAAGTCGTGGCCTTGCTCGGCGAGGTCGTCGAGCACCTGCGCGGTGGTCGACCAGGCGCCGGTCTTGGTCTTGGTGCCGCCGGCTAGTCCCATCTTGCCGAAGATGATGTCGCCGATCTGCTTTGGGCTGCCGACATTGATGGGCTCGCCCGCGATCTCCTGGATCTCGG
>Ga0207661_10000381_pt1 | contig 28555 bp, 34 predicted proteins | sample KBSC713LmetaG_FD_184337 | JGI IMG/M metagenome (GOLD analysis project Ga0207661, IMG submission 184337) | Corn rhizosphere microbial communities from Kellogg Biological Station, Michigan, USA - KBS C7.1-3L metaG (SPAdes) (version 2) | ecosystem: Host-associated > Plants > Roots > Rhizosphere ...
TCCACACTTCTGATTTGCGCCCTGAGCCTCGCAATACTTTTCCGCTGGAAAATCCCCGAACCCGCCATCATCGCCGCCGCCGCACTCGCAGGCTTGCTCCTGCACAAATCCTGATAACGAATTGGGCCGTCAAGCAAGGCGCCAGCTTACGTTGCACTCTTGCGGGCCATGATTACTTTAGAGTAGCGGAAGCATGTTCTAAATCATGTTCTTAATGGTGCCAAGGAAGTTGTCTTGTCTATTATGACTTTGTCCACTGGCCTAAAAACGCATGAGACACTTACATACTCTCCAACTGCCGCGCATATCTGTGTTGGTCACCAATAGCCTCGTCATTCTTCTCTGTCTCGCGTTTGCCAATGGGCAGACAGCAGGTAACGATGAGGCCGCCGCACCGTTCGCCCAGAACATGAATAAGTATCCTGGCCTGTTCCCTGCCTTTGGCCGTCTGATAGAGAAGATCCAGCACGATGTTTCTTTTCCTTCGCCGCGCCGCGAGAGCCGCCTCCTCCCTCTCTTACCTGAATCGACCGTCTTTTACGCCGCGATTCCTAACTATGGTGACGCTTCGCACCGTGCGCTCGCAATTTTTCAGCAGGAGTTAAAACAAAGTGCCGTATTGCACGACTGGTGGTACGGCGAAGTGGCGAAGGGTGAGCCCGGACCCGAGCCATATTTGGAGCAGTTCTACCAATTTTCCCAATATTTGGGTGACGAAATCGTCGTATCGGGTTCGACCGACGGTGTCCGCGATCCGCGCCTTTTGATCCTCGCCGAACTCCGGAAACCGGGTCTTAAGGAATTCCTGCAGCGCTCCATCAAAGGCCTTCCCCTGAAAGACCTCTCCGGATCAACCGGTTCACCCGTGCGCGTGCTCGATGTGCGCGAGCTGGCAACCGCAAAGGACACCGCCGGGCAGCACAACCTGGTGTTGCTCGTTCGCTCTGACTTCGTGATCGCGGCACTCGACGTCCCAACCCTGCGTGCTTTCAACACGCAATTGGATCGCAAGACCCGGCAGTTTGCCTCCACCCCGTTTGGCCAGCGATTGGCACACGCCTATGACGACAGCGTGACGGTTTTGGGAGCAGCGGATCTTCAGAGCATCCTCAAACAAATTGGCCCACTACCACAGAACCAGCAGGTCCTCCAGCGCACCGGGTTTGCCGATAGCAAGTACGCCATCTGGGACCACACAACCGTTGCCGGACAATCCATCAGTCAAATGGAGCTGAGTTTCGTCGGTCCCCGTCATGGAGTAGCCTCTTGGCTCGCTGCGCCCGGTCCCATGGGAAGCCTGGAATTCGCTTCTCCCAAGGCGATACTTGTCGTCACCACTTTGCTCAAAGACCCGGCGCAAATTTTTGATGATGTTCGAGACCTTTCGACCGCTTCCAATCCAAATGGCTTCGCCGCTGTCGAGCAAACCGAAAGAGGGCTAAATCTCGACCTTAAGCCCGATCTGTTCAGCCTTCTCGGCGGTGAGATCACGCTCGAAATGGACAGGCTCACACCACCCAATCCTGCGTGGCGAATCATTCTCAAGGTGAAGGATGCCAGCCACCTGCAAGCGACCCTGAACACCCTTTTCGCGCAAGCACCGGTGAAGCCTCAGCAGTATCAGCGCGATGGACAGACTTACTATGCTCTGCACATACCATCGGGGCAAAGGACCCAGGAAATCGCATACGCTTTCACAGATGGTTACTTGGTTGTAGCTTCCAGTCAGGACAGCGTTGAGGAAGCAATTCGAATGCGCCATGACGGCAATTCCTTGGCTAAGTCCGCACAGTTCTTGGCCGCAATTCCGCCGGGGCCTCTTTCGCAGATGTCCGCCCTGCTTTACGAAGACCCAGTTGCGATCGCTGCCCTCAGCATGCAACGAGCCTCGCCCGAGATGGCCGAAATGTTTTCGCAGCAGACCACTGCCACCAGCCCAGTGCTGATCAGCGCGTATGGCGAGGAAAATGCGATTCGCGAAGTCAGCAGAAATCCAGGGTTCGATGCAGGAGCAACCTTAGTCGTGGCAGCCATTGCAATCCCCAACCTCTTGCGCGCAAGAATCGCGGCGAACGAGGCCAGCGCTGCTTCCAACATACGCACCGCGAACACAGCACAAGTCAGTTATGCGGCGTCATATCCTGAACGAGGTTTCGCGCGAAGTTTGTCCGCGCTGGGCTCAGGACCGCTCGGCGGCAATCCATCGCCCGATCATGCCATGATGATCGACTCGACACTTGGCAATGAAAACTGCACCGCCGGAGCTTGGTGCGAAAAATCAGGATTCCGTTTCAGCATGACCGCAGTCTGCAAGATAAAAGTAAAGACAAAGACGAAGACGTGCGAAGACTATGTAATCGTCGCCACGCCGGTTTCAAGCAGTACAGGATTGAACAATTTCTGTTCAACTTCAGACGCAAACCTGCACGCGATTTCCGGTCCGCCCCTGACCACCCCAATCAGCGTTGCCGAATGTCAATCCTGGCCGATGCTGCAGGAGTCGAACTTGAGCCTCGCGAAATAACACGCCGTCGGCGAAACCCAAGGTCCAGCGCGTGCTCAGGTTCGCGCCCGTTCTTGGGCGCTAACCTGGGATGTCAGATACTCTCAATTCACCGCAGAACCAGCGCATTCCCCACGGACTTCCCGCACCTGTCTGAATTCTTGATGTAATAGCCTGATTACTGCTACAACATAGCTACGATAAGCTGGTGCAGTGCTGAATCACGCGCAGAGTATCGAAGAAAACGGGTTTGCAGTTGTTCCCCAGTGTCTCTCTCAGCAGGTCGTCGACGACCTTTGCTCGCAGCTTGACACATCCAGACACGCGCAAAGAAATCTGTTAGACGTTCCAGCCGTGCGCGCATTGGCCGTTTCGGAACCGGTCCGGCAACTGGTTGACAGTGTCCTCGGCAAGAAATCCTTCGCCGTGCGCGGTATCTTGTTCAACAAGACGGCCGATTCCAATTGGAAGGTCGTCTGGCACCAGGATCGCACCGTCGCAGTACGCGAACGAAAGAATTTGGCACAATTTGGCCCATGGTCGATCAAGGCTGGTGTCCTTCATGTGCATCCCCCGGCATCGGTGATGGCCGAAATGTTGACTGTGCGGCTGCACCTGGACGAAAGCCACCCAGGCAACGGACCGCTTCGAGTCATTCCAGGCTCTCACCAAGTCGGTTGTCTTTCGGGGGGAGAAGTTTCAGCTTGGGCCGAGCGACCCAGTGTTATCTGCACCGTGCCCAAAGGCGGCGCACTATTGATGCGCCCACTCTTGGTTCATGCGTCGTCCTCATGCTTAAAGCCTGAGCCGCGTCGAGTAATCCATTTGGAGTTCGCCGCCGCTGACTTACCCGACGGGCTGGATTGGCACGATCGCGTTTGAAGCGTGGAGTGGCAGAGCAAGCGATAAGACTCAGAACCGGCACATTGTTCTCGCAATAACTTGTTTACAAGCGTGGGTCGGAGTTTCTCAGAAAGAGGAAGCAATTCGTAGCTGTCAGTTTTCGTAGCTGTTAACGGGCTCCCCTGGTCCGTCGACCAAAACCGCCCTCCCTCATTCACGCACAGAACGCAACGCTACTGATAAGCTTTCCACCAATTTCGAAGGAGGCTTATGCGCTGGATTCTCTCCTTACTTATCGCGTCCTTCTTGCTTCCCGTTGCTGTCGGGCAGCAGGCAACACGCTTTGCCATCCGCGCGGGACAACTGATTGACGGAAAAAGCGAGAAGCCTCTCGAAAATCCACTAGTCCAGGTCGAAGGGGACAAGATCATATCGGTCGCTTCCGGCGGAAGCGTACCGCCGGGTGTAGAGGTATTGGACCTCGGGAACGCTACCTTGCTACCCGGATTCATCGACGTGCACACACATCTGCTCTTGCAAGGCGACGTCACCCCGGAAGAATACGACGCGCAACTCCTGAAACAGTCCATTCCGTATCGCGCGATTCTCGCGGCTCGCAATGCGCAGATTGCGATTTCGCACGGTTTCACGGCCATGCGCGACGTGGAGACTGAAGGCGCAATGTACGCGGATGTAGACGTCAAGAAAGCGATCGCAAATGGCGAAGTGCCGGGGCCGCGTATGCAGGTGGCCACGCGAGGCATGACGCCAACAGGCATGTATCCGTTATTCGGTTACTCATGGGAATTGAAGATGCCGACCGGCGTCCAATTTGTCGACGGCGCAGATGGCGTCCGCAAGGCAGTGCGCGAACAAGTGATGTACGGGGCCGACTGGATCAAATATTACTCGGACCGCCGTGAACACTTTGGCCCGGATGGCGGATTGCACTCGAGCGTGAACTTCACCGAAGAGGAATCGAGAGCCCTCGTCGACGAAACACACCGGCTAGGCAAGAAAGTTGCCGCCCACGCCGTGGGCAGCGAAGGAATTGCAGCCGCTCTCCGCGCGGGCGTCGACACCATCGAGCACGGTGACGGTTTGACGGACGCGTTAATGGACGAGATGGTCCGCAAAGGAGTGTTTTGGGTGCCGACGGTGACGGTCGATAAGAACCTGGCCAGCGGCTCTGTGAAGGATGAGTTTTGGAAGAAGAGTTTCGATTTACAGCAGCAAAACTTCGCCAAAGCTATACACAAGGGAGTCAAGATTGCCTTAGGCACGGACGCTGGCGGCTTTGACTGGAAAAAAATCAACCAAGCGAAGGAATTCGAGTATTACGTCCAGTATGGTATGACGCCGATGCAAGCGATCCGAGCGGGGACTTCAGTCGCCTCAGAATTGCTCGGCTGGAGCGACACGGACGGAACCATCGAAGTCGGGAAGTGGGCAGATCTTGTCGCAGTGAGCGGCAACCCTCTCAAAGACATTACAGAACTGCAGAAAGTGAAATTCGTGATGAAAGGTGGCGTCGTCTTTAAGAACGAATTGACCAAATGACAATTGCAAGCCTGTCAAATCCGACAGATTGATTACCTAAACCGAAGGCGTATAGTAACTCCCGGTAAATGATCAAGTGCGGGGGGCATTATGAAAAGGTTTGCCTTACCAATCTTATTGGCACTGATCTCTTTCAGCACGGTAGCCAAGGCTGACAGTATCGCAATTGGGCAACTGAGCTATCTAGGGCTTACACCGAACGGGTCCAGCGTCTTCAAGGTGAGCTTAACGCCACCTGCAGGAATTTCTTTGACGAGCCTGGGCGCCGCAATCTTTATCGGGGACGATAAGCTCGTCTTCACCCTGCCATCAGCAAACGAATTCCTGTTTATCACTGGGCCAGGTACGGCATTCTCCAATTGTCCCTGTACTGACGTCCATTTCGATTTCATTGCGAGTCATGGAACCACAGTCATGTTGCAGGGACAGACTCTAACTCTGAAACGGCGCTCGCATTCTTTCTTGCGGCCCGCCACTGGGGCACCGTTTCTCGTCCCTGGACAGTCGAGCACCATTTTTCTTTCAACGATTCCAGGGAAGGACAAGAAAGCGGCTGCACTGAACATTGCCGCAGTGCCCGAGCCGAGTACATGGGCGCTGATAGCGAGCGGCCTTGGCATGATCCTAGGGAAATCTTTTCGGAGAGTTTCTAGAATAGGGTCGGCATGACTCTCGTGCCTCCTGTGACTACTGACACTGAAGAGTGCTTCTTGTGCGTTCTGTAGATTCGTTGTTAACCATCAGGCCGCGAAGCTCTGGAGATGGTGCAAACTTAGTCGAAGGCTGCTTAATTATTTGACTTTCACCTTCCTAAGCAAGAATCAGCGTGCTATAACTCTTCTTCTCACGCCCTGAAGCCTTTCCTTTCCTGGGCGTTTGGAGGCCCCGTGAGACTTATCCTTCTGTTCGGCATGTTTGTGAGCGTGTCGGTAAACCTCCTTGCCCAGCCCAGTCTCGCGGCCTCGCCACGGCTTGTTCAAGGTTACGGCCAACTTCCCATCGCCTTTGAAGCCAATCAGGGACAAAGCGATTCCAACGTAAAGTTCCTTTCCCACGGGCTTGGGTACAGTCTCTTTCTCACGTCCGACGAAACGGTGTTGACCCTACGCGACGGCGCCTCCCCGGAGCTACTCGCACCGAACAGTCAGACCTCCTCGCCAAAAGTTCCGCCAAAGACTATGTCGGCTGTCCTCCGCATGAAATTGCTGGATGTAAACGCTGAGGCAGAAGTAACTGGGCTAGATAAATTGCCTGGTAGAAGTAATTACTTTGTGGGGAATGATCCCAAGAAATGGCACACGGATGTTCCGCAATTCGCCAAAGTGCGATACGCAAACATCTATCCGGGCACCGACCTTATCTACTATGGCCATGGCAAGGAAATGGAATACGACTTCGTGCTACAGCCCGGCGCGAATCCGCGGCGAATTCGTCTAAGCATCAAAGGTGCCGACAGACTTCGGCTGACGCATGGCGACCTCGTGTTGACGAGCGCTGCTGGCACTGTGCATCTGCGATCTCCGCAGCTTTACCAGGAGGTGAACGGCATTCGCCACAAGGTTCGCGGGCAATACATAATCAGGCGCAACGGCGAAATAGGATTTGATGTTGCCGCTTACGATCGCACAAGAGAGCTGGTCATTGATCCCGTCTTGGCATATTCCACATTCCTGGGGGGAACGTTTCACGACGTCGGCAACAGCATTGCGGTGGATTCGACTGGTAGTGCCTATGTCACTGGCGCAGCTCAATCGTGCGATTTTCCCACGGTCAATCCTATCCAAGGGGGATGTAACCCTGGTCACTCTTTTGCGTTTGTAACTAAGTTGGATGCCGACGGCTCGTCCCTCGTTTACTCGACTTTCTTGGGCGGCAACGGCGACAATTCTGGCAATGGCATCGTGGTGGACGCGGCCGGCAACGCATACGTAACCGGCAGCACCTCGGGAACTTTCCCAACGTCCAATGCAATCCAGCCGGCGCCTCAAGGCGGTAATGACGCCTTCGTAACGAAAATTAATGCTGCCGGAAATGCCCTGGTCTACTCCACGTATCTAGGCGGGAGCTCCGACGATTCCGGTCGCGGCGTGGTTGTGGATTCGGCTGGTAACGCGTATGTAACTGGGGCGACCAGTTCAAATAATTTTCCGACCAAGAACGCGCTTCAGGTGGCGCCCGGCGGAAACAGCGATGCCTTTGTGACGAAGATGAATGCTGCCGGAAGTGCGCTGCTCTTTTCCACCTATCTCGGAGGGAGTTTCGACGACTTTGGTCAGAGCGTTGCGTTGGACTCAGCGCGCAGGGTCTATGTGACCGGCAAGACGCTCTCGGCCAACTTTCCTACCAAAAACGCTCTTCAGCCGACACTGAACGGCTCTGCGGATGCCTTCGTAACGAAGATCAGTGCTGCGGGAGGCGCTCTTGTCTATTCGACATATCTAGGCGGCAGCCAGGTGGATGGCGGTAACGCAATTGCCGTAGACAGCGCGTTCAACGCGATCGTGACGGGTGTGACAACTTCCCCCGACTTTCCGACGAAAAATGCCATCAACCCTTCATTTGGCGGTAGCACGGATGCATTTGTCTCCAAGATAAACCCGGCTGACAGTGCCATCGTGTATTCAACATACTTTATCGGGCTTTTTCCCACTTACGATGACAGCGGGAACGGTGTTGCGGTCGATTCTGCTGGTAACGCATATATCGTTGGCGGTACATACCTCTTTGGTAGTGTTCCCGAGGATGTGTTCATAGAGACGATCAGCCCCGCCGGCGCTCTCGCTTCCTCCTACGGACTTCGATGGGGGTATGGAACCGCGATTGCGCTCGACAAGGTTGGCAGCATTTACGTAACGGGACTTACGTACGCCAAACAGTATCCTTCAACCACCTTGGCATTTCAGAAGACGATCAAATTCCCGACTACACATGCGGTTGTCTCGAAGATTGCGCAGCAGAGATTGATAACCGCTTCACCTGAGAAGGTTTCGTTTTCACGAGTCGTGCTCGGATCGAGTATGTCCAAGAACTTCACGGTCACCAATCAGGGCGCCGTTCCGCTAACGATTAATCGGATCTACGTCGCGGGTGTCAACCCGGGCGAGTATTCCGAGACGAATACCTGCGGAAGCACGCTGGCAGCGAGCACGAGCTGCACCGTGTCGGTCACATTCACACCAACAACGAAGGGCTTGAAGCCTGCCGTCGTGGGCGTCAGCAGTTCGGATGCTGCCAGTCCGATTGCCATACAACTCGGAGGAAACGGTAGCGTGGTTTCTCTTTCGCCATCGACCCTTTCGTTCGGTAAGGTTGCAGTGGCGACAACGAGTTCCTCCCAGATCATCACGCTGACGAACGTTGGCAGTACGCCGTTGAACATTTCGTCAATCGAGATGAACGGGACAGATTTTGGGGACTTTTCTCAAGTCAATACATGCGGTACAAGCCTCGGCGCTCACGCAAGCTGCACGATGAATGTAAAGTTCACCCCTGCGGTCCTCGGAAAGCGCTCTGCCTTTATCAACATCAATGATGACGGAGGCGCCAGCCCGCAAAGGGTAAACCTGAGTGGCACTGGCACGTAGGGTGATTAGCAACAGCCATCAGACCCCACATCTTTGGGACTGCAAGGCGAACGAGGAACGCGCAGTAGGCAATTGCTACGGCTTGCTGACCTGCGATCCCGCTTCGGTGATGCTGCCTTTTACTAAATCAGTCTGAATCTTGAGCTTCTGCTGCGGGCGCAAGTCCACCATTGTGTCGAATGGCAAGTAGCCAGGTAACGCGATACGCAGCCGGTGCTGTCCAGGAGTGAGGAGCATGGCTTTGCCCACGCCGTCAAACTCGTCCACGTGTCCGGCGTATTGACCGTCGACAAAGACCGCCGCCCGCGAGGGCGTGGCTGATATTTTCAATTCGCCGGTGGCGTCCTTGGTTGGCAGCTGAGCCGATTTCACTAACACCACGTTGATATCGTAGGTCTGCCCAGGCTCAAGGACGACCTGCTTAACAAACTCGTTGTACCAGGCTTGTCGGATGACAATTTCGTGCTTGCCCGGCAACAGCTTTAATTTCTTGTCGCCCTCAAGCTCTTTTACAAAGCCGACGTATTGCCCATCGACCCAGACTCCCGCGGTCTTTTCATCGTTGCTGTGAGCGGCAAATTTCAACTCCGACTGCACACGGTCCTCGGCGCAAACCACGCCGACCAACAAAATCATCACCAACGGCAGCACTCTACGCTTGGACATTTGGGCCTCCCAAAAGAGCAAACAACACTTTCATTGCTCGTCCAGCACGGACTCTAGCTGTTTAAAGAGGGTCCGTTCCGGTCGCCTGCGAACCGGGGCCGCGGTCCCACGTCTTTTCTGCTGAGCTCTCCTTCTTTTGAGTCAGTTCGTCGGAAATTGGATCGTCGGAAAGTAGGGTGGCGGCGACATGCAGGCTCTCGATCTCATGTCGGACACGCGCAATATCTTGTTCTTTCTGCTGCAAAACTTCGTAAACGTCCTTCATCGGCTCTCCTTTGGGTACCCATCACGGGCTTTCCACTCCTGAGGGCAACTCCTCTTATTTTCACTTCGGCTCAATACAAACAGCATAGAAGCTCTGCTCCGGAGACTCAACGGCTCAGAAGTGCCACAACCGCATATTTGGGCCGATATTTGTTGGATATCTTTTCGCGTCTCCACGTTTGCCAAAACGGCGTGACCACTCCCCATTGTTGGCGTAGCATCGCGATAACGCTCAGGACGCCATCCTGGCCGGTGCCACGGCGACTGACATGGGTAAGATCACGTTTTGGTTTGAGACAGGATGAATCCTCATGAACCGACATTCTCGAAGCATTCTTCTCCTGATTTTCACGGCTGCACTGACCAGTGTTAGTTTCGGGCAAATGAAACAGCAGCAGCGAAACTTGACGGTCAATGGCCAGAGCGGAACCGCCGAAGTGATTGACCTGAATGGCCGGTCGTTCGTAGACATGTCGGCCCTGGCCAGCATCGGCAAGGGTTCGGTTAGTTTCAGCGGGCCGGGCATCGTCCTGACGTTCCCATCGTCGGACAACCGTTCGGCGACAGCCGTCGCCGCCGAGTCTCCTGCCGCCCCCGTCCACCCCCGGAACAGTGCTGCTTTGTCGCAGGACTTTATGAAGGCGGGCATCGAGGAGATCGCGCGCCTGCGCGAATGGGCCACAACGCTGGCTTCAGCGATTCGGGGTGGGTACGGCGTGACCGACGAATGGGTCAACGGCTATCGAGACCAGGCTTCGCAGAACCTTCAGTTGGCGGACGCGGCGGCCACCACCGATGGCGACCGCAATGCAGCGCAGCTGCTCCATCACGCGTTTGACTTGGTCCAACAGTGGAGCGACAAGCTAGTGACTGCGAAGAAATCGATGGACACCGCCAAATACAGTACCTCTCCAGACGCTTTGCGCGAAGATCCGCTCTCGCAAAAGATCATCACCTGCGGACGCTTTCTGACTCAGATGCTGGGAAGCGCCACCTTTCAGGATGACGCCTCGTGCCACTAAGCGGCGGAACGGAAAGGGTAGCGACCTCATCCGCCTTTCGAAGCAAGGGTGCCCCAGGTTCGCGCCCGTTCTTTGGGCGCTAACCTTGGATCCGACTTACTGTAAATCGACCGAACTCCCAGCCCGGCTATGCTAGGGCGGCCCATGCGCAGAACACGCGAAGAGACTCTGCAAGAACGGCGCCAACTTAAAGCCGAATACCAGCAATTGTTCGATGGTGTGTCGGCACTTCTTTTTCGGCATGACCCAATGGGAATCGCGTTCGACAACGAGAATACTGACGAATACGATCATGAGACGGGCACTCTCTTGCCGCGATTAGTTACCTGCAACTCCTCCTCCGACGTGCTTCGCGTAGTGCATGAAGAATTTTGTCGCTGGCTCGGCCCAAAGACGGCTGGTTCACCCGAGCAATACACCCAAATCGCCGACGAAGTGTGGCAGCTATGGCAAGCGCGATCGGGCCCCCTTGATAGCGTGCAGGTACACTTGAACGTTCCGAGCAAACAACTATGACATACAAAAGGTTTCTACTGGCGGCGTTCGTTGGAGTCTGGATCTGGGCCGCGATTCGGCCGGTGGCTCGAGACGACTGGTGGTTGGAGAACTATCTGGTCTTCGTCTTCTTTCCCCTGATCCTCTTGCTCGCGCATTATTTCGAGTTATCAAATATTTCTTACACGCTCATCACGGCATTTGGCATTTTGCACGTGATCGGGTCGCACTATACCTATTCGCTCGTGCCGTTTGGCTACACGCTTCAACATTGGTTCTCAGCAGACCGCAACATGTATGACCGCTTGGTACATTTCTCGTTCGGTCTGCTGCTGGCGTATCCAATTCGTGAAGCGTTTCTTCGGATCGCAAGAGTACGAGGTTTCTGGGGTTACTATCTTCCCCTGGATGTGACTCTCGCGTTATCGGCTGTCTACGAAATCATCGAATGGCTCGTTGCCGCGAAGGTAGACCCTCAGCAGGCTCTCTCTTTTCTGGGAAGCCAGGGAGACGTTTGGGACGCCCAGAAAGACATGCTATCGGCCGGTACGGGCGCTTTACTTTCCATGTTAATTGTCGTCATCATCAATTTTAGGTATGACAGGAATTTCGGTCGCGAGATGCGGGCAAGCTTTCGTCTCGACAAGAACGACCAGCCACTCGGAGAGTTCCGTTTGCGAAAGCTTTTAGCTCGCAAATGATTGCAGCAACGAAACCGCAACTACGTTTGTCGACGTAAGCCGAAGCTGCGGATAGCGGCGTGCGCCGTCAAATAGCTCCCCTAAATTTAACCCGCCACAGTGAATGCTCCTTTACATATTGACAGGGAGGCTTGTGGTGAGCTTGAAGCTGAGTGTGGACTCGGCTGGCAACACGATTTCTTTATTCCCAGTGTATGCAGCACCTGCGGTGCCTGCCCCGGCTCCAGCTGCAGCGCCGATTAAGGCTCCTTTCCCACCGCCTGCGAGCCCGCCAATGAGAGCGCCAGCTCCAGCCCCGCCACCGATCAAGGTTGCTGTGCGTTTGCCTTTGCCTTTGAGGTAACGATTCACCGAACTGGTTTTCACTTCTTGAGCATTGCCATTGATCGTTATTGAAGTGAGGACAAGACGTAGCACGGCGGCACCCTTGAAACGGCCCTGCGCTACGGCTTCAACAACTCTCCCCGCGGCTTCCACTCCCGCTGGGACCAGCACTGTGCCATCTACTTCGATCGGGCTTGCTACAGTGGCTCGGAACTTGTCACCGTTGGCGCTTAGTTCAGACCCGACAGCGTTGCCCAGACGAACTGTGACGACTGTCCCCGCAGGCACGATGACTTGCTTGGCGCCGCCAAGGCTGGAAGACAAAGACTGAGCGCTTTCGCCAGTTGGCGCGCTAGAGCAGGCAACAGACATCCAGAGAAAGGCAACTAATGAAGCCAATATAGCTGAGCGTCGATACACAGGTACCTCCTGTCGAGAAGGTTTGATCGTAGATCGATCTGTGTATCTAGTTAAGGCACGAAAGGCCAAGGCAAGATCGTCTCAAAAGTAACCGCCTCGAATGAGATTCGAGTTTTCGACTTCCGGGGCCGTTGATGAATCGCCTGTGCACCACATTTGACGGCAAACCGCTACAATCGTGCGCGTCCCTTTCCGCTACTCTCGTGAACACATCGGAACCCCGAGCTCCCACGATCGAGCCAACCGTCCCTCCGGCTGTTGTCGGATGGCTTCTGTTCTTGTGCATAATCCTTACACTCGTGTTTCCGGCGACTACTCTTTATCGCATCCTGGCGCAAACATTGCCGAGCCTCCTCGGTGAGCAGAGCCCCAGATCCATCTTCTTATTGATTGTCTATTGCGTCGTCTCCGCCGGGTTGGCGGTTCTTAGCGTTACAGCTGGATTGAAATTATGGCTCGTTAGGCCCGGTGCGGTAAGGTTTGCGCGGCGTTGGCTCTGGGCTTACCTGATCGCGAATTTCGCATATTTTGGTTTGTCGGTATTCATCGCAAAACACTTGACGTCTCTCAGCCTCGCCGCCATGGGGTTGAATCACGTCGCAGGGCCGATAGCATCGTTTGCGCTTTGGTACTTTTACTTGGAGCACTCTAAGCGCGTTCGGGAAACGTATTCGAACCGATAGGCTCAATGAACCCGCGTAGTTGGTGAAATCGCTTGATTACGTCAAGAATCCAACGCTTCTATCCTGTGGCGACGTAAAATGTGGTCTGTTTAGTTCACATAGCATGGGGGAAGATGGCAGCGGAAAGATAAGCATGACCTACCTTAAATGCAGCTGGAATCATTCGTTTCCTGATGCGCCCATCACGCTCTACAGCGAGTTGGATGACCAACGCTGGGAACTACGAAAGGTCGAAGTATTCCGCGACGGAACAATGGGCTATGCAGATAGGAGCAAGGAGGTCGGCGGTTCGATGCTCGGACTTGAACCGGTGCCCGCTTGGCCGAGATTGCGACGGACCCTCAGTTCCAGCCCGTCGAAATCAGTAGTGTAGAGTTCGAGTCGGTCTGGAATGCAGCCGCCGCAGCGCACGCTTCCCAAGAGTGACACGGGGCGTTAGTAAGGCCTTTACTTTACTCGCAAGTAGTCAACGAGTGTAATCGCCCGTTAACCTCAATTGACATCAATGCCGGTTACTTGCAGTTGCTGATAAACCGCCATTACGCTCTGAATTCTGCATTCGCCCTCGGAGGGGAGCGCCATACATCCGTCTGAGATAATCGTGGTGCGTGCAAAACCAAGCCATCGAGATTCACGATTCCACGCTGGACCAGATTACCCTCGAATCTGACGTAGCGGTCCTGCACTTTCCGAGGGTGTACATCCACTCGTCCGAGGGCCGCCCGGGGATTGACGCGGGATCGGGCTGGACGCAAGAGGCAGTGATTCGTATCGGAAACGCTCATATTGAAGGCAAGTTCTCTCAAGAAAGCCGTGACGCATGTGGCGGCTCTGCCCATTGGCTTTCGGATGGCTCGCTACGGATCAATGATTCGGTTTCTGACAACCTGATTCCGATCCCGCTGGATGTGCAGGGAGAAATCAAACTCATATTGGAGTGCTGGGGAGACGTTATTCACGTACAAGGCGATTCAGCAAGGCTGGAGCTTATCGGGATCGCGAAGTACGTGGAGGAATTTCATCCCAGCGATTAATGGCTGCCAAACATCACCATACTCAACACTCTCCAAGCTCAGATCGCCCCAGGGTAATCCACCTTCCTGCCTCGCCTGTCCTCTCTTTCGCATGCATGGTGACCTTCCTCTCCCCTTATCGTCCAACTGACGTATTTAGGAAATAGCCATGCCTTCCACAATCAACACACTCCGAATGTATCTTCTCCGCAGTTTCACGATTCTGACGCTCACCATTTGCCTTTTGGCCGCGCCTCTGTTCGCTGCGCCCATGACCAAAGAGGACCGCCAACATCTCCTCGTGCACTTCGAGATGACCACGCAAATGGTAGAGGAGCAAGTGCGTGGCTTATCGCCGGCTCAACTGGAGTACAAGGCTTCGCCAGATCGCTGGAGCATCCGCGAAGTCGTTTCGCATCTGGCCGTCGCCGAACCGGACTATTGGCGCGATATCCAGAAGGCCCTGAAGGCCGCACCGGATATGAAAGACAAGAAATCGGCGGCCACCGACGCCGACATTCTTTGGTACGGCATCGATCGTGTTGCACACACTAAGACTGGCGGCGGTCATGAAAAGGTCGACACCTACAAGGACCTGGGCGAGGCGCTCGGAAAGTTTCAGGCGCTGCGATCCACCATGATCGAGTACATCAAGACCACGAATGATGACATGCGAGCGCACAGCTTCGGAGACCAAGAAGTCATCGATTGCTGGCAGTGGATGCTGGAGATCTCCACGCATGCCGAGCGCCATATCCAGCAGATTCGCGAGATCAAGAACAGCCCTAACTTTCCAAAAAAATAACTCTGCTATCTGACGGGTGGATTAGTTTCGCGCGGCCATCGGAAACGGTGACGTCTTGTCGCAATGCCTAAGCTTGTGCTTGACGGGCGGCGTCCATGTGTTTCTGGCATTCCGCCAGGAACCAGTCAGCTGTGCGCCCGAACTGGCCAAGTGGGTCGATGGCAAGATCAAATCCCCCCAGGACTGCCTGATTAAAGCCTCTGGTCAGGGTTTCGTTGAATCGCCTATACGCCGGGCTTGCCAGACTGAGAGGGTCGCTGGCTGGGATCGGATTCCTAAGCTTGATGCAAACGAACTCTGTGGTGTGCGTGCCGCGGTAACGGACCGTGAGAACTTTCTTCTCGAGAGCAATGATGTCGGTCCAGTTGACAATAACCTTGCGCGGCCACATGCCGGGAAGATGAAGCTGGCGCGAACTCAAACGGGCCATCACGGGCATGTGCGTGCGCCAATAATTGCCTCCGGCGATTGCTGCTGCCGAAGCGATCGAGATCAACGCGCCTAAGGTTACGTTGCGGCCCTTAGCCTGCGGCGAGAGAATGAGCAACCCGATCACAAACATGATAGCCGCGAAACCCATCACACCCCAGGCATAGAACGGGCTGAGTTTGAGTTCCACGTCGGACAGCTTCGTTCCGGCTCTCTTCGCAGCCGCCATGGTTGGTGTTGATACGCCCATGCTGGCGAGGCTAGCCAGATGTCCGTACAACTACAAGATGACCAACGTAAGCGGTCACCGCATCTTCTTCGAATAAAGCCGCTTCCTGAGCTGGACGGAGTGACATCCCTGCTTCTTCTTACAGTTGTAGCAGCCCGTCCCCGCTGCTACTCTCCCGCCGTCGTCCCGGATTCCCCACATGGATACTAGCGTGACGGTGACAAGAAACAAGTGCCGCCAGAATGGGTATGCGCCTAAGAGGAGGCACGGTAATTGGATATGCTTTCGTTTGGACGCGACAAGAATCTGCATTTTCTGCCTGACATTGATAGGACCCGGTTTTCAATTGCAAGCGCAAGCCCCGCTCAGCTCGAGGTCAGACAACGCTGCAGGTGACAACCGGAAGAATGTCTCCAGTATCCCAACTTACGTCGAAGTTCCGGCAGTCAACTACTATGCGCGCGGGCAAGAAACCAAGATAGAGTTCTCCTCCACCGACCTAATGCCCGGCGCAACCGGGCAAGCGCGAGTCAAGATGGCAAAAGAAGGAAGTGTCTCTATCGATGCCCAGTTCATTGGCCTCGACAGTGCGACAAAGTTCGGTAATGAGTTTCTGACGTATGTTCTCTGGGCGAGTGTCCCGAAAGGCCGCACCCACAAAATTGGTGAATTAATTCTGAAAGGTGATCGCAGACAGCTAGTGGCTACTACCGCGTTTCACACCTTCGCGATGGTCGTCACCGCCGAACCCTACGCCGCGGTAACGCAACCAAGCAGTGTCGTCGTGCTTAAAGGTAGATCACCTGGTGGCAACGCGACGCAGACGGTGTCGACACAGGTCGAATTGCTAAAGGACGCTTACGCTCCGCCTAGCTACGACTACGAAGAACAGGATACTAACTCAGGCTACGCACCGGAACTGCTTCAAGCGATGAATGCACGTCGGATTGCAAAGGTTCTCCAGGCAGATAAGTATGCCCACCAGCAATTTCAAAGTGCAGAAGATCTCTACAAGTACATGATGGGCTGGGCCATTCAGGAAAAGAAGCCGTCCAAACAACTTCTTCAAGTGGCAAAGGCCGTGGCCGAGAGTTACGAGGAGGCTCGGGCAGTCACAGCTCGTCAACAAAAGAACCGACGGGAACAATAATAATGATGTGCGCGGCAGATCTGTCTCCACGCAGTTCGTGCAATCACTCGTTTACAACAATTTAGCGGATGGCTAAAATCTTCCGCTCACTCCGCCGCCTCGCCCATCGTACCGGTCCGCAAAGGCCCGTTGGGCCTGTAAGTGCTAATGATGACGCCCGACGGCACAGCTTTCGTGCTGACGAGTGCGAGTTCGCGCGGCGGGGTTCCATCTGAAAAGATACGTTTCCCTGTGCCTAACACCACCGGAAAGACGAGCAGCAAGACCTCATCCGCAAGCTCGTGTTCGAGCAGCACGGGTGTCAGCGTCGAGCTGCCCCAGACGATCACGTGCGGCCCGCTCTTGGCTTTGATTCGACGAATGCCTTGCACAATGTCCGATCCAAGATCCTCGACCGGCCCCCATTCAAGACTCTTCGGCCTGTGGGTCGCGACGTATTTCGTCGCCGCGTTTATGCTGTCCGCCATCGGACTCTTTGGGGCCTTCGGCCAATAGCCGCTCCATATATCGTAGGTTCGGCGGCCAAGCAGCAGATCGTACGCGTCGCCATGGGCTGCGACGATGGCCGCTCCTCCCTCCGGGTCATCATGCGGCGCGGCCCATCCGCCATACGCAAAACCGCCAATGCTATCTTCCTCTGGCCCGCCGGGAGCCTGAATCACTCCGTCCAGCGAGATATGTTCGATGATCGTAATCTTTCTCATAGGCCTCGTTTCAAACATGTCTATGCTCGCCTGCGGGCACGCCCCGCTGCTCGTAAAAAAACACGGTCGGCCCGATCATTCCATCACGATCTGCCGGCGGGTTCCCAGTCCCGAGCAAGACGATCTGCGTATGTACAGCTGGTTCGCCCATCTTCATCGGTTTCATAGAATAGATGTTGAGTCAGTGCCATTGAGTTGGTTGGTGTAATCACCACATCTTCAATAGTTGCAGCGAGGCCAATGGGAGCTCTTGCACCAACTTCACTCGTCTGCCCTCGATATTCTCGGACTGGTGCCCGCGTTGCGCGGATTGACGAGAGATCTTGGGCGAACCTACGGCATCAAAATCACTTTCGCAAACAGCGACGGAATTCCAACGGTCCCCCCTGACGTTGCACTGTGTCTCTTTCGTGTGGCACAAGAAGCCCTGATGAACGTGGCTAAACACAGTCGAGCAAAATCAACAGAGGTTCAACTAAGTAGCAAGAATGGAGCCGGCCCCGTTCAGCTAACCGTCACCGATGACGGTGAGGGTTTTGATCCCGCCTCTCTCCAAACCGACAGCCTGGGTCTCATCAGCATGCGCGAGCGGCTGCGAATGGTGGGCGGACAGTTGGAAATCTTATCGCAGCACAGAAAGGGCACGCAGGTAAGAGCAGAGGTTCCTCTGCGCGATGTCTCTGCCTCACACGAATCTCCCCATAATTCCGCCGCATAACACCCTTAATACGATTCCGCGCGATTCTCTAAGAAGTTGCCACAGGAATTGATGTTGAAACAATGGCCCGCACTCGTGGGCCACCGTTGGTGTAACTTCCTGATTGCGACACTGTGCTTGGTCCTGTTGCAACTGCTCTAGCTCACACACATGGGAACGCCTCTTCCTACCAGCCTCGATCCGGCAGATGCGGGAAGTTGAGCGTATATTGCTTCGCTGACTCCACACCCGTACCACCGAGTTTGTGAAGCTCGGCAATCGTCATGTTGTAGGTGAATGAAGTGCCGATCGGCTTGCGAGCGGCCTCATAGCGAATGATCCCGAACATCGCATTGCGCGACTCCCCCGGATCAAGCTGGAACTGCGTGTCCGCCTTGCGTCCTTCGAGAAGTCCAATCCCTTGAGTGCTGACATCGTGGGTTCCAGCGCGTCCGAAGTAGTAGGCGTTCCCCAGGTTGTCCACGCCGGACGAAGTCCCAGTCACGTAAGCCAGAATGATCGGATGATCGGTCACATTCTTGAAACGGACGTTCATCTTCACATAATGATGACGTCCGCCGACAATCGTGCCGGTTAGTTGAATCACTTCGGCAGAGAAAAGTTTGTTGCTGTCGCAGTGTTGTTTGCCGGCGCAAGCGTCCACTGCGGCATGAGCGCCACCTTGCCCGGTTCCGGCGCAAAGAAGCTCCCAATTTGCGGCGACGTCTAGGCCTCCACTGGCGTTGTCGCGTCCGACAATCTTCCCATCCGCACCGCGAAATTTTGGACGGCCTTGCCCAATGTCGCTGGCGTCCCAAACTTCCTTGGTGCGTGTATAAACAGCGCCGTCATAAGACGTCAGCTTTCCGCCTGGACAATTTGCGGAAATCCGATAGGCCTTGCCTTTCTCGCTGTCGAGTTGTTCCTTGGGACAAGCTTTGTTGTCAGGTTCCCAGCTGCCGCACCACATCTGGGCATCTTTCAGCGTGACTCTGCCTTGCGCCACGGCACTCGTTGTCCCTGCGGCGGTCTTCGAACTGACACTGGGCGAAAGACACTTGGAACATAGGGAAATCCATTCCCCCTGATCCTGCTGCGCGCCAACCAGCACTGCAATCATCGGGAGTAGAACGCCTGCACGACCTAGGTATTGAAGTAATTTCATCGAAGTGGCTCCTGGAGTGAACTCTGTCGCTCTTATTCGTCGTACACCAGCGCGCGAGAAAGCTATTGGGCGGTGCAAGTGCCGACCATCGGCCCTCCGTCCAATGTCTTGTCCTTGAAGGCAAATTGCGTCGAATCCCCATTTACAGTGATGACGACGTTGTCACCATCAACCTTGTACGTGCCGGTTTTTTGCTGAATCATCCCGAACACGTTGCCCGTGACAAGGGCTTGGTCGTCGGAACCGAGCGTAACGCTCTTCAAAAACATTCCGCCCTTGCAGGCATACGTTCCTTTCACTCCTTTCGAGCATCCGGTCAGCAGAATCGCCAAGACCAGGGCACAACCAAACCGTCCGACATATTTCGTTTTCATCGCAGTCACCCCGTCACAGTTTTTTCGGCATTCGCAAACTCACGCTGCTGTCTGCATGACTACTGGCCGCCAACGGCATTAAAGGCCGCATCAGGTCCTCACCTTGCATTGCGCAAAAGCGCGCCAAAAACGGTCATGTCCCCAGAGTATTTTCTGCGCGGAAGCTTGTTCGAGCAGGAGGAAGGTAAAACCGAGCCTGCTCTGGCGTAAATAACCGCAACCCAACCAGTTCTAACCGAACCGTTTGGTGATGCCCGCCATCCTAAATAGCTGCATGGACAAGCAAGATTTGAGAACGCTGGAGTCATGGCGGAGCACGCTTGCCCATACGCTTCAGGAACGCGATGGGAAGCGCAACTTTGCTACAGAGCTTCAACGGATCTATCTCGAAGGTCTTCTAGAAGCAATCACTCGGGCAATCGCGAGAATTAAGCGCGACATGGTGGACCTGAGCGGTACGGCCGATGCGCACGTCGCCAAGAAAGCGAAAAAGGAGCCGCCCGGTTCCACGGAGGCTCCTTCTTAATCCTGTTGCTTTGCAGTGCAAATGCTGCTTAAGGCAAGTATGCGTTTAACGGGTGCGCGGCCGGGATCGACTATCAGCGTGACCGGCCAAGCCGCTCTATTCTCAATTTCTCCAAGCTCGCTAGAGCAGCCGTGATTGACTGTTGCTCCTCCTCCCGCGTTCTTTCTTGATTCATGTTTAGCACGTCCATCCGGTTGGCTATGGCGAACTCTGCCGCCGAAATTCGATCAGCCAACCTTGCGTCATCCGTTTCCAGAATTGCAGCGACGTATTCATGTTCCCAGTCGTACTTTAAGGAAATCATGGTTACACCCCAGAGCACCGCCCGCCGCTTTTCCGTTCGATATTGTAAGTACGGTGGGCTCGTTTTGTCTATCCGCTACCGTACATTGAGGAAGCGGGCATGAGCGGCGGTTGGCCCTTTAAGGGGAACGTCTCCTGGTCTGAGGGACGTCTTTTTTCCTCCCGGGATCGCGTAGGCGTCGGAAGGAAGCAAAATGGACGAAACAGCGCCAGTACCGGCCCCTCCGCTCGTGGAATACACCCGGGCGCAGCTCCCCTGAACTCGTATGCCCTTCCGAGTTTGACTCGCTAAGACGCTGTGATTACGCTCCCCGTGGAAGGTGCGCCATGCAGAAACTCTGGTCGAGTGATCAGTATGATCCGGTGAAGTATGCGCTGGTAGTGGGGCTCATTTTCGTCGTCGTCGTCGGAACCATACGACTCCTGCTCGCGTTCTAAAGTAAAAAAGGCCAGCCGGGCGTGCCAGAGGCACCACCGAACTGGCCCTGCACCCAGACGGCTGAACCCGTCGTGAGCGCTCAAGAAATTCTAACCCTGGGCGGCGCTCATTACTTTGCAAATCGGTAGCTTGGATGTGCGCAGGCGACAGCGGCGCCTTGGCGCTCAGCACTTCAACGCTCAGATCTCGTCAGGATGCGCCTTAATGTGAACGACGAACGCAGGACTCACCATGGGCTCCGCCGAATGCGCAGGCGCCGAGTTTGGTGAGATAACTGAGTCCGATCAGGACAAAGGGAGCGCCTTTCCAGCTTTGCGTCATACCCACCAGCAGTGCGCCGTCGATCACAAAAAAGATGACGAACAGTGCGAGGGCGGTGGGCCGCGATCGAGCGATCCAGCGGCTGGCGGCATAGAAGATGGGCGCGCCCGCGAGAAGGGAAACCCACGGGCCCGACGCCTGAGCATGGGCTTGGTACGTCGCCATCGGTTGCCCGGGGTTGATGAGGTAGCTATAGATAGCGACCCATCCAAAGGCCGCGGCGATTTGCGCGATTTCGGCGATCAAGGCTCCGGCAAAGGCGCGTCCCCAATTGATCTTCATAAACTCACTCTATGCACAGCGGACCGCGGTCCGGACGGGCAACGCACGATCAACGCCGTTAAGCATTTACGAATCCGCATCACTTGTCCCGTCGCTCTCCGCCATCCCGTCGCTACCGGGCCTCTTCCCAAGTAGTTGGTGTAATAGCCTTATTTCAACAATTGATCAAGCATCGATGCTGTGGCACACTCGGAACCGTGAAGATTTTAAGGTACATCGAGCTTAAGAGCGGCCACTCCGACAATGGTCCCGCTTGGATTGGCTATGTTACTTCATCGAAAACTGGTCGGACGCTGTATTTCAATGGCCGAGGGTTGATGAAGCTAAAGGGCCAGCGGCGCGGCGATTCGGGCGGTAATTACGTTGATATGGAGACGGGTGAATCATTTTGGGTTTCCGGCGTGAAGAAGAATGGGGAAGACCGCCACTGGGCTGGATCGGGAAAGGTTCTGATTGAGGCCGCAGCAGTGTCTGATTATCTGGAGACAATCGGGGCGAAAACTTTGCATACATCGCGTTGTGAGGTAACAAACTCCATCCGTCAGACCGACATCGAGAGACTCTCACGACTGGCGAATTCATCCGGCAAAGGATGGCCCGATGATCCAGAAGAGCAAACTCCCTACTCTTTTGTCCGCAATGTGATTCACCCAACCAAGTGAAGCAAAGTCACGACTGACGGGCGAGTGGACCGTACCCGTGATCGGTCATCATGATTGATCACAAATATCGCCTTTCACCACTTAGTGCCAGCCACACGAGCCGCCCAATTTTTGACTTTCTTCAAGTCTTCCAGTGCGTGACACAATAGAACAAAACTCGCGCACGAATTGAATTCAACTGAAGATCGAGAGGTGGCCGCCGCCCCCATTTGTCCTGCTAAAAACCTCACGGTCACTCCACACCCGGAGGATTTAGAGTCAAACTGACCGCGTCAAGTCCACAAGCTTCGTCATTGCTCTTATCACCGTTTATGAAGGAAATTGCGGTTTGCGGACCAGCCGCTTTGATTGTCATCGTGAATTTCTGCCACACCTGTTTTGACACGCCTGCTCCCATGGAATTCTTTGCGGTCAAAACGAGTTTTCCATTTACCTTAACTCTTACCGTCGAGCTTGCTCCGAAGGCGCCTCTCGGGTCCACGACGTTCCCCACAAAAAAACTAAGTGTGTAGAAAGCTCCGGGCGTCGTCGCGACCGTTTGCGCGATTCCAGTTGCGGTGTTGGAAAGTCCTGTCAAATCCACCCACTGTTTGCCACCCTTCGCGACGAAAGCGAGACCATCCCCTACAAAGTTACCGCTGACAATCGCCATATTGCCCGCAACTCCAACGACAGTCCATTGGCTGAATGCAGTTCCCTTTGCGAATAACGTGAAACCGCCAACCGGAACCTTTGGCGTCTCGAAACTACCATTCTTAATAAGGTTGGTAGCACCAAATGCCGGTATCACGCAGAAACACAGAAAAACAATCATCGCCGCTGCGCGGAGCCTGTTGCTCTTGTTTAAATTAGTCGGGCTTCCAATTCTTGATCTCATGGAGTGACTCCTTTTCTACTGCGGTGGATCGCCGTTGACGGTCCCTGCAATGTATTGCGTCAAAGTATTGCAGAAACCGTCATCCAAGTTACCTTTCTTGCGGGGCGCCCCAGGATCGGGGCCCGTTCTTTGGGCGCTAGCCTTGAGTCGGCTTCGCCGCACGCCCGGTCCTCAATTGCTGCGTAATCGCTGTTAACAGCAATGATCTTTAAAGCTGTAAGGAATCTGGTTTCACTCCCCTTCATAGCACGAAAATCTACGGCTCGTTCACATTCCTTCCGCCTGAGCGCAGATGAAACAGGTACTGATAATTCTGACAGTACTTCCGCTTGGAAATTTATTAGTCAATTGAGCGTGCATTAGCACTGCGGGCAAGCGCCCTTGGAGGGATAAACATGGCCAAAACACACGCGAGCAATGGAAAGAAGGGTCAGCAGGCAAAAAGCACGGACACCAAAAAGGCCGAGATGCTCTCCGATATCCTCCCTCTTCCCGACCCTCGCTTTCGGGGAAGAATCGGGAACACGTACGTTGACTCCGAGGCCGACATCATTTCCTTGCCGACTGCTCCGGCCGGGGCTCCAAACGTGCTGGCGATTCTGCTCGACGACGTCGGCTTCGGGCAGACGAGCACATTTGGCGGCCCAGTTCAGACGCCGACCCTCCAACGGCTCGCTGACGACGGTTTGCGCTACAACCGCTTTCACACAACAGCGCTTTGCTCGCCGACCCGTGCCGCATTTCTGTCTGGACGCAACCACCAGTCAGTGCACACCGGATGCATTACAGAGTTGGCTACCGGTTTCCCGGGTTACGACGGGCAGTGGCCTAGGGAAGCAGCCTGCATCGCGGAGATTCTCAAGGCCAATCAGTACAGCACGGCTGCGTTTGGCAAGTGGCACAACACACCTGACCACGAACTTGGCGCGTGTGGCCCCTTCGACCGTTGGCCTTCGGGCAAGGGCTTCGATTATTGGTTTGGGTTCCAAGGCGGAGAGTCGAACCAATGGCACACTCCGCTGTTTGAGAACAACGCGCCCGTAGAGCAGCCTCATGACAACCCGAAATGGCATTTTTCAGAAGCCATAGCGGACAAGGCGATTGGTTGGATTGGCCAGCAAAAAGCGGTCGCGCCCGACAAGCCGTTCTTTATCTACTTTGCACCGGGCGCCGCGCACGCTCCTCATCACGTGGCCAAGGAGTGGGCCGACAAATACAAAGGGAAGTTCGATCACGGGTGGGATCGACAGCGCGAGATTACTTTCGAGAACCAAAAGAAGATAGGGATGATCCCCAAGAGCACGAAGCTGACCCCCCGGCCCGACTCCATCCCATCATGGGACTCACGCTCAGCGGACGAGAAGCGTCTGTATGCGCGGATGCAGGAGGTATTCGCCGGGTTCCTGGAGCATGCCGATGCGCAAATCGGCAGACTCATTGATGCCCTTGAGCAAATGGGTCTCCGGAAGGACACACTCATCATCTACATTGTCGGCGACAACGGCCCGAGCGCCGAAGGAACGTTGACCGGCACACTCAACGTGATGAGAACGATGTTGGGACTCAAGGACGACGTACCGAGCATGCTCAAGCACATTAACGAGATCGGCGGCCCGGGATTCGAAAACCATTACCCGGTCGGATGGTGTTGGGCTGGATCATCGCCATTCCAATGGATGAAACAAGTCGCATCGCATTTTGGCGGCACGCGCAATGGCCTGGTCATGTCATGGCCGAAACACATCAGCGACCGGGGCGGATTGCGCTCACAGTTTCATCACATCATCGATATCGCCCCCACGATCCTTGAATTAGCGGGTATCCCCGAACCTCGTGAGGTCAACGGCGTGCCACAAATGCCGATTGAAGGCATCAGCATGGCTTACACCTTCGCGGACAAAGACGCACCCGGCAGGCGAGTGACGCAGTACTTCGAGATGTTTGGCAATCGCGCTCTTTATCACGACGGGTGGGTCGCCGGATGTCTACACGGCAGGGCACCTTGGGAGACTTCCGGCAGCGCCAGCTTCGACAACGACACTTGGGAACTCTACAACATTGAAGACGACTTTTCGCAGGCGAACGACCTTGTTGCCAAGGAGCCGAAGAAGCTGCGGGATTTACAGGATCGCTTCATGGCTGAGGCCGCCAAACATAATGTTATGCCGCTCGACGATCGCTTTGCCGAGCGCGCCGATCCTTCGCTGAAACCGAGCCATCTTCGCGGCAAAACGCACTTTATCTATCCTCCTGGCACAGTTAGCGTGCCCGAACGATCGTCACCGTATACCAAGAATCGCCACCATACGATAGCGGCCGACGTGGAAATTCCCGAAGGTGGCGCCGAGGGTGTCCTTGTCTGTTGCGGGGGCCTCTCCGGCGGTTTTGCCGTCTTCATGAAGGATGGCAAGCTTCACTGGGAACACAACTATTACAACGAGGTCCGCTATCGCGTGTCGTCTTCCGGGACGATTCCGCCAGGCCGTCATGTGCTCTCTGCCGAAGTGAAGGTCGACAAGCAAGGCAAGTTTGAAACAGGCGGCACAGTCACTCTTCGCCTTGATAAGAAAGCGATTGGCGAAGGTCGCTTCGAAAAGCAGATTGGCGGATTTTTTACAGCCAATGAGAGCTTCGACATCGGCTGCGATACATGCTCGCCTGTTTCCGACCTATACAAGACGCCGTTCGCCTTCAATGGCACGCTCATTCGCGTGATGGTGGATGTCAGTGAAGCGACATTCGAGGATCTTGCGGCGCAACACGAGGCACAGGCGAGGCTCGCGATGGCGACACAGTGAGCTTAGATTCGCCCTTCAACCTCTGAATCGCACATACACTGCTCAGAGCTAATCGTGTAGTCGGCGTAATATCGCCATATCACTCATTAACCCCCGATTTTGGCGAATAAACGGCGCAAGCTTGTGAGAACGCCTGTTAACAACAGTTGAGAGCGGAAACCCAATAGAATCTCTCTGTGTCTGGGGAACTGAAATGGGACATTTGAGAATCACTCTGTTTCGCTCAGTGGTTGCTTTGGCACTCTTCTCCAGCGTGCTGATGGCCATTCTGACGTTCACCAACTCGTTCCTTGGGCCGGACTACAGTGCCCAACGATTCAACAGGATTCACATCAACTTGGCTCTGGCTTTTGCAGCAGCGCTCGGCTCAGTGACGTTATCGAAGGAAAACCGAGTTTGGACATGGTGCGCAATTAGCAGCGGTCTTCTATTTGGATTTTGGATGTATGTGCGCGTAGTGAGTTCGGCGGTATAGCCGTCAATCATTCCACCCTTCAACGCTGGCAGTTGACTGTCGAAAAATCGCCATTTCACCAACTACCGCCCACAGACAGACCTACCCGGCTCGGGTAGTTGGTGAAATCGCCTGTTAACAACAATCGTTCGGGTGAAACATAGGTTTGTCTTACACTCTTGCCTGAGAGGTTTAACGAATGCGAGAGCGTGTACTGCGCGAGTTTTTTGAGAATAAGGCCACAATATCTGAGTTGGCGCGGGATGTCGCGGGTTCAATCTCTAAGAAAAGCCCGAAACTATCTGTGGTCTCGATTGAGGATATGGACGGAGAGTTCACCGTCACTGCCCCCATGTTGGTTCGTCTGTGCGATGTTGTGCTGGGCAGCGAACTGGAACCGGAGGCTCTTCACAGCATTGGATTCGCATTGATGGCCTCTGATGCGTTTTGCTGGGAGTCTGACGAGGACGACGTACTTGCAGAGGTTATTGCAGATTGGTCCTGCCCCGAAGTGAACTACCCTCTGACCATTGAGAATGTGAAGCGTTTTCGTGCATGGCTCACGCGCTCTGAGCGATACCCCTCGAAGCCACCTTTGAGGGTAGGCGGCAACATCATTTCAGTGACGGAGAAGAAACGGTCAGGTCGGTAGTTGGCGAAAAATCGCCATTTCACTCATTGAACATGCCCATGCCATCAAAACGCACACGAATCGCGTATCTCAAACGAATGCTGAGCCGACTCGAGGCGGAGGATGCACGGATTCAACAACTGGTATCGACTGGCGAGCTTTCACCCCAAGGCGCAGCAATGTCTGCCCAACTGGTAACAAAAGCTCAGGAGGAACTGCTCTCCGAGTTGCGGAAGCTTGAGATCGAGGACAGCAGCGGCGAGTTTAAAGGGTCATCCCCGAACAGTTGACGAAACATCGCCATTTCACTCATTGACGCCGATTTTGGCGAATAAACGGCGCAAGCTCGTGAGAACGCCTGATTTCGCCATTATGCTGCAATTCGGGCCTCGGCCTCTTCATTTCTGAGTTTTATGGTCCGAATTTGTCTGTCAACTTCGGCGGGATCCGTTTTACTACTTGGGCGTCGATATCTTCTCAACGCGCACCACAGTACACTCCACCTTTTTCCCAGCCGTAGTTTTCAATTTGCCCTTGTCACCGTCGAGTTCATACGTCAGATCACTACCTACAACGAAGTCAATCGCTTTCACGGAGGTTTTCGGGCTCGTCCGACAGGTGTAATGGTTCCCCAGAGTCTCAAAAATAAAATCGTACTGCTGCTTTTTCTTGTCCTTAGTATCCGTAGTGCCCGCTGGCTGAAGATCCTTCAGGGTTGTCGTTCCTACTTCCTTCTTAGCAGCACTCGCAGCGAGAACACCGACTATCGTCAAGAGTGGTACCACGATCCATCTAAGCATTGTCTTACCTCCAGAATGCCACGCAGCAGTGTATATGAATCGCGAGTCGTGCCGAAAACTCACGCTTTATCGCGTTAGGGCTCACAACGGGGCAATGAACCTGATGTCGACAGTTGCGCCGGAAACGGCGCGTCAGAGAGCATAGAAGGTGTTGACTTTGCCCGAAATGTCGGTTTTCTGAGTAGTTGGTGAAATCGCCTGATTACAACAGTAACGTGAGAAAACACGCTGATCTAGCGTACATTCGGTCGCAGGTAGAGTCCCAATGTCACGACTCGGAGCGACGATCAGAAAGCCAGTATTCATCCTCGCAGCGATACTTCCCGTCGCTCTCTTTGCGGAATTTGTAATGCTTGAGGGCGTCGTCGGGATAAGTCTTCCTTCAGATCGCGGTTCTGCATTGTCCAGTTACGAGATTCGGGATAAAGGGACGGAGCTGCATTTCATCACACGGAACAAACGGTTCAGTATCGTCGATGTCTGGAGTAAGCATGGGTCTGCCAGCGAAGCACTTGTGCTGCGCGAGTCATTCGTCACTGATCGACAGGGTGGGATCGAAGGTGCCCGCTCAACGGTGAAAGTGGAGGCTCTCAACGGCAGCGCCGTCAGATGGTCCTTTGAGGAGACTGGCGACAATGGGGAGGCGATGAATCAGCTTTATGAGGTAAAGAAGTTCGGCTGCTGTGATGCGCCGAACACGTACACCTATTTCTCGCTACGAGACGGCAGGAAGCTCAGAACCACCCATACAGAGTTGAATCGAGAGGAGTTCGCCGCTCTTGAGCAAACACTCTACGATTAACTGTTGAAATATCGCCATTTCACTCATCG
>Ga0207661_10000385_pt1 | contig 28524 bp, 31 predicted proteins | sample KBSC713LmetaG_FD_184337 | JGI IMG/M metagenome (GOLD analysis project Ga0207661, IMG submission 184337) | Corn rhizosphere microbial communities from Kellogg Biological Station, Michigan, USA - KBS C7.1-3L metaG (SPAdes) (version 2) | ecosystem: Host-associated > Plants > Roots > Rhizosphere ...
CAGCTCGCCGTCGTCGGTCGGGAAGAGCAGCCGCTTCGCGCGCCGCTCGGCGCCGGCCATGCGGCGCCCCTCGAGCGCCGAGAGCGGCGGGTCGAAGGTCTTGAGGGTGGCGACGTGCGCCGGCCCGGCCTTCTCGATCGGAAACGCCGACACGGGCTCGTCGAGGGCGCGGCGCCAGGCCTCCATCTCGGGCAGCTCGGGCATTCAGGCGAACCGGATCGTCAGGGTCTCGCCGTCGAGGGCGACGGAACCGCCCAGCCGCCGCAGGTGGAGCACCGCGACCGCGGCGCCCAGGTCACGGAGGTCCTCGCCGAGCACGACCGGCGCCGATGCCGGCGTGATCGGGGAGACGCGGAGCTCCGCGCCGTCGGCGATGACCGCCACCTGCTCGAGACCCCCGTGCCGGAGCGCGCACTGGACGAGCGCCGCGACCGAGCGCGCGGCGTCCGTATCGGTCTCGACCGAGGCGCCGGCGCCGGACACATCCACGCGCTCGGCGCCGAGCTTCGCGGCAACCGCCTCGGCGAGCTCGCCGGTCGAGACCGGCAGCAGCTTCGGCTCGTAGCGGTCGCCCTCGATGCGCGCCGCCAGCGAGAGCTCGTCCACCAGCTCGGCGAGCTGCTGCGACGCCGTCTCGATCATCTCCGCATAGCCGGCGAGCTTCGGCTCGAGCCCCTCGGCCCGCGCGATCGTGCGCGCGAACCCGTAGACGGTGGCGAGCGGCGTCCGCAGGTCGTGGCAGGCCAGGCTGACGAGCTTCGGGAAGGTCGTTTCGTCGGTCACGTGCTGGTACGTTTGAGCATAGATGGAGCGTTCGGATCTGCTGACCAGCACCACCGACCTCCAGTCGTCGGAGCCCGAGATCCGCATCGGTCTCTCGCGCGCCGGTGTGCGCGGCGTCAGCAAGGCGATCCGCCTGCGCCGCGGCCCGTACGAGAAGCTGGTCTCCGCCGAGATCTCGTGCTCGGTCGACCTGGACCCCACCCAGCGCGGCGTCCACATGTCGCGCTTCGCAGAGCTCTTCGAAGAGGCCGTCGACCAGGTCGTGATCGACGAGGCGCTGCTCGTCGAGGAGCTGGCCGAGCACATCGCGACCGCGGTCGCCGCCCGGCAGCACGCGCTGCGCGCGGAGGTCGAGGTGACCGCCCGCTACCCGATCCAGCGGGAGACGCCAGTGACCCGGATGCGGACGCAGGAGATGGTCTCGCTGATCGGGATCGCGGCCGCCTCCGAGACGGGGACGCGCCGCGTGATCGGCGTCGAGGCGACCGGGATCAACGCCTGCCCCTGCGCGCAGGGGCTGGTCCGGAATCGCGCGTCGGAGCGCCTGGCCGAGGCGGGATTCGGCGAGGGTGACGTCGAGCGCATCCTCGAGCTCGTCCCGCTCGCGACGCACAACCAGCGGGGACGGGGCACGCTGTACGTCGGCACCGACCAGCCGGTGAACGCGGAGGACCTGGTCGACATCGTCGAGCGGTCGATGAGCTCGCCGATCTACGAGCTGCTGAAGCGGCCCGACGAGCTCTTCGTCGTGGAGCACGCGCACCTCCAGCCGCGCTTCGTCGAGGATTCCGTCCGCGTCGCGCTGAAGGAGGCGCTCGAGACCTACGGCGAGCTCGCCGACGGCGACTTCCTGTGGTCGCGCCAGGTCAACCTCGAGACGATCCACACCCATGACGTGCTCGCCGAGCGCTACGGAACCGTCGGGGAGCTGCGCGGCGAGCTCGAGCGCGGCGAGCGCCCGCCGGAGCACACCGAGCTGAGACAATGGCTGACGGGATGAGCCAGACGAAGGAGCGGCTCGACCGTGGAACGGGCACCGATCTCGGCCCCCCGTGGCACGTGATCGTCCTGAACGACAACCACAACACCTTCGACGGCGTCGCCGCCGCGCTGGCCACCGTTCTCCCCGACGTCTCGTTCGAGCAGGGGCTCGCCTACGCCAACCGGATCCACACGACGGGCGACGCGGTCGTCTGGTCGGGCCACCGCGAGGTGGCGGAGCACTACTGGAACGGGCTCAGGCGACGGGGCCTGACGATGGCCCCGCTCGAGAGCTAGCCGCCCGCCGGAACGACAGCTTGTGCTCGGTTCCGTGCAGGAGCCGGACGATGTTCGCGCGGTGGAGGACGACGATCGAGGCCGCGAGGACGACCGTGAACGCGACGACCTCCCACGGGCTGCCCGTCAGCACCTCGAGCACCGGCATCAGGACGGCCACCGCCAGCGACGCGACCGAGGAGTAGCGGGTGATCAGGGCGACCAGGAGCCAGAGGCCGGCGCCGATCGCGGCCGCCTTCGGCGCGAGCCCGAACAGGACGCCGCCGCCGGTCGCGACGATCTTTCCGCCGCGCTGGAAGCGCAGGAAGACCGGCCGGTAGTTGCCGAGCAGCGCCGCGCTGCCCGTGGCGACGGCCGCGCCTGCCCCCGAGATGTCCATCGCGACGTACGTCGGGGCGAAGCCCTTGGCCACGTCGATCGCCATCACCGCGATCAGCATCCCCAGGCGGGAAGCGCCGCCGTCGAACGCCCTGGCCGCGTTCGTCGCTCCGATCGTCCCGCTGCCGATCGTCCGGATGTCCACGCCCTTGACCGCGCGGACGAGCAGGTATCCCGTCGGGATGCTGCCGGCGAGATAGCCGGCGGCGATCAGGAGTGCAAGCGTCAGCGTCGTGCCCTATTCGGCAAGCGACGCCGACGGAGCCGGCATCGCCCGAACGACGATTCTAACGCAGGGGAATGCCGTACTTCTCGACCCAGTCGTTCACGACACCCCAGTCGAGGTTGTTGAAGAACGCCTCGATGTAGGACGCGCGGTCGGTCTGGAAGTCGAGGAAGTAGGCGTGCTCGTACACGTCGAGCGCGACGAGCGGTGTCGCGTTCCAGATCGGGAAGGTGTTCTGAGCGTCTCCGAGGTAGTTGAACAGGCGTCCCTCGTCCCAGTCGTAGGCCGTCCACGCCCAGCCGCGGCCGCCCATCCCCGTTGCCGCCAGGTCCGTCCGCCAGGCGTCGACCGAGCCGAAGTCGCGCGTGACGAGCTGGGCGAAGGCACCGTCGGGGGCGCCACCGTGACCGCCGAGGTGCTCGAAGTAGATCTCGTGGTTCTTGATCCCGCCGATCGCGAAGGTCAGGTCGACCTTCAACGACCGCAGATCCGAGTACACCTGGTTCGCGCTCGCGCGATCGACCTCGTCCAGCTTCCCGAGGATCTCGTTCCGCTTGGCGACGTATCCCTGGTAGAGCCGGTAGTGGGCCTCGATGGTCTCGCGGGAGATCCCGTCAAGCTCGAGGAGGCCGGGCTTCAGCTCCCGCGCGACGATCTGCTCGTAGGTGCTCATCGGTTCCTTTCCTCTGGCTGGTGCGAACGCGCGGCCAGCATAGTCGCTCGTCAAACCGGGCGGGCCTGAAACGCGTAGAAGCACGGATGGGATACTCCGATGCCCTCGCTCTCCGCTTGCCGTCGCGCTCCGAAGGCGCGACGATGCCGCGAGTGTCCGCGATCCAGCCGACCGACGAGGAGCTGCTGGCGCGCGTCGCCGACGGCGACCGCGACGCGTTCGGCGACCTCTACCAGCGCTATGCGCGGGCCGTGCTCGGGCTCGCGATCCGGCGTCTCGGCGACCGCGGCCGCGCCGAGGACGCGGTGCAGGAGGCGTTCGCGTCGGTGTGGCGGGCGGCGCGGAGCTACAAGCGCGACCGCGGCCCGGTCGCTCCCTGGCTCTACGCGGTCGCCCGCAACGCAATCGCCGACCGCGGGCGAGCACGCACGGAGCCGCCGGCCGAGCTGGCCGACTCGCCGTCGGACGATCCCGGCCCCCCCGAGCAGGCCGAGCAGTCGTGGGTCGCGTACCGTGTCCACCGCGCGATGGAGGAGCTGCCGGAAAGCGAGCGGACCGTCCTGGAGCTCGCCTACTGGAGCGGGCTGTCGCAGAGCGAGATCTCCGACTATCTGGCCATCCCGCTCGGTACCGTGAAGACGCGCACACGGAGCGGCCTGCGTCGGCTCTCGGAGGCGCTCGAGGAGGAGCTGGGATGAGCCAGAAGACACCCGATTTCTTCGACCTCGTCGGCGACGAGGGCACGCCCGATGAGCTGGCACAGCTTCGCAGGGCCCACGACATGCTGCTCGCGGCCGGCCCGCCGCCCGAGCTCTCGCCCCGTCTCGCCGAAGCTCCGGCAGCTGCGCGCAGCCGCGGGCATTCGGCGTGGGGCCGCCGAAAGGGCGCCGCGTTCCTGCTCGCGGGCGCCGTCGCCGCCGCAGCCTTCGGGGTCGGCTACCTCGTCGGCGACCGGGGCTCGAGCGACTTCCAGGCGCGGGGCACTCCGATCGAGATGCACCCGCCGGCGGCGAGCAGCCCGAGCACCGCCCGCGCGTCGATCCTGATCGGCGACCGCGACGAGGTCGGCAACTGGCCGCTGCTCGTCCGGGCCAGCGGGCTGAAGCCGCTCCCGAAGGGGCAGTGGTACGAGCTCTACCTCACGCGCCAGGGGAAGATCCTCGCCTGGTGCGGGGCCTTCAACGTGAAGGGAGCCGGACGGACGACCGTGCACTTCTCGGTCCCGTACACGCTGAAGGGCTTCGACGGCTGGGTGGTCACGAGCAGCAGGCAGCACCCGCGGCCACAGGTGCTGCTCACGACCTGAGCTTCGCTACGGCGGGCCGTCAGGGCGCGCCCTTCGGGCGCGGTTGGCGCGCTCTCTTGCTGGTCGCGCCCTCAGGGCGCGACTCTGTCGTTCGCGACGAAGGCCGCATGCGTGACCGGCATGTGCTCGGCGAAGAACTGCTCGACCGCCTCCGCGTAGCGGCGGATCTCGCGCTGGGCGGTCTCGGCGGCGCGAAGCGAGACGAAGTTCATCAGCGAGCGGGCGTTGATCGTCCAGAAGAACTCGGTGTAGGCGCCGACCGGCAGCACGCAGCGGGCGAGTTCGCGGGCGACGCCCAGCTCGACCAGCCGCTCGTAGGTCTCGAAGGCGGTGTCGTAAACGGCGCGTAGCTGGTCACGGGTCTGCTCGGCGAGCTCCGGATCGACCGGGTCGAACGTGTACGCGCCGGGCTTGCCGACCTGGGCGCGCACGTCCTCCGGCGCCGGGACGTAGAAGTCGTCGGTCGCCTTCGCGTAACGCATGCTGAATTCGTTGAACGAGCCGACCCGGTGTCGCATCCACTCGCGCGCGACGAAGATCGGGCAGCGGATGTGGAAGCGAAACGAGTTGTGCTCGAAGGGCGTCCCGTGGCGGTCGCGCATCAGGAAGCGGATCAGGCCCTCGTCGGAGTCGTCCAGCTCGTCCTTCCGCCGTGCAAACGACACGCGCGCCCCGTTCACCACCGACAGGTCGCTCGCCATCACGCCGTCCAGACGGACGAACCCGTGGTCGAGGACGCGGATCGTGTTCTCGGGTATCACCTCGGTCGTGACCGCCAACGGACGCCCGAGTCTAGCTGGGGCACAGGTCGACGCCGTTATCGTCCGGCCGATGGCCTGGCTCGCCGCCGATGTCGTCCATCCCCTGCAGGACTCGCCGTGACGGATCGCCTGTACGTCGGCGCCTCTGGCTTCTCCTATCCGACGTGGAAGCCCGGCTTCTACCCGGCCGGGACGCCGCAGAGCGAGTTCCTCCGCTTCTATGCGGAGAGCCTGGCCACGGTCGAGCTGAACACGACCGGTTACCGGTTGCCCGAGGAGGAGCGGTTCCGACACTGGGCGGCGGAGACACCCGACGGCTTCCGGTTCGCGGTCAAGATGCCGCACCCGAACCGTGCCCGCGTCTTTACGGAGCGCTGCCGCGCGCTCGGCGAGAAGCTCGGACCGGTGCGGATCGTCGTTCAGCAGGCCCGCGACGACGCGTTCCTGGCGCGCCTGCTCGACTCGCTCGACCCGGCGCTGAGGTGGGCGCTCGACTTCCGCCACGAGTCCTGGGCGGGCGCCGAGACAGGTCCTGCCGCGGTCGTCGGCGCGCTCGACGGCGAGGCGGCCTTTCGCTATCTGCGCTTCCGCGATCCGCCGTACGACGAGGCCGCACTGCGCGGCCTGGCGGACCGGCTCCGACCGGTGCTCGCGGACGGGCTCGAGGTCTACGCCTACTTCAAGCACGAGGACGCGCCGACCGCGCCGGCGTACGCGACGCGGCTGCGCGAGCTGGCCGCTTCCGGCCGAGCCTGATCCGAACGAGTCCGGGGGACAGTCCTCCTGACACGACCGAAGCGGACGGCAGCGGCGCGTGGTTGCGCCGAGCCTCGGCTGCGAACTCGTCCTTTCGGGGTGGTCCGGGGACTGTCCCCGGGACCGGCCGGAGGAGACATGGGCGGGAAGGGACAGCAGAACGGCCGTCGTTCGTCCGCCAACCACCACGGCGGATCGGCGTCGTAGTGGGCATGGGCAGGCTGCTCGCGACGATCGCTCTCGCCTGCGCGGTCCTGGCCGCGGGCGCGACGTCTGCGCCGGCCTACCCGGGCTGCCCCGCCGCCAGGGGGCCGGATCTGAACCTCCGCGCGGCGGACAACACGCGGATCGTCGCCCACCGCTGGGGCACGGGAAGGACGGCGGTCGTGCTCGTCCACCAGTCCGGGGCCGACCTCTGCCAGTGGGCTCCGTACGCGACCCGGCTCGCGAGCCTGGGCTACCGGGCCCTCGCGCTCGACCTCCGCGGCGCAGGACGCTCGCAGTATCGCCCGCTCCCGGCCGGCCTGCGGTTCTCGGCCGACATCGCCGCGACGGTCAAGGAGGCCAGACGCGAGGGCGCGAAGCGGGTCTTCGTCGTCGGCGCGTCGCTCGGCGGGAACGCAGCGGTCGTCGCCGCCGCGAACATCCGGCCGCTGATCGACGGAGTGGTCAGCCTCTCGGCACCGGCGAGCTTCCGGCTCGACGCCGTCACCGCCGCGAAGCACCTGCAGGTGCCGGCGCTCTTCGCTGCAGCCGAGGTCGACGAGGGCGGCATCTACGCGACCGACGCGAAGACGATGTTCGACGCAACGCCGGTGACGGACAAGTCGGTCGCGATCGTCCCGGGCGGGAAGCACGGCGTCGCGCTCGTGGCCGGGCCGGGCCGTGTGCGTACCCTGGTCGAGGGATTCCTCCGCACCCACTCCGCGGGCTAACCTCCTGGGCGTGAGACGGCTCGTCCTCCTGGCCGGTGTGGCCGGCGCACTGGTCGTGCTCGCCGGCGGCTCGGCAGGCGCCGCCGGCTGGTGGAAGCCGCCGCTCGGCTCGACTCTCCAGGTGCAGTTCGACGGCGACGTCGACCAGACCGTGCAGGCGTCGGTCTACGACCTCGACGCGTTCGACACCGACGCCGCCACCGTCTCCTCGCTGCACGGCCTCGGCCGGCACGTCATCTGCTATGTCGACGCCGGCACCTGGGAGAAGTGGCGGCCGGACGCCGGTCTGTACCCCAAGGAGGTCAAGGGCAAGTCGAACGGCTGGCCCGGCGAGCGCTGGCTGGACGTCCGGCGCCTGGACGTGCTCGGCCCGATCCTGAACGCCCGGCTGGACCTCTGCGTCGCCAAGGGGTTCGACGCCGTCGAGTTCGACAACGTCGACGGCTACGCGAACCGGACGGGCTTCGACCTGACCGGTGCCGACCAGCTGACGTTCGATCGCTGGCTCGCAGACGCGGCGCACTCGCGCGGCCTCGGCGTCGGGCTGAAGAACGACCTCGACCAGGTTCCGCAGCTCGCCTCGTCGTTCGACTTCTCCATCGACGAGCAGTGCGCCCAGTACAAGGAATGCGACGCCTTGAGCCCGTTCGTCGCCGCGGGCAAGCCCGTCTTCGAGATCGAGTACAAGCTGAAGACGTCGCGGTTCTGCGCGCAGGCGGCGGCGCTCGGCTTCGCGGCGATGCGCAAGCACCTCTCGCTGAACGCCTGGCGCGATCCCTGCCCATGAGCCGGCACCTGCTGGACGAAGACCGGCGCGGCGTCGATCGGGCTCTGCGGCACCGTCGCCCTAGAAGTGCGCGGCGGTGCCCAGGTGCTGCTCGTGTGCCTTCGAGGAGACGATGTCCTCCACCTCGGAGACGGCGAAGTCCAGCTCCTCCTCGGTGTTGAAGAAGTGCGGCCCGAGGCGAAGGCCGACGTCCGGGCGGAAATCGCAAAGGATCTGCCGCTCTGCCAGCTCACGGTGGACACCCTCGAATCCCGGCATGCGGACGGTGACGCTTGCGCCCCGCCGCGCCGGTTCGCGTTGCGAGGTCACCTCGAACCCGGCGGCGTCGGCCAGCCGGATCAGGTGCCCGGTCAGGTCGAGCGAGCGACGGCGGATCGCGTCGACGCCGACCTCCTCGATCACGTCGTAACCAGCGGTGGCCGTGAAGAGCGCCGGCACGTTCGGCGTCCCGGTCAGGAACCGGGCGATCCCGTCCGCGTACTCGAGCTCCGGCTCGAACGCGAACGGCCGCGCGTGGCCCTGCCAGCCGACCAGCGTCGGCTCGAGCCGCTCGATCAGGTCACGGCGGACGTACAGCCAGCCCGCGCCGGGGCCGCCGCAGAGCCACTTGACGGAGCCGCCCGTGGCGAAGGCGACGCCGAGCCGCCCGACGTCCAGCGGCACCGCGCCCGCCGACTGGTACGCGTCGAGGATCACGTGCGCGCCGGCCTCCTCCGCACGCCGCTGCACCACAGCGACGTCCTGGAGCTCGGCCGTCTTGAAGAGCACGTGGCTGACAGGGACGAGCAGCGTGCGCTCGTCGATCGCGTCCAGCAGCGCGTCCACGTCGGGGACGACCTCGATCTCCACGTCCGGCTGCGCCTGGAGCAGGTAGCGCACCGACGGGAACTCGCCTTCCAGGTAGACGATCCGGTTGCGGGCCGGAGCCGGCCGGAAGCAGGAGAGGATCACGGCGACCGCGATCGTCACGTTCTGGTGCATGCAGATCGTGCCCGGCGGCGCCCCGACGATGCGCCCGACCTGGTCGCCGACCGTCAGCGGCAGGTCCCACCAGCCCTCGCCCCACGCGCGGATGCCGCGCGTCCTCCACATGCGTGTGTACTCGACGACCCGGTCCTCCGCCGCGACCGGCATCGCCGCGAGCGAGTGGTTGATCAGGTACGTGGTCTCGGCGAGGATCGGGAAGCGGTCCCGGTAGTCGGCCACGTCCACGCGGCGAGTATAGGGGCGCCGCCATTCGAGGGATTCGCCCCCACGACGTGCAGCCGATACGTGTTGAATGTTCCAACCGCCGACGGCGGTCAGAGCCGCCTGGGAGAAACCGCCCGATCCACGCTGCGGCACTCGCGCCGAGCTCTTCGACGCACTTCGCTCGCTGGAGCGGGAGAAGCACGCGCCCGTGCGCGTGCTGCTGGTCGCCGACGTCGACGGGTTCCGCTCGTTCAACACGCGGCATGGATACGAGGCCGGTGACGCGATCCTCAGGTCGCTGGAGCGCGCCGCGGCGGGATTCTCGCGCGCCTTCCGGCTCGGCTCGGACGCGTTCGCCCTCCTGCTCGAGGGCGGCGCCCCGGAGCTGATCGAGAAGGTCGGCCACGCGCTCGACCGGCTGACCGTCGGCCACCCGGAGCCGCTGCACTGCTCCTTCGGCGCGGCGATGATCCCCCTGGAGGCGAGCGGCCCTGCGGCGCTCGCGCTCGCGGAGGAGCGGCTCGAGGACCAGCGGCGCCGCGGGCTCGTCTTCCCCGATCGCGTGGGCGAGTTGCTGCTGACGCTGATGGAGGCACACGACTCGACGCTCGGGCGCCACGCCCGCGAGGTCGCCCGGCTCGCCGACGCGGTCGCCGCCCGCCTCGGCCTGAGCGTCGCCGAGCGCGGGCTCGTCAAGCGGACGGCCGAGCTGCACGACATCGGCAAGCTCGCGCTGAGCGACGCCGTCCTCGCGAAGTCCGGGCCGCTCGACCAGGAGGAGTGGGAGGAGGTACGGCGCCACACGCTGGCCGGGGAGAAGCTCCTGCGTTCGTTCCCTTCGCTCGACCCGGTCGGTGCGCTCGTGCGGTCAACGCACGAGCGGTACGACGGAAGCGGCTACCCCGACGGCCTGGCGGGCAACGAGATCCCGCTCGTCGCGCGGATCGTCGCCGCCTGCGACGCCTTCGACGCGATGGTCTCGGCCCGCACCTACCGTCCCACCCGGACGAGCGGCGAGGCGGGCGCCGAGCTCGCCGCCTCGACGGGGACCCAGCTCGACACCGACGTCGTCGCCGCGCTGATGGCAGAGGTGGCCGGCGAGCGGCGCTCGCCCGTGGAGGTCGAGGCGCACGACGTCGCGCCGGCGGCCCTGGACGAGGGGGAGCTGCACCGGCTCGCGCGGCTGCACGCGCTGCTCGAGAGCGCAACCGTCGTCGAGCACGCCGACGACCTGCCGCGCGCGCTCGAGGCCGTCGCCCGCGTCGTCGCCGAGAGCCTCGACTACCGGGCGGCGCTGATCAACCTCTACCGGCCGCACTGGGACGACTTCGAGGTGACGACGGTGTACGGCGACGACCCCGGCCTGCCGACGCTGCTCGGCGCGACGTACGACTGGAGCATCTGGGAGCCCATCCTGCAGCCGAGGTTCTTTCGCGCCGGCGCCTATCCCGTCTACGCCGGCGAGTACGACTGGGCGGAGCAGAGCGGCCATCGCGTCGTGCCCGACGTCGCGCACGACGGCCACCCAGACGCCTGGCAGGCCGAGGACGAGATCTTCGTTCCCTTTCACCACACCGACGGTCATCTGCTCGGCGTCTTCAACGTCGCCCAGCCGAAGTCGGGCCGCCGGCCGTCGGACGAGGAGCTCCACCTGCTCGCAACCGTCGTGCGCCACGCCGCCCGCGCCGTGCAGCGGGCGCAGGAGATGGCGGTCTCCGCCGCGCACCGGCGGTCGCTCGAGCGGCTGCTCGAGATCTCGTCGAGGCTGACCGAGACCGCCGCGGGCACGAGCGTGCTCGAGGCGGTCGCAACGGGTATCGCGGAGGCGCTCGGCTTCGAGCACGTGGTGGTCAAGCTCCACGAGCCCGCGACGGACGGGCTCGTCCCGGCCGCCGCGGCCGGGTTCGAGCTGGACGATCCCCAGCTGCGCCTGCCGTTCGGCCTGTCGGAGCTCCGCCGCCTCTTCGACCCGCGCTACGAGCGCGAGGGCTGCTTCCTCGTCCCGTGCGAGGACGCCGAGGCGCGCCTGCCGAGGCTCGACGGCGTCCACCGGTCGCGGCGCAACGGCCGGGGCCCATGGGCATGGCAGCGCCACTGGCTCGTCGTCCCGCTCGTCGACCGCCAGGGTGCGTGCCTCGGTGTGATCCTCGTGGACGACCCCCTCGACCACCTCCTCCCCACGACCGAGACGCTCCAGGCGCTGCGCCTGTTCGCCAACCAGGCCACGGTCGCGCTGGAGTCGGTCAAGCAGTACGAGGCGCAGCGCTACCTGGCCGAGCACGACGCGCTGACGCGGCTCCGCAACCGGCACTCGTTCATGGCCGAGCTCGATGCCTGCCTGCGCCGCTCGCAACCGAGCGGCGAGCAGGTCGCGCTCGTCTACTGCGACCTGGACGGCTTCAAGGAGCTGAACGACGCGCACGGCCACGCCGTCGGCGACGAGGTGCTGGCCCGCTTCGGCCGCGTGCTCGCCGCCTCCGTCCGGGAGGACGACGTCGCTTTCCGGGTCGGCGGCGACGAGTTCGCGCTGGTGCTCAGAGGCTGTAGCGAGCAGGACGCCCGCGCCGTCGTCGAGCGTGCCCTGGCCGCCTGGGACGAGGAGCGGAAAGGCGACGCTGCCGCGGCCTCGGTCGAAGCCAGCTTCGGCATCGCCCTCTCACTCGGGAGCGCATCGCCGGCGGTCGAGCACCTGCTCCGCCGGGCGGACGAGGCGATGTACGAGGCGAAACGCTCGCACACGCGGCTGGAGGTCGCGGCCTAGCTGACCTTCTTCAGCAGGGCGAGCGCCTGCTGGTTCCACGGCACACGGTGCGTCACGCCCGCCGCCTTCAGTGTCTCGCGATGTGCGAGGTACCAGTCGTACGTCCGGCAGAGCGCCTCCGCGTTCGAGAACCTCGGCGTCCAGCCGAGCAGCCGCTCCGCCTTGCCGACGTCGACGAAGGAGTCGCGGTGCGCCGTCTTGTAGTGCCATTCGGCGAGCGGCGAGACGCGCAGCAGCTCGAGCGTGCGCAGCGCGATCTCGGCGGGGCGCGCCGGGACCTCCGTCAGCCGCGACGCCGAGCCGGCGTGGTCGATGACCGTCTGTAGGTCGGAGCGAACCGTTCCGAACCGGCCGGCGCCGACGTTCACCGTCTCGCCCGCGGCCTCACGGCGCTCGGCCGCCAGCACGATCGCGTCGACCAGGTCCTCGACCGCGAGCAGCTGGTAGCGGTTCTCGCCGGTGCCGAGCATGTAGATCCGGCGGTCGTCACGGATCCAGTCGAACAGGATCTCGAAGACGCCGAGCCGCTCGGGGCCGACGAACGTCTTCGGACGGACGATCGTGAACTCGAGCCCACGGCGGCCGAAATCGCGCGTGACCTGCTCGGCCTCGATCTTCGACTCGCCGTACCAGCCGACGCCGACGAGCGGCGCGTCCTCGTAGATCGGGTGCACCTTCGGCACGCCGTAGACGGCCGTCGACGAGACGAGCACGTGCCGGCGGACACCGGCCTCGGCGGCGGCGGCGAGCAGCGTCGCGGTCCCGCCGACGTTCACCGACCGGATCGACTCGCGGGACGCCTGGATCGGCAGGGCGGCCGCGGCGTGGACGAGCACTCCGGCTCCGTCGACCAGGCGGCGGACGTCCCGGGCCGAACGGATGTCGCCGCGCACCTCCTCGACCGACCGCTCGAGCTCGGCGTCGTCGAGCGGCGCGAGATCGAGCGTGCGCACCTGGTGCCCGTCGGCGAGCAACCGCCGAGCGAGGTGCAGGCCGAGGAACCCGGCTCCTCCCGAGATCGCCCAGAGCATCGACCGGGACGTTATCGGGGAAGCGGTCTCGAGCCGAACCCTTGTAACACTGTGTTACTTGCTCGGGAAGCGCTGGAGCTGCGCGGTGTTCCGAGCTGTAACACTGTGTTACTTGGTTCGGCGGCGCCGGCGCTCCGCGACGGCGCGGGCTTCGCCGGCGGCTTCGAGTCGACCAGGATCGCGGCGAGCAGGAGGATCGAGATCGCCACCGCCGCTTCTCCCGCCAGCGAGCGGGAGAGCCGAGCGGCGACGGCGGGCCGGTCGAGCCGCGGGCGGACCACGAAGTGATGGAACGCCCCCCAGGCGAGCGCGAGGGAGACGAGGCCGAGCTTGACGATCAGCAGCCGCCCGTACTCGACCGTCCAGAGGTCGTGCAGCGCGGGGAAGCGTTCGAAGGTCATGTAGACGCCGGCGGCGACGACGAGTACGACCAGCGGTCCCGCGATCTCCGAGAAGCGCCAGAAGGCCGTCCGTCTCAGCGCACGGTCCTTCCACACGACGAGCGCGAGCGAGAGCAGCCCGCCGATCCAGAGCGTGGCCGCGGAGAGATGAACCCAGTCGGCGAACGACGGCAACCAGCCGCGGTCGTCGGCCTGGTGGCTTGCGAGCGACAGGCCGGAACCGAGACCGAGCGAGAGCAGGAACGCCGGCCAGAGCAGCCACCGGCGCTCGGTCAGCCAAGCGAGGAAGAGCAGCGCCGCCACGAAGGAGAACCCGAGCTCCATGACCACGAACGCCTCGCCGAAGCGCGTGTCCTTCGCAAACGGCGACAGGTCGCCGTACAGGAACGACGTGAACGGAAGCTGGAGCGCGTCCTGCGCGCGAAGCAGGAAGGCGACGATCCCGACCTCGAGCGCGCCGACCACGCCGGCGCCCGTGAGCCGGTAGAAGCGGCGCTCCGCCTCCGGGGTCGCGTCGCCGCGGAGCACGAACAGCCGGAAGCCGAGACCGCCGGTGAGCAGCGCGAGGCAGATGAAGTAGAGCCAGCGGACGACGTGCTCCGCGGTCGTCGGCCCCGAAGCGCCGAAGGCCTCGCTCAGCGCCGGCGCGTTCACGCGGACGCCGAAGGTGAACACGCCGTGGCCGACGTGGCTGTCGTTGGAGATCGCGCTCCAGCGGACGGTGTACGCGCCCTTCGGCAACCGCCGGAGCGAGACCACCACCGCACGCGGGTCTCCGGTGACTCCGCGTGCCGTGCCCGAGACGAGCGTCCCCGCCTCGTCGTACACGCGGATGCCGTTCGGCAGCGTCTTGACGTTCTGGTCGAACGAGAGCGTCACCACCCGCGGCGACTGGGCCAGCCGCTGGCCGACCGCGGGCTGCGTCGAGAGGAGCGTCGCGTGCGCCGACGCCGTCGCGGGCAGCGCGAGCGCGACCAGCGCGAAGAGGACGACCGCGAGGCGTCTCATCGGTGCTGCACCCCGGCCGATGGATCGAGGTGGCCGAAGACGGGCGCGACGTCGCGCGAGGAGAACAGCGCGATCGAGATCGCCACGATCACGATCGCGTAGCCGCCCGCGTACACCCACGAGCGCGGCTTGAACGCCGCACCGAGCGGAAAGAGCGCGCCAAGCAGAAGGATCCAGCCGCACGCATGGTGGACGAATGCCGACCGCGAATAGAGCCACGGGTTGGCCTCGTGGATCAGGAACGCCGCGCCCGAGACCGCGAGCATCAGCGGCACGCACAGCCGCCACGCCTCGTTTTTCAACTTCCCGCTGACGAGGCCGAGCTCCGCCGCCCCGGCCAGCATCATCGTCTGCGCCCACGCCGAGTGGGCGAGCATGTGCACGGTCGAGTTGGTGTAGAAGACCATCACCGGCCACATCAGGACGCCGAGCCCGAAGACGAGCGCCGGCCACAGGTAGGCGCGCCAGCGCCGCCGACCCCACACCTCCCGGCCGACGATCGCCTCGGCGAGAAGCAGCAACCCGACGAAGAGGACCCCGGTCGCGAACAGCCAGTGGACGTGTTCCGCAGGCGGCTGCATTATCCCGGCTCCTCCAGGTCCTCGACGAGCGGCCGGGCCACGAATGCGTGGAAGAGGACCCCGGCGAGGATCACGAGCAGCGGCGGCTCGACCGCAAGCCACCAGAAGCCCTGGTCGTAGGGGTGCAGCAGCGTCACCCGCCAGGGCTGGACGAATGCCCAGACGATCCCCGCCACGATCACCAGCGGGCCGAGCGAGAGCACGGCCACCGCCCGCGCCGAACTGCGGATACGGGTGCGCGAAAAGTCGGTTGCGTACTGCGTCATTTCGATGCCTCCTTTGCGTCGGAACCGGGGCCAGTCCCCGCCGGGACTGCCCCTCTACCTACGCGGCGAGCGGAGGAGGCCGGCTCTCGAGCGAGAGCCCGAAGATGTGCCGCGGCGGCACGGCGAGGACGACCCGCCGTGGACGGGCGACGCGCAGCGGCGCCCGCCCGACGAGCCGCCGGGCGCGGGCGGCCGTCGCGTGGACGTGCTGCTCGTAGTCGGCGAGCCAGCTCTGGACGGCACTCCAGGCGAGCGCACAGACGACGCTGATCACTGCGAAGGCCGGGAGCGCCGACGAGTGCAGCCAGGGCGAGAGCAGAGGCCAACGGCCCGCTTCGATGCCCTCGGCGTCGGCCTGGAGGAGGTAGATCACCGAGGTGAGGACGAAGAAGGCGAGCCACAGGCGCGCCGAGAGTCGGAAGCGCATCCGCGGCAAGTGGGCCGGCCCGCCGAGGAGGCGCAGGGCCGCCGATTCGGCCGTCCGCGCCTTCACCACACGCCAGAGCAACCGGGCCAGGAGGAGCGCAACCCCGATCTTCACGACGACGAGCAGCACCGGGTAGTAGTCGGTGTGCGCGTAGCGGGGGCTGGCCACGTGCCGGCCGACGTCGACGCGATGAGTCAGGCTGCGGCCGGCAAGCTCGGCGACGAGCGCCAGCAGCCCGAAAGCGAGGACCGAGCAGAGGCGCTGATGACGGCGCGCCCGTTCCATATGCCGATGATAACGATCGGGAGCGGGGTAATTCCGCGCTCTAGCCCAGAAGCGTCAGCGTGTACTCGGCGCGGGTGTCCCCGTCGAGGCAGAAGAGCAGCACCCGCTGCCACTGGCCGAGGCACAGGCGGCCCGCGTCGAACGGGATCTGCTCCGTGCGCGGGCCGAGCAGGGCGAGCAGCATCCGCTCACGGTCGGCACGCGCGCGGGGAACGAGGTTCTCCAGCAACGCCTCGATGTCGCAGAAGAACCCGGACTCGCGCTCGCTGACCCGGACGAGCGAGGTCGGCATCGCCGCGGTCACGTAGGCGATCCCGCTGCGGGCCCGATCCGACGCGACGTCGCGCGAGACCTCGTTGGTGATGTCGAACACCGAGAGGGTCGGCAGCGCCGCGGCGACGGAATGAGGGATCTGGACGGAGGTCATCTGGCCGCCACCTCCCGCGGCAGGCGGAAGTGGACGTCCTCGCGGGCGACGGTGACCTCGGCGTCGAGCGCGTACCCCGCCTCGGCGAGCCGGGCGAGCACCGCCTGGACGAGCTCCTCCGGGGTCGACGCCCCGGCGGTGAGGCCGACCGTCTCGTGGCCGTCGAGCAGATTCGCGTCGATCGCGTCCTCGTCGTCGATCAGCGTCGCCTCGGCACCGCGGGCCTGCGCGACCTCGACCAGCCGCTGCGCGTTCGAGCTCGTCGGCGAGCCGATCACGAGGATCAGGGTGGCGCCCATCGACACGATTTCCTTGACCGCGTCCTGGCGGTTCTGCGTCGCGTAGCAGATGTCGTCGGCACCCGGCCGGCGCAGGTCGCCGAAGCGCTCTTCGAGCACCTCGACGGTGGAGGCGACATCGTCCAACGAGAGGGTGGTCTGGCTGATCACGGCGAGCGGCTTTCCGTTCGTCTCGAGGTCACGTGCCTCCTCCGGCGACTCGACGACGACGATCTGGTCGGGGCGCTCGCCCTTCGTCCCGATCACCTCGACGTGGTCGCGGTGGCCGACCAGCGCGACGAGGTGGCCGCCGTCGGCGTAGCGCCGCGCCTCGGCGTGCACCTTGGAGACGAGCGGGCAGACGGCATCGACGACGCGCAGTCCGCGGCGCTCGCAGTTCTGCAGGACCGCCGGGGCGACGCCGTGCGCGGAGAGGACACAGATCGCTCCCTGCGGCACGTCGTCCTCGCCGTCGACGAACACTGCACCCAGCCCCTCGAGGCGGCGGACGACGTGGTCGTTGTGGACGATGTGGTGGCGCACGTAGATCGGCGGCCCGTGCTGCTCGAGCAGCCGCTCGACGATCTCGATCGCGCGGTCGACGCCGGCGCAGAAAGATCTCGGGGCAGCAAGGAGAACGCGACCGGTCACGCGCTTCCGCTCCCTCCGGTCGCGGACGCGCTAGACAACGCTCGCAGCGCAGTCCGAATGTTGACCAGCGCTCGGGCGGCAGCCGCAGGATGCCGCGCGAGCGCAACGAGCCCCCGAGGACGGAAACGTCCTTCGGGCGTGACCAGCTCGGCCACCGGACCGAGGGGCTCGCCGGGCGAGTCGGAGACCGCCCGCAGGCAGCCGCGGAGGCGTCCGGTGGCGGCGAGCACGCCGCTCTCCATGTCGACGGCGTCGGCACCGGTCCGCTCGTGCAGGCGGCGGAGCTCGGCGGGGTCGTACACGAGGCGGCTCATGGCCAGGATCGTCCCGGGGCGCCCGAGGCCGAGGCCCGTGCCCTCCCAGAGCGTCGCGCCCTGCTCGTCGACGACGCGCGTGGCGTCGATCAACGTGCCGATCGGACTCCCGTTCATGCCCCCGGCGACGCCGAACGAGACGAGCTCGCCGGCTGGAGCGCCGCGCCGGACGCAGACACCGATGCGCGCAGTCCGGTGTCCGGCCCGCCGCGCGGCCCGTTCCTCCGGGCCGGTCGCGCAAGCGAATGTCAACCGGTCAAGGTCCACGCCATGCTCCGGACGGTCTCCTTCACGCTCGAGGTTGCCGCGTACGCGGCGGAGGGCTCGAAGCCCGAATGGATGCCGCAATGCTCGCAGCGCGGGTCGTTGCCCGGCCCGTACGAGTCCCATTCGATGTTCTCCAGCAGCGCGTCGTACGTCGGGAAGATCCCGTCGGTGAGCAGGTAGCACGGGCCTTTCCAACCGTACGGGTTGCGCGTGATCGAGCCCCATGGCGCACACGGGAGCTTGCGGTCGCCGGTGAGGAAGTCCTGGTAGATCGGGCTCGCCAGCCAGCGGAAGCCGTGCTTGCGGACGGCGGAGCGGATCTCGCGGAACTTCGCCTCGTGCTCGTCGCGCGTCATCGTCAGCGCAGGGTCGATCTGCGAGTACTGGTAGCCGGGCGCGATCAGCATCCCGTCGATCCCGACCTCGTTCGTCAGGTAGCCCATCATCTCGATCACGTCGTCGACCGAGGACTCCTTGAACACGGTCGTATTCGTCGTCACCCGGAAGCCGGACTTGCGCGCCTGCTTGATCGCGTCGACCGCGATGTCCCAGAGGCCGGGGTAGTCGCAGACGTAGTCGTGGATCTCGCGCATGCCGTCGAGGTGGACGACGAAGGTCAGCCGCGGATCCGGCTTGAAGACCTCGAGATACTCGGTCAGCTTCAGCGCGTTCGTGCACAGGTCGATGTTCTTGCGCAGCTCGAGCATCCCCGCGACGACGTCCTCGATCCCCTTGTAGATCAGCGGCTCGCCGCCGCAGATCGAAACCACGGGCGCGGGGCACTGGACGCCGGCGTCGATGCACTCGTCCACCGAGAGGCGCGCCTTGTTCGATTCGTACTCGCGGATCTTCCCGCAGCCGATGCAGGCGAGGTTGCAGGCGAGCGTCGGCTCGAGCATCAGGACGAGCGGGTAGCGCTCTCCATTTCGCTTCTGCGTGGCGACGTAGCGGCCGATCTGGACGGTCGAACGCAGCGGGAACTTCATGTATTGAGCCTTTCTCTGAGGCGGCCAAGCGCCATGAGCGGGAAGTGGAGCCGGTAGAGGTGGTAGCGGATCATGAAATCGGTCGGGAACCCGGTGCCGGTGTAGTGCTCCTCATGCCAGTCGCCGTTCGCCTCCTGCTTCGCACAAAGATAGTCGGCCGCTCTCGAAGCCGAGGCTCTCCGCGCTTCGCCTGCCGCGACGTAGCCTAGTAACGCCCACGCCGTTTGTGAAGCAGTAGCGGCCCCGCGGCCGCGCATGGTCGTCTGGTGGTAGGAGGAGATGTCCTCCCCGAAGCCGCCTGCCGTCTGCTGGACCGAGTCCAGCCAGTCCACGGCCTTCGTGATGGCCGGATGCTGCGGCTCCAAACCACACGCCGCCAGGGCGGGCAGCGCCGCGCCGGTGCCGTACACGTGGTTCACGCCCCAGCGGCCCCACCAGGAGCCGTCCCACTGCTGCTCGCGGAGCAGGTAGTCGAGGCCGCCGGCGACCGCGTCGGCGTAGCGCGGCTCGGGCGCCAGCGCCTCGAGCGCGTGGGCGGAGACGTCCTCGCTCGGCGGGTCGATCACGTAGCCGAAGTCGCAGAACGGCAGCTTGTAGAGCCAGTGGCTGGAGTTGTCGACGTCGAAGGCGCCCCAGCCGCCGTTCGCGGACTGCATGCCCTCGATCCAGTCGAGGCCGCGGCGGACGGCGGCCTCGCCCATGTCCAACTCGCGGAGGGCGAGCGCGACGACGGCGGTGTCGTCGACGTCGGGGTAGAGGTCGTTCTCGAACTCGAACGCCCAGCCGCCCGGAGCGAGGTCGGGACGGCGGATCGACCAGTCGCCCTTCGCGGTCACCTCCTCCTGCAGGAGCCACTCCCCTGCCTCCCGCAGCTGCGGGTGGTCTGCCGGGAGCCCCGCCGCGCGAAGCGCGAGCACGGCCAGGGCGGTGTCCCAGATCGGCGACTGGCAGGCCTCGGGCCTCAGGCGGTCGCCGTCCTCGACCATGAACGTGCCCCAGCCCTCGACCGCCCGTCTCAGGGTCTCGTCCTCGAACCCGCGGCCGAGCGCGGCGAGCATCACGATCGACCAGACCCACGGCGGCTGGATCCCGCCCCAGCTTCCATCCGCTTCCTGGCGGTCCTTGACCCACGCCTCCGCCGCCGCGAGGGCGCGGCGGCGCAGCGGGCTCGGGCGCGGCGGCCGTTTCGTCTCTCCTGGACGGGCGCCGATCTCCCTGAGGTCGACGTCGGCCGGCCTGACCGGCCTCAGCGCCCAGACCACGGACAGCGGGACGACCGTCTGCCGTGCCCAGCAGGCGAAGTTGTAGATCGAGAACGGCGCGCTCGGGGGGAGCAGGATCAGCTCCGGCGGGATGGGCGTGACCCGCTGCCACGGCCAGTGCCCCAGGAGGGCCATGAAGCACTTCGTGAACACGCGGCTGCGGGGGATCCCGCCTTCGCGGCGGATGTAGTCCAGGGTCTTGGCGCCGGTGTCGACGCCGGCCATCTTCAGCGCGACGTACGACTCGATCGTCGTCGAGAGGTCGGCCGGGCCTTCCCACCAGTTCGACCACGTCCCGTCGTTCCGCCGGCGCGCGAGGAGATCGTTCGCGAGGCGGCGGTCCGTCTCGGCGTCGCGCAGGCCGAGGGCGTGCAGCCAGAAGAGGTGCTCGGCGATCATGGTCGCGTTCGACTCCAGCTCCCCGACCCACCAGCCGCCGGGATGCTGAAGCTCGAGCAGCCGCGCGGCCGCCTTGTCGACCGCCGTGTCGAGCCGGGTCAGCTTCGCGCCCGCTCCGGTGCCGGCCAAGCCGACGCCTGCGCTCATTGTTCGCCTCCGTCGAGCCAACGGCGAATGACGACGGTCACGCATTCACCGCCCGGGCGGCCGCGGCGCCGCTCCGGACCGCGGCCTCCATCGTCGCCGGCCAGTCGGAGGCGACCCAGGCGCCGGCGAGATAGACGTTCGGCGTGCCGGTCCGCATCGTCCATCGCAGCCTACGTGTCCCGGGCCGGGGGGCGAAGGTGGCGCGTGGCTCGCGGCTGACCCTCGACCAGAGCAGCTCCGCCGGCCCCAGTCGCTCGGTCAGCGCGCCGGCCATCAGGTCGACGAGCCCCCGGCCGCGGACCTCGAGCAGCTCGGGGGCGCCGCTGGAGACGACGGTCAGGTACTGGCCCCCTTCCGGAGGCGCGTGGCCCGTGAGCACGCCGCGGTCGAACACCCAGTGGGCCGGTGAGTCGAGCAGCGCGGCCAGCCGGTGCTGGAGGATCGGCCGGTCGAAGAGCAGGTGGACACTGACGATCGGCGAGTCCTCGAGCGCCGGCGGCTCCTCGTCCAGCAGACGTGCGGCCTCGGGCGCCGGCAGCGCCAGGATCACGGCGTCCGCGTCGAGCGCGTCGAGCGTCTCGACCCGGGACTCGAGGCGGACGTCGACGCCCGCCTCGCCGAGTGCCTCGCCGGCGGCATCGCCGTGCATCGCGCCCAGCGGCTCGGCCGGGAGGAGCAGGTCGCCCGCGCCGCGACCGCCGAGCAGCGCGGTCTGCACCGTGAAGATCCCGTAGTCGGCACCGGCCTCGTCGGTCGGGAGGTTGAGCCCCGGGCGGATGAAGACGTCCCAGAAACGGTCGATCTCCCCCTGCTTCTGGCCGAGGCCGCGGAGCAGATCGCCGAACGTCTCGTCCGAGTGCTCCTCCGGGGAGAGTCCGCGCAGCCGGAGGGTCACGCGCGCGATCCGGAGCCGCGACGACAACGGCAGGTGCGAATACCCGAGCAGCCGGAGCCCGGGCCGGACGAACGACGTACGAGACTGCTCGTCGATCACGGGGAGCGAGAGCGGCTCGCGCCGGAGTGCACCGCCCTTGCCGATCCGCTCGACGAAACGGCGGTACTCGGTGAAGCAGCCGAGCGCGATGTGCTGGCCGTTGTCCGGCGGCGGCGGCGGATCGCCCTCGCGCTCCGGCAGCGTCTGCACGGCCCCGCCGAGCGTCGGCCGGGCTTCGTGGATCACCACTTGGTGGCCGCCGTCCGCCAGCTCGAGCGCTGCGGCCAGGCCGGCCAGCCCCCCACCGACGACGGCCACCCTCGCGGCAGGGCTCATGCGATCGAGATCGCCTGTGGACGGATCGTCACGCTCTTGTCACACCCTCGGTCTCAGAGACTGAGTTGCAAACGTCACGAGGAAGGACCAGGCTCGAACGGACAGCCGTGGTCACACCAGGTTGGCGGCGACGATCCGGAGCTTGGTCAGCGCCGAAAGGTGTGGCGGGCCGTCGAAGACGTCGAACCCGCGCGCCTCGATCCGTTCGAGGGTCGCGCGGTAGAGGCCGGCGAAGGTGCCGACGCAGGCCGAGCTTCGGTGGTCGAGGTAGTCGAGCAGTGTGAGCCCTTCCTGGAGGTAGGAACGCGCCCGGGCCGACTGGTATGCCATCAACGCCTGCCAGGCGGGAGTGAGCCGGCCGGCGGCGATGTCGTCCTCCCCGACGCCGAACGAGGCGAGCTCGTCCTGCGGCAGGTAAACGCGACCGAGCTGCCAGTCCTCGCGGACGTCGCGCATGACGTTGATCAGCTGGAGCGCGATCCCAAGCGCTTCCGCCCGTTGCGGCTGGTCGGCGCCGTAGACGCCGATGCACGCGACGCCGACGGCGCCGGCGACGTGCACGCAATAGTCGCGCAGCTCGTCGAAGGTCTCGTAGCGCTGCCGTTCAAGATCGGTGAGGCCGCCGTCGACCAGGTCGTGCAGAGCCTGGTCCGGGATCGGGAAGCGGCCGCGGGCATCCGCGAGCGCGACCCACATCGCCTCGCCGTCAGGCGGCAGGTCGAGGCGGCGGTGCAGGTCCTCGAGACGCGCCCGCTTCTCGTCGTCGGCCGCGTCGCCGTCGGCGATGTCGTCGACCTCGCGCGCGAACGCATAGATCGCGGCGATCGCGCGTCGCTTGGGCTTCGGCAGCACCATGATCCCGTACGCGAAGTTGCGGGCCCGGGCCCGGGTCAGCCGCTCGACCTCGGCGTAGGCGGCGTCGACGGCCACGGTCACCGGCGCAGCGCCTCGCGCGCAAGCCGGAGCCGCGACGGTCGAGGGCGGCGCGTGAAGATGTCCCAGCCGGCGTCCTCGAGCGCCTCGATCGCCGCCAGCCCGCCGCGGGCGAATAGCCCGACCGCCCGGCCCACCCGGCCGCCGATGCGGTCGCGGAGGATCCGTCCGCCGGCCAGCAGCCCGCGGGCGCGATCGGCCTCGAACCGCAGCAGCCGGGCCAGAGACTCGTTCGGCGCGTCCAGCACCGTCACGTCGTATCGCCGCCGGTCCTCGGCGGGCAGGTACACGCGGCCGAGCGCGAGATCGCGGGGAACGTCCTGGAGGAAGTTGACGAGCTGGAGCCCTGTGCAGACGTCGTCGGAGGCGGCGACCAGCTCGTCGTCGGCCCGCCGGAGCAGCCCGAGCACCAGCCGCCCGACCGGGTCGGCCGAGTGGACGCAGTAGTGCTTCAGGTCGGCCCAGGTCGCGTACTCGGAGATCCGCTGGTCCATCCGGTTGGCCTCGATCAGGCGCAGGAACGGCTCGCGGGGGAGGTCGAACTCGCGGATCGTCGGCTGGAGCTGCTGCATGACCGGCCAGGACGGCCGCCCCGAGTAGCACGCCTCAACCTCGCCCTCGAGCTCGTCGAGGAGGGCGAGGCGGTCGCCCTCGGCCTCGTCGCCGAGGATGTCCACGAGCCGGGCGAAGCCGTAGACGGCGCGCAGATGCGGCCGCAGCACACGCGGGAAGAGGAGCGACGCGACCGGGAAGTTCTCGGTCCGCGCGCGGGCAGCGACGACAGCCGGATCCACGCCCCTATTGAAACAGCGTCTGCCACGATCGGGCCGTGAGGGCGATGGTGCTCGACCGGCTGGGACAGCCGCTGCGCGCCGCCGAGATGCGCGATCCCGAGCCGGGACCGGGTCAGCTGCTGCTCGAGGTGCGCGCCTGCGCGGTGTGCCGCACCGACCTGCACGTGGTCGACGGCGAGCTCCCGCGCCCGAAGCTGCCGCTCGTCCCGGGCCATCAGATCGTGGGCCTGACCGAGGACGGCCGCCGCCTGGGCGTGCCGTGGCTCGGCTGGACCGACGGCGACTGCCGGTACTGCCGGCGCGGCCTGGAGAATCTCTGTGACCGTGCGCGGTTCACCGGGTACGACCTCGACGGCGGCTACGCGGATCGCGTGGTCGCCGATGAGCGCTTCTGCCTCCCGATCCCCGACGGCTACACGGACGAGCAGGCAGCGCCGCTCCTGTGCGCCGGGCTGATCGGCTACCGCTCGCTGCGCATGGCCGGCGACGCCGAGCGCGTCGGGCTGTACGGGTTCGGCGCCTCCGCGCACATCGTCGCCCAGGTCGCGCGGCATCAGGGCAGGCGCGTGTTCGCGTTCACGAAGCCCGACGACCGCGAGGGACAAGCGTTCGCTCGCGAGCTCGGCGCCGAGTGGGCGGGCGGCTCCGACCGGCGCCCGCCCGAAGAGCTCGACGCCGCCATCCTGTTCGCCCCGGCGGGCGAGCTCGTCCCGACCGCCCTCGCCGCTCTCGCGAAGGGCGGGAGGGTCGTCTGCGCAGGCATCCACATGAGCGACATCCCGTCCTTTCCGTACGAGCTGCTCTGGGGCGAGCGGCAGGTGCGTTCGGTCGCCAACCTGACCCGGGCGGACGGGGAGGAGTTCCTCACGCTCGCTCCGCAGGTCCCGGTGCGGACCCGGGTGGAGATCTTCCCGATGGCCGAGGCGAACGAGGCGCTCGACCGCCTTCGCGCCGGCCGGATCACGGGCGCCGCGGTCCTGGTGCCCTAGCGACACTCCGTCGCGTTGAGCGCGACGTACGCCGCCTGCGTGCCGCGGCCGAGCGCGACGACGCCGACCCGCTTCCCGCCCTCGACCGCGAAGATCAGCAGGCCGAGGCGGTAGGCGACGATCCTCCCGCCCTGCCGGAAGGGGACGAGGCGGGAGCCGTAGGCGCGCTTCAGCGCCGCCACCGTCGAGCATGGGCCGATCCCTTCGGCGGTCTTCAGCCGCCGGTTCCAGGTGGTGACGACGGCGACGCCTTTCGTTCCGGTGCGGAAGTAGCTCTCGAGGCTCCGGCGCGTGGAGACGAGCCGCAGGTAGCCGTCCTCGAGCCGGTCGAGCCGCACCGGCGGGGTCATCCGCGCCCGTGCCTTGACCTGGCTCATGCCGAGACGGATGCCGGCGATCGACGTCGCCGTCACCCCGGGTGCGGGTCGCGCAGCCGCAAGCGGCGTCGCCACCACCACGACGACGGTGGCGAGGAGGACGGCGGCCCGCATCGTGCGGCGCACCTTACCCCCGGATCCGGCGAAGACGGTCCGACCGGATCAGCTCGAGCACGGTCGAGCCGACCTTCTGCAGGTTGGCCTGCGAGACCTGGCTCAGGTCGTCGCAAACCTTTTGCCAGCACCGGTAGCGGAAGTCGATCAGGTCGATCGCAGGGATGCCCGCCTCCAGGAACGGCGTGTGATCGTCGATCACCGCTCCCTGCTCCCCGAGCGGGAAGAGCGCGGCCGTCTTCGCACGCACCGCGGCGCCGCGCAGGCGCGACCAGAGCAGCGCATCCGCGGTGCGATCGCGGACCAGCCGGAGGTCGTGCAGGGCGATGAAGTCGAGGACGATCACCTCGCGCAGCTCGCGCGCGTGTGCCGCGGCGTACGCCTTGCTCCCGCGGAGGCCCTCGGCGTAGAAGTCGGAGAAGCCGGCCGGCGCCTCCTCGCCGTCCGTGAGCAGGAAGCGGACTGCGACCTGGCCCGCCCGCGCGGGGTCGCTCCTGAGCGCCTTCGCGATCGCGATCACCGCGCCGACACCCGCCGCGCTGTTGTTCGCGCCGGGGTAGCCGGGGACCGGGGTCGTGTCGTAGTGAGCGACGAGCAGGATGGCGGGCTGCCGGCCGGGGAGCTGTCCGACGATGTTGCGCAGTCCGCCCGGAACGGCCTCGAAGTGACCGCCGGGGAGAAGCTTGACCAGTCGCGCCGCCGCCATCCGTTGCGCCGGAGACCCGGTCGGGCGCGGCCCGAAGGACAGCTGGAGCTTCGTCAGCTGGTAGGCGTAGCGACCGTCAAAGGGCGCGCCGGGCTGGACGGCTGCACCGGCGCCGAGGGGCGTCGAGGCGAGCGCTCCCACGACGAATGCGGTTCCGAGCAGGCGTTTCAACCCGAACCGAGACGAACGCGAACGGCGACACCTCCGAGTCAAGCGGTCCGGTCCGCTCCTGTCCGCCGGTCCGCGGCGATGGCGCCGAGGTCGGTGACGTCGTCGTTGAACCAGGATTCCAGGAGCCACCGGTCTTCCACCCGGGCGAACCACCTGATGTTGCGGTAGTGGTTGAGTGCGCCGTCTTCCTTGGTCGTCTCGACGATCAGCGTGCTCACCGCGCGGTCGCCCCGCACCTCGACGACGACGTCCCTGGATGCGCGCGCCGAGAACGGGCTCGGCCCGGAGAGGGCGTCCATGAACTCCTGCTTTCCGACGACGGACGCATCCGCGCGCCGGAACAGGAGCTGCGGCGAGAGGACAGCGTCGAGCTTGCCGGTCGCCTCGGCGTCGCGTGCCTGCTCCCACGCCGCGATCTCGAGGTTGATGCTCCGCAGCTCGCTCGCGTCGTCAGCCCGGTCCCGTCCCATGCCGCATCCTTTCAGAGCCGACGCCCGGACTCGAACCGGGAACCCCCTGCAGCTCACGGTCCGGCCATCCCCGGCACTCGGGCGTGCGCGATTCGCTCTGTATCTTCCGGCGGTGGTCGGTACGGCGGTCGACTTGTACAGCGGTGCGTTCGTCGCGCGCTATGGCCACAAGTCCGAAAGTGATGCGGTGCCGCTGAGCGAGCCCGGCATCCGTGGTGTCGTCTCCGCGGATGAAAAGCGGATCGTCCGGCTGCTGCTGATCGACGATCGTGGCTACAGCCGGCTCGCGACCGAGGTCGCAGTCGCCCAGCAGGGAGTCGCGCACGTCTTCGAGAGAGCCTCACGATGCGATGCATTCCTGCGCGGCCGATCCAGCTGGAAAGCAGATCGGCCGTCAACCGCGATGGTTCTCCGCGATATCCACGCAGTTTCGATCGCCACGCTTCCGGACGGCCTGATTCTCCGACCCGTGAAGAGGCTCGCGTGCGAATCGGGCGCCGTCCCGCTGCAAGCTGCAGCCGCCCTTGCCATCGCGTCGGATCCCGGCATCACGCAGCCGGCCGATGAGTTCGCAGAGTTTCTGCGGGCGCTGCCGTCGGCTGTTCGACTGTTCGCAGCGGTCGACGAGTCGGGAATCCCTCGAGCGACTTCAGGTTGTGTCGTCTTCGGCGAGTACGCGCGCATCTTCTTCGTCAACACCGAACCCGGCTGGCGTCGCCGAGGTATCGGTCGCGCGATGACTGTGGAGGCGCTGCGAGCCGCCGCTTCTTCGGGAGCGCGCCGAGCAATCCTCGACGCGACGGACCGCGGCGCGTCTGTCTACCTGCGGCTCGGGTTCGAGGACGCGGGGCGGCTGACTCGCTACGCGCGCGCTGCCTGACCCCGGCCATGCGAGATCAGAAGCCGACGCCCGGACTCGAACCGGGGACCCCTTCATTACGAGTGAAGTGCTCTACCAGCTGAGCTACGTCGGCGAGGCTCGAAGCGGAGGCCCAGTATAGCCCGCTGCTCACGCCGGAGATGCCGTCCGGGATCCTCGCGAGCGTCGCGCGACCACGACCGCAGAATCGCTGCCGATAAGAACAGCTGAAATCATGAGCAGAATGCGTCGTTGAAATCGCGAACGATCGCACCTAGCATCGGAGGTCGGTCACCGCAGATCGGGATTCTTCTGCCGGTGGACGCATCCCTCGTTCGAACGTCCAGGAGGGCACCGAAGACAAGGCGGTGCCCTTCTGGTCGTGCGCGTGATCGAACGCGGCGCCGAACGGGACACGAGTGGGCGCCGGGTCGAGCCCGGCGCCCACTGAAAACGGCCCGTGTCCTCTTCCTACTTGAGGAAGAAGGTGTTCAGGTTCGCGGCACCGTGTGCGGCCTGGAACAGGTAGCCGCCGGTGCGGGCAGACACGAACTCGCGGATGTTGCGGTTCTCGTACGCCGCCCACGGGGCGTACTTCGTGGTGATCTCGCGGTCGAGGTTCTGATACGCCGCGGAGCGCTTGTCTCCGGTCAGCGCGTTCGCCGCCTTCATCTGGTTGTTCAGGGCCGGAACGTTCAGGTAGGCGAGGTTGTTGTTGTTCGCCTCGTGGATGTTCTGGCCGTTGAGCAGGATGTCGACGAAGTCGTACGGATCCGCGTAGTCGGCGAACCAGCCGACGAACGCGGCGTCGAACGGCTCACCCTTCGTGCCGGTCGCGATGTAGATCTGGAAGCCCTGCAGCAGCTTCACGTTCACGTTGCAGCCGATCTGGCTCAGGTTGTACTTGAAGACCTGCGCCAGGTTCTGGCCGGTCGAGCTGTTGGCCGTGTACAGGCTGACGTCCTTGCAGCCGCCGGCTGCCGATGCCATCGACTTCGCCTTCGGGTAGTTCGCACCCTTGATCGGATACGTGGTGATCGGCTTGTAGCCCGCGATGCCGGGGGGCAGGACCTGCTGCGAGCGCTTGCCCGCGAGGAAGCCACGGACCCGGACCAGGGCCGGCCGGTCGACCGCGAAGTTCGCGGCCTTTCGCATGCCGACGTTCTTGAACGCGGGCCGGGACGTGTTCAGGGCGATGTAGTCGACGTTCAGGCCCTGATTGATGAAGTAGCGGCCCTTGTTGATGCCGTACTGCTGAGCGAGGCCTGCGTGCGCC
>Ga0207661_10000390_pt1 | contig 28430 bp, 30 predicted proteins | sample KBSC713LmetaG_FD_184337 | JGI IMG/M metagenome (GOLD analysis project Ga0207661, IMG submission 184337) | Corn rhizosphere microbial communities from Kellogg Biological Station, Michigan, USA - KBS C7.1-3L metaG (SPAdes) (version 2) | ecosystem: Host-associated > Plants > Roots > Rhizosphere ...
CCGAGGGCCGCCGCCCCGACGGAGAGACTCTCGCGTTCCTCTGCGTCACGTGCGGGACGCAACACGCGCGGTCCGTGCAGCCGCCTGCGCACTGCGCGATCTGCGAGGACCAGCGGCAATACGTCGGTTGGGACGGCCAGCGGTGGACGACGCTCGACGACCTGCGCAAGACACATCGCGCCGACATCCGAGAGGAGGAGGCGGGCCTGACCGGGCTCGGCTGCGAGCCGTCGTTCGCAATCGGCCAGCGCGCCCTCCTCGTCGAGACGCCCGGTGGGAACGTCCTCTGGGACTGCATCTCGCTCCTCGACGACGAGCTCGTCGAGGCGGTTCGGTCACGCGGAGGCCTCTCGGCGATCGCGATCTCGCATCCGCACTACTACTCGTCCCTCGTGGAGTGGAGCCGGGCCTTCGACGCGCCCGTGTACCTTCACGGCGCCGACCGTGAATGGGTGCAGCGACCGGACCCGGCGATCGTCTTCTGGGAGGGCGACTGCCACGAGCTCGAGCCGGGCATCGTCCTGCTCCGCCTCGGCGGCCACTATCCCGGGGGCACCGTCCTGCACTGGGCTGCCGGCCAGGGCGGGCGCGGAGTGCTGCTCTCAGGGGACATCGTGCAGGTGGTCTCCGACCGCCGCTGGGTCAGCTTCATGTACAGCTACCCGAACCTGATCCCGCTGCCCGCGGCCACGGTCACGGGGATGGTCGCCGCGCTCGGGCCGTATCCGTTCGCCCGGCTCTACGGCGCGTGGTACGGCCGGGTCGTCGACGACGCGAAGGCGGCCGTCGAGCGGTCGGCGGCACGGTACGTCTCCGCGCTCGACAGCGTCTAGTCGTCCGGCTGGTCGCGCACCAGCTCCAGCGTCGCGCAGTGGAGGCCCGCGATCGCAAAGCGGTGGCTCTCCGAGAAGTCGACCTGGATCACCTCGATCCCCTCGTCCTCGAGGCGCTTCACGACGGTCGGCGAGCCGGCGTTCATCACGACCTTGCCCGGCTCGAGCGTGACCGCGTTGACGGCGAGGCCCCAGTACTCCTCGACGGGCACCTCGATCACCTTCCAGTCGTCGCGCATCAGGCGGCGGACGAAGCCGTAGTTGACGAGGTGCGGCGCGAGCACTGCCACGCGCTCGTCAGGGACCATCAGGAACATGTCGGCATGGGACGTGCCGATGTTGCCGTCCCCGATCGAGTCGACCCAGCCGGGTGAGTGCGTCGTGATCATCTCGATCCCGAGCCCCTCGAGCACCCAGCCGATCTGCCGTAGGCCCTCCTCGTTCGCGACGACGCTCTCGTTGAAGACGAACGTGCTCGAGTCGAGCCAACGCCCCGCGCCCGGCTCGCCGACCCCCGTGCCGTGGATCGTCAGGTAGATCGGCACCTGGAGCGCCGTCAGCACCTTCGACCAGATCACCTCGCGGCCGCGCTGCCATGAGCCGAGCCCCATGCGATGCACGATCGCGCCGCCGCGGACGACGAGCCCGCCGCCCGCGAGCGTGACGAGGTTCTTCAGGTAGCCGTACGGCCCGATCGCGGGCACGGGCGCCTCGATGTAGTGGACGCGGACGCCGTTCGCCTCGAGCGTCGCGTAGTACTCGTCGAACTGCGCCTGCAGGCGGCCGAGGTCGGCGTTGCCGGCCGACGAGGAGTAGTAGTACTGCCACTCGCGCGCGTACTCGTCGCGCGTCTCGTTCTCCGTCGGGCGGGAGACGACGACCTCGCGCAGGCGGCCGATGCCCTCCGCGCCCCACGGCCTGCCCCAGATCTGCTCGACCTCGTCGACGAAGTCGGTCTCGTGGAGCATCCAGTTCTTGAGCGGCTTGCCGGCCTCGAACCACGGAAGCTCCGAGACGACGGCGTCCTCGTCGTGGTCGGCGCCGGGCCGGGGGGAGGAGTACGCCAGCTCGACAGTGTCGCCGTCGGCCGTGCGAAGCCGGAACGGCACCTGCTCCCGGGTCGACTGCCTGGTGCTCACGTGAGACCACCTCCCGCTCTGTCATGTCACGACGGAGTGACCCTACACCTCGCGCTCGTAGGTCAGGATCAGGACGCCGTCGCCGACCGTCTTCGAGCCCGCGAGGCGCAGTCGCTTCTTGTCGCTCGTGTGGCCGAACAGCCGCTTCCCCTCGCCGAGGACGACCGGGAAGACCATCAGGTGCATCGCGTCGACGAGGTCGTTCTCGAGGAGCGCCTGGGTGAGCATCGCGCTGCCGTGGACGACGACGTCTCCCTCGTGCGCCTCCTTGAGCTTGGCAACGTTCGCCGAGAGGTCGCCTTCGAGCACCGTCGTGTTCGTCCACTCCGGGTCTTTCAGCGTCGACGAGACGACGTACTTCGGCATCGTGTTGAACTTGTCCGCGAACTCGCCGTCGCGGTCGGGCCACGCCGCTGCGAAGCCCTCGTAGGTCTTGCGACCCAGGAGCAGCGCCTCGGAGGCCATCGTCTCCTCGAGCTTGAACGCGTTGCCCTCGTCCCCGCGGTCGATCTCGAACGACCAGCCGTCGTGCCTGAAGCCCTCGCCTCCGCCCGGCGCCTCGATCACGCCGTCGAGCGAGACGAACTCGGTGATCACGATCCTGCCCATCGTTCCTCCTTCAAGTCGGGGTGTCCGATCGGTAGACGGCAGTGATCGGCCCGACTCATCGGCGCGACAGCAGCAGGCGGAGCACGAGCACGCCGTCGACGTTCATCTCGACCTCCGTTTTCGATCAGGCCTCGCACCGACGCGCGCGCGGTCGGCGGGGCGCGCAACCGTCAGTGCCCGGAGACGGCGTGGGGCACGTAGGGCTCCTCGAGGCGCGCCATCTCCTCCTCGCTCAGGTGAAGCCGCTCTGCAGCGATCGCGTCGTCGAGGTGCTCGACCTTGGTCGCCCCCACGATCGGCGCCGTCACTCCCGGCCGGTGGAGGAGCCAAGCGAGGGCGACCTGTGCCGCGGGGACGCCGCGCTCGGCAGCCACCTCACCGGCGCGGTCGACGACCGCAAAGTCGACGTCCGGCCGGTAGAGGCTCGCGCCCCACTCGTCCGTTCGGGCGCGCGTCGTGAGCTCGTCTCCTTCGCGTGTCCGGGTTCCGGCGAGGAGCCCCCGCGCGAGCGGGCTCCAGGGCAGGATCGCTATGCCCTGGTCGATGCACTGCGGGATCATCTCCCGCTCCTCCTCGCGGTAGACGAGGTTGTAATGGTTCTGCATCGAGACGAACGAGGTCTGCGCGACGCGCTGCGCCTCGGCGAACTGCCACGCGAACATGCTGGACGCGCCGATGTAGCGCGCCTTGCCCGCACGCACGACGTCGTGCAGCGCGTCCATGGTCTCCTCGATCGGCGTGCCCGGGTCCCAGCGATGGATCTGGTACAGGTCGACGTAGTCGACGCCGAGACGCTCGAGCGATCCGTCGATCGACGCGAGGATGTGCTTGCGCGAGAGGCCCGCGCCATTCGGGCCGGGCATCGTTCGGCCGTTGACCTTCGTGGCGAGGACGTACTCCTCGCGTGTCGGGAACAGCTTCCGGAGCAGCTGCCCGGTGATCACCTCGCTCTGGCCGCCGTTGTAGACGTCGGCGGTGTCGAAGAAGAAGATCCCGCCCTCGACCGCGCGCCGCACGATCGGCTCGGCGGCCGATTCGTCGAGCGCCCACTCGCGGCTCTCGTGCGGGCCGAAGCTCATCATCCCGAGACACACCCGCGAGACCCTGAGACCCGTGTTCCCGAGGCGCACGACGTCCATGAGGTCACGCTACCGGCGCGGACCGCGCCCACGACGGCCCCGCCAATTCTTTCCACAGGCGCCGAACGCCTGTGGGACCTGTGGACGCCCCACCGCATTTGCTGCACGTTGCGCGGAGTTCGTGCGAGCGCCTGTGGACGAATCGTGCAGCCCGAGCTCGGATGTGAGATGAACGCCTCTCTCCCCCGATGGCCCGGACCGTGCGGACACGGCTCCGCCGCAGAGCCAGCCGTCCGCGCCCAGGGGGCGGCCTTCCCCCCTGCCGCCCCCTCCTCCGGGCCTGAACGAGCTCTCGGCGGCAGCCCGTTGCGACCCGCGTCGCGGACGAGTCGTTCGCGCTAGACGAGGCGGATCGGCAGGGTCGCGAGGTAGACGAGCGTCCCGAGGAACAACACGCAGCCCAACACCAGCACGGCCGTGCGCTGGCCGGACGACTCGAGCTTCGTGCTGATGCCAGCGAAGAAAAGCGCGGAGGCGAACAGGACGACGGCGAGCATGTAGTCGTTGGCGCGCTCGTTCGCGTCCTTCGCCCTGTTCGAGTCGACCCCGGCGGCTGCCTCTAGCCGGTCGGCCTCGGTGTTCGCGGCGAGCCGGTACTGCGGCATCGCGAAGGGCGTCTCCGGCGCGTTCGGGTTCGTCAGCGGCTTCGTCGCGAGCCAGGCGGCGAACGCCGGCCGGAACTCGTCGCGGAAGCGCTGCCGGTAGAAGTCCGCGAGCCTGGTGTTGCCGCGCTCGAAGGCGTCGACCCACTGGACGAACGTCGCGACGTCGACCTGCACCTGTCGGTTGGCAACCGCCGACGTGCGGTTGACCGCGATGCGGTTCGCAGTCGCGCGGCTGTAGCCCTGGGACTGCTCGCCGGTCCACTCGCGCGACTGGTAGGCCGACCAGGCGGTGCCGAGGGTCGCGAAGGCGAGGAGGAGGGTCGCGACGAGCTCGAGTCGTCGGTGCGACCGGCGCGGTTCGGGGGCGGCGTCGGACATCGGCGACAGCATGCCTCCGTGGCCAGGACGACAGCGGCATGTGCGACGATCGGCGCATGACGGCTCAGCCCGACGCCGCGACGGCGGCGCCATCGGCGCTCGAGACCGCCGCGAGGCTCGGGGAGTCCCGGTGGCCGCCCGCGCTGGCCCTCCTCGCGTTCATGGCGATCAACGTCGCGCTGCGCGTCTGGCTCCCGAACGAGGGTGCGATCCGCGCGCCTTGGGCGGTTCCGGCCGTGGAGGGCGTCCTCCTCGTCCTGCTCGTCATCGGCCCCGCCACCGGGGCACGCGAGCGACGGTGGCTGCGACCGGTCGCGGTCACGTTCGTCGTCGTCCTCGTCCTCGCGGCGCTCTGGGCAACGGCGGTGCTGATCCGAGACCTCATCGACGGCAGCGGCGTCACGCAGTCACCCAGCGAGCTGCTCGCGTCGGGCGGCGTGGTGTGGCTGGGCAACAACATCGCGTTCGCGATGCTCTACTGGCTGATGGACGGCGGCGGGCCGGCGCGGCGCGTGCAGCGGCCGGAGCCCGTCGACTTCGCGTTCACGCAGCAGATGAGCCCGGAGCTGGCGCCCCCGCACTGGCGGCCCGTCTTCCTCGACTACCTCCACCTCGGCTTCACGAACGCGACGGCCTTCAGCCCCACGGACGTGATGCCGCTGACGCTACGGGCGAAGTACACGATGCTCGTTCAGTCGAGCGTCGCGCTCGCGCTCTTCGGGCTGATCGTCGCCCGCGCCGTCAACGCGTTCACGTAGGACAGCTCTACGCAGTCGCGGCGTCCGGTGCCGCCGCGCGGGGCCGCTCCTCCGCGCCGGCTCCCTCGCGCGCGAGCGAGATGACAACCGCGCCGACGAGCGCCATCCCGAGGCCGATACACGCGACGAGGACGTGCCAGCCGGGCCTGCTGAGGCGCTCGTCGAAGAGCGCGATGCCGAGCAGGATGCCGACGATCGGGTTCGCGACCGAGACCGTCGCGACGGACGGCGCAAGCTTGCCGGTGCCGAGCGAGATCTGCTGGAGGACGAATCCGAGGATCCCCGCGACCGCGAGCGCGTAGGGCTCCCAGTGCGTGACCAGCTCCTCGACTCCCGCGTGGAGGTAGTCGAGCGTCGGTTTCGTGAGCGCCGCCGAGAGGCCGAAGAGGATGCCGGCGACCGTCCCGTAGATGCCGGCCCTGAGCGAGAGCCCGCCCTTGCCGCCGAACACGAGGAGCACCGCGCAGATTGTGACGAGGATCGCGATCGCGATCAGCCATTCGCCTCCCGGCGCGTTCTCCTTGCCTCCTGCGGGGTCGCCGTAGAGCGCGAAGAGCGCCAGGCCGACGACGATCACGCCGGCACCGGCGACCTCGCTGCGCCCGACGTGCTGGGCGGTGAGGACGTAGCCGAGCGGAAGCGCGAACACGACCGTCATCACTAGGAGCGGCTGGATGATCGCGAGGCGGCCCCGGTCGAGCGCGGCGGCCTGCAGCACGTAGCCGACGAGCAGGGCGACCGTCCCGAAAAGCCACATCCTCTGCCCGACGAGCCGGACGAGCGAGGCGGGATCGCGGAGCGACAGCTCCGGGAGGTTGAGCGCTCCCTTCTGCTGCAGCGCCGCCGCGAGCGCGAAGAGAAACGCGGCGGCCAGGGCGAGGATCGAGGCCATCGGCGGAGCCTAAATGGTCGATCGGCAATCGGCGTGACATCCGGGCGGCTGCGCTCAGACCGTCCACGGGGAGTGGGTATCGTGCGGCCATGGTCGAGCCGATCGGCGAGCTCCCAGCTGGCATCCTCGGCTTCCGGATCACCGGAAAGCTCGAGCGGGACGAGTACCACGACACGCTGATCGCGCCGATCTATGCGGCGCTCGAGCGCGGCGAGAAGCTCCGGGTCCTCGTCGAGCTGCCCGACGAGTTCGAGGGCCTCGATGCCGGGGCGCTCTGGGAAGACCTCAAGGCCGCGGGCTCCGTCGGGCTGAAGCACCGCTCGGCCTGGGAGCGATTCGCGCTCGTCACGGACAAGGACTGGATTCGCCGCGGCGTCGCCGTGTTCGGCTGGGTCAGCCCCGGCGAGATGCGGGTCTTCGCCGACGGCGAGCGCGCTCAGGCCGTCGCCTGGCTGGCCGAGTAGGTTGGCGCGCGCGCGGAACGGCGCCGCCGTCCACCACCTCACGAAGGAGCAGGCCCGGAGCATCGCGATCCGCGCGCAGCTGCTCGACGCGCCACGTCCGACGAGCCTGCTCGCAGTCGTGGAGCGGCTGACGTTTCTCCAGATCGACCCCACGGCCGCGATCGCGCCGAGCGCCGACCTCGTCGCCTGGAGCCGACTCGGCGCCTCCTACCGGCCCGAGCACCTGACGACGGCGCTCGAGGCCGACAGGAGCCTCTTCGAGCACAACGCGCTGATCCGCCCGATGAGCGACGTGGGGCTGTATCTCGCCGGCGCCGCCGACTGGCCGCCCTACGCGCGTACCCGCACGTGGCTCGAGCAGAACGACGCGTTCCGCCGCGACATCCTCGCGCTGCTCTCGGGCTCCGGGCCACTCGCCTCGCGTGACATCCCGGACACCTGCGTCCTCCCGTGGGCCTCGACGGGGTGGTCGAACAACCGCAACGTCACCCAGATGCTCGAGTGCCTGATGATGCGCGGCGAGGTCGCGATCTCCGGGCGGGTCGGCCGCGAGCGGCTCTGGGACCTCCCGGAGCGGGTGTATCCGACCGCCGCGACGATCCCCACCGTCGAGGATGCCGAGCGCACGAAGGACGAGCGCCGGCTGGCCGCGCTCGGGATCGCGCGCGCCAAGGCGAGGGCCATGATGGAGCCGGTCCACGTGGGGGAGGCAGGTGAGCCGGCCGAGGTCGACGGCGTGAAGGGCCAGTGGCGCGTCGACCCGGGCCTGCTCGGCGGCGAGCTCGAGGGTCGGACCGCGCTCCTCTCGCCGTTCGACCGGCTGATCCATGACCGCGTACGTGCAGAGGAGCTCTTCGACTTCGAGTACACGCTCGAGATGTACAAGCCCGCCGCGAAGCGCCGCTGGGGCTACTTCGCGCTGCCGATCCTTCACCACGACCGTCTCGTCGGGAAGCTCGACGCGAGCGCCGACCGGGACGCCTCGGTGCTCCGCGTCAACGCGATCCACGAGGACGTCGGGTTCACGCGGGCGACGACGAAGGCGGTCCGGACCGAGCTCGACGACCTCGCCGCGTGGCTCGGGCTCGAAGGAGTCGCGACGGCTGCCTAGCTCTCAGACGAGGCGGTGCTGGGTCGCCCACCGTGCGAGCTCGTGCCGGGTCGAGAGCTGGAGCTTGCGCAGGACGTTGGACACGTGGCTCTCGACCGTCTTGACCGAGAGGTGCAGACGTGCCGCGATCTCCTTGTACATGTAGCCCCGCGCGATCAGCTGCAGCACCTCGCGCTCGCGAGGAGTTAGCTCGTCGAGCTCGGCGTCGCCCGTGACCTGGTCGCCCGGCCGGAACGCGTCGAGCACGAAGCCGGCGAGGCGAGGCGAGAAGACCGCGTCGCCCGTCGCGACGCGCTCGATCGCGGCGGCGAGCTCGGCGCCCGAGATCGTCTTCGTCACATAGCCGCGCGCCCCGGCCCTGATCACCGCGATGACGTCCTCCGCCGCGTCGGAGACGGACAGCGCCAGAAACCGCACGCCGGGCCGGTCGGCGGCGACGGCGTTGATGATCGCGTCACCGCTCCCGTCCGGCAGGTGGACGTCGAGGAGGACGACTTCGGGATCGAGCTCCTTGATGAGCGGCACGGCTTCGGCCACGCTCCCCGCCTGCCCCACGACCTCGACTGCCTCCCCGAGCTCGGCGCGCACCCCGGCAAGGAACAGGTCGTGGTCGTCGACGAGGACGACGCGGCGCTTCATGTCGCGCTCCGCGGCACGCGCAGCTCCACCTCGGTGCCGTTCCCCGGGCTCGACACGATCGAGGAGGAGCCGCCGACGCGCTCCATGCGCCCTTCGATCGACTCGACGAGCCCACGTCGGGTCTTCTTGACGCGCGTGCGGTCGAAGCCCGCCCCTCGGTCGCGGACGAACACGCTGACGACGTCGTCGGTGACCTCGGCGTAGACGTCGATCTCGTCGACGCCCGCGAACTTGGCTGCGTTCGTCATCGCCTCGCGCGCAGCGAGGACGAGTGCGCTCACCGGCGGGTCGACCCGGCAGTCACCTGCGCTCGCGAGCTCGACGCGCACGCCGTGGAGCTCCTCGACGTCCCCCGCCGCGGCCGCGAGCGCCGCGAGGAGGGAGGCGCTGTCGTCGCCCAGGGGCTGGTCCGCGTACAGCCACCCGCGAAGCTCGCGCTCCTGTCTCCGGGCGAGCGAGGCGACGCGGCGCGGCTCGTTCGCATGCCTCTGGATCAGCGCGAGCGTCTGCAGCACCGAGTCGTGGACGCGGGCAGCCACGTCCGAGCGCTCCTCGCTGCGGATCCGGGCCGTTCGCTCGACGTCGCGCTCGAGAGCGAGCCGCCACACCCACGGGCCGCCGATCAGAAGCAGCGCCCCGGCCACGGCGCCCGGCGCCAGCAGCGCCGACGAGGTGCCGCCGCCCGAGAGCAGGACGACCGTCCCGAGGGCGGCCAGCCCGATGCCGCCGTACGACAGCGGCGCGTCGGGGTGAAAGCTGCCTCCCTGGCGCCAGGCGAGCGCGAGGCCGCCGGCGATGAGCGCGATCCCCAGCACCGCCCGATCAGAGAGGCCGAGTGCCCCGAGGAGCGCCACGCCCGAGACGAACGCGAGGAGCGCGGCCACCCAGACTCGCTTGCCGGCCGTCCACGCCCAGAGAGCGAGGTACAGGAGGATCCCGGCTCCGCCCGCCAGCGCCAGGAGCGCGAAGACGAGCCGGACGAGCGTCGGGTCGACCCCGAGGGTCTGCGCGATCCCCGCGCAGACCCCCGCGATCACCCGTTCGTCCGAGCTCGGCGCAAAGGTGCGCAGCGACATGCCGGGTCATCGTACGGCGCGGTCGACGCGGATGGATCCCGCGCCGACGTGCGCCTGGAGGTCGAGCATCCGGACGCCGGAGCCGTCGAGATCGACCTCGGCGTTCCACCCGTCGTCCTCGGCTCCGAGGAGATCGACATGCCCGGCCTGCGCCTCGCCGTAGCCCCGGAGGGCGACGCCGGGGGGCAGCGTCACGTGCAGGTCGCCGACGTCGACTCGGGTCTCGACATGGGTCACGCCTGCCGGGAAGCGCATCTCGCTGAGGTCGAGGTCGAGCGTGCCGATCCCGAGCCGGTACGTGTCGCGGAGCTGCTCGGTGCTCGTGAGCACGTACGTGCGATGGCCGATCCCGCGACCGGGATGCACGTCGAAGACCGCGGCGAAGATCGCGACCGCGATCAGGGCCAGCGCGACGAGAGACGCGAGCGCGATGCCGAGGCCCTTGAGCACACGGCGGATCCGCCGCGAATCCTTCCTCGCGAGGGCCTTTGCATCCTCCATCGGCTCCGTTGCCTCCACGGGAGACCCGACCGTCGTGTCGCCCGTCGGCTCGGTCGCCGGGTGGCGCGTCAGCCAGAGGATCGCGCCGCCGGCGATCAGGAACAACCACCATGCGTCGCCGTCGGGCCACAACGTGGCGCGGGAGAGGAGGATCGCGCCCGCGACCGCGAGCAGGCCGAGCCCGATCAGAGGCCAGGGCCGGTCGCGCCGGTTGCGGAGCGCTGCCGTCGCGATCGAGTCGTCCTTGCCCTCGTCCGGGATGACCAGGGCCGCGGCGACGTAGATGAGAAGTCCGGCCCCTCCGAGGAGGGTGAGGACGACGAAGCCGACGCGGAAGACCGCGGGGTGGATCTCGAAGTAGCGCGCGAGGCCTCCACTGACGCCGGCGATCATGCGGTCCGACTGGCTGCGCTGCAGCTTGCGGACCTCGGGGATGTGTGTGGTGTGTTCGCTCATGACCCCAGGATGGCCTCGTGTGCATGCGAGAGCCATCCGGAATGACCCTGAGTCGACCCTGAGATGATTGATTCCAAATGGGCGTGACGTCCGGGGGCGTCCCAGACCAAGCCGGGTCGCGCCTATTTGGAATCAATAATCTGGGTCGGCCCCGAGGAGGTCGCCGGCGTTCGAGAGGGTGGTAGCGTCAGCGAGCCTGCGGAGGCGAGCCGGCCTGGCTCGTGACACGCCGCGGACGCCGTCGCGTCGACGCCGACATCCACGCACGAGGAGGCCTCCGCCCGTGACCCTCAAGCACCCGAGAGCCCCGCAAGACAGGACGAGCGACCTCGTGACCGCGCCGCTCTTCAGCCTCGAGACGGGGACGATCCCGCGCCATCGGATCCCCCAGGGCGAGCTCCCCGCCGACGTCGCCTACCAGCTCGTCCACGACGAGCTGATGCTCGACGGCAACGCCCGGCTCAACGTCGCGACGTTCGTCTCGACGTGGATGGAGCCGCAGGCCGAGAGGCTCATGGCGGAGTGCTTCGACAAGAACATGATCGACAAGGACGAGTACCCCCAGACCGCCGAGATCGAGATGCGGTGCGTGAACATGCTCGCGCGGCTCTGGAACGCACCCGATGCCGCGGAGGCGACGGGCTGCTCGACGACCGGCTCGAGCGAGGCGGCGATGCTCGGCGGGCTCGCGCTCAAGCGCCGCTGGCAGCAACGACGGGCGGCCGAACGCAAGCCGGCCGACCGGCCGAACCTCGTGATGGGGATCAACGTCCAGGTCTGCTGGGAGAAGTTCGCGAACTACTGGGACGTCGAGATGCGGCTCGTGCCGATGGAGGGAGACAGGTTCCACCTCTCCGCCGAGGAGGCGGTGAAGCTTTGCGACGAGAACACGATCGGCGTCGTCGCGATCCTCGGCTCGACGTTCGACGGCTCCTACGAGCCGGTCGCGGAGATCTGCGAGGCCCTCGACGCCTTCCAGCAGGAAAGCGGCCTCGACGTCCCCGTGCACGTCGACGGCGCCTCGGGGGCGATGGTCGCGCCGTTCCTGGATCCCGACCTCCAGTGGGACTTCCGGCTGCCGCGAGTCGCCTCGATCAACACGTCGGGTCACAAGTACGGCCTCGTCTACCCGGGCGTCGGCTGGATCGTGTGGCGAGAAGCGGACGCGCTGCCGCCGGACCTGATCTTCTGGGTCAACTACCTCGGCGACAACATGCCGACCTTCGCGCTCAACTTCTCGCGTCCCGGCGCCCAGGTGGTGGCCCAGTACTACAACTTCATCCGGCTCGGCTTCGAGGGGTATCGCAAGGTGCAGGGCTATGCCCGCGACGTCGCCACACGGCTCTCCGGTCGCATTGGCGAGCTTGGGCCCTTCGAGCTGCTGACGACGGGCGACGAGCTACCGGTGTTCGCGTTCACGCTGAAAGAGGGCGTGGAGAACTACACCGTGTTCGACGTCTCCAACGCGCTGCGCGAGCGCGGCTGGCAGGTGCCGGCGTACACCTTCCCCGAGAACCGGACCGATCTCGCCGCACTCCGCGTCGTCGTCCGGCGAGGGTTCACGCACGACATGGCGGACATGCTCGTGCACGACCTCGAACGGCAGCTTCCGCGGCTCGAGCGCCAGCCTGCCCCGCAGCACGACCCGGAGACCGGCACGGCGTTCGCGCACTGATCGTGTGGGATGATCGCCTCTCAGTCCGGATGTCCGAGGATCACCACAGCGTCTACCTGGAACGGGCGGTCGCCGCGCTGACGCCGGCGGGGCGCGCCCGGGTGGACGAGCTACTGGAGCAGCTCGCAGCCGCGGTCGGAGATCGTGAGCAGCTCGTCGGCTTCGCGCTCGCCCGCAAGGCCGAGGCGGATCGCGGAAGCACGGGCGGGGCGACCGCGCCGCCCGCGGGACTGACGGAGCAGGACGTGAACGCGCTCCTCGGAGGCTTCATCCGGATCCGTGACGAGGAGCCCCGCGACGACGTCGCGGACTGGGCGAACGCAGTCGTCGCCCTGCTCGAGGATGTGCTGCCCGGGCCCGACGCGGCCTAGCTAGCCAGGCCCGACAACGGTCGCCGCCCGTTCGCCCACGCCCGTCCCGGAGGACAGAATGATCATCGACTTCCGCGTCCAGCCGCCGCACCGCAGCTTCCTCGACACCTACTTCTACCGGCCCCGTCCGAGCGCGCCCGACCCGCTCACGGTCACGCAGTACGAGCTCGGCCGCGTCAACAGCCCCTCGTTCGACGCGAGGTCGGCCGAGCTGTTCGTCGGGGAGCTGGACGAGCTCGGCGTGGACGTGGCGGTGATCATGGGCCAGCAGGCGGCCGCGGTCTGGGGTCGCGTCGAGAACGCCCACATCGCGGAGCTCGTCGACGCGTACCCGGGCCGGTTCGTCGGGTTCGCGGGCATCGACGCGCACGACCCCGACGGCGTCGACGAGATCCGCCGCGCGGTCGAGGAGCTCGGATGCCGGGGGATCTCGCTGCTCCCGGGCTGGAGCGACCCGCCGCTCCACGACGACGATCCGCGCGTCTTCCCGCTCTACGAGGCCGCAATCGCGCACGGGATCCCGGTCGTCGTCACGAGCAGCCACGTGATCGGCCCCGACATGAGCTTCGCCATGCCCGAGTACCTGCAGCGTGTGGCGCTCGAGTACCCCGAGCTGACGCTGATCGTCGGGCACGCCTGCTGGCCGTGGACGGTGCAGGCGTGCGCGCTCGCGGCTCGCTGCCACAACGTCTACCTGATGCCGGAGTTCTACATGTACGTCCCCGGCATGCCCGGGGCGCGTGAGTACATCGAGGCGGCGAACGGCTTTCTCTCGCACCGGATGCTGTACTCGTCGTGCTTCCCGACCCGGTCGCTCCACCAGGCTCTCGACGGCTTCGCGGCGCTCCCGTTGAGCGACGACTCGCGCGAGCGGCTCCTGTGGCGGAACGCGGCGCGGCTGCTCGGCCTCCCTCTGGAATCGATCCTCTAGGGTGCGTCGATGAGCGCAGAGGCTCGGCGCAGCGCGGTCGTATTCGGCGCGCGGAACCTCGGGCGCGCCGTGATCGAGAACCTGGCGGCGGAGGGGTGGTCGGTCGTCGGCATCGCCCGCTCCGAGGAGACCCTCGCGGGCGTTGCGCGCGCAGGCGCGGTGCCGCTCGCCGGGGACGTCACGGATCGGACGAGCGTGCGGGAGGCGCTCGAGCACGCCGCCTCGCTCCACGGTCGAGTCGAGCTCGTCGTGAACGCCGCCGCGGCCTACGGAGGAGCCAGGAGCGGGCCGTTCGGCGGCGGGCCGCTCAGCGAGGCGTCCGCAGAGGCATTCGAGCCGTGGGCCGCGGCGCCGGCTCGGGCTGCGTTCACGTTCCTCTCGACCTCGGCTGCGTTCCTGCGCGCGCAGGGTGGCGCTGCGACCGTGATCCAGGTGACAGGCGGCTCCGCGCGGCGCGCGATGCCCGGGCGCGGCCTGTGGGCGGCCGGCGCCTTCGGCGTCCGTGCGCTGACAAACGCAGCGGCCCTCGAGCTTCGGGAGCATGGCATCCACGTGGCGCTCCTGATCGTCGACGCCGGCATCGAGCCGATCGCCGGAGCGGCCGCGGGCCGAGCCGTCGACGCGCTCGCCGACCCACGAGCCCTCGCCGAGGCGGTCAGGTTCCTCGCCGAGCAGGGCGCCCGCAGCGCGACGCACGAGCTGCAGGTGACCCCGCTCGCCGAGCGCTGGGTCCCGTGAGGGACTGGGCTCTCGCCGTGACCGCGGGCGCTTCGGGTGTCAGGCGCGGCCGGCCGTGCGGCGCGGCGCCGCACGAACGTGCATCCGCTGGCCGTGGCTGCCGTGGACGCTCAGGATCTCGACCGGCTCGTCACCTGCCGCGCCGAACCAGTGTGGGAGCTGGGTGTCGAACTCGGCGACCTCACCAGGCCCCATCGTGATGTCGTGCTCACCGAGGATCAGGCGCAGCTGGCCCGAGAGGACGTACAGCCACTCGTAGCCCTTGTGGACCCGAAGCTCACGGTCGCGTTGGGGCGGGATCACGACCTTCCACACCTGGACGCCGCTCGACTGCTGCGTCAACGGAAAGACCAGGCGGCCGTTGCGGTTCCGTGGCTTCAGCCGGATTCGCGGGTCGCCGACCTCGGGCGCTCCAACCAGCTCGTCGAGCGGAACGCGATACGCCTCGCCGAGCGGCAGGAGCAGCTCGAGGCTGGGCTTGCGCTGGCCGCTCTCGAGCCGGGACAGCGTGCTCTTCGAGATCCCGGTCAGTGCTGCGACCGCGGTGAGAGTGAGGCCTCGGCGAGTGCGAAGGCGCTTGAGTCGAGGCCCGACCTCGGCCAGCACGCCCGGAATCGCCGAGTCCTCGATGCGGCGCACGCTATCGATTCCCGGAAACGGCAACGGAGCTTGCCGAGGCGGCGGCTTCCGGGCAGGGTCGAGCCATGACGAATGAAACCCATGACGTGGTCGTCGTCGGTGGTGGCGCGGCGGGGCTGAGCGCAGCTCTCGTCCTCGGGCGAGCGAGGCGCACGGTCGCGGTCGTCGACGCCGGCGCGCCGCGCAACGCCCCGGCCGAGCGGATGCACGGCTTTCTCTCGCGTGACGGGATGCCGCCCGCCGACCTCCTCGCAACTGCGCGCGACGAGTTGCGGGCGTACGGCGTCGAGCTGGTCGACGACCAGGTCGTCGAGGTCACGGGCGGCCTCGAGCTCCGGCTCGCCGGAGGCGGCCGTTTGAAGGCACGAAGGCTGCTCCTCGCGACGGGCGCCGTCGACGAGCTGCCGGACATCCCGGGCGCACGGGAGCGCTGGGGACGCGACTTTCTCCATTGCCCCTACTGCCACGGGTGGGAGGTGCGCGATCGAGCGATCGGCGTCCTCGCCACCGATGCCGCGTCCGTCGACCACGCGCACCTCCTGCGCCAGTGGTCGGACGACGTCGTCTTCTTCACGCACACGCAGGCCGTCGGCGACGTCGAGCGGACCGGCCTGAACGCGAGAGGCGTCCGCGTCGTGGACGGACGCGTCGCCCGGCTCTCGGTCGTCGGCGACCGCCTCGACGCCGTCGAGCTCGAGGACGGTCGAGCGATACCGCGCGCCGCCGTGTTCATCCGCCCGACGCTGCGACCGCATGACGACGGGCTCGCACTCGCGCTCGGCTGCGACACCGACGAGGGAGGCTTCGTGCGCGCCGATGGCTCCGGTCGAACGAGCGCACGAGGAGTGTGGGTCGCGGGCAACGCCGCGAACCCTCGAGCCCAGGTGATCACCGCCGCGGGCGAGGGCTCCGCCGCCGCCATCGCGATCAACGCGGATCTCGTCGAGGAAGACGTTCACGACGCCCTCCACGCCCCGGCCGACTCCGAACGCACCCCATCGACCGACTCCGCAGACGCCTCCTGATGCAGAGCCCACGGATCCACTGAAGCTGTGTCGGAACGAGCCGAGATCGAGGTGAAGGACAACCGCGGCGAGCTGCGCTACGAGGCGCTGGCCGGCGGCGAGCTGCTCGGTCAGATCCGCTACCGGATCGAGCCCGGCCTCGTCGTGCTCGTCCACACCGACGTCGCGTCGTCCGCAGAAGGCAAAGGCGTCGGCTCACGCCTCGTCGGAGGAGCGCTGGCCGATATCCGTCGGCGCGGTCTTCGCGTCGTGCCGATCTGTCCGTTCGTCGCCGCCTACATCCGACGACACGCCGAGTACGCCGACCTCGTTGCGGACGATCCCCAGACGCCCGACTGAACCGACACCGACGATCGGCATGCACATCGTTGTCCGGGGCCGTAATGACCTCCGCGACGGCTGTCGACGCGAAACCACGCTCCTCGTCGCAGTCCAGGGCGGCCGCCGCGATCGCGGCACTGGCATTCGGCGGTATGGGGTAGGACAGCGGTGTGAGCATCGAGCCGTACCGCCGGTCCGTCCACGACGAGGTGATGACGTCCGCGCTCGTCGGCGCCGCGGCCAGCTTGCTCGACGACCTCGTCGACCGACTGCTCCGCACGGACGAGCGTGTCGCCTCGGCCGCCGAAGGCAAGCGCCTCATCGCCGTGGACGACGAGATGGAGGACGCCGCGGACCACGTCCAGCGGTTCGTCGCGATCGCGACCCCGACGGTGCGGATTCTCGCCCGGGGCGCCCGCTTCACCCGCGTTCCGTGGGTGCTTGTCGCCTCGACGGCTGTGTCTCTGACGACGACGGTGCGCGCCGGCGTTCTCGAGGTGCGTGTGATCGGGTCGCTGCTCGCGTACCGCCTCGAGCAGGCGACGGGCGTGCGCGCGGATCCGGCGCTCGTGAAGAAGCTCGCGGTCGAGCTCTATCTCGCCCCGAAGCGGACGCCCGACGTTGCGACGCTCGACCTGCCCCTCGCACAGCTGGCGCGGAAGTGGCTTCTGCGCGGCGTCTTCGGCCGCAACACCCGCAAGGCCGCGGAGCGGGCATTGGACGCCGCGGAGCAGCTCGACGTGGAACGCGTGCTGGCGAGGCGGCGCGAGGCCGGCTGACCGTCGACGGGGCGCGCGACCGGCCCCACCGCCATCGTCCCACCGACAGAGCCTTTAGCTGTTGGCTCGGCGCCGCACCCAGTACCGGATGAAGTACACGGGCACCGCGACACCGGCGAGGAGGAACGCCGCGACACCCCACGCCGTCGCGTGACGACTCCCGTGCCTGGACGCGTGCGCGAACACGCCGGCCGAGATGGCCGCCGCGAACGCTACGGCGACCAGGAACGTGATGGGGTCCGTCGCGGTCACGCGAACCCGCTAGGCAGCCGGGAGGGATGGTGGCGAGCTTCGAGCGCCCGTTGCCTCTCGTGCGTGCGCGGACGCACGAGGGAAAATGGTATGCGGTGGTTTGGCATCAGGTGACGGTCCGGGTTGATGGCGCGTGCCGCAGGCTACGCGCGCATGCCGTCGTGTGCAGGGGCGGAAACCGCCTACCTCGAGCGTGAGCGAGGCAGGTGCGTCGTCACGATCAGTAGCGGCGCGGCTCGGCCTCGCGCATCGTTGCGCGACCGTCCTCGTCGACCTCCACGACGAACCGCCCTGGGTCGTCGCCACCCGTGAACCGCCGCAGGCCTTTCGGGCGACGGAAGATGATCGCGTGGGTGTCGGTCCGCGTCTCGATCGTGAAGCCTTCCGCGAGCTTCTCCTCGAGGAAGGTGTCGAGCCCGTCCTTCCTTGCGCCGATGGGGTCGATGTCGTCTGCCATGTCGTCCGCCTGACGCGATTGGGTCAACAACGTCGGCCGGTGCTACGCCATAGGGCCTTCGGCGATACCGTCGGACGTGTGATCGCGCACACGCCGGATCCGTCGAGCGAAAGCCGCACATAGGGACACGAGGCCGCCCGTTCCGCCGGATTGCCAGTACACCGTCTCCGCGGATCGAGATGTGCTGGTCTCGATGCCGTAGTTGTCGCATCTCATCACCGTGCTGGATCGAGATGCTACGGGATCTTCCATCGGAGGTCGATTCCCTGCGGGAGACAAGGCGAACCGATCGTCGCCATGCCGAGGTCGAACCTGGTCAGTAAAAGGGGTGATGACCGAAGCTTCCGTGCGCGACCATCGCCCCGGGTCAACTGCGATTGGATTCCACCGTTACGGCGAATACGCGTCGCCGTCGCTCTATCCCCGTGAGCTCGCGGGCCCCGCGATCACTGAAGCCGAGGTTTGCCCCCGCCACGACATCTGCCATCCGCTCACCGGCGGTCGGGATTCCGAGTGGCCTGTCTGACATGCCGGTGCCTCGCTTGTCGAACCGGACGATGCGCGCAAAGGCCGTCATCCGCTCGAACCACCGGGCCCACCGACGCTCGTGCCAGTCGAGGGCGAGATGGGTTACCCAGCCGTGAATCATCAGCAGATCGACCGTCCCCGCACCAGCGATCTGGTAGGCGATATTCACACTGCCGCTGCGGTCTTATCGGACCTGGGGCGGCACGCTCCAAACAGCGTACGACGTCGCCGGGGTCGATCCAGTCGAGGCGGCGCAGCTAACGGGGCACACCCTCGCCCTGCGACAACGCGTCGAAGCTCGTGGCGCACTGATTGCGCACGGATTCGGCGCGGTTTGGGACGGGAGCGACGGGACTCGAACCCGCGACCTCCGGCGTGACAGGCCGGCGTTCTAACCAACTGAACTACGCCCCCAGCGCGGGCTGATTGTAGCCGCGTGCTCGCGTTCGCAGCGTGAGGGCGCCCGGTCGGCAGACTTGAGGCCGTGAGTCTCGTCGACTGGATCGCCCTGGCCATCATCATCTCGACCGCCGTGGGTGGGGTCAGGCGGGGCCTCGTCACGGGTGTGCTGTCGCTCGGAGGACTCGTCGCGGGCGCGATCGTCGGCGCGCAGGCGGTGCCGGATCTCGTCGGCGGGCTCGGTGGCTGGACGCCGCTCGTCGCGCTCTTCGGCGCAGCGCTCGGCGGGATCCTCGGCCAGTCGGTCGGGCTGTTCGTCGGGCACACCGCTCGGCGGTCGATTCTTCCCCTGCCGCCGCTGCGCATCCTCGACTCGGCCGGCGGCGTTCTGCTCGGCGCGGCGACGGGGCTGGCGCTCTGCTGGGTCCTCGGCGCAACGCTCCTCTACGCACCCGGACAGAGCGATCTCCGCCGGTTCGCGCAGGGGTCGACGATCCTCTCCGGGCTGACCGAGGCTCTGCCGCCGGAGCGCGTGATGGATGCGCTCGAGCGGATCGACACCTTCTCCGCGATCGCCGGTCCCGCGACCGGCGTGGCCGCGCCGGACCCTGCAATCGCACGCGATCCCGAGATCGCGGCGGCGCGGAGCTCCGTCGTGCGCGTGCGGGGATTCGCCTGCGGGCTCGGCGTCGAGGGGTCGGGCTGGATCGTGCGGAAGGGCTTCGTCGTCACGAACGCGCACGTCGTCGCGGGGATCGACACACCCGTCGTCGACCGCGACGACGGCAAGCTCACGAAGGCCACCGTCGTCTCGTTCGACGCGAACAACGACGTCGCGATTCTCCGCGCTCCCGGCCTGAAGGGCCGTACGCTGCCGTTCGGCAACCCACAGCGCGGCGCGACCGCGGCGATCCTCGGGTTCCCGCTCGACGGGCCGTACGTCGTGACGCCGGCGCGCTTGGGGGGAACTGCGCGGGTGGCCGCGCGCGACGCCTACGGCCGTGTCAACGTCGGGCGCACGGTCGTCGGCTTTCGCGGCGACGTGAACAGCGGGAACTCCGGCGGGCCGGTCGTCGACCAGGACGGTTACGTCGTGGCGACGGTGTTCGCCCGGCGCCAGGGATCGACCGACGGGTTCGGCGTGCCCAACGACGCGGTACAGAGCGCGCTCTCGAACGTCGGCCCCAAGGTCCGCACCGCCTGCGTCGAGCGCTGAGGCTCAGTCGGAGGGGACGATCCGCGCGACGGGCTCCGGCCGGGGAGATCCGAGTGCGACGTCACCCGGCCCGGCCTCGGAGCGGGCGCCCGCCGCGGCGAGCAGCTCGGTCAGCGCCAGCAGTAGCGCGCGCTGCTCCGCGGAGGTCAGCCGGTAACCCGCCGGCCCGACGTCGTCGGGTCGGTCGACCAGCTCGGCGTACGACCGCTCGTCGTCGCCGTGCGTCTGCCACGCCCGCTCGAACTGCTCGAGCTGCGCCGCGATCGCGGCGATGGCGCTGCGATACCGGACCCAACGATGGTTGTCCCAGGACAGCCCTGGCGCGGTGCCGGGTGTCTCGGCGAAGCGCTCGACGAGCGCGCGCCCCGCCGCCTGCCCACGACGGGTGAGCGACTCGATCACCTCTGGCGACATCGTGAGGTTCATCCCTCCCTCGTCGCGCGCGACGTGCACGTGGACGATGCGATCGCGGTATCCCGGCTGGTGCGCCAGCGCGGCGTCGACGTGGTTCTGCATCGTGCGCACGATCCCACCGACGAACCCGGACACGCTGCCCAGCCCCGGCTCGGGGTCGAGGCGGTGCCACGTGTCGAGCAGTCCGCCGACGTTCGACGAGGGCAGGTAGACGTTCCTCGCCTCGTCGGTCGCCCGCGGGTGATCCGGATGGAAGCCGTCGAGGTCGATCGCGAACGTCGGTCGCGTCGGCAGCGGCGTGTCGAAGAAATGGACGGGGAAGTTGCTCGTAATGCCGCCGTCCGAAAACCAGCACACCGGGGCCTCGAGCGGCTGCGCGAGCCGCTCGCCACGTTCCACGGCGGCGAGCGTGTCCCGTGTCCGCTCGCGCGTCAGGTCGAGCGCGTGGAGCGGGACGGCGCTGATCAGGAGCGGAAAGCTGAGGCTCATCCGCGCGGCGAAGACCACCGGCAGGTCGTCCGCGTCGGGCAGTGGCCTGAGCGGCGCGAGCGCCTCGAGCGTGCGTCGGCGCCGCTCGCCCTGGGGCCCCTCCTCGACCGGCGGAGCCTTGCGCTCCAGCCAGGCGACGATGCGCTCGGGGAACAGCCGTCGCAGCTCGTCCGGGTCGAACAGCAGCTGGTGGTGCTGCCAGGGCATCCGCTGTGGCCGCCGGTGCGTGACGTTCGTCGTCATCACCTCGAGCCGAACGCCCTTCGAGCGCAGGTCGCCGAACGTCAGGGGAGCGCCGTCGTCCTTGCCGGCGAGGTCGTCCAGCAGGTCCGCGAGCCACGGCGTGAGCGCGGGCCCGCCATCCGATGGCATCCCGGTGCAGAGGCCGAGGTCGTTGCGTGCGACGGCCCGGGGAAGACCGAGCAGGAGCGTCAGGCCGACTGCGACCGCGAGACCGAGCGCCGCGAGGACGACGCCTGCGACGAGCGCGGCCACTGCGAGCGCGCCCGAACCGGTCCAGGCAGCGAGCACCGCGAGCGCAACTCCGGGCACCAGTCCGGCGAGCGTGAGCGGAAAGCCGCTGGCGGCCGACCAGCCGATCCGTAGCCAACGCGACGAGCCACTGCGGCCGAGCCCCGCGGTGAAGAGCCGGAAGTACGCGCGGGTTCCCGGCTGTGGTTGGAAGAGCCCGAGCAGGTTCTCGCCCGTGCCGATCCAGGCGGGGAGCTCGGCGAGCTTGCCGAAGCCGTCTCGTTCGCGGCCGTGCTCCGCGGCAGCCGCTGCGGCCGCGGCAATCGCTCCGGCCGACGTTCCGCCGACGTCGACGAAGCGGTACGTCCGCGCCAGCTCGCAGATCGCGTGGGGATAGACGACGCCGCTCGTGATGCCGCCCTTCAGCACGATGTCGCACGTCCGCTGCGGCCGGGAGTAGTCGTACGTCCGCGGGTCGCCGCGAGCCGCCTCCGGCCCGGCGTCATGTGCCGCAGCGTCCTCGGGCCGACTCATCCCTGCCTCTCGACGCGTGGCCCCGGAGCGTACGCCGCAGTGGGCCAGCGCGCCAGCCGTCAGGCCAGCAGGTCGAGCGCGGCGGTCGGCTGCTTGAACGGCGGGATCACGTAGATCCCCGCGGCACGGGTGCGCGCTCCCTCGACCAGCTCCCGTGCGAGCTCCAGGCCGAGGGCAGGGCCGTCCGGGCCGGCGGTCTCCAGCGCGTCGAGCACGGCCTTCGGCACCGAGATCCCGGGCACCTCGTTGTGGAGCCGGAGCGCCATCGAGTGACTGCGCAGCGGCCAGACGCCGACGAGCACGGGGAGCGGCCAGCCTCCCAGCCGCTCGCCGAAGCGGTCGAGGAGCTCGAGGTCGAAGAGCGCCTGCGTCATCGCGAAGTGCGCCCCGGCCTCGACCTTCGCGTGGAAGCGCTCGAGCTCGAGCTCGAGATCCGCCGCAGACGGGTTGACGGCGACGCCGACGAAGAACGACGTCGGCGTGTCGAGCCCCTTGCCGACGTAGTCCTCGCCGCGGTTGAGGGAGGAGACGAGTTGCACGAGGCCGATCGCGTCGACCTCGTACACACCGCGCGAGCCGGGGTAGTCGCCGACGTGCGGCGGGTCGCCCGTCACGGCGAGGAGGTTCCGGACGCCTTCCGCGTGAGCTCCGAGAAGCAGGCCCTCGAGCCCCATCACCGTCGTGTCACGGGGGGTGAGGTGCGGGATCGTCTCGATCCCGACCTCGCGCTGCAGCGTCGCCGACGTCATCAGCGCGTTCATCCGCGCGCGGGCCATCGGGTTGTCGTTGACGTCGACGACGTCGACCTTCCCCGACGCGTGGAGCTCGCGGGTCACCTCGACGAGCCCGTCGAGCGAGCCGCCCTTCGGTGGGTCGAGCTCGACGCAGACCACCCACGAATGCTCGCGGAACGCGCGGGCGAGGCCGGTCTCGACGGCGTCGACCGCCGGGGCGACCGGCAGCGCGGGCTCGTCGACCTCGAGGCTGAGCGCGGGCGTCCGGCCCGCGTCGAACGCGTCGCGGATCGCCTCGATCTGGGCCGGCGTGGTGCCACAGCAGCCGCCGACGATCTGCGCGCCGAGCGCGACCGCCTGCACGGCGAACTCGGCGAAGTAGTCCGGAGTCGAGTGGGGGTACACGATGCGCCCACCGGCGAGGCTCGCGAGCCCGATGTTGGGCAGCGCGGCCAGCGGCAACCCTGCCTGCTGCATCTCGCGCAGAGCGCGGAGGGCGACGGTCGGCCCGGCGCCGTGATTCGTCCCGATCGCCGCCACGTCCAGCCCGGCGAGGCGCTCGGCCGCATCCTTCGCCCCGACGCCGCCCGTGATCTCCGCCTCGTCGTCGAACGTCAGCAGGGCGACGATGGGCAGTGAGGAGGCGGAGCGCACGGCCTCGACCGCGACGACGAGCTCGTCGAGGTCGAAGAACGTCTCGATCATGAAGAGGTCGACTCCGCGGCCCTCGAGCACCGTTGCCTGGTGGGCGTAGAGCGGCCCGTGCTCTGCGGGGTCGAACACCTCGAGCTCCCCGAGCGGTCCGATCGAGCCCGCGATGAACACGTGCTTCCCGGCAACCTCTCTCGCTTCGCGAGCGAGACGAACACCGGCGGAGTTGAGCTCCTCGAACGCGTCGTCGAGCATGACGCGGGCCAGCTTGCGACGATTCGCCCCGAACGTGTTGGTCTCGATCAGCTCCGCGCCGGCCGCGATGTAGCTCGCATGCACCGCGACGACGCTCTCGGGCGCGCGGATGTTCGCCTCCTCGGGGCAGCGCAGCCCGTGCACTGCGCCCGAGACGAGGGCGCCCATGCCTCCGTCCGCGACGAGCGGCCGGCCCGCGCGGAGTCGGTCGAGGAAGCGGCTCACGGACGGACTGTAGTGACGGGCGCGCCCGGGTCCGCGAGGACGGGACGGGACTGCCGCCAAGCCCCGTCTCGCCCGATGGCCCCCCCGAGTGCAGGGCGCCGCACCCGCTCCGCGCACCGCGCGTCGCGAGCCTCCCGACTATCGGCGCGGAGATCCGGCCGGGCGATACCCCTTTTGGCGGGAACGCGACCGCGGTTTGCGTTCAAGCCCTGCGCGGCGAGTGCCGATACCAGTCGTAGCTCCTGGTCGGGAACTGACGGCAATCAATTCCGCGGCTGTGGAGTTCGAGAATGGGGCGGCGATGGCCGCCCCTTCTCATGAGCTCAGTGGACACGTCTACTGGTCCGAGTGGAGGACGCGCCCCTCCATCCCGCCCGCGACCGTGACGAGCTGGCCCGTCACATGGCCCGAGAGGCGCTCCGAGGCGAGGACGAGGACCTGTGCCGCGACGTCCTCGGGCGTCGCGACCTTGCGGAGCGGCATCGTCATCGTGATCCGCCGGACGTCGTCCGGTTCGAGCAGGCCGCGGGTCATCGGCGACATCGTCCAGCCGGGCGCCACCGCGTTGACGCGCACGCCCGGCCCGAGCCGCGCAGCCTCGTTCTTCAGCGAGAGGAGCAGGCCGCTCTGGATCGCCGCCTTCGCCGCCGCGTAGTCCGCGTGACCTGCCTCGCCGAAGCGCCCCGCGGTCGAGCCGACGAGGACGAGCGCGCCACCGCCCCCCGACCCAAGCTCGCGGAGGAACCCACGGCAGGTGAGAAACGTCGCGGTGAGGTTCTCGCGGATCGTCTGCTCGAACCGTTCGAGCCCGAGCTCCCAGACCGGTACGTCCTCCGACGGGTACACGCCCGCGACGGCCGCGCACACGTCGAGCCGGCCGAGCGTCCCCCTCGCCTCGGCGAAGAGGCGATCCGCTTCCCCCTCCCGTGTCAGGTCGGCCTGTGCGACCGGCGCGCCGCCGAGCTCGTCCGCAAGCGCCCGGGCCCGCTCCTCGCCGCGGTGGTAGTGGACGAGCACGAGTGCGCTCTCTGCCGCGAAGGCGCGTGCGCACGCCGCCCCGATTCCGCCCGACGCGCCCGTGACGACGACTCCCTGGCCGGCGAGACCCGTCTCCACCTGACGAGCCTACGTCAGTAGGTCTCGAGCGAGGCGCGGCGGCGGCCTTCGGCCTCGAAGACGCGGAAGAGCGTGTAGGCCGCAGTCGCGTAGAGGAGCCCGATCAGCGCTTCCGTCGCGAGCAGCCCCGAAACGTCGGAGAGCGACGCGCCGGCCACGATCTCGCGCGCAGCCTCGATGCCGTGCGTGAGGGGCAGGCAGCGGCCGATCGCGCCGAGCCAGCTCGGCAGGTCGTCGTTCGCGATGTTGACGCCGCAGACGAGCAGCATCAGGAAGTAGACGAGGTTCGCACCGAAGAACACGTCGCGCGCCCTGAGCCCGATCGAGCCGATCACCATCCCGAGCGCCACGCACGAGCAGGTCGTGATCACCACCGCGACCGCGAGCGGCGGGATGCTGCCGGGGGCCGGGCTGAAGTCGAGGAACAGCCAGGCGACGCAGAATCCGAAGGTCGAGACGACGAGCCCGTTCGCGATGAACGGCAGCGCCCGGCCCGAGAACATCGCGAGCCTGTTGGCCGGCGTGGCGAGCAGCGGCTGAAGGGTGCCGTACTGCCGCTCGTTCGCGATGCCCATCGTCATCCCGTAGATCCCCGCCTGGGCCGAGACCTGGATCGCGTTGCCGACGATGAAGAAGTCGTCGTCCTGCGAGCCGGCGTACCGGCCCAGGTACGTGAAGAACAGGATCTGGAACAGCGGCGCCCCGAGCATCGTGGTCAGGTACGTGCCCGGGTTGATCCAGTTGAACAGGGCACGGTACGAGATGACGCCCCCGACCAGGAAGACCCTCGTGGTCGCGCTCATGTCAGCGAGAGCGTTGCCCGGTCGCGGGCGAGCCGCTCGAAGTTCCGTAGCGCGAGCGCGCCGAGCAGGGCGTACACGACGCCGAGACCCGCGCAGAGCGCGATCTCCGGCCATGCATCGCCGCCGAACGCGGCGTCGCGAATCGCGCGCATGCCCCAGGTCGGCGAGAGGATCCACGCGAGGGGTCCGACCCAGCCGGGCAGCAGCGAGAGCGGGACGAGGAGTCCCGTGATCAGCCAGATGGGGTACTCGAGCAGGTTCGAGAAGGCGTTCGCGTGACGGTAGAGGACAAAGGTGGAGGCGAGCAGCAGTCCAAGCATCCCGAGGCTCAGGATCGTCGTGGGCAGCGCGATCGCCAGCTCGAACGGATGGGCGAAGTCGAGCGGTGCGCCGAAGAAGATCCGACCCCAGGCCAGCGTCGCGACGATCGAGTAGAGGCCGAGGGTGGCGGTCGCGACGGTGAGCGGGAGCAGCACGGCGACGAAGGGCGGCGGAGCGCCGACCATCAGCTCGAGCGTCCCCTGCCAGCGCTGCCACTGGATCGCGCCGCCCGAGCCGAACAACGTCGCCGACCAGACGCCCATCAGCCCGGCCCCGAGCGACACGTAGAGCAACGTGCCGGACTGGCTCCCGGTGTCGACCATGAAGAAGGCGATCGACGCGAAGATGATCGGCTGCAGCACCGAGACGAGCACGAAGAAGAGGGAGTTGGTGAGGCCCTTCAGGTGGAAGAGCCAGCCGACCCACAACAGCCTGAACGACACGGCCCCACGCTATCGGTGTCCGTCAGGCCTGGAAGTACGGACAACCGCCGGCTGCCTCACCGACCCGTCAGGCTTCGTCAGTACCACTTGCCGCGCGCGAAGCCGCCGAACGCGAGCAGGCCGATCAGCGCGATGATGATGCCGATCCACAGGCTCCAGACGATCGCGACGACGATGCCGACGATCACGATGATTCCGCCGAGGCCGATGCCGAAGGCGCCGCGGTCGGTTGTTCCGTTCGTCATGTCCCGTCCTTCCGGTCGAATGCGCTGTCGGCTCGTTACCCAGAACCGGCACAGGCAAACCGCGGTTGCGCGGAGTTCGAAAGCCGTCCGGCCCGGGTACACGTCGCGTGAACTCGAGAGGAGGAGCGCCGTGAGCGAGCCGAGCGACCCGCAACCCGACCCGAGGCCCCCGGACGTACCCGAGCCTTCCCCGAGCCCCGACCCGGTGCCGTCGCCGCAGCCGCCGCCCGGCGAGCCCGATCCGGGCCCGCAGGGCGAGGACGAGCATCCGCTCGAGGCGGACTACCCCGACGCCGAGGACGATGCCGACGCAGGGTGATACGCACGCCCGCGGACCCTCCGACAGCGCGACCCCCGACCCGAGCGGTGCGCGGCGGCTCCGGGGCATCTCCCTCGTCGAGTGGCGCGAGATCGGCGTGCGCGCGGTGAAGGAGTCGCTCGACGACAACGTGCCGATGATGGCCTCCGCGCTCGCATACAGCGCCTTCTTCGCGATCCCGTCGGTGCTGCTCCTGCTGCTCGGCGTCTTCACGCTCTTCGCCGACGACGCGACGATCACGCATCTCGTCGACCGCTTGACGATCATCGCGCCCTCGGACGCCGCAACGCTCTTCGGCGACAGCCTCCGGCGCCTGAGCGAACGGCCGTCGACCGGGATCACGCTGACGCTGGTCGGCCTCGGGCTCGCGGTCTGGTCGATGACGAGCGCCATGAGCACCGTGATCTCGGCGCTGAACGTGGCGTACGACCGCGACAAGGACACGCGCGGTTTCGTCCGCGGCCGGCTCGCGGCGCTCGCGATGGCGTTCTTCGTCGGTAGCGCGGCCGTGCTCGCGGGGGGCCTGCTGATCATGGGGCCGACGCTCCAGGCGTGGCTCGGCTCGGCGCTCGACTCGCGCGGTGTCGTGCACGCGGCCTGGCTGATCGCGCAGTGGCCCTTGTTGATCGCCGCGCTTCTCTTCGCCTTCTCCGTGGTCCTCTACATCGGGCCGGACGTGAAGCACCGACGCTGGCGGCTCGTCAGCCCGGGGTCGATCGTCGCAGTCGTGGTCTGGCTGACCGTGTCGTGGGCCTTCTCCTTCTACACCGCTCGCTTCGGGACGTACGACAAGACCTGGGGCACGCTCGGCGCCGTCGTCGTGACGCTCATCTGGCTTTGGCTGGCTGGGATCTCGCTCCTGTTCGGCGGGGAGCTCGACGCCGAGACGGAGCGCCGTGCCCAGTCGAACGAGGGTCGAGAGGCGCGCACCCCGCGCTAGCGGGCGCGGCGCGCGCGCCTCGAGCTCACGCGAGCGCCTGCGCGCTCTCCTTGCTGACCCGCGTCGCGATCTTCTCGACCGTCTTCAACGCGTCCTTCTCCTCCTCGAGGTTCCGGTCGAGCAGGTCGACGGCCCTGTCCTCGCCCATCGCCTTTGCCATCCGCCGAAGTCCCTCGTACGCAGCGATCTCGTAGCACTCGGTGCGCGCAGCGGCGCCGAGATCGATCGAGTCGACGAGGTCCGGCGACGACTCGCTCAGGAGCTTGTCGTGCTCCGCCTTGAGCCCCTCGAAGCCGATGCACTGCTCGGCGTGGGGGCTCTCGCCGAGCTCCTCGAAGACCTTCTCAACGTTCGTGAGGTGCCGCTTGGTCTGCTCTAGGTGCTGCTCGAGCGCGTCGCGCAACTCGTCGTCCGTGACCTCCGAGACGAGCTTCGGCAGCACCTCGGTCGAGAGCTTCTGCTCGACGTACATGATGTCGCCGAGCTCGTGCAGGAACAGGTCGCGGGGTGTCGTGATCTGGGTCACGCGATTCCTCCCT
>Ga0207661_10000391_pt1 | contig 28421 bp, 26 predicted proteins | sample KBSC713LmetaG_FD_184337 | JGI IMG/M metagenome (GOLD analysis project Ga0207661, IMG submission 184337) | Corn rhizosphere microbial communities from Kellogg Biological Station, Michigan, USA - KBS C7.1-3L metaG (SPAdes) (version 2) | ecosystem: Host-associated > Plants > Roots > Rhizosphere ...
CGCCCAGCAGACCGACGCCTTCCTGGAGAGCCGCAACCTCCTGCTCTCCCCCGAGGCCCACGCCGACGCGATCCCGGGGCTAGAGATCCTCGCCGACGACGTCCGCTGCACGCACGCCGCGGCCGTTGCCCAGGTTGACAAGGAGCAGCTCTTCTATCTCACCTCCCGCGGCCTCGACGACGAGACCGCGAAGGCTCTGATCATCGAAGGCTTCCTCGAGTCCCTGGTCGAACGACTCGCCGAGGGCCCGGTGCGCGACAGCATCTCCGAGGCGCTGGAGACGCGGCTGGCGGAGATCCTCTGAGGGACTAAGGCTTTCGGCCCGCGGGTCCTGTCTCCGATCCTGGGCTCTGCCTACCGGCAGAGTCCTCAGGATCGTCGCCACCCGCGGGAGTTGCGCCTTTGGTCCGGGCCATCCGCTGACCGCGGAGGATCGCTGCGACTATGAAGAGCACAGGCAGCAGGTAGAGAATCCACAGGTAGTGGCCGACGTGGGCCAGGGGAAGCATCTCGGCCGCTCTACCCGTTGCCGACGGAGAGCAGGTAGAGGCCGAAGCAGGTGAAGGCGACCATCACCGCCAGCATCCAGTACTGCGAGGCGGTCGCCTTGCGGTAGTCGGGCCAGTAGACGAGGGCGCGGTCGTGGGCGAGCATCAGGCCGACGACGTGGCCGATCACCAGGGCCGCGACTTGGACGTACCAGATCGTGTTGGCGCTGAGGATCGTGTAGTCGACTTCCAAGCTGGCGGTGCCGAAGAGGTCGGTGGTGCCGGTGCCGAGCGGGTCGGAGAGGAGGAAGCCGAACTGGGCCTGCTCCTGGAAGACGAAGAAGCTGAAGTAGTGGGCGACGAGGTAGGCGAGGGCGATCGGGATCAGGGTGTGGGCGAAACCGACGCGGAGCTTGGCGAACGACGGCGCGCCGGGAACGGTCCGCATTCCCCGCACGCCGAGCAGGTAGACGATGCCGACGCCGGCGAAGCAGGCCAGCATGAAGAGGGTCTCGCCCCAGCGCAGCGAGCCGGTCGGGCCGAGGCCGGCTTCGGCGAACCATCCGACCACCGATTCGAGCGACTCCTTGAACGCCCCCTCTTGGCCGCCGTCGAAGCTGGTGGAGGCGATCGAGGCGATCACGACCGCGGCCGAGCCCGGGATCGCCGCCCACGTGGTCGTCGCCGAGAGCGGCCGGCGCCGCTGCAGCCGGCCTTCGCGGGTGCCGAAGATGCCGAGCCGGCCGAACATCCCGAAGTAGACCGAGAAGGTCTCGCCGCGTTCGCACCACTCCTCGACCCCGAAGAGGGCCATCATCGCCAGCGTGTAGGCGCTGTAGACGAGGGCGGCCACGGCGGTGGCATGGGGTTCGATACCGATCCCGCCGGCGCCGTAGATGACCTCGAGCCAGACGACGCCGAGCAGGCCGAACGCCGCTGGCCAGCGCCCGAGCTTCTGCGGATAGGCGAGGTGGGCGGGGCGCTGACCGGCGATCGCGCTGAAAGCGGCGCCGGTGGCCCGGCCAGCAGCCCGCCACGGGTTGAAGGGGCGAAAGACATCGCCGAAGATCGCCGCGAACAGGGGGAAGCCGAGCCAGCAGGTGACGAAGAGGAAGGTGAGGGCGAAGTTGCGATCCGGAGCTTCGGTCCCCTCGAGCCCGGCATAGACGGCGAAGCCGAGCAGGAAGACGGCGATCGCCCCGCAGGCGATCTGCAGCGGCGGACCGAGGAGCGCATCAGAGAGGCGCTCCCCGAGCGGTCGCCGGTGCTCGTCCTCCAGCTTCGGCTCCCGCCAGGCCGCCGAGAGGGCGAAGAAGGAGGCGATGAGGACGATCGAGGCCGCCCACGCGAAGAGCCAGGCAGGGATCGGGAGATCCTGCCTGGATGCAAGCGCGTGGGCGAGGGGGAGGCTCAAGGTTCGACCTTGAGCGCGATGATCTGTTCCGCCCTGCCCTCCAGCTCGGCCTCGAACTCGCCTTCGATTTCCGCCGGGAGGTCATAGGTGACCGTGCCGCCCCCCTTCGGGACCTCCTTCGCCACGTCGTAGCCGTGGAGGTGGACCTCTTCTTCGAAGGGGACCTTGACCTTGAAGTGAATCCGGTCGCCCTTGTTGTAGACGAGTTCCTGGATGCCTCCGACCGGATGTCCCTGCTTGTCGACGACGATCGTCGGCACCTTGCCGGCGTCGGTGGTCTTGCTCGAATCGCTGCCGCCGCTGCTGAGGACGATCAGCAGGACGACGGCGACCACGACCAGGACAGCGCCAATCGCTGCGGTTCTCGAGTTCACGTTCGCTCCTTCTGCCAGGCGCGGCGAGGCCGCGCGTTTCCGTTCGCTGCTCTAGACGGCGAGCGGCGGCGGGCGCTGGGCGAGGCCGAGCGCGATCAGGAGGCCGCCGGCGGGCGCGAAGACGCGGGGCGGCTTCGGCAGGGCCGGGCGGCGATCGGCGTCGCGGGTGCGGCGGCGGGCAGCGGCGATCCGCTCGGAGAGGCGGACGATCGCCTCGCAGCCGGGATAGTGGCCGAGCAGCAGGGTCAGCAGCAAGCCCAGCAGCGGCAGTGCCGGCAGCAGGAATGTGACGAGCCCGGACACGCGGCCAGGATACTGTCCCGCCTCAACGCTCCCTAAATGCGCCCCGGACGAGACAACATCGCCGCCCCCGACCTGCCGCCCGGCCTCGCCTGGGTCGGCGCCGAACCGGAGTCGATGCCGGCGCTGACCGCCGGCGGCCCCGCCCTGGTCCACTTCTTCGAATTCGCGCAGCTGAACAGCGTCCGGACGCTGCCCTACCTGGCCGAGTGGCAGTGCCGCTACCGCGAGGCCGGCCTCAGCGTGATCGGCGTGCAGGCGCCGCGCTTCCCCTTCGCCGCCGAACTGGAGAACGCCGCCGCGGCACTGCGGGAGCTGGAGGTCGAGTTTCCGGTTGCGATCGACGCCGACCACGAGCTCTGGGCCGCCTACGGCTGCGAGGGCTGGCCCAGCCTCTTCCTCTGGAGCCTCGGTGGCTCGCTGGCCTGGGCCCACTTCGGCGAGGGCGAATACCGCGCGACCGAGGAAGCGATCCAGGCCGAGCTGCGGGAGATCGACGCGCTGCAGGAGCTGCCCGAGCCAATGGCGCCGCTGCGCGCCAGCGACGGCCCCGGCGCCCGCGTCATCCCTCCCACCTCCGAGCAGTTCCCCGGCGGCTCCTGGCAGCAGCCCTGGGTCGCGGGCAGCGACGGCGAGGACCTGGCGCTCGACTACCAGGCCGGCGGCGCCTTCGCCACGGTCGAGGGCGAGGGCGAGCTGGAGGTGGAGATCGACGGCGAGTGGACCATCGTCCCCGCCGGCCCCTCCCCCGGCCTCCGCACCCTGGCCGAGCACCCCCGCCACGAGGCCCACAGCCTCGTCCTGCGGCCGAGCCCAGGTGTCAAGATCTGGTCGCTCAGCTTCGCCCCCGGCGTACCCTGAACTCTCCGGCGATCCAAGCCCCGAGGAGGAACCAGTGATCACCAAGACCGACTTCATCGGCATCCCGTCAACGGACGCGGAGCGCTCGCGCGCCTTCTACATCGAAACGCTGGGCCTGCGCCCCGACGAGCACGGCCGCTTCGAGTGCTGGGCCGGCGAGACCTGCTTCGCGATCTGGGAACCGGCCAAACAGGGGATGGAGTTCCAGCCGCAGAAAAACGCGCACCCTGCCCTCCACGTCGACGACGTCGAGGCAGCCCGCAAGGAGCTGGAAGCCAAGGGTGTCGAGTTCTCCGGCGAGACCTTCGACACCGGCGTCTGCCACATGGCCCTCTTCACCGACCCCGACGGCAACGACCTGATGCTGCACAGCCGCTACGCGCCCTACGAAACTGAACGTTTGGTGAGTTAGCGCCCCTATAGGGGGCTTAATTCACCAGTCATGGATCAGGCGCGCGCAGCGATCTCGTCGCGGATCTCCTTCGGCAGCATGAAGCGGACGTCCTCGTGGACGGTCCGCAGCTCCGAGACGTCCTCGGCGCCGCGCTCGCGGAAGAAGGAGACGAGGCTCTCGACCAGCTCCTCCGGGGCGGAGGCGCCGGAGGTGATCCCGACCGTCTCCACCCCGTCGAGCCACTCCTCCTGCACCTGGGTGTGGTTGTCGATCAGGTAGCTGCCGGCGCCGTGTTCGCGGGCAACCTCGACCAGGCGGTTGGAGTTGGAGGAGTTGGTCGAGCCGATCACCAGGACCAGGTCGCACTCGCGGGCGAGCTGCTTGACGGCGATCTGGCGGTTGGTGGTCGCGTAACAGATGTCGTCGGACTTGCTGGCGACGATGCCGGGGAACTTTGCCCGCAGGGCGGCGATCACCTCGGCGGTCTCGTCGACGGAGAGGGTCGTCTGGGTGATGAAGGCGACTTTGCCGGGGTCCGGCACCTCGAGGCTCTCGACTTCGTCGGCGGTTTCGATCAGGACGATGGAGTCGGGCGCCTCGCCGGTCGTCCCTTCGACCTCCTCGTGGCCCTCGTGGCCGACCATGATGATCGTGTAGCCCTGGGCGGCGAAGCGGCGGGCGGAGACGTGGACCTTGGTCACCAGTGGGCAGGTCGCGTCGATCGTCCGCAGTCGGCGGGCGGCGGCGTTCTCATGGACGCTGGGGGCCACCCCGTGGGCGGAGAAGACGACCATCGCGCCCTCGGGCACCTCGGTCTCCTCCTCGACGAAGATCGCCCCGCGCTTGGCCAGCTCTTCGACCACGTGCTTGTTGTGGACGATCTCCTTGCGGACGTAGACGGGAGCGCCGTAGAGCTCGAGCGCGCGCTCGACGGTCTGCACGGCGCGATCGACGCCGGCGCAGTAGCCGCGCGGCGCAGCCAGGAGCACCCTTTTCGGGCCGGTGACGGTGGCAGGCATTCCTTCAGGGTACAAGGCTTGAGCGCCCGCAAACTCGGGCATAAGTAGCCTTGCTGAATGGCAACTTCCGGCCGCCATCTCGACCGACTCACCGCCGTCGACGCCTCCTTCCTGACCAACGAGAGCTCGAGCAGCCACATGCACGTCGGCGCGATCCTGATCTTCGAGGGGCCGCCGCCGAAGTACACCGACCTGGTCGAGCACGTCCGCACCCGCCTGCCGCTGGTCCCGCGCTTCCGCCAGAAGCTGGTGGTGCCGCCGCTGGAGGCCGGCCGGCCCCTCTGGGCCGACGACGTCAACTTCAACCTCACCTACCACATTCGCCACACGGCGCTGCCGGAACCGGGCGGCGAGGAGCAGCTGAAACAGCTGGCCGGACGGGTCTTCTCCCAGCAGCTCGACCGCTCGAAGCCGCTCTGGGAGCTGTGGCTTGCGCAGAACCTGGAGCGCGACCGCTTCGCGATCCTGACCAAGACCCACCACGCGATGGTCGACGGGATCAGCGGCGTCGACATCGGCACCGTCCTCTTCGACCTCGAGCGCGAGGCGAAGCCGATGCAGCTTGAAGACGACTGGGTGCCGCAGCCCGAACCGGGGACGACCGAGCTGGTCGCGCGCGGGATCGCCGACGCGGTGGCGGCGCCGTTGAAGCTGGCCGAGCGGGCGATCGACGTCGTCCGCAACCCGGAGACGACGGCACGCAAGGTGGTCGAGGGGTTGGAGGGCGTCGGCGAGATCGTCAGCGCCTTCGCCGACCCGGCGCCCGATGTGCCGCTGAACGAAGAGATCGGCTCGCACCGCCGCTACGTCTGGGAGCGCTCGGAGCTCGCCACCTTCAAAGGGATCAAGGACACCTTCGGCGGCACCGTCAACGACGTCGTCCTCGCCGTCGTCACCGGCGCCCTGCGCACCTGGCTGCACGAGCGCGGCGTTCGCACCGAGGGCCTGGAGCTGCGGGCGCTGGTCCCGGTCTCGATCCGCGGCGAGGACGAGCGCGGCAACCTCGGCAACCGGATCGCGCTGATGCGCGGGCCACTGCCGGTCTACATCGAGGACCCGGTGCGGCGGCTGCGCACGATCAGCGACGCGATGGCCGGACTGAAGCGCTCCAAACAGGCGCTGGGGGCGGAAGTGATCTCCCGCTTCAACGACTTCGCGCCGCCGACCCTGCTCGCCCAGGCTTCGCGGATCAACTTCTCCACCCGCCTCTTCAACCTGATCGTCACCAACGTGCCGGGGCCGCAGATGCCGCTCTACGTGCTCGGCAAGGAAATGGAGGAGGTCTACCCCGTCGCCTTCCTGCCGAAGAACCACTGCCTGGCGGTGGCGATCATGAGCTACAACGGCAAGGTCGGTTTCGGCCTGCTCGCCGACTACGACTGCATGGAGGACATCGAAGTCGTCTCCAACGGGTTGAGCGAATCGCTGGCCGAGCTCGAGGCCGCCGCCGGCAAGTCGGTCAAAGCCGCCTAGCCGCGCTCCCTAGGCTTTAGCCCATGGCGCTGCTCCTGGTCCTCCTCTTCATCGTCGTCCCGATCGCGGAGCTCTACGTGATCATCCAGGTCGGACAGCTGATCGGCGTGGTGCCGACGCTGATCCTGCTGCTCGCCGACGCGCTGCTGGGCTCGTGGCTGCTCAAACACGAGGGCCGCGGGGCCTGGCGACGGTTCAACTCGGCGCTGACGGCAGGGCGCTTCCCCGGCAGGGAGGTTGCCGACGGGGCGCTGATCGTCGTCGGCGGCACCCTGCTCCTGACCCCGGGGTTCATCACCGACGTCTTCGGGCTCGTCCTGCTGCTGCCTCCCACCCGGGCGATCAGCCGCCGGCTGCTGAAACGGCTCGCGCTCGGCCGCTTCGCGGTGATCGGCGTCTTCGGCGGCCCGAGTCCGTTCGGGGCACCGCCACGCAGCGGTGGCCCCCGCCCCAGCCGCGATTACGACTTCGAGGGGACCGCGGAAGAGGTTTCGCCGGAGGGCAACGGCGATCCCCGCCTCCCGCGCAACGGTCGGGACTGAGATGGGCGGCGAGGAGCGGCAGACCCGGCGCCTCCTCCTCCGCCAGCCGGCCGCCGGGGACCGCGCCCTCTACCACGCCCACTTCACCCACCCGGAGGTCGAGCGCTGGCTGCGCCCCTCCCCGCTGCCGCCCTTCAACGCCGGCGCGATTGAGGAGCTGGTCGAGGGCGACCGGGACCATTGGGACGACCACGGCTACGGCCCCTGGCTCCTAACCGAGCGCGAGAGCGGCGCCTTCGCCGGCCGCGGCGGCCTGCACTGGACCGTCGTAGAAGAGACCGCGATGGTCGAGCTCGCCTGGAGCGTCGAGCCCCGCCTGCACGGCCGGGGCTACGCGACCGAGATGGCGGAGGCCGCGGTCGCCCGAGCGCGCGAGCTGCAAATCGAGGAGCTGGTGGCGCTGGTCCTACCCGCCAACGCCCCCTCCCGCCGCGTCGCCGAGAAGGTCGGCTGCGAGCAGGGCGGCGAAGTCGACCACGCCGGCCTCCCCCACCTGCTGTTCCGGCTGAACCTCGCCTGATCGGGAAACCCGTCGTCGGCTTTGTTGCGATTCCCGGATGGTGCGCCCGGCGCGCCGCCCTAGCTTGAAGGCATGAGAAGGCGGCCGCGCCATCATGCGCTCAACGGTGACGATCCCACCGCGCCGCTGCTGAAGGCAACCGGCCTGGAACGGTCCTTCGGGGCCGGGCCCACCGCCGTACGGGCGCTGCGGGGGGTGGACCTCGAGGTCTCCGAGGGGGAGCTGGTGGCGATCATGGGGCCCTCCGGCTCCGGGAAGAGCACGCTGCTGCACATCCTCGGCGCGCTCGACCGGCCCGACGGAGGCACCGTCGCGATCTCCGGGCGACGCTACGACGACCTCGGCGACAAGGAGCTGACCGAGCTGCGGGGTGACGTCTTTGGCTTCGTCTTCCAGTTCTTCAACCTGCTGCCGACGCTGACCGCGGCCGAGAACGTGCTGCTGCCGGCCCTCGTCAACGGGGAGCGGCCCGGCCGTTACGCGGCGCGGATCGACGAGCTGCTGGAGCTGGTCGGCCTCGGCGACCGGGCGGCGCACCTGCCGACCGAGCTTTCGGGCGGGGAGCAGCAACGGGTGGCGATCGCTCGCGCTCTGCTGCGCGATCCCCGCCTCGTCCTCGCCGACGAGCCGACCGGCAATCTCGACTCGGCCAGCGGCGCGGTCGTGATGTCGCTGCTGCGCAAGGTGGTCGACGTTGGCCAGACGGTGGTGATGGTCACCCACGACCCGCGCGCCGCCGCCCAGGCCGACCGGGTCGTCTTCCTCCGCGACGGCGGGATCGCCGGCGAGGTGCCGGGCGGCGACAGCGACCGGGTGATCGACGCCTTCCGCGAGGTCGAGCACGGCAAGCGCATCCCGGTCGCGTCATGAGCGGGGCGCCGATGCCGCGCGGGGCGCGGCTGCGCAGCTTCCCCGGCGTCGGGCTGCGCTCGCTGCGGGCGCGGCCGCTGCGCTCGGCCCTCACCACCGGCGGCATCGTCCTCGGGGTGGGGATGGCCTTCGGCGTCCTCATTCTCGTCACCACGATCCACTCCAGCTTCGAAGGGCTTTTCGACGCGATCTACGGCCGCACCAGCGTCATCGTCTCCGGCAGCAACTCGATCGGGTCGGTGCCGGAGAGCGAATTGCCGAAGATCCGCCGGGTGGAGGGGGTGAAGGCCGCCGAAGGCGACGTCTTCGGCGTCTTCCGCACCGTCAACGAAGAGGGCGCGGCCGAAGGCGGCCGCAGCTCGATGCTCTTCGTCGCCGGCGTCAACATGAAGGGCTACGACACCGCCGGCTCGGAGGTGGTCGAAGGCCGCGAGCCGCGAGGCCCGCGTGAAATCGAGCTGGAGGAAAGCTGGGCGAGGCAGCAGGGATACGGACCGGGCGACCGGCTGCGGCTGGCGACGCCGACCGGGCGCGCCGACGTCACCGTGACCGGCGTCTACAAGCTGGAAACCAACCTCGACCTCGGCGGCTACGGGACCGCGGCGATGCCGATCGCCGGCCAGCGGCAGCTGACGAACAAATACGGGACCTTCGACGAGATCAACGTGGTCGCCGCAGACGGCGTCTCGGCCGAAGAGCTGAAGCGGCGGATCGCCGCCGTCACCGGGCCGGGCGTCGAAGCCGAAACGCCGGCCGGCAAGGGCGATCAGGCGAACGAATCGCTTGCCGGGCTCGACATCGTCCTCTACTTCTTCTCCGGGATCGCCCTCTTCGTCGGCGCCTTCCTCATCCTCAACTCGTTCAACATGACGGTGCTGCAGCGGATGCGGGAGATCGGAACGATGCGGGCGCTCGGGGCCTCGCGCCGGCGACTTGCCGGGGGCGTCGTCTTCGAGGCGTTGATCCTGGCCGTGGTCGGGGCGGCGCTGGGGCTGGCGCTCGGCCTCGGGCTGGCGGAACTGCTGGCCTCGGCGATGCGGAGCTTCTTCGGACTGCCGATCTCGGCGCTGAAGGTGACGACCGGCGCCGCCGTGATCGCGATTGCGGTCGGGCTGCTGGCGACGCTGGTCGGCGCCCTCTATCCCGCCCTGCGCGCCGGCCGGATCCCGCCGATCCAGGCCTTGACCGGCGGCCGCACGATCGAGCGGCCGCCGGGGCTGAAGCGCGCCCTCGCCGGCGTCGCCCTCTTCCTCCCCGGCCTCGCGATCGGCGGCCTCTTCTGGTTCAGCAACCAGTCCGGCGGCGCCTGGTCGGCGGTGGTCGGCGTCGGCTCCACCGTGGTGATGTTCGTCGGCATGGTGCTGCTGGCGCCGTTCGTGGTGATGCCGCTGATCCGGCTGCTCTCGATCCCCGCCCGGGCGCTGATGCCGGCCGAGGGCCGCCTCGCCTCCGACTCCGTGCGGGCGAACCCGCTGCGCTCCTCGGCGACCGCCTCGGCGCTGGTCGTCACGCTCTCGGTCGTCGTGGTCAACGGGATCATGAGCCAGAGCTTCGTCGGCTCGATCTCCGACGAACTCGACAAGCGCTTCACCCGCGACCTCACCGTGCAGCCGGTCGGCTACAACGAGTACGGCGGCGGCCCGGGAACCAACATCGCCAGGCCGCTGCGGGAGAAGGTCGCGGCGCTGCCCGAGGCGGGCACGGTGACGCCGATCCGCTCCGTCTACATGCTGCACCTGCCGGTCAGCGAAGAACCGGGTCTGCTCGAGGCGGTCGACCCGGCGGCCTGGCCGAAGGTCGACAAGAGCGAATACGAAGGCGCGAGCACGGCGGCGGCGATGGCCGGGCTCGCCAGGGGCGGCGCGGTGGTCGGCAAGGGCTACGCCGAAGACACGGGGATCGAAGTCGGCGACACGATCCCACTCAAGGGAGCCTCCGGCGCCCGCCGGGTGCCGGTGGTGGCGACGGTCGACACCTTCGAGGCGAGCGGCAACCAGATCGTGATCTCGCTGGGGACGATGAAGCGGATCTACGGGATCACCACCGACTCCGTTCTCGCCGTCACCGCCGCCTCACCGCAGGTGCGGCGCCTGCTCGCAACCAAGATCCACCGCCTCCTTGCAGCGGACTACCCCGGCTACGAAGCTGTCTCCAACACCAAGTTCAAGCAGCACTACGAAGACGCGATCAACCAGCAGTTCGCCTTCTTCAACGCGATCATCGGCATCGCCGTGATCGTCGGCCTGCTCGGGATCGTCAACACCCTCTCGATGTCGGTTATCGAGCGGACCCGCGAGATCGGCGTCCTCCGCGCCCTCGGCGGGTCGCGCTGGCGTGTCCGCCGCGCCATGCTCGACGAGAGCCTGCTGATCTCCCTCGGCGGCTGCCTGGCGGGCATCCTCGCCGGCCTCATAGTCGGCCTCGTCTGGATCTACTCCGTCCGCGCCTCGACCCTCGTCGGACTCAACCTCCACATCCCCACCGGCATGCTGATCACGACCGCCGTCCTCGGAGTCGTCATCGGCACCCTGGCGGCGATCATCCCGGCGCGACGGGCAGCGCATCTCGACCCGCTGCGGGCGCTGACCTATGAGTGAGTAGAGACGTTCGGTGAGTTAGACCCCCTATGGGCGGGTCAACTCACCAATCGTGACTCAGAACCCGAGGGCGAACTTGGCGTCCTCGGTCATCATCTCCGGGCTCCAAGCTGGATCGAAGACCATCTTGGGGTGGACGGCGGTAACGCCGGGGAGGTCGCCGACGAACTCGCGCATCTGCTCGGAGACCTGGGGGCCGATCGGGCAGGCGGGGGTCGTCAGGGTGAAGGTGACGTAGACCTCGGTGCCCTCGATGTTGACGTCGTAGACGAGGCCGAGGGAGACGAAGTCGAGGCCGAGCTCGGGGTCGATGACCTCCTCGAGCACCTCGTAGACGTCCTCCTCGGTGAGGGTTTCGTCGTGCTGGTCGGTCGACGGGACCTGCTGGTCTGCTGCGGGGTTCTCGGACATCGCCCCATGGTAGCCGGGCCGCCCTCTGGCTCAAGCCCCCTTCCTTTGTCTCGCATAGCGGAACAAAGGAAGGGGGCACTCAGCTCAGCGCGGCTCGGGGGGTGGCCCCTCGGGGGCGGGTCCCAGCTCCAGCTGGTACCAGCCGACGTCGCGCCAGCCACCCTGCTTCCAGCCGATCTCGCGGTTGACCCCGGCGAGCTCGAAGCCGAGGGCCTCGTGCAGGCCGCAGCTCGCCTCGTTTGGCAGGGTGATTCCCGCGACGGCCATGCGGAAGCCCCGCTCGCGGAGACGGGCGAAGAGGGATTCGTAGAGGGCGCGGCCGACGCCGGTGCCGCGGGCGTCATCGGCGACGTAGACGGAGACGCTGGTGCTCCAGCGGTAAGCGGGGCGCTCTTTGAACGGGGTGGCGAAGGCATATCCGACCACCATCCCCTTTCGCTCGGCCACAAGCCAAGCGTGGCTGGCGCCGTAGCGCTCGATCCGCGCCGCCAGTTCCAGCGCGTCCGGCGCCAGCTCCTCGAAGGAGGCGACGCCTGCCTCGACGTGCGGGGCGTAGATCTCGGCGCAGGCGGCGGCGTCGCGCCGGGGGTCGGCGTCGCGAATCGTCATCTCGGACATCGGCGCGGCAGAGGTTATGCATCCATGAAAGGGAAAAGCTCTGCCGCGACGTGCTGATCATTAGGCTGCGCGGCATGAGCGAACGGGGACTGGTCGTGCGGCGGTCGATCGGGATCGTCTTCGACGACGGTGGGCTGCTCGCACTCACCGCGCAGACCCCGCCCGGCGCCGAGGCTCACGGCGAAGAGGAGGTGACCGCGGTCCTCTGCGACCCCGACGGCGCCCCGCTCGCGTTCGAGGAATCGCTGCTCTCGACCGAGTACGGCGAGGACGGGGTGCAGCGGCGGGCGACGCTGGAGCTGTGGCCCGACGTCGAGGAGATGCGACCGCTGCGCGGGGCCGGAACGTTGATCAGCTCCGTTTCCGTGCCGCGCCAGGGGATCGAGTCGGAGATCGCCTTCTTCCGCTGGTCGGTCGAGGGGCGGGAGGGCCTCGGCACCTACGAGGTCGCCCGCGACGCCGATGGCTGAGCCCCCGACCAATCGCTTGCGGGCGATCGTCTCCGACTTCGGCGGCGTCCTGACGACGCCGCTGCTTGCCGCCTTCGCCGCCTTCCAGGACGACAGCGGCGTCTCGCCCGAAAAACTCGGACTGGCGATGCGGGAGGGACTTGCCGAGGGCGAGGAGCTGCCGCTCTTCAAGCTCGAGCGGGGCGAGATCAGCGAAGACGAGTTCATCGGCCGTCTCGAGGACGGCCTGGAGGCGATCCTCGGCCACCGCCCCCACCTCCACCACTTTCGCCAGAAGTTCTTCGGCGCGCTGGACCCGAACGAGGAGATGATCGAGCTGATGCGGGGGCTGAAGACCAGCGGGCTGAAGATGGCGATGCTGACCAACAACGTCCGCGAGTGGGAGCCGCTCTGGCGCTCGATGCTGCCGGTCGACGAGATCTTCGAGGAGATCGTCGACTCCGCCTTCGTCGGCTGCCGCAAGCCGGAAGCGCGGATCTACGAGCTGACCCTGGAGCGGATCGGGATGCCGGCCGAGGCCTGCCTCTTCGTCGACGATCTGCAGGTCAACTGCGAAGCTGCCGAGAAGGCCGGGATGCAGGCGGTCCACTTCCGCGACAACGAGCAGGCGATCGCCGAGATCCGCGCCGCGCTCGACGGCGCGGCCGGCTAGATTCGCTCGCGCTCGACCGCGACGCCGTTGTCGCTGCCCCCCGGCGCTTCGCGCCAGCGACGGGCGAACGGCAGGCGCCAGCTGTGCGGCGCGATCAGGGCGCCGATCTCGGCCGGCCCCCACGACCCCTGCGGGTACGGTTTCACCGGCGGCGGGTCCCGCAGCAGCGGTTCGGAGACCGCCCAGAGCCGCTCGATCCCCTCAGCCGTGGTGAAGAGGGTGCGGTCGCCGATCATCGCGTCGCGGATCAGCCGCTCGTAGGCCTCGACCGTCTCGTCGCGGTAGCCGGTTTCCTCCAGCGAGAACTGCATGCTGGCCTTGTCCAGCACCATCCCCATCCCGGGCCGCTTGCCGTAGAAGGAGAGCGAGACGCGGGAGGACTCGTCGAGATCGAAGGTGAGGTGGTCGGGCCCGTAGCGTCCGACGCGCGAGTCCTCGGGGAACATCGCCTGCGGCGGCTCGCGGAAGGCGATCGAGATGATCCGCGAGCTTTCGCCCATCCGCTTGCCGGTGCGCAGGTAGAAGGGAACGCCGCTCCAGCGCCAGTTGTCGAGCTCGGCCTTGAGCGCAACGAAGGTCTCGGCCCGCGAATCCGGGTCGACGCCCTCCTCCTCCCGGTAGCCGTCGTACTGGCCGCGCACCACCTGCGTGGGGTCGAGAGGCTGCAGGCTGCGGAAGACCTTGTTCTTCTCGTCGGTGATCGGGCCCGGCGCCAGCGCCGTCGGCGGCTCCATCGCGACGAAGGCGAGGATCTGGAAGAGGTGGGTGACGACCATGTCGCGGAAGGCCCCGGTCTTCTCGTAGAAGGCGGCGCGGGATCCGACCCCGAGCGTCTCGGGGACGTCGATCTGGATGTGGTCGATATGGCTGCGGTTCCAGATCGGCTCGAAAAGGCCGTTGGCGAAGCGCAGGGCGAGGATGTTCTGCGCCGCCTCTTTGCCGAGGAAGTGGTCGATGCGGAAGACCTGGTCCTCGTCGAACACTTCGTGGACCATCTCGTTCAGCTTGCGGGCGCTGGCGAGGTCGGTCCCGAACGGCTTCTCCAGGATCACACGCGAGCGCTCCGAAAGGCCGCACGTCTTCAGCATCTGGACGACGTCGGGAGCCGCGGCCGGCGGCACGCTGAGGTAGTGGAGCAGTCGCATCTCCGACCCCAGCACCGCTTCGGCCTTGTCGACCGCGTCCTTCAAAGCCTCCGGCGCCTGCGAGTGCGGCACGTAGTGGAGGCGCTGGGAGAACTCGTGCCACTCCTCGCCGCCGAAGGCGTGCCGGGCGAACTCGCGGCAGGCCTCTTCGGCGATCGCCCGGAAGCGAGCGTCGTTGATCTCCTCCATCGAGACCCCGATCACCCGGAACTCCGGCATCAACCCAGCCTGAAACAGCCGCAGCAACCCCGGCAGCAGCTTCCGCCGCGCCAGGTCGCCGGTGGCGCCGAAGATGACTATCGCTTGCGGGGGAACATCCACCAAACCGAGGTTAGCCCGCGCGGCGGGGGCGCAAACCTCGCTCGGTCAGTTGTCCGAGCCGGCGCGGTCCCACACGTACAGCTCCAGCGCCTCGGCGGCGAGCTGCATCAGCCGGGGTGGGCCGAGGAGGCCGAGGACGAGCTCGAGAGCGTCCTCCTCGGTGACGCCGGAGTCGACGGCCTCCTCGCCGCGGAAGCCGGCGGCGAGCTTGAGGGCCTCGCGTCGGTTCTCGCCGAGGGAGCCGAAGGCGGCCATGAGGAAGTCGCGGTTGGGGACCGGCTGGCCGACCTCGAGGGAGCCGTGCCAGGCGGCGAGCATCGAGAGGTCGTGCTCGTCGAGCTCGGAGATCGCCTTCGCATAGTGGACTTCCAGCTCGGACTCGGGGATCTCGTCCACCCAGGCGCGCACCGCCTCCCCGAGGAGCTGGCGGCGAGCCTCACGGCCGACGGAGTCGGCGATGGCCCGGATGGCGTCGGCTGGGTCTACGAAGCAGAGGGACATCGGCTGCCGGGAAAGGTAGAGGCGGCCGACGACGCCAAAAGATGCCCGCTGAGCGCCCATTTTGCGGGGTCCCGCGACCCACCCGCCAGTCGACGCCGGACCCGTCCCTAGGCTCGGGTGGGTGCCGCTGAAACTGATTTACGGACCGCCCAATTCCGGCAAGCGCGGCGAGGTCCTGCGCATCTTCAGGGCTGCCCTCGATCGCGACCCCGTCCTCGTCCTCCCCACCACCGACGACGTCTTCGACTTCGAGCGCGAGCTCTGCGGCGCCGCGGGCACGCACTCCTCTGCCCTCCTCGGCGGCGCGGCGATGACCTTCGGCGCCCTCTTCCGGACGGTGTTGACCACCACCGGCTCTCCTCCCGGCGCCGAGCTTGCTCCCGCCCAGCGCCTGCGAGCGATTGCGGTGGCGATCGAGGCACGGCGGGAGCGGTTGCGCCCTCTGCGCCGCTCCGCCGGCCGGGCCCGCTTCGCTGCCGCCCTGGAGCGGCTGTTCGACGAGCTGCAGGCGGCCGGAATCGAGCCCGAGGAGGTGGAGGCCAGCGCCGCCACCCTCGAGGGTTCCGCTTACCTCGGCGACCTCGCCACCCTCTATGGCGGTTACGAGCAGGTGAGGCAGCGGACCGGGCGCGTCGACGCCCACGGCATCGCCCGCGCCGCGATCGCCGCGCTGAAGGACGACCACGCCGCCTGGGCGGCTCGGCCGGTCCTCCTCTACGGGTTCGACGACCTGACCGAGAACCAGCTCGAGCTGGTCGCGGAGCTGGCGACGTGCACCGAGGTGACCGTCGCCCTCCCTTACGAAGACGGGCAGGCAGCGCTCGCTGCGCGCGGCCGCCTCCTCGGCCGACTGCGCGAGCGGATCGGAACCGACGAGGAGGCCGCGCTCGGGCCCAACCCGGGCAACACGGTCAGCCCGCTGCTCTTCCACCTCACCCTTTCCTTCGGGCAGAGCCGGCCGGCGCGGGCCGAAGCCGACGGCAGCCTGACGCTGCTGCGCTCGGCGGGGACCCGGGCCGAGGCGGAGGCGATCGCCGCACAGGTATCCCGGCTGATCCACGGGGGCGCCTCCCACGGCGAGATCGCGATCGCGCTCCGCGACCCCTCGCGGCGCGGCCCGGAGATCGCCGCCGCGCTGGAGGCGAACGGGATCGCCACCGCGCTGGAGGCCGAGATCCCGGTGGCGAGGACGGGCGTGGGGGGCGCCCTCCTCGCCCTGCTGGAGGCCGAGTTCGGCGAGCGCCGGGCCGCCGACTTCCTCCGCTACCTGCGCGGCCCCTCCGGCTTCTCGCACCGTCGCGTCGACTGGTTCGAGCGGCGGCTGCGGCGGGGCCGCGTCCGCGACGCCGAGACGGCGCTGCTGCTCTGGCAGGGCGAGGAGGGCGAGCCGCCGCGGGACCTCGTTCGCCTGCGGGAGGCGGCGGAGCGCTCCCCCGCGGCGCTGGCAGCGGAAGTCGGGGCGCTTGCGGCGACGATGGCGGCGCGGCCGCTGCGCGACGAGGCCGACGGGCCGAGGCTGCCGCGCGGCGACGGGCTCGAGCTGCGCGCCGCCGCCGCGATCTCCGCGGCGCTCGCCGACCTCGCCGAGCTCGGCGAGCTGGCGCCGCGACCAGCCGAGTTGGCCGGCGTCATCGCGGAGCTCGACTTCCGCGCCTGGTCGGGACCGGTCGAAGGGCGGGTGCGGATCGCCAGCCCCTACCGGCTGCGCGCCGCCCGCTTCGACCACGTCCTCGTCGGCTCTCTGCAGGACGGCGAGTTCCCCCGCCGCGACCGCGGCGCCGACCCGTTCCTCTCCGACGCACAGCGAGAGACACTCGGGCTCGACCCGCGGCGCGACAACGAGGCCGAGGAGCGCTACCTCTTCCACGTCTGCCTCGCCCTGCCCCGCCGCAGCCTCGTCCTCTCCTACCGCGACAGCGACGAGGACGGCGCCGCGACGGCGCGCTCGCCGCTGCTCGACGACGTGCGGGCGCTGCTGGCACCGGAGCCGCCGAAGAACGGCCCCGACACTGTCGAGGAGGAGATAACCCTCAGCAGGGACCTGGCCGAGGTGGTGATGCCGCTGGCCGAGGCCGCCTCCGAGGACGAGCTGGCGCGGGCGCTCGCCGCCCACGGGCCGGGGGCCGACCTGGCGGCGCTGCTGCGCGAGGCGGAGGTCGTGGGCGAGCTGGCGGCGCGGGTGGTGGCGCGGGTCGACGCGGCGCGGCGGGCGGAGACCGCCTCCCGGGCCCCCGGCCCGCTGACCAACCCGGCTGCGCTGGAGTCGCTGGCGTCGATACCCGCGTACGGCGGCACCACCCTGGAGGAGTTCGACCTCTGCTCCTACCGCTGGTTCGCCGGCCACGAGCTCGACCCGCAGCTGCTCGACCCCGTCCCCGACCCTCTGGTCCAGGGCGGGCTGATGCACGAGGCGCTCGACCGCCTCTACGGCGAGCGGCCGGGCGGCGACCCGCTGCCGCGGCCCGGCAGCCTCGCCGCCTGGCGCGACCGCGGCAGCGAGCTGGTGGCGGCGGTCGTCGCCGAGCGCGAGTTGGGGGCGCACCCGGCGGAGCGGGCGATGGCGCGTCGGGTCGAGCGGCTGCTCGATCGCTTCCTCGTCGAAGAGTCCGAGCGCGAGACCGGCGGCTTCGAGCCGTGGCTGCTGGAGGCCCGCTTCGGCGAGCATCCCGACGCCGAGCGGCCGGTCCTCGACCTCGGGGGGTGGGGCCTGCACGGCGCCGTCGACCGCGTCGACCGCTCGCGCGACGGCCGCGCCGTCGTCATCGACTACAAGCTTGCCGGCCAGGTGACCCCCCGCGAGAAGTTCGAGGAGCGGGCGAAGCTGCAGCTGCCGCTCTACCTGCTCGCGGTGGCCGAGCACTGGGGCGCGAACCCAGTCGGCGCCCTCTACCACCCGCTGCGCGGGACCTCCGCCCGCCGCCCGCGGGGGGTCGTCTCCGCCGCGGTGGCCGAGGACCTCGTCGGCTACAACCTCTACCCGGGCGACGCGGTCGAGCCGGAGGAGCTGGAGGAGCTGCTGGAGGAAACGCGGCGACGGGCGGGGGCGATCGTCGCCCGCATGCGCGGCGGCGAGATCCGCCGCGACCCGGGGCCGCGGCCGGGCCTGCGCGGCCACGACGTCTGCCCCGCCTGGTGCACCTTTGCGCCGATCTGTCGCCGCGACCGCTCTCCCCGCTACGAGCAGGACGACGAGGGGGACGAGAGGTGAACGCCGAGCAGGCGAGCGTGATCCCCGAGCGGCAGCCCACCCCCGAGCAGGCCGCGGCGATCGCAGTCCGCGGCGAGGACGTGCTGCTCGAAGCCGGCGCCGGCACCGGCAAGACCGGCGTGATGGTCGACCGCTACTGCCGCCTCGTCTGCGACAGCGGTCTCTCCCCCGACGCTGTCCTCGCCTTCACCTTCACCGACAAGGCCGCGGCCGAGCTGCGACAGCGGATCCGGGCCGAGCTGACGCGGCGGGCAGAGCGCGGCTCGGAGCGGGCGGCGACGGTGCTGGCAGGGATCGGCGGGGCCTGGGTGACGACGATCCACGGCTTCTGCAACCGCGTCCTCGCGGCCCACCCCGTCGCCGCCGGGGTGGATCCCCGCTTCCGCGTCCTCGACGCGCCGGAGACGGCGCGCGCCGCCCGCGAGGCCTACGACGACGCCCTCGTCGAATTCCTGAAAACGGACAGAACCGAAGACGGTTCTGTCCAGGGCGACGCCTCGCACGAGGAGACCGTTGCCGCCTTCGACATCGAGGGGCTGCGGGGGATGATCGCCGCGGTCCACGACGAGCTGCGCAGTCGCGGGGTCGCCAGGCCGAGCCTGCCGGAGCCGCCGCAGCCCGACCCCGCGGCGGCGATCAAGCGGGCCGCAGCCGCCGCGGGAGAATGCCTGGAGGAGCTGCGGGAGAAGAACGGCAAGCGCAGCGAAGCCGATCGCGAGCTGCTGGAGCGGGCGCTGGCGCGGCTCGCTGCTCCGGGGGCCCCGCCGGCCCTCGACGAGCTGCTGGCGCTCGCCACGCGCAGCAAGGCCAAGCCGCTCGCTCCTTACAAGGAGGCGATCGAGGCCGCGATCGCCCGTGTTGCCGAGGCCGGTGAGGGCGGCGTCGCCTACCGGCACCTGGCCGAGCTGCTGGCGCTCTTCTCCGAGCGCTTCGAGGCAGCGAAGGAGCGCCGCGCCGGGATCGACTTCGAGGACCTGCAGATCCTCGCCGCGCGGCTGCTGGAGCGGGCGGAGATCGGCGAGCACTACCGCAGCCGCTTCCGCCAGGTCCTCGTCGACGAGTTCCAGGACACCAACCGCCTGCAGCTGCGGCTGATCGAGGCGCTGCGAGGACCGAAGACGGAGCTGGTCGTGGTCGGCGACGAGCTGCAATCGATCTACGGCTTTCGCCACGCCGACCTCGAGGTCTTCCGCCGCCAGCGAGAGGAGGTCGACCGCCGCGCAGACGCCGAGCTGCTGCGCCTCAGCGGCAATTTCCGCTCCAGTCCCGAGGTGATCGGCGCCGTCAACCTCTTCGGCGAGGCGCTGCTTGGCGATGCCTACGCGCCGCTGCGGGCCGGTCGCGAGCCTGGAGAGCCCTCGCTGCAGGCGCGAGAAGTCGCTGCTGCCAGACCGGCGGTCGAGCTGCTGCTGACCGCCCGCGACGGCTGGGACGGCGAGGGGATCGAGCTGGAGCCGGCGATCGACGGCGCCACCCCGCTCAACTGCCTGGCCGAGGCCCGCTTCGTCGCCGCGCGCCTGCGCGACTTGGCCGAGGCGGGCGTGCCGCGCGGGGAGATGGTGGTGCTGCTGCGCGCCTTCACCCACCTCGACGCCTACGAGAACTCGCTCGAACGCGCCGGCCTGCGGCCCTACGTGGTCGGCGGCCGCGGCTACTGGTCCCAGCAGCAGGTCGCCGACGTCGCCGCCCTGCTGGCCGTGATCGCCAACCCGCTCGACGACCATGCCCTCTTCGGCGCCCTCGCCTCCCCCGCCTGCGGGGTGGCGCCGGACACGCTCTGGCTCCTGCGAGCGGCGGCGGGGAAGCGGCGCCACGTCTGGCCGGCGGTCGAGGTGGCGAGCGGGACCGGGGATTCGGAGCTGAACGAGTCGGAGCGGCTGGCGGGGATCCCGGAGGGCGAGCTGGAGCTTCTGCGGACCTTCGTCGCCCGGATCGCCTCGCTGCGCGAGCGGGCGCGGCGGCTGGCGCTGCCGACCCTGATCGATGCCGCGGTGACGGAGACTGGGTACGACCTGGCGGTGCTCTCGCGGCCGGCGGGCGAGGCCCGCTTCGCCAACGTCCGCAAGATGGGTCGACTGGCGAGCGAGTACGAGGCGCGCGAGGGCCGCGACCTGCGCGGCTTCCTCGACTTCCTCGCCGCCCGCGCCGAGAGCGATGCCGAAGCCCAAGCCGCGACCGCCGCCGAGGGCCACGACGGGGTGCGGATCATGACCGTTCACAACGCCAAGGGGCTCGAGTTCGAGGTCGTCGCCGTTCCCGACCTTGCCCGCAGCCTCCTCGCCGGCGGCCGGGCGCCGCTGCTGGTCGTCGGCCGCGAGGAGCAGCCGCGGGTCGGCCTGCAGCTGCGCCGCCTCGGCGCCGCCTCGATCAACCTCTTCGACTACGGCGCCCTCTGCGAGGAGGCGAAGCAGCGCGACTCCGAGGAGGGACTGCGCCTCTTCCACGTCGCCGCCACCCGCGCCAAGCGGCACCTGCTCCTCAGCGGTGTGGTCAAGCCGGAGCCGGGAAGGGAGGCGAAGCCGAGCACACCGGTGGTCGAGCGCCTGGTCGAGGCGCTCGGCGTCCCCCGCGACGCCGACTCGGCCGTACCGATGGCCCCACCGGCGCCGCGGTCCGGGCTGGAGGCGGAGTTCGAGCCGTCGGAGCTCGCCGTGCGGGTCAACCTGCCCTCCCCGCAGCGGGCCGTCGAGCTGCGGGCGCTGCACCGCGAAGGCGCCGCTGAGCGAGATATCGGCAACGGCCCGCCCCCCCTGGTCGAGCGCCGCCCGCCGGTCGTCCCCAGCCGCCCCCTCTCCTACACCGCGATCTCGGCCTACAGGGAGTGCCCGTACCGCTTCTACCTCGAGCGCGTGCTCGGGATACAGAAGAGTGAACCGATTTCTCCCCGGATACCGGGGACAGACGCCCATGGTCAGGACGAGGGCACGGCCCGCGGCGCGGCGGTCCATGCACTGCTGGAGTGGAGCCAGGCGAACGGATGGGCGGAGCCGAGCGAGGAACTCGCCCTGAGACATGCAGAGGCGGCTGGGATGGGGATGGGGTCCCCCTCTCCGGACACATCTCGCCAATGGCTCGATGTTGAGTGTCCTGAGAGGGGGACCCCATCCCCACTACTAGCTCAGAAGTTGCTTGACCCTGTCCGCCAGTGGCTGGGCTCACCGCTAAGGAGGGAGATCGCGACGCAAGCAAGGCAAGTTCGGGCCGAGGTGCCGTTGCTGCTTGGGGTCGGGGGCACGGTCCTGCGCGGGTCGATCGATTTGCTGGTCGAGCGCGAGGGGGCGCCGCCGCTGGTCGTCGACTACAAGACCGATCGGCTGGGCGGCGCCGATCCGGCCGAGCGCGCCGCGCACTACGACGTGCAGCGCTCGATCTATGCGCTTGCCGTCGCCGAGGCACTCGGCGCCCCCGAGGTCGAGGTCGCCTATGTCTTCCTCGAGCGTCCGGATGAACCCGCCGTCTCCACTCTTGGGGCCGCCGAGATGGCCGGTGCCCGTCAGGGCCTGGAGGAGGCGATCGCCCAGATCAGCCGCGGTGAGTTCCCGGCCGCCCCGCCCGAGGCACGCGATTGGTCCCTCTGCCGGAACTGCCCCGCCCTGCGGGGACTCTGCAGCGGTCCTGGGTCAGCTGATCTCTGAGGCGGTATCCAGTTTCGTAGCGAGGTCGTCGAGGCGCAGCTCCTTCAGCCCCTCCCCGACCTCGTCGAGCTCGGCGGCGCAGTAGGTGACCAGCTCCTTGCCCTCCTTGCAGAGGTCGAGGGTCTCGCGCAGGCCGGCCTGACCTGAGTCGAGCCGGTCGATGATCTCCTCCAGCCGCTCGACCGCGGTCTCGTAGGAGTCAGGCACCGCCGCGCTGCTCTGGTCTTGCCGAGACTCGTCCATCGCTGAAGCGAAGGCTAATGCGCTCCGCGGCGCCGGCCTCGGCGGCGCTGGTCAGCGGCTCGCCCCCGCCTCCCTCGACAAGCGCGTAGCCGCGCTCCAGGGTGCGCTCCGGCTCGTGCGCCCGCAGCGCGATCGCCGCCCGCCGGAGCGCCTCGCGGCGTTTCTCCATGTCTGCCCCCGCGGCCCGCCGCCGCGCCCGCTCCAGCACCAGCGTCCCGATCCGCCGCTGCGAGGAGGCGCGATCGACCAGGCCGCGTTCGCTTGCGGCGCGGATCTCGCGGATCTTCTGGTTCAGCTTCGAGCGCTCGCGCTGCAGCGCCCGCGCCGGCCCCCGGGCGAGGGCGCCGAGGTGGCGGGAGCGGGTCCCGATCGCCCCCTCCCCCGCCCGCCGCAGCGCCAGCGCGCAGCGCTCGAGGCTTTGTCGAGCCGCCAGGCAGTCGAGCGGAATCGCCGCCTCGGCCGCGTGGGTCGGGGTCGAGCAGGCAACGGCGGCGACGTCGTCGATCAAGGTGCTGTCGCGCTCGTGGCCGACGGCGCTGATCACCGGCACCCGCAGCATCGCCACCGTGCGGCAGAGCGTCTCGTCGCAGAAGGCCCAGAGGTCGGCGAGGCTGCCGCCGCCACGGGTGACGACGATCGCCTCGACCTCGGGGCGCGCCGCCAGATCCTGCAGGGCCCGCCCGATCGCCGGTGCCGCGTGGCGGTCCTGGACCGGCGCAAAGCCCCAGATCACGGAGCCGCGCCAGCCGCGCCGCTCGAGCCCGGCGAGAAGGTCGCGCCGGGCGGCCCCGCGCTCGGCGGTGACGACGCCGATCGCCTTCGGCAGCGCCGGCCGGTGCAGCTGCTTCTGCAGCTCGAACAGCCCCTCGACCCGCATCTGCTTGCGCAGTGCCTCGAGGCGGGCGATCAGGTCGCCTTCGCCCGCCAGCCGGAGGTGGGTGGCGCGGAAGCAGAAGTTGGGCGAGGCCTGGCCGCCGCCGGGGTAATAGTCCGGCCCGCCGGAGATCACGACTTCGGCGCCGTCGCGCAGAGCGCCCTCGCTCAGCCCCGCCCTCTCCAGGTCGTTGAGCCAGATCGCGCAGGGCACCGCCCCCTCGCCGTCGCGCAGCTCGAAATACGCCTGCACCTTGCTGCGGCCGACCCCGGTCACCTCGCCGATCAGCTGCACCCGCGCCCGCTTGCGCATCTCCTCCTGGAGTTTGCGCGCATAAGCCCCAACAGCAAAAGGACCGGGAAGGCCCGAGGGGCGAGCCGGGGGAGCCTCGCCGGACCCTCCCCGCTGTTGTCCGGCGAGGCTCCCCCGGCTCGCCCTATCAGCGCTCAGCCGGTTTTCTTCCACCGCTTCGCCCAGCTCTTCAGCTCGCGCAACGCCGGATCCAGCTCGTGTCCAGCCTCGGTCAGCGAGTAGACGACCCGCACCGGGGCCCCGGCTTCGACCTCGCGTTCGACCAGGCCCTCTTCCTCGAGCTCGCGCAGCCGCTGCGAGAGCAGCCGGTCGGAGAGGCCCGGGATCGCCTTGCCGAGCTCCCCGTAGCGCATCGAGCGTTCGGTCAGGGCGCAGACGATGGCGCCCGTCCAGCGCTTGCCGATCAGCTCGATCGCATGGTGGAAGTGGGGACAGACCGCACCCGGCGTCTCCCTCTGGACCTCGGTCGGGCTGACCTGCTCCATGTCTCCGACCTTACTGAACGTAAGTGACGGGCTCGATGGCTCAGCCGGTACAGGGGCCGGTGTCGACTCCTTCGGCGGTGTCGTGCAGCGCCTGCCGCACCTGCTCGGCCGGGATCGCGAAGCCGCCCCGCGGCCCGCTGGTGGTGGCGGCGAAGACGGTGCCGACGACGTTCCCATGCGAATCGACGAGCGGCCCGCCGGAGTTGCCGCTGCGGACCGAGCCGCTGATCGCCACGATCGCCCGATCGACCGGCCCGTTGCCGTAGGAGTCCTCGCTGATCGTCTCCCGGGTCTCGCCGATCCGCGCCGGCGAGAGCGAGTAGGGACCGTTTTCCGGATACCCGAGCACCGCCCCGTCCTCCCCCTGCCGGCGCCTGGAGCTGATCGACAGCGGCGGCAGCGCAGCTCCCACCCGCAGCAGTGCCAGGTCGCGGCGCGGCTCGTAGTAAACCGGCGTCGCTTCCAGCTCGACCCCGTCCTGGGTGGTGACGGTGGTGTCGTCGGAGCCGGCGACGACGTGGGCGTTGGTGACGACGATGTCGGGCTCGACCGCCCAGCCCGAGCCCTCGATCCCGAGCCCGCAGGCGGTGCTGAGCACCCGGACGACCGATTCGCCGGCGGCGAGCACGTCGGGGTCGCGGGCGATCTTGGCGTTGGGGGCGGCGACCGGGGCAGCGGGGCCGAGGACGGTCGGCGCCGGGTCGACGCGGTCGAGCGCGTTCAGCAGCGGCCCGCTCGGCGGCAGCACCTGGTTGAGGCTGCGCAGGATCAGCGACTGCTGGATGTCGGCCCGCAGCTGCGCCGTCGAGGGGGCGTGGAGGAGGACGGCGCCGAAGACCCAGGCGAGGCCGAGGGCGACGGAGGCGATCAGGGCGGCGCCCCCAGCGCCGTCGGCGGCGCTGAGGAAGGGGCGGCGGACGATCTTTTCCCGCAGGCCGAGTGCGAAGCTCTCGACCGTGACCGCCATCAGCGCCCCGACCAGCAGCGCTCCCAGCGCCGCGCAGAGCGGCGCGTAGGGCGAATGCGAGCCCTTGGTCAGCAGCAGCGGGCCGATCCTGCTGCCGGCGAAGGCCCCGATCCCGAAGCCGAGCAGGGTCAGGGCACCGACGATCAATCCCTGCCGGTAGCCCCAGAGGGCGAGGGCGAGGGTGAACGCGAGGATCGCCCAATCCAAAACGGTCACCCGTGAATAGAAGCACGCCGGGAGGGCCTCCTTTACCTTTCGCAGGTGCCCTCGATCCCCACCGAGGCGGAGCGCCGCCGTCGCCTCGTCACCCGGACGCTGCCGCTCGCGGTCATCGCCCTGATCGCCTTCGTCGTCGGCATCGCCACCGGCTCCTCGGGATCGCCCGAGAAGGAAACCGCCGAGCGGTTCGTCACGGCCTGGGAGGCGAAGAATTTTAAGGCGATGTACGCGGAGCTGAACGAAGCCTCGCGGCAGCGCGTCGACCGCGAGGAATTCGAAGCCGCCTACCGCGAAGCCCAGCAGGTGGCGACCTCGCGCGCGCTCGACGCCGGCTCGGTCGGCGACGCGAAGGAGAGCGGCGACGCCAAGATCGTCCCGGTCGAGACCACGGTCGCCACGGTCGCCTTCGGGGCCGTCGAAGCCGAGCTCGAACTCCCCTTCGTCGACGGCGGCATCGAATGGGACGAGAGCCTCGCCTTCCCCGGCCTGCGGGCCGGGGAGGAACTGGCGGCCGACGTCGAACTGGCCGAACGGGCGCCGATCCTCGCGCGCGACGGGACCGTGCTGGCCGAAGGGCCGGCCGAAGACCGCGAACACCCACTCGGCAGCGCCGCGATCGACGTCACCGGCGAAGTCGGCGAAGCCTCCGAAGAAGAACTGCCGCGGCTCGCCCGCCACGGCTTCCCGCCGGAAACCCCGGTCGGGATCAGCGGCCTCGAGCGCGCCTTCAACGACCGCCTCGCCGGCAAGCCCGGCGGCTCGCTGCTGGCGGTGGCCGCCGACGGCTCCTCGGTCCGCACGCTCGCCAAGTCGAAGCCAAAGGCGGGGGCGCCGGTGAAGACGACGATCGACCCCCAGTTGCAGGAAGTGGCGGTCTCGGCCCTCGCCGGCCGCTCCGGCGGGGTCGCCGTCCTCGACGCCCGCAAGGGCGACGTGCGGGCGCTCGCCGGCCAGGCCTTCTCCGCTCCCCAGCCCCCCGGCTCGACCTTCAAGGTCATCACCACCACCGCCGCCCTGGAAGCGGGTGCGGTCAACCTCGACGACGAATTCGAAATCACCAACGGCGTCAACGTCGGCGGCCGCTTCCTCAACAACGCCAACGGCGAGTACTGCGGCGGCACCTTCCGCGAATCCTTCGCCGAGTCCTGCAACGCGGTCTTCGCCCCGCTCGGGCCGGCGGTCGGCAACGACAAGCTGGTCGAAACCGCCGAAGCCTTCGGCTTCAACTCGCCGCTGACGCTCTACGCGCCGCGGATCGTCGCCGAAGTCGACCCGGAAGAATCGACGATCCCGACCGAGATCGGCGAAGAAGTCGACCTCGGCGTCTCGGCGATCGGCCAGGGCGAAGTCCTGGCGACGCCGCTGGAGATGGCGAGCGTCTCGCAGACCGTCGCCAACGACGGCGTCCGGCTCCCCAACGCGCTTGTACTCAATCCGAAGCTGCGCCCCGACGCCGAACCGGTGCAGGTGATGTCGGCGAAGACCGCCGCAGAGCTGACCGAACTGATGATCGGCGTCGTCGTCGAAGGGACGGGGACCGCGGGGGCGATCCCGCAGGCGCAGGTGGCCGGCAAGACCGGCACCGCCGAGCTGGGGCCGAGACCCGGCGAAGAGAGCTCCGACAACCCGGTCCAGATCAAGGACGCCTGGTTCACCGCCTTTGCGCCGGCCGAAAAGCCGCGGCTGGCGGTCGGGGTGCTGCTGATCGAAGCCGAAGCGGCGGGCGGCGAAGTGGCGGCGCCGATTGCGGCCGAAGTACTGTCAGCAGGCATCGGCTAGGGGATCTGGGGACCCCCTCCGTCGCAGATTTGGGGAGGCTCCTCCGGGGGTCCCCAGATCCCCTGATCAGAGGTCTAGGGTGACTTCGGCCTTTTCGCCGGCGGCTTCGATGTGGAGGGTGAGGGGGCGGTTCTCGGAGGCTTCTTCGGGGAGGAGGAAGACCGCGACCGAGCCCTCGATCGGCCCCTGCTGGGCGGGCGAGTCGAGCACCGGGATCTGTTCTTCGGCTTCGACCGTTCCTTCGAAGGGCAGCGCGAAGATGCTTTCGCTCGGCAGCACCTTGTATTCGTTTTCTTCGGCGTCGGTGATCGTCAGCGTCGAGGGCAGCGTCTGCGGTTCGTCGCTTTCGTTCTGGACTTCGAAGAAGACGCCGAAGTAGGTTTCGCCTTTCGGCGGTTCCTTCTGCCCGACCAGGTAGGCCTCGTCCTCGGAGTCGTTCGGGTTGAGGTAGCGGGAGAAGGTGACGTTGTACTTGAGGTCGCCCAGTTCGACCGCCTCGCCCTCGACGACGCTCTTCGAGTTGCTCTCGTAACCGCAGGCGGAGACGCCGACGGCGAGAACGAGCAGCGTCAAGAGCGCGAGCAGCGACAGCATTGGGCGGCGGGGCTGGGACATCGGCGGCGCGGAGTCTATATATCTGCGCAGCGCTTGCGTCGCGTTTAAGGGATGCCCGTCGCGTACCGGTTGCCGCCGGCGACGGCGATGCGCTCGGAGGCGGGCTGGTCGGACTCGAGCTTCTCGCGCAGGCGGCGCAGCGCCTGGCGCCAGCCGCGTCCCTGCCAGAGGGAACCGGCGCTGAGCAGCTCGAGGGCGCGGTCGAGGGGAGCGGGCTCGGTCCAGTGGGAGACACGCACCGCGGTGAGGCCGCCGGCCCCCTCGGTCAGCTCCCAGACGGTGTGGTTGGGGATGCGGTTGCCACGGCCGCCGCGACCTTCCTCGACGATCCGGAACGGCTCCTCGACGGTGACGATTGCGGTGTCCATCCAGACCTTGCGCAACGGCGCCTGAACCCGGAACCTGGCGCCGGCGCCGACACCGCTGCCATCGATCCGGGTGAGGTGGAAGTCGGCGAGGAAGTGGTCGGTGAAGGACGGGCGCGCGCCGAGGTCGACAAGCGCCGCGAAGACTTGCTCGCGCGGGGCGTCGATCTCGATTTCAGCGCTGACGGGACCCACCGGGCGCGAAGTCTATGGGCCCGTGTCGGGAGCCACCGCATAGGAAAAATTGAGTGCTTTTCGTCGGAGGCCGGACTAGTATCGAACTAACGTCCAGGAAGGAGAGGACCATCTTCAACGCTGCCGGCACCAGCCCAGCCGGCGAGGCCCTGACCCCCGGCTCGATGCCCGGCGAGGGGACGTATTTCTGCCTCGTCTGCGGCACCCAGGTTGCGCTCCGCGAGACCGATCCGTTGCCGCGCTGCGCCCGCTGCGGCGCCTCGCGCTTCCGCCGCGACTCGATCTTCTCCTCGTTGCAGGAGCACGGCTCTCCCACCGTCGAATTCGCGGTCTCCGTCGAGCGAGAGACACCCGCCTGGCTCCTCGAAACGCGCCGGAAATTGACCGCCCCTGGTTACCACCTGGCGATGCGCGAGCGTGGCGAGATCAAGACCTACGCGCTGGGCTCCGGCTGGAGCCGGATCGGCCGCTGCCGCAAGGCCGATGTTTGCCTCGACGACCCCAGCGTCTCCCGCCGCCACGCGATGCTTCGCTGCGAAGAGGGTCGTAATCCG
>Ga0207661_10000392_pt1 | contig 28407 bp, 27 predicted proteins | sample KBSC713LmetaG_FD_184337 | JGI IMG/M metagenome (GOLD analysis project Ga0207661, IMG submission 184337) | Corn rhizosphere microbial communities from Kellogg Biological Station, Michigan, USA - KBS C7.1-3L metaG (SPAdes) (version 2) | ecosystem: Host-associated > Plants > Roots > Rhizosphere ...
GAAACGTAATTCTTAAAAATTAAAGTGAAGCCGTTTAGTGGATAAAGTATTTGAAATACAATAGATAAACTTCCGTTACCGAATTGCCTAACCTTTACAGCAATGACGAAGCATTCTACGCTGTCGTCATTTATCCGATCTACGCGAGATGTCCAACAGAATTACTAAACGCACAAGAGTGCGACGCAACAGAAGCATCATAGTATTAATGCAGCCGGGCCCCCAATAAAAAAATTTGCTCCAACAACTTCAGATCACCTCGAATAAACTTTCGTTCTATTTTTTCAACCGGCTAATTGCTTTAAGTTTTAAAAAATTTGAGGCAATGAAAAAAAGAATATTGACAAAGCTTACGTCATTCTGCTTGTTCTTCTCATATTTCCATCCGGCTGCCGTTGGACAATCAAATGATGTAACGATAAAGTATCTCCGGATGGATAGTGTTACAGCCGTGGGCAAACCAACCGGTGAAGAAGTATCACAAGAGATCGGGAAGGATGGAGGAACTATTACATCGGATGATGGAAGGATTGAATTGATATTTCCGCAGGATGCACTAAACAAAAAGAAAAAAATAAAGATCCGGGCCATTACCAATCTTGCCGCCAACGGTTCCGGAAATGCCTATCAACTGGAACCATCAGGATTAGAATTTCAAAAACCCGTGGTACTTATTTTCCATTATTTAGAGAATGAACTTTCCGGCGCTTCTGCAGAATTCAAAGGCATTGCCTGGCAGGATGAAAAAGGGAAATGGCAGGCAATGCCTGAAGTTTCATTGGATACAGTTGCAAGAACAATTACAACGCAGATCAATCATTTCAGCAGCTATGCATCCTTTGATAAAATTGTATTGAGACCTCAGCAAGCCAGGGTTAAAGTAGAGAAGAGCATTCAAATGGAAATCCATTTTGTGATCAGTGATCCTGATGCCGGCATCGCATTACCACCTGCTATTCCGAATCCCCAATGGACCGTGAACAGCATTCCCTTTGGGAATTCATTTGTTGGCACGATAACGCCGTTGATAACTAATCATGCAAGATTCACTGCACCGGCGGGTTTGCCGGATGATAATCCTGTTGCAGTTGCGGCTGAGTTGAAAGGACTTCAGTTTACATTCAATAAAAAAACATTTAAAGACCCAGCTCTTGTAAGCCATTTGTTGATCTACGACAAAGCATACAGGATAAGCATGGATGTATGGGTTGACAACAGTGAAAATGGAATCTGCACCGCGCGGGTGACGGATCATGGAGAGTTTACATTGGTGATGGAAGGTACCCGAACGATGATCAAAGAAATCACCAACCGCAATTTACAGATCAGGTTTAATCCGTGTCCCTGTGCTCCCATCTGGGTGAACAGGCCGACACAAGGACCGATCAATACGATTGGGGCTAAACGGGTAGATGTAACCCCCGCAAGTCTTCCTTCCAATCCATTTCGTCACGTGAAAATTCTGCTTAATCATGCGATGTCGCCTTTACCTATATTGAAGAATGCGTGTCCTGCCGGGCAACCTACGCCACCGATTGGGGGAGTTATTTTGCCGCCTTTAATAGAGTTTGACGCTAATAATGAACCGGAGCAAAAAATAACGTTGTCTGAGTTGACGGTGGGATCTATGAAGAATACTAACAGGCACGGAGTGAATATTTTAATAAAGCTCATCGAGGAGAATGATCAATAAGCACCGTTGTTATGGTGATACAAATAGACGTTAATGACTTCGTCGTGTCCTTTGTGATTCTTTGTGTTCCCTGCCTGCCTGCAGGCAGGTTTGTGACATAATAAACCCGAAATAGATGCAGACACAAACCTACCACGAAGTCGCGCAAGAACACAATGATCATCGGGTTGGCAATGCCGCTATGTCGGGCTTCTTCAGCGGGATGATAACTATTCAGACGTTAAAAGTTCATGATCATAAAAAAAGTCGGTCTTAGGCCGACCTTTTAGGAGTTTGGTTAAGGGCGTGCTGCGAAAGGCAGACCGATTCATATTCAGTTATAAATTTTTCCTTCTGATCTGCTTCATTTCTCCGGTCGAGTTCATTGATTATGGCTTCAATGGTATACTTACATTGCAAATATTCCCTGTTAGGCCGAAGTCCGTATGAACGGAATAGTCGAGTAAACTTTTCTGTGTGCTTAGCCAGCAATTCGATAAGGCCGTCTGTCTCAATATATCGGAATTGAGTCATGGATTAGCGGTATTATATGTAACATTTTCCTTCGGACGGGGGAGGTAAAGAAAATGCAACAATTTTGGTGCGGAACGCTATTTCGCTTTAGAAGCTGTAAAAACACGTGCCGAGTGAGAAATATTTTCTACGAATTAGTGTTAGGCCACCCCTCAGTTATTAAGTGTATTGAAATCTCCTCGCCCGCTCATTTGAAGAGGGTGCAGACTCTTCGGCCGCTATGGTGATGATGGGTGAGGGTTGCAAATGCAAAAATGAAGACAGTATCCCTAATCAAGAAAATCGTATCCGTACTTCGTCCTTACTCTCTTCTGCATCTATTCGACCGGCATGTAAGAATATTATTTCAACTTATTTTCAAAATTGGAGTTAGTGATCAGTCGTACAACTTTTCCACTGGCATCTCTTTCAAATCGCAATTCTTCACCTAGGCTTCCATCATCTTTCCTCACCCTTCTGAAAGTATCCTTGCTGACATACTTGTATTGTTGCATGTCATTGACCGGGTCATCTGACGGTAAAGTGAACATAGCTAATTTTCCTTTCCAGGGTACAATTAAATGTTCGCCCCGCCAGGCATAATAATCGTAATTGCCGGCGTACTCATTCAAATCAATTTTTTTTGCCGATGTGTCGGTCGCTTCACTGACGTTATTTAAAATCTTAAAAATAACTCCAACATATTTATCAGGGTTTGTACCCTGCGCATTGATCATAACAGTAGCGGCGATCTTATTTTTTGGACAAAGGATCAATGAAGTTGCATATCCCGGGCATGAGCCACCGTGACCAACATAAGTTGTTCCATCCTGCTGGTAAACATTAAAGCCAAGTCCTCTTGCTGCTTTCCAATTGGGATCGAGCCACTGGACTCTCTGCATTTCCTTCAATGTGGATGGACGCAGAATTTCCTTCTTTCCATTTAACAATCGGAATTGCCATTCAGCAAAATGCGCAAGGTCGATCACATTTGAAGAATAACCGGCAGCAGGTGCGATTCCTTTTGCCTGGAAGAAAGGCATCATTTTTCGCGAGCCATCCCTGTACAATGCACTATATCCTGTTGCCATTTTTCCTCTCCATAAATTTTGAGGTAGCGAAGGATGTGTGCTGGTGAGTTGAAGGGCCTGTAAAATATTCTTCTCTACATAAGCTTCATAATTTGTTTTAGAAGCATTGGCCACCACTTCACCTAAAAGGGTCAATCCAAGATTTGAGTATTGGTAATAAGTGGAAGCAGGATATAAAGTTTTCTGCTCCTTTAATTTATCGTTGACCTCTTTTTCCGTCGGAAAATTAAAATCCGGTGCACTCCAGTATGGATAATCTGCTTCCCTTGGAAGTCCCGATGAATGAGTGAGCAGGGACCGGATCGTGATAGGAACTGTTTCTTCATACTGCTGGTTTAAATTATAACCAGGCAATAAAGCACTGATCGAATCATCAAGTCTTAATTTTCCCTGCTCCCACAATTGCATCACAGCCACTGAAGTGAATAATTTGGAAATAGAGCATATACTGCAGATCGTTCCGGCTTCCATGGGTACTTTATTTTCTACATCTGCAAAACCATAACCTTTTTGAAAAATAATCTCCTGGTCGTTTACAATAGCAACGGATATTCCCGGCAGCTTATCAAAATCACGTTCTGCATTTAGCCATGCATCAATGATGTTTAATACTTCTTTGTAATCAGGCTGTTTGGTTTGGCTATTTGCAACTGTGAATGAAAGAAAGGTCATAAAAAAGAAAAACAGGTATTTCATAATTTTCCATTTAGAAGTGAACGGTGTGCTTCAACAGACAAAATAGAATTTGTTTTTGAAAAATGCAGAAATATTCAATTGGTCTTTCTTTTAGATCGGTTGGAGCATGCCGCCGCCCAACAATAAAAAGGCCGAATAGAATTATGGACGATAAACGGAGCGTCCGATTCTTCGGACGCAACGGAACCATCATAGCTTATCTGAGCCCGGCTCATAACAATGAAAGTTAAGATTAAAAAACAACCGCTTATTTCGTTCTTGTTCTTTTTTCCAACTCTTCAACCGGCATGTTGATCTGCCTTCCGATTGGTTTGCCATCCCGGTATGTGATCAGCTTTAAATGCAATGCATCTTTTGGCACGAGCAAAGGTTTCTCATACTTTGGATAAAACTCATCGGGATTGGTTTCATCAAATGAGTAATGAATATCGAGAGGAATTTCTGTTTGCAATTCAACTTTCAACTGGCCATTCTCCATCGAAGGAGTGAATATGGGATCATACATGCTTCGTGAATAGTTGATCTTTGCAATGTCCATTCTTTGAAAATGATGCTCCACCCGTTTGACAAAACCAGGCCAATCCTTTCTTTCTTTCGGCGACCAGACAGATTCCGCCACCGACATGGATCGAGGCCACAAAAGATATTCACCCGCACGCATGTTGGTGTTATGTTCACTCCATAAACAAGCTTCGCCACCAAGGATCAAATTGGGATCGATGCCTTCGGGGACTGGTTCAAACTTGTAGCTTTGATTCAAACGCAGCGTACCAAATTCAGGCGGTTCAACAAAGGGATCGCCCTGCATGAGATCGACATAAGTATAATCGAGCGGCGCCATTACTACATGATGTCCCTGCTTCGCCGCCTCGATACCACCTTTCATTCCGCGCCAGCTCATCACCGCGGCATTAGGAGCCAAACCACCCTGTAAAATTTCGTCCCAGCCGATCATCTTCTTTCCTTTGGATTGAATAATTTTTTCAACGCGTTTCATGAAATAACTCTGCACTTCTTCCATGTTCTTTAACCCTTCGTTCTTCGCCAATGCTTTCACTTGTTCATTTGACTCCCAAAAATTTTTTGCGGCCTCATCGCCTCCGACATGGATATATTCAAATGGGAATAATTGCGCTACTTCAGTAAATACCTTATCCAAGAACTCAAATACTTTTTCATTGGCGGGGCAGAGTGTATTGTCGATCAGCGCACGATTACCATCATTGTCCCAGATCTGGAACTCTTCACCGACATTCACCGCATACGTACCCGGCGTGCATGATAGTTCGGGATAAGCCGCGAGTGCCGCCATGCTGTGTGCCGGCATCTCTATTTCGGGAAGGATGGTTACAAATCTTTCTTTAGCGTATTGCAGCAGTTCTTTGATATCCTCCTGCGTATAAAAGCCACCATACGTTTTTGGTTCGCTGGGGTCAGGCGCTTTTGTATTGCCCCAAGCGCCTTCACGGTTTGCTCTCCAGGCGCCGACAGTGGTAAGTTTTGGATAACTCTTTATTTCAATTCTCCATCCCTGGTCATCGGTGAGATGCAAATGCAGAAGATTGTATTTGTATCGCACCATGTTGTCAATAAAAATTTTCACTTGTTCCTTTGTAAAGAAGTGCCGGCTGACATCGAGCAGCAATCCTCTCCACCAAAAACGGGGATAATCTTTGATGCTCGCGCAAGGAATCACCCAGGTAATGTTCTTTGCCGCAGTTTTGCTTTCGATCTCTTTTGGTAATAATTGAATGAGCGTCTGCATTCCGTAAAATAATCCTGCCGGTTTGTTTGCTGATAAAGAAATCTTATGCTGCGTCACTTCTAATTTGTAGCCTTCATTGCCAAGTGATGCATCGTTGATAAGAGAAATTGAAATTTTTCCGTTTGAATTGGATTGTACACTCGATTTGATGAGCATTGCAAATCCCGTTGGAACAGATAATTTCTTTGAAAGAGATTTTGCAACCCGTTTTGCATCCGTGTCATTTGTTTTGAGTTCAATGAATGAAGTTTTTGTCAAGACAAAGTTTCCTTTTGCACTTTGAACTGAAACGGGGATCGGGATGACATTGATGTCACTGCTTTGGCCGAAGGAACGTGTAGCAATTACAATTGCTAAAATGGCAATCAGGATTTTTTTCATGACAAGCTTTTAAAACAGATGAATGGTAGTATATTTTTCAAGCCGGGGCCTTGCTTTGGAGAAAATTACAAAATAAAAATGTGTCTCCGCGTTATTGCGAGCTCCTGATGTTTCCATCGGGAGCGAAGCAATCTAAAATTACATCAGATTGCTTCGTCTCCGCCTATGGCGGATCCCCGCAATGACGAACTACCCTGGGAGGGGCGCATTGGTGGACTTGAAAACGCAAAATGATTCTTCGTGTGCTTTGTGCTTGCTTTGTGTACTTCGTGACCCCAAAAAATTGGAGTGCCAGGCTGGTCACAAAGAGCACAAAGAACCACAAAGGATGCAATGCTCAATTGCCGTTCGAACAATCATATGGTCGATCCTTCATATTCGGAAATCCTCAAATAAAAATTAGCTACAATTCTTGCAATTTACCTGCATGAATTTTGTTGCTCATGTATGTTATTGACGTTCGTCATAATTCTACAAAAAATTTAAAAATTTTCCAACTGCATGTCCTGTTTTTTCTATGTCGGACGTCATCGATATATAATAATTAAATCTCTGAATTATGAAACAACGAATTAATTTTTATGAAAAAGGGTTCAAAGCTATTCGACCTCTTTTTAATTTGGGTGCGTATTTGTCGAAGTCACCTATAGAGACGTCATTGCTCGACCTTATAAACTTCAGGGTGTCGCAGATAAATGGTTGTGCATATTGCCTGGATATGCACTCAAAAGACCTACGTGCACATGGTGAAACCGAGCAACGTTTGTATATGATGGATGCATGGCGCGAATCACCTGTGTATACCGATAGGGAGCGTGCTGCGCTTGCGTGGGCAGAAGCAGTCACAAGGCTCGAGAAACAGCGTGTGCCTGATGATGTGTATGAACAAGCGCTGACTCAATTTTCCGAGGAAGAGCTTGTCGATCTGACCATGGCAGTGAATGGTATCAACAGTTGGAACCGGCTTAATATTGCTTTTCTAACACCCGCAGGGGATTATGTGCCGGGTCAACATGCGGCGCTTGTAAATTGAAGGCCTCACCTCTCGGTCTCCTCTCCAACGGGAGAGGAGAAGCCGGGCATTTCAACTTTTGGATTTCTAATGAACATCCAGTGTGTTCATAATTTGATTTGTGCGTTGGTGGCCTTCCCCGTTGGGGAAGGTCGGGATGGGGCCTAGTGCATCACGACAGAACAAGTTCCGATACCCGGCCGATAGAAATTGAATTGAACATTTGGATGATCGGCTAACAGCGACATTGGTACAGAACTGTCCGCAATTTTTTTTGAGATCATCAACGTCGTTAATCTTTGACCGAAAGGATTATCATGCATGCCCGCATGCCAGATCGAAACTTTCTCGGCCATCCAGGTTTCAACCGGGCCGACAGTAATCGCTTTTGTCGGCACCAGGGTTATATTCCCTCCTCCGGAGGTGCGTGCATTTTGTGCGATGGTGATCGGATGAAGATCAACAACACGTGTTGTAAGTTTTCGATATTCTTCCGCTGACGGAGGAGCATCTTTGTATTTGCCTTCTCTTTTTAATGGATCATTGAATGCCCAGTGTTTGATGTCGCCCTGGCCGCCCTGCATCACGGCACAGCGAACACCCTTCCAACTTTCCCGATAAGTTTTTGTATCAGCTTTTGGAAAATGCAAATTGGCATCAGGCATTACCAGTTCCTTTTTTATTCGATTGAAGCAAAGCTCCCTGTCTGCTTTTTCAAATGATAAAGGATGATCAGTTGACACTTCTTTTCCGTCCAGGAACCACTCGTCCATTCCCCAGAAATGAGCCGACCTGACATTTATGTTCAGTTCATTTACAATGCGTGCTACCAAAGGCAATTGTTCTGTTGGACCTATGGGGCCGCAGATCCCGGCAGGGTTGTCTTCGCTTGATTGCTTCCATGCAGTGACATATTCAAGCGCTTCAGCGAGATAAAATTCTTCCAGCGTGTCATACATCACCACTTTAAAACCCGTTCGTGAAAGGGTCAACATTTTTTCGGGTGTGAGTTGCGCGGCTTCTTCAATAATGTCATTGTCGAGTGTGGTATAGTCCCACCAATCAGGAGCAATAGAGCTTAGTTTACGAGGCATATGCTTTGGCTTTTTGATGACAGAAGGAAATTACAAAATAAAAACACGCTCCCCGATTTTCGCGTCCTCTTTACAAAATACAGGGACTGTAGAAACAGTCCCCGGTAGAGTTTAGCCAAAGAGGCTAAATGAAGATTGTGAAAAATAAAGGATACCACCAGGCCAAACCTATGATTAAAGTCATGTTTTTATTTATGTCTACACGTATATGCTTAGCTTTTGATGCACAAATTACTTAGCCGATTTTCTCTCCTGATCTTAGTCACGTAAATTGTTAATAGGGGGGTCTACATTTATCATTTTAAACCCTTAACTACAAACAATGGTTCCCTTTGATGCCAGGCTAAAGGTTGACGATGAAACGTTAGATTTCTCGTTCAATAGAGTCCATACAACAGATAGAGAAAAGCTTGTTATTAATGTAAAGCGAGGGTCAGTATATTTCGCTTTCGATATGATAAAAGGAGACGCCGGAAAATGGAGAATTGTAGAACCATTCCCGGCCTGGGCAAAAGAATTAGAAGACGCTCTAGCGACGGTTATCATTCAAAGTATATAACCATTTTTGCATCAAGGCAAAAGAACAAACTTCTATAAAGTATCGAGGCTTGCCTCGTAATCTTTATTGATCAAATAGTCTTGTGCGAGGACTCTTAGAGGATCTGCATCTTCTGCACAGAAACCGACGTGCTGATGTCTTCGCCAACCTTCTGCATACTTAAATACTTTGGACATCTCTCCAACTTTTAAGGCAATGTCTTCCATCGTTTGCAAATACGAATTCATTTTTTGACTTACGTCCAACCAGTGTTGTTGACTCTTGTGGGCTTTCAACGCTTCTAACTTTTTTTCATGTACCGATGTTGTATCCACAAATGCGCCGGGTACTATTCGTTTACGAAAATTATCTGTCAAAGTGTGAGGAAGTGAATGATAAACGGTACAGTCATAATTGTCTCCCAGCCGGGGCGGGTCAGTTGAGAAATTAGCCATGCCTCGCGCAAATACTGCGGTCACAGCGAGTCGGGCTGCATTAACATGATCCTCCATATAATCTTCAGGGGAGTGTGTGAGCACAATGGTTGGTCTCACTTGACGTATGACTGCAGCTACTTGTTTTAATTTTTGAGGATCGTAAAATATCTCAAGATCATCACAAATGGGAGGATGAAAGTGAGCATCCAGGACCTGGGCTGCTCTTTTGGCTTCTTCAAGCCTGATGTGTTTTATTTCTTCGGCATTATATTCAGTACTGCCCACGTTTCCTGATGCCAGGTTCATGTAATGAATTTCATAATCCGCTTTCTTTAACAGCAATAAGGTACCCGCCATCATTAATTCGATGTCATCGGGATGAGCAGCAATCGCGATTGCGCTTTTCATATGGAGTTATTCAACGGGAAAGATAAAAATAATTTTTAGTCCCGATAGGTTTGAATAGGGATATTAAAGAGTAACAAGCATTTTCATGCGATAGAGACAGGGCATGCCTGTCTCTACAACTGGGAATATTTTTCAAAAACCAGGTCGTTATCATCGTTCACCTATGGTTCGCGGCTCATCGAATTTTTTTAACTTACTTGTTTTCATGTTTCAAGCAGAAAGATTATGAAAAACAAAAGCGGGACGCGGAAAAAAATGCGGACAGTATTGATCATAGCTTTATGCTGGACGCTGTTCGGGTCTGTCTCCTTTATCAGCCAGTATTTTTTTGTTTATGACCTGGTCGAACTGAAAAGGTTGTCTGGCTCCATTCCGTTCCTGGAGGAATTTATCGCCAGTGTCATCATCGGAATATTGGCCGGTTTATTAGCTGGATACATTCTAGTATTCAAAATGAGCTCGCGGTACCGCGGAAAGTCGTTTGCATTCGGGGTGATCAATTCCGGGATCCTGTTTATTCTTATGTACGTCGCGGTTGCAGGGCTTGGATTGTTCATTATTGATCTTGTTTATTTTTCTTTTAGAATGAGCTTTTCCACTGCATTGCTTACGGCGCGAGATAATGTACTTTTCAATATCCTGTCTCCTTCTTTTTTTATTAACGTATTTCTGTTTGGTTTCCTGGTTTCGTGTACGCAATTCATGCTACAGGTGAGTGATAAATTTGGGCCCGGTATATTATGGAAGTTTATTAGCGGCAAATACTATCATCCCCGGCAGGAAGAAAGGATCTTTATGTTCCTTGATCTTAAATCTTCAACGACCATTGCGGAGAAAATGAACAGTGAAAAATTTTTTACGCTGCTAAAGGAGATCTTCAGTGATATCACAGGACCCATCTTAAACAGCCAGGGCGAGATATACCAATATGTCGGAGATGAGGTAGTGGTGAGTTGGCCTGCCGGCAAAGGATTGTCAGCCAACAATTGCCTGTTATGTTTCTTCCGGATCCAGCAGGCCTTGGAGAGACGAGAAGAGTACTACACTGCCCAATATAACCTACTTCCAACGTTTAAAGCGGGGTTGCACATTGGTGAGGCTACCGTAGGGGAAATAGGAGTCGTAAAAAAAGACATTGTTTACCTCGGAGATGTTTTGAATACCACTTCGCGGATCCAGGGGCAGTGTAATAATTACGATGTAAGCATTCTTTTATCTTATGCATTGCTCGAACGAATGCAGCTAAACGGCGAATACAATCAAAGAGCTTTGGGAGAGATTGCTTTGAAGGGAAAGAATGAAAGGGTTTTGCTTTATACGATTTCGGAAAGTGTATAGGCATAAATATTTAACGCGGTAGAGACAGGGCATGCCCTGTCTCTACCGCTTACCGATGCGTTGTCCCTCCAGCAATGATGAGCCACCAAATAACATTTGCAATCTGTATCTTTAGTGACCATTAAACCTATGCCTGACAAATTCAAAAACAGGTACCTTATTGCCTCGACTCGTTTGCCTGATTGGAATTATAGCGACAATGGCGCGTATTTTCTCACAATCTGCACAGCTCATCGTGAACATTATTTTGGAGAGATCGTCAACTCAGAGATGCATTTATCAATTGTAGGCCAATTTGTCAATGAATGTTGGAAAGCAATCCCCAACCATTTCCCGTATTTCTTTTTAGACTTATTTCAGATAATGCCGAATCACATACATGGGATCATTGTAATTAATAAATTGGATTCAAATAACATCTCAGTTTTTGATGTTGCTGTAGAGACAGGGCATGCCCTGTCTCTACAGCAACAAACGAATGCCGACAAACAAACGACAAAACCAGCACATTTTCGGTTTCGTAACCAGGGCAGGAACACAATATCGGCCGCGATAGGCTCTTTCAAATCTGCCGTCACAAAATATTGTAATGAAAATCAAATGGAGTCTGAATGGCAACCTCGTTTTCATGACCACGTCATTCAAGATCCAGAGGAATTTTATTCTATTAGAAATTATATCATCAACAATCCTCGCAATTGGAAGGATGATAGGTTCTATTAATAGAAATCAAAAATTTCAATCAAAGGTTGCAAAGAGGATGCAATCGTTTCAATTTGTAATAAATTGTTTTAACCGTAAAGACAGGGCATGCCTGTCTCTACGGTGTATTAGATGCTTCGTCTTCAGAGCGCTGGTGCAGGCCTTTCAAAAGTTCATCTGCATTTGTTTCGCCTTTTTCCTTTACCTTTCTGATCGATCATTCACTTGAGAATTCATTGACCAAAACTATTTGTCATGTCTACACGTAAGTTCAAACTACTGTTCATTCTTTCTATTGTTATCACAAATACATTAGGCGCTCAGGATATGTGGAAATATTTTAGCGCGGACGATTTTGCCAGGCGAAGAGCGAAAGTAATGGAGCAGATCGGTGACGGGATCGCCATCCTGCAGGGAGCTGAATTGCCCGAAGCATTTGTAAAATTCAGGCAGGATAATAATTTTTATTATCTCACAGGTGTTGAAATTCCCAATGCCAGGCTGATACTGGACGGTAAAACGAAGACTTCCCTATTGTTTGTTCCGGATAACATTCCCGGCGACATAAAACAGGAGGCTCGTATAACGCCCGGTGAGAAGGATGCTGCTGTATATAAGATGACGAGAATAACATCGAATTCAAGATTTACAGCTAATCTCAATTATTATGCATCCCTTGATCAACCAATTTATGTTCTTTCATCACCCGAAGAAACGACAGAAATGTCAAGGGACCGTTGTGCCGCGCACCAGCTCACCCGCATGAATGATCCATGGGATGGACGAGTGTCCAAGGAAGCAAATTTCATCAACAAACTAAAAGAACATTTCCCGCTGGTGGCTGTTAAAGACCTCACACCTGTTTTGGACATGATGCGTTGGGTGAAAGATGAAAAAGAAATTAGTGTGATGCGCCAGTGTGGGCGTATTGGTGGGTTAGGTTTTGATGAAGCGATGCGAGTAACGCGTCCTGATATTTACGAATACCAGGTGGTAGCTGCATGTGATTTTATTTACGAGAATGAAGGCACAAGTGGTCCTGCTTACTTTGCAATTGCTGCATCCGGTGAAAGAGGGTTGAGCTGGCATTACAATGCCAACAATCATAAAATGAAGGATGGAGATGTGATACTCCTTGACTATGCTCCGGAACAAAATTATTATACTACTGATATTACCCGTACGTGGCCAGTGGGTGATAAATTTTCGGATATGCAGTTGAAATATTATAACTGTATCAAAGAAGCTGAAGAAAAAGTAATTGCAGCGATGAAGCCCGGAGTTACCGAAGAAGATTTAAAGAAAGTAGCGAAAGAAGTGTATGTCAAGCACGGGTTTGAAAAACTATGGCTGGATTATATCGGCCATTTCGTGGGCATGGCTGTTCATGATGTGGGCCCTTATGATAAGCCATTTGTAGAAGGTGTGGTATTCAATGTAGAGCCAATTATTGAAGACAAGGAGCTTAAAGTGCATCTTCGTCTTGAAGATACTGTCGTCATTACTAAAACGGGGTCGGAAAACCTGACTGCAGGAACTACTACAGAAACTGAAAAAATTTATAAGCTCAAGAAAGAAAAAGGAATAGGGGAGAAATCGGCTTTTTAAAACAGTCAACACGATACAGTGAGATAGGCATGCCCTGTCTCTACTGTATCTAATATACCGTGCTGCTAAAATGATCCGCATGCATATAAATCATGCAAAATCATTAGAAGCATTTAAATTTAATAAAGAAAATTTCCGTATTTAAAAACACTGTCATGGTAAGTAAGACGACAAACATTATTTATTGGATATCCACGATCATTTTTGCAGGGCTGATGATATTCTCAGCGGTGGGAGGTCTCCAACCTTCGAAGCCAGCGATACAATTGATACATGATGGCCTTGGCTATCCTGTGTATTTTATACCATTTATCAGTTATGCAAAATTGATCGGTAGTATCGTTATTCTTATTCCCGGTTTAAACCGCAGCGTAAAGGAATGGGCCTATGCAGGTTTATTCTTTGACCTCACAGCATCTATTTATTCAGGCGTTGCCTCTTCCGGCAAATTTGATCCGCTGATGCTTACGATGTTGATCTGGATAATACCTGGCATCGTGTCTTATTATTACTGGCACAAAAAAGCGTATTGAGTCGACAGATCACTTTTGTTTCGGCGTGCCTGGTGACAAGTTCACTATCTTTATTTCATGGATGTTAAAATGGTCTACCCGGTTATTGTGCCTGCGAATTACCATGTAAAGGATGTTTGGGCATTCCCACACAAGACATTCAACAACACAAATTACCTTCTTACCTGGGTTTCATTTATTGGATCAGATGCGATGTTGTACCTGACTGATGATAATTACCAAACATTAAGTCTGCAGTATCCTGGCTGGCAACGACAAGCCATGGAAAACTTGCGCCACTCTATATCGGGTAATGAGAATTTTTTCAGCCATTTTAAAAAGACAAGTGACAATTCAAAAATCTTGTTTCTCACTTTTGAAAGTGAAGATGGTATTGGCTCATCAAGGATCTTGTTGAAAAAAGAAATGTCAAAGATATTTCCCAATGGATATTATGTTGCCTTGCCTGACAGGAGTTTTGGTTTGGTAATTGGGAAAGATGTTCCTGCCCCAGAGCTCAAGCAAACGAGGGCTCTTGTCAAAAAAATGTATAAGGTTGCTACGGCTCCCATGTCTCCTCATCTGCATGAACCGATCGATTTTGATCTTCCGCTGGAATGGCTTACGCCCTTCGATGACAATTATTCACAGCGATTGATAGAGGAAGCAATAAAGTCATTTTAAATCAACGCAAAGAAGTTCCAACGGCGAGCAGTAGAATTTTATTCCTGGGCAAGCCATGCAGCATGGCGTAAAATAAACAAATCCCAAAGATTTGTCAATTCGCTGTTGCTTAAGTGAAATTCCTTATTGAGAGATAAGCAGACGTTAAGCTAAAACGCTGTCGATCGCTTGGTTGACATTGTCCATTGAAAAGGGCTTTTCAAGAAACATGTCAGCTCCGTTTTCCAGAGCCACGTCGCGTGCGGTACTAAAGCCTGAGATCATGATGATCTTGATCGAGGGATATTTTTTCTTAATGTAGCTAATGAAATCAACTCCGAAGCCGTCCGGCAGTTTATTGTCGAGAAAAACAACCGAGGGATTATTTCTTTCCAGGTATTCCTGGGCATCCAGGAGATTATTCACATAATCCAGGTCGAAGTTCCTGTCGGAAAGGATCATATTAAGCACGAGGCCGATCTGGCCCTCATCTTCAACAACAAGTATTTTTGTTGCCTGCTTCGTTTTAAGTTTAGATGCAGATGTCATAAAGGGTCGTTTTGATTTTACGGATTACTGTTGCCAGGTAAATCGATTTCGAAAGTTTATAGCAAAATGCTTGCCTCAAATTCAAGAGTGCGCCAGTCTATCGGGTATGTGGTGCCTATGTGGAAAAATGAATACCTTACTCCAGTTCCAACGAAGAATCTTTAGACTTATTGTTTCGTCCAGGGGTTCATTGTTGTTCGAAATCAATAATAAACAAGGCATGAGCGTATGGACCTACAAGTAACTACCCGAGCTTGTGCTAATTTAACTGGAAACCCTTATGGAAATAACAAAGTCCAACGTTCATAAAAAGATAGACAACGATCTTTATAATGCCGATGGCGATATCTGGTGGAGGGACGATACCGTTTTGCACCTGCTAAAAACTTCGGTGAATCCCTGGCGCGTGGGCTATCAGAAAAAAGTTATCAAAAAAATTGGGATTGACCCGGGTGGGAAAACGGCTCTTGAAGTTGGATCAGGAGGAGGTATATTGACAGAGGAGATCGCACGGATGGAATTTATCACCACCGGTATCGATCCATCGGAACAATCCATTATTACGGCGTCCAACCATGCAAAGGCAAGTGGATTGAACATTCAATATGATAAAGGTTTTGGAGAGGATCTTCCTTATGCCGATAACTCCTTTGATTGTGTCTTTTGTTGTGATGTATTAGAACATGTGAAGGATCTGCCGAAAGTAGTATCAGAAATTTCGAGAGTGTTGAAACCAAATGGTATTTTCTTTTATGATACACTGAACAGGACATTTATCAGCAAACTCGTCGCGATCAAAATATGGCAGGAATGGAAACGCTGGGCATCTATGCCTCCGAACCTGCATGTGTGGGAAATGTTCATAAAGCCAGCGGAACTCAAAGAACTTTTTGCAAAGAGCGGTTTGGTATGGAAAGAATATGTTGGTTCTTCACCGAATATTTCCATTCCAAGGATGTTGGGCTACCTGCGGAAAAGGGCAAAAGGTGAATGGACCTACGCAGATCTCGGTGAAAAATTCTGGCTGATTGAAAGCAAAGACATGAATATACTTTATGGTGGCTATGCAATAAAGGGTAATTACATGTGACGGCTCTTTCTTTTAGTCCAGTTAAACCGGTAGAGATAAGGCCCCTTATGGGATTTACGATGATTCCTTTGAACAGGCACTAAAGCAGAAAAGAGCTGCCAAAAGATACAAAGGGTTGAAAATCGCGTCATGTTGGTTGGACGGTTTATGAAGAGCATTTTAAAACGTTGTAAAAAAGGATTAATTGTACACTCAGGTTAAAACAGTCCAGTTAGAGGCATAGATTATCCATTCCAAAACGCCTTTCTCGAATTCATCTTTGCATCATCAATCATTCTTCACTAAAAAGAAAATAAAATGAGCAATCAACAATTCAGGACAGTGTCAGTTGATGGGATAAATATTTTTTATCGCGAAGCTGGAAATAAAAATAACCCGGCTATTTTGATGCTTCATGGCTTCCCCTCTTCGTCACATATGTACAGGGATCTGATCAATGATCTTTCGGAAGACTATTATTTGATCGCTCCGGATTACCCGGGGTTTGGCCAAAGTGGTTCGCCCTCGATACCCGACTATACGTATAGCTTCGATAACCTTGCGCAAACGATCAGTCATTTCATTGACACAACAGGGTTAAAAAAATTCAGTTTGTATGTTCACGATTACGGCGGACCTATTGGTTTTCGTATCGCCTCACAACGGCCCGGGTCGGTGCAAGCACTGATCGTTCAAAATGCAAATGCGTATGATGAAGGGTTGGGCGAGGCACTTCAGCCACTGGTCGCATATATCGAAAATGAAAATGAACAAACCGAAAAGGATGTAAGATTCTTTCTGTCGGCTGATGCGATCAGGTGGCTTTATACGGAAGGAGCTGAAGATGTCTCAAGGGTCAGCCCTGATGGTTACACACTTGATCAGTCCTATCTATCCCGTCCCGGCAACGATGAAATACAATTGGCCCTATTCAGGAATTATGCAACAAATCTTTCTTTATACGAAGACTGGCATTCTTACTTCAGAGCTTTTGAACCCCCGACGTTGATTATTTCAGGTGAGAATGATAAGTTGTTTATTCCCGCCGGTGCTGAAGCATTCAGAAGAGACATTAAGGATGTACAAATAAATTTATTGAATGGCGGTCATTTTGTACTTGAAGAAAAACATTTGGAGGCTGCTTCGATAATTAAATCATTCCTCGAAAAAAAGGGAATCAAATAATTCTTCCGTGAGCTTTTTAAATTGATCAATTTTGCATCATGGCGAATCAGACAGCTTTCACCCTGATCAATGAGCAGAATGGGAATCTTGCATTCAAAGTGTTTTCGTTTGAGGACAACAGCTACTTCGACCACTTGCAACGGAATAACTATTATTCACTCATTTGGGTGAAAGAAGGAAACGGGAACCTGAAAACAAACTTTTCCGAATACAATTTCGACGCAAATTCATTATTCTCATTTGCTCCATATCAACCATTCATGTTTTCATCCAACCTGGTGAAAGGAGTTGCGATCTATTTTCACTCCGATTTTTTTTGTATTCATAAACACGATACGGAAGTAACCTGCAATGGGGTTCTTTTTAATAACGTTTACCAAACCCCATTTTTTGCAGTTGATGACGCATTGGGAAGCGCACTAGACGCGATGATAGAACAGATCAGAACAGAAATTCAAAAGCCAGGTTTGGCACAATATGAATTATTGATCTCATTCATGAAGATCTTCCTGATATCTGCATCCCGCGCCAAGGCACAACAACAACCATATGCCGTTTCTCAGAAAGCAAGTAAAGAACCTGTTATTTTACAAAACCTGAAGGAGGCTATTGAAAAAGACTTCAGGTCAAAACATACGCCACAGGATTATGCGGGGCTGCTTAATATTTCATCGAATGCACTGGCTAAGATCACAAAGACATTTTTCAATAAGACCTTGACAAATCTGATCGCGGAAAGGATTATCATTGAAGCCAAGCGGGAACTGTATCTCACCAACAAATCAATAAAAGAAGTTGCTTACGAACTCGGGTATGATGATGAGTATTACTTCAGCCGCTTTTTTAAGAAGAATGTGAACATCTCGCCGCAAACCTACCGCGAAACTGTTGGTTTTGGAAAAGCTGAAATGAACTAAGGCGGGTGCAAACTTTCCCAATTTCCCAATTGTCCTTTTCCCAATATATCAGCTTTGATTACTTGCGATATTGATCATCGCTCACTTTTTCCATCCAATCAACTACTTTTTCATTTAGATTTTCTTGTATGGCGATATGTGTCATAGCTGTTGTGGGAGTAGCACCATGCCAGTGTTTTTCACCTCCGGCAATCCACACCACATCACCCGGATGAATTTCTTCAATTGACCCGCCTTCTTTCTGTACCCAACCGCAACCTGAAGTAATAATTAGTGTTTGGCCTAACGGGTGTGTATGCCATGCTGTTCTTGCACCTGGTTCAAACGTAACAATAGCAGCTGCAGCACGTCTTGATTCGTTTGGTTGAAATAGCGGATCAACGCGCACTGAACCCGTGAACCACTCTCCAGGTCCTTTGCCTGAAGGCTGTGAACCAATTCTTGTGATCTCCATGGCATTCTTAATTTTTTCTTTCATTATTTCTTACTGATGCGGTAGATATCGCCGTCATCCGTAATAGCATATAGCATGTTGTTCAAATAAGTGACATCGCGAAAGCGCTCACCCTTATTGACAAGAAGTCTCTCTTCGCCCGTGACTTTGTTGTTTTTTATCACGAGCCTGTCAAGATGCTCCCCACTCAGCGATGCAACAAACAGATTATTTTTCCATTCGGGTATAGCGTTGCCGCTATAAAAACAAATACCACTTGGAGATATGACAGGATCCCAATAATAAACGGGCTGTTCCAAACCGGCTTTCTGTTGAATGGCTTCGCCGATCTTTTGACCACTGTATTCAATGCCATAGGTAATAATGGGCCAGCCATAATCTTTGCCGGCATGTATGAGATTGATCTCATCACCACCACGCGGGCCAAATTCAGCTTCCCATAATTCTCCTGTTGAAGGATCAATGGCAAGACCCTGGGGATTACGATGTCCATAAGAATATATTTCGGGCATTGCTCCCGCCGTGTTAAGAAAAGGATTTCCGGGAGCCGGTTTGCCATCGGTTGTTATCTTAAATACTTTTCCCAAACCTGCTCCTAGTTTTTGCGCCTGGGCTCTGCCTTCTAAAATTGATCGTTCTCCTGCGCTCACAAAAAGATTTCCATCTTTATCAAACGCCAATCTTGAACCGAAATGCAGGTTACTGTTTAAAGCGGGAGTAGCACGAAATATTACCGCTATATTTTCAACAGTACCGGCGGCTTCATTCAACTTTCCTTTAGCGACCGCGGTTAAATTACCGGGCGCATATGCTTCTGAAAAACTCCAGTATATTGTTTTGTTGCTGGCGAAATTTGGATCGAAAGCAACATCAAGCAAACCTCCCTGTCCTTCATTGACCACAGGGGGAAAGCCAGTGATCTTTTTTACCAATGCGCCATTTTTGTCATGGATCTCCATGTAACCGGATTTCAGAGTTATCATTAATCTCCCATCCGGCATGGTGACAATCGCAAAGGGGCTGCCCAGTTTCGCTGCTATTTTTTCAGCGCTGTACGGTGTTGTAGTTTTTACACTGCGAATTCTTGTTTGCCCGCTGAAGGCTGGTTTGTAATCGCTGTTCGGTTGTTTTGTTTCAACCGGTGCCAGGCTATCTGTGTTATTGTTGCTACCGGCACCGTTGTTAGCACAGCCCGTTGAATAGATGAATACTAAAATTAGCGATAAGAAAAAACTGTTTTTTGCATGCATATCCTTGGCGTATTTAATTAATAGAAAATAATTAACGAAGATAGTTGCTCCTCTGCTCAACAATAGCGCTCTTAACATTCTTTTTTGCCTGGAAGTCCGAGGCCTCGGAAGGGAAGACGGTAAGTCGGTTTATGTATTTCTTACTGTCTTACCGCCTTCCCGGCCAATGAAATCACAATATTTTCAACGTTAGGATGGCACTCATTACTCATTATTCATTACTCATCATAACGTGCTTATCATTTCCACCTCTTCTTCCTCTATCATTTGTCTGCTCACCCTGCGTGTAATGACCCTTTTTCCAAATGAGAAAACAGCCAGGGCACTAATCGCACAACAGGCCATCACACCTGTCATAGGCAACGCTGTGTGATCTTGCAAGACACTTACGATCGCCGATGTGCAGGCGCCGATCGTCATTTGAATAGCCCCCAGCAATGCCGACGCACTGCCCGCCGTATGCCCAAATGCCGCTAAAGAAAGTGCTGACGCATTTGGAAATACAAAACCTTGTGTACTCAAAAAAATAAATATAAGGAAGATCGTTACGAAGAGATCACTCCAGCCAAGGAGGGTGAGACAAACCATGGCCAAACCGGTGACACTTTGACAACGCAATGCTATCTTAATGAGCTGTTCGCTCGTGTAGTTTTTTAGTAACAGGCTATTGACCTGGCTGGCGCCGATGAGTCCCATCGCGATCAGCGCAAAGATCCAGCCGTACTGCTTCTCAGTTACGTGAAATATTTCCATGAATACATGTGGAGAGCCGCCTATATATGCGTATAATCCTGATGCAGAAATTGCAGCTGTTAATGCGTAAGTGTAAAATTGTGGATGTGTTATGACACCTGAAAAATTCTTAATGATGGGTGCCGGCCTTAATGAAAAATTTGGATCTGGTTTTTTGCTTTCAGGTAATAAGAAATAAGCACAGATTATGACAATGATGTTAACAATGATGAGCACCACGAATACATATCGCCAACCCAATATTGAAGTAATATAACCTCCCAATGTTGGCGCAATGATGGGCGATACAGCCACCACGAGCATCAGCATAGAAAATACTTTTGCATTTTCTTTTACTTCGAATAAATCACGCACCATAGCCCGTGCGGCTACCATGCCTACGCATCCGCCCAATGCCTGCAAAAGACGCAATGCGATCAATGCATTTACTGACGCAGCAAAAGCACAACCTACGGACGCAATGAGATAGATGCAAAGACCTGCATACAATGGTTTTTTTCTCCCAAAACGCTCCAGCAATGGCCCATATAATAATTGTCCGAACGAAATACCAATGAAAAAACTCGACAGTGAAAGTGTCACTTGTGCAACAGTCGTGTGCAGACCTTTTGCGATGTCGGGAAATGCCGGCAGGTACATATCGATGGAAAAGGGGCCGATAGCTGTAAGCAGCCCGAGTATGATGATGACACGAAGCTTTTTATCCGACCTGGTATGCTGCATTAGAGAAACAAAAATAGCATGCAATATGATGCCAGTCTCAAAGAAACTGGTAAACAGAGTACTTGCTTATTCATAAGCCTTTTCAATGATGTTTCGATAACTCTGATAAATTTGTGTTGCTTTTTTTATGCTGTTCCCGGTTGGTTTAACCGGAAATGTTTTCTGTTCATTTACCCAATGCCATTCCCAGGCACGAATATTTTTTTCAAATGTTTCGAGATCGGGTGAAGTGTTTCTTTGCAATGATAATTGCAGCATTTCGAAAAATTGTTGCCAGCGTGATTTATAAAAATCATTCAGCAAACCGCTCCATTGCCTGTTGGCGTATTCATGCAACGGGCTATTGGCATCACCCCAAAGGGTTATTAGGTCACGTGCATTGCGCTCATACAACCGTTTTTCATCCGGAGTATCGCCACGACTGCGGGCATCAGCGATCCATGGACCGAGTAGAAAATCTTTACGGGTTCCAAGCAGTGCATCCATATCGCTGATCAGTTGCAGGAACTGCTGGCTGTATTTCTTAAATGCAACCGCGTCTTTTGTTTTGAATGCATGGACCCATTTCTTTTGTAAAGGCGAAGCATAGTTGGCAAGCACCTGCCGCGTTATATCAACCAGATCAAATAGGAAACCATCACTGTTTATTCTACTTGAGGCGGCCTGGATAAACAAGTCCCAAACAGGCAACAGATCCCTTGGTGCATAGTTGAGTTTGGTACGCGTCCAAACTGTGGTGGAATCAAATGTTGGACGGCCTGTGACGATTGACTCGGCACCATCTCTTATTTCTTTGCCATTGTAAACAGTTTCCTTTAACAGTCGCCACGCTTTTATTAAATGAACATCATCGATACCATACCGGTTCAATGCATATTTTCTTAACCATTCATCCAATTGCACCGGTTGTGTTTGCCAGGTGTGTTGCATCATTAACTCGTAGATCACAGGATTTTGCCCGATACCCTCCATCGTTAAACCTATCCCAAGCAAGTTTTTTGATGCGCTATCATTGAATGCGAGGGCCGGGCCGCTTGCTACGCCATTCATTCTTCCAAAGAGATTGATGTTGCCACCAAAATTGTTGATCATGTTCCATATCCATTGCTTACCATAGAATGCTTCGGTTCTTTTCCAGACCGGTTCTATTTCCGCAGCAAGATCAAGTAAGATCATTTTATCATCGGGCACCGCTTTTAATAATGCTTCGATTTGCGGGCCCTTCCAGAATTTCCTATCACTGTAAAATAACCAGCCCTGCATCACCCATACTGCTGCTGTATCCGCATTGTGCATGCCCTCATAAACCCTGGCACTTAATTGGGACAAAAAAGCCGGCTCACCAGATGGAGGTTCATTTTCATTGAATGTATCAGCAGAATACAAATGATCGGTGCCATACAAGGTTGTTTGAGTTTGTAAGAATTTTTTTCCAATTACTGCAAATAAAGAGTCTCCTGAATCGAGAATATACGTATCCGCAAAACCATTGTTCCAGTTGGTTGCTTTTAATTTTGCATTTGGAAATTTCTTTTTGAACGCGGCAGGCACGTGACCTGTAAATGCAGGCAACACAGGCTTCATTCCAAGTTCTCTTTCATGCTGCAGAATTTTTTGCTGCAGTTCCTTATGACTTTGCATCCAGCTGAGCGGCAATGGGCCGCCCCAGCCATCGAGGTTGCCCATCCAGAACCAGGAGAAATAAGATGGACCACAGAAAAAACCTTTCAGATCATCATCACTAAAACCAAGATCCTTATACACCAGGTACCAGGTATATTCTTCACCGGTTACTGCGAGCGGCATGTTGATCCCATGTAAAGCCATCCAGTCAATTTCTTTTTGCCAGCGATTCCAACCCCACCAGCTCATGCTATAGTTGAATGTGCAGTAATTGAGATAATAACGGTATTGATAAGGTGTTTGCTTGTGGATCCGTTGACTTACAACCGGAAGCTGTTTTGGCAAATTCAAATTGGTGCCATTCCATGTAACCTGGCAGTGTCCGTACTCAGTAAGATAATAGTATAAGGCAGATGCAACGACTACGCCATTATTTCCTCGTAAAATGATCTTGTTATTCTTGCTTTCAACTTCAAAAGCATCCCTCCCATTTTGTTGTGCTAACGGTTCGATCACGAAAGATGCTGCGTGTTGCGGAATGACCCTTTTGATGAGAGCATAAGACGCTTGCACATTAAGCTGCGCGAATAATTTCTGCGAAATAAATATGCAGCCAATCAGTACAAAGACGTTATAAAATATTTTACATGTAGGCATTATACGCAGCCGCTCCTCAAAAATTAATCCAGGGAAATGAGTGATAGCGCAAAACAAACCTTTACGCGCTTTCGGCTAGCTATAAATATACTCAAGTCCCTTATAAAACTTCAAGTTAAGGCCAATGATATCTGTGCCTTTTATTAACGACCCACTAGCTTTTGCAAATGTTCGGGATACCGCTCACCGTGTATTTTAATTTTTGAAGACGCATTCTCTATTTCCTCGAGTTCGCCAGCCGTAAACTCAATGTCGACTGAGCCAATATTTTCTTCGAGGCGATGCAATTTTGTTGTTCCCGGAATGGGAACGATCCATGGCTTTTGTGCCAGCAACCATGCCAATGCAACCTGTGCGAGAGTTGCGTTTTTCTTCTCCGCAATTTTTGTAAGCAGATCAACCATGGTCTGATTTTCTTTGCGTGCCTCTTGTGAAAAACGCGGAACGACATTCCGGAAATCAGAACTGTCAAATTTTGTATTCTCATCAATTTTTCCTGTAAGAAAGCCTTTTCCCAATGGACTAAAAGGTACAAAACCAATTCCAAGTTCTTCGAGCGTGGGTAACAGCTCAGCCTCGGGTTGACGCCACCATAATGAATATTCACTTTGAATGGCGGTGATCGGTTGTACCGCATGGGCTTTCCGTATCGTTTTTACGCCCGCTTCTGATAAACCAAAATGTTTCACCTTACCTTCTTTGACCAGGTCTTGTACTGCGCCGGCCACATCTTCGATCGGAACATCGAGGTCAACACGATGCTGATAAAACAGGTCAATTGCATCGACTCTTAGTCTTTTAAGTGATGCCTCAGCAACCTCTTTGATATGTTGTGGACGACTGTCTAAATCACTCCAACGCCCTTCTGCATTTGGTTTCCATCCAAACTTTGTTGCGATCACAACCTCGCCCTTGAATGGTTCTAATGCCTCACCGACAAGTTCTTCGTTTATAAAAGGTCCATACACTTCTGCGGTGTCAAAAAATGTAACTCCTTTTTCAACCGCTTTACGGATCAGTGTGATCATTTCTTTTTTGTCAGCAGCGGGACCGAGGCCAAAGCTCATTCCCATGCAACCAAGCCCAACAGCCGACACTTCAAGATCGCTATTTCCTAATTTGCGTTTTTTTATTGTTGTTTCCATAAATATTCATTTGAATTATACCTCAAAGCTAAATCAATCGCATGCTGGGAACTAATGAAAAGGAAATAAGAAGTTACAAAATTCAAATATTTGCAAAGATTAATTCATTTGATCTGCTCTGCGATAAGCCTCCATATTATTTTTTATCGCTGTATTTTATCTTCCGAAAAGAAATGATTTGAAATTTTTGCCTAGTGTTTAACACTAATTGTTTGTCTGCAGGCTAACATTATAGGAACTTCGTCTGCCACACTCATTGGCTCTAACTCCACCGCAGAAACGATATAAATATCCGTTAATACCCGTATAAATTCAATAAATAAAGTGCCTGTAGAATTTTTCGATATTGATAAGGGCTATGCTGTATTTACCAAAGGTAATTACCAAACCGAGAGGCATTTTCATTATGCCATTGAAATTGTATTCTCTACTAAAAACTCATTCAGTATCACGGCCGATTCTGAATATGCAAACATTACAAGTGTAATTATCCCCTCGAACATTCCGCATAGCTTCAGCTGCATAAATGCTGAATGCAACCTTTTATTCTTAGATCCCCTTACAGATATTGGAACATATTTTTTACAACAATATGATTTGGTCTCGCGGAAAAGCATAATTGTCAACCCTCGTGAATTGGATGAGTTTCATAAGGACGAAGAATTTGATATTTCATTGATGTTGGACAGAGCCAAAGCAAATGGTACCAGGCAATTGGACTTCAGAATTTCCAAATGTATACAAGCAATAAATTCTCTTGTTACCAATGAGAAACTAACTGTATCCGAATTAGCCAGAGCTTCATTTTTGTCTGAAAGCAGGCTTGCTCATTTGTTCAGGAAGCAGTTGGGAATATCGGTTCATCAATGTATTCTTTGGAAAAGGATATTGCTGGCAGTCTTAAAATCAAGAGAGGGATATTCACTCACCGAATGCGCCCATTACGTTGGATTTTCGGATTCTTCACATTTCAATAAGGTGTTTTACAAAATGTTTGGAGTGAATCCATTCTTTGTGCTCAAAGATTAGCAGGTTTATACAATTTTTTTGTCGGTCATTTTTTGAGCTTTGTACCATTCTTAACCATAAAACGCAGTATGATGGAAACAAAAGAAGCAACAATGAAGATCGACGAGATCGCCTACCATTTTGTGAACTGGAGGAATACAAACAATGCTGACCGGCTTCGCACTGAGCTTTACAGTCCTGACATTGAAAGTATAGAGGAAGGAAATACGAGTGAGATCGGTCGTGTAAGAGGTATGGCTGGCTTAGGGAAAAAGGGACAAGGTCTGTCACGTGATTTTGCAGTGCACAATATCAAAGCATCGGACCCGGTAGTGGCAGATAATTGGTTCTCGGTAAAGTTTGAAATAGACACAACCGATAAAAGATCAGACAAACGCGCAATATTATCCGAAATAGGTGTGTATAAAGTTGAGGATGGTAAAATTGTGAAAGAGCATTATTTTATGTGGTAGCGCAGTGCCTCAATGATCGATTATCCTAAAATGCAGAGACAGCGCATGCCCTGTCTCTGCATTTTCACAAAGGAATAAACTCCATCGTTCGGGCTACTCTTTCGGGCTCGGCGAGCCCATCCACCCATTTTTTGTTGTATACTTTGACGAGGTATTTTTTTTCGTATGCTTTATTGATCGCTGGGTAATGCTTTTGGAGGTCGCGAGGTTTCACACCTTTAACCGGTATGATTTCCTTTCCACATTTGATATCACCGGTGTCGCCGCCCTGAAGCGTGGTGTACCAACTTCGTTCAGAAAGAGTATAAGAACGGGCGAAGATCCTCTCGTCGACCACTACCATCCAAATGCCCGTGAACTTTTCTCTGCCTTCTCCTGCCCGTACGCTTGTGATCTGAGTTTCACTAATGCATTTTAGAAATGTCTTTGAAAAATGTTTCATATCAATTATCTCCCACAAACTTACTGCTTCGCGGCGTTTGTTATCTCGATTTATTTATAACGAGTTTCAAAGAGATCATTACGATTTTCAAATAATCGTTTCTTTCCGGAAATAATTCTTTAAGGTTGAACCACATAAGGAACATAGAAACATAGAGATTACATAGGCCCTACACACTTTTACTATTGTGTTCTATGTGCCTTATGTGGTTCAAAAAATTTTCAAGCGGGGAACTGCCGCAATTGTCGAATTAATTCTAATCTCAGTATCGTATCTTCATTTCTAACCGCCGTTATATTATGCTATCACTACTGGGCTTTTTAACCATCGTTGTTTTCCTGCTGTTGATCATTTTGAAAAAATTATCAGTTGTCACTGCATTGGTGATCGTTCCATTAGTTTTTGGATTACTCGCTGGCTTCAACATAAAGGATGTTTCGGTGATGATGTTTGACGGAATAAAACAGGTAGCGCCTACGGGAATATTGCTAATGTTTGCTGTTCTTTATTTCGGCACTATGCTGGATACCGGCCTGTTTGATCCAATTATAACCAGGATCATTCGATATGCAAAAGGCGATCCATTGAAAGTGATCATGGGCACCGCTATTCTTACCATGATGGTTCATTTGGATGGGGATGGTACAGCCACCTTCATGATCGTTATCTCGGCTTTCCTTCCTGTTTATCGACAACTTAAAATAAACAAGCTTCTTCTCCCTTGCATTGTGGCATTAGGCGTTGGTCCTATGCATCTCGTTCCCTGGTCCGGAACATCAGCAAGAGCGATCGCTACGCTGCATACCGATGCGGCGCATATCTTTACTCCGAATGTTTTTGCTATAGTTGGTGGCATCATATGGGTTTTGTTTGTAGCTTATTGGCTTGGGAAAAAAGAAAGAAAGCGTTTAAAGGTGATCGAGTTTGTTTATGACCATAAATCTTCATTAACGGAAGAACAAAAATTATATCGCAGGCCAAAATTGTTTTGGTTCAATGCTGTGATGACCATCTCGCTGATCGTTATTTTAATGAATGGATGGATACCCGCTGCCGTTCTATTTGTTATTGCAAGTGTGTTTGCTTTGTTGATCAATTATCCAAATCTAGCTGTTCAGCAAAAAGTATTGAAGTCTCACGGCACTAATATTTTTTTAGTGTCAGGAATCATTTTCGCTGCGGGAATTTTTTCAGGGATACTTACAGGTTCAGGAATGATCGATGGAATGGCGCATTCACTGGTATCTCTTATCCCCGAGCATCACGCTAAACTATTGCCCACGCTAACGGCTATCACCAGTATGCCGTTCAGTATGTTGTTTACGCCTGACGCTTATTATTCTGGGATAGTGCCCGTGTTAAGCCAGGCTGCCCAGCATTATAGTATTGACGCTTTAGAAATCGGTCGTGCCGCATTATTAGGACAAATGACGGTTGGCTTCCCTCTAAGTCCGCTCACTGCATCCACTTTTTTACTGGTTGGTCTTTCGGAAGTAGAGCTGGGGGATCACCAAAAATTTACTTTTAAGTGGGCATTTGGTACCACGATCGTGATGACGATCGTTGCATTGTTAACTCAATCGATCCATATATGAAAGAGAAGATCAGGATCGGCTGTGGTGCAGGGTTTTCCGGTGATCGGTTGGAGCCCGCGATCATTCTTGCAGAAAGAGGTGAATTGGATTACCTGGTGCTTGAATGTTTGGCTGAACGTACCATTGCATTGGCG
>Ga0207661_10000394_pt1 | contig 28346 bp, 21 predicted proteins | sample KBSC713LmetaG_FD_184337 | JGI IMG/M metagenome (GOLD analysis project Ga0207661, IMG submission 184337) | Corn rhizosphere microbial communities from Kellogg Biological Station, Michigan, USA - KBS C7.1-3L metaG (SPAdes) (version 2) | ecosystem: Host-associated > Plants > Roots > Rhizosphere ...
GTCGGCTTCAACCAGGGCCGGGTCGCCGGCGCCGGGGTCGAGCACCACATCCACATGCACGTCGTCCCGCGCTGGGCCGGCGACAACAACTTCATGCCGGTGATCGCCGACACGAAAGTGATGCCGCAATCGATCGAGCAGAGCTACGAGGCGCTGAAAGGAGCGTTTTGAGCGACCAGTCCCCCCTCGCCCCTCCGGGGATCTTCAAGGCCTATGACATCCGCGGCCTGTACGGCACCGAGATGGACGAGAGCACCGCCGAGGCGATCGGGCGCGCCTTCGCGCGGGTGCTGGGGCGGCTGCGCGGCAAGGAGCCGCGCGAGCTGCGGGTCGGGCTCGGGCGCGACATGCGGTTGACCGCGCCGGCGATGGCGGGCGCGGTGCGCGACGGGCTCGTGGCGGAGGGCGCGACCGTGGTCGACGCCGGCCAGGTCGCGACGGAGATGCTCTACCACCTGGTCGGCTCGCGGGATCTCGACGGGGGCGCGATGGTCACCGCCTCGCACAACCCGAAGGCCTACACCGGGGTCAAGCTCGTCCGCGAGGGGGCGCTGCCGCTCTCCGGCGACGCCGGGATCGGCGACGTCAAGGCCGAGATCGAAGGTGGTTTGGGCGAGGCCCCGGGCGGCGGCAGTGTCGAGGAGGTCGACGTCTGGGACGAGTACCACTCCCACGCCCTCTCCTTCATCGACCCCTCGAAGGTGAAGCCGATGAGGGTGGTGGTCGACGGCGGCAACGGGATGGGCGGACCGATGGTCGGGCCGATCCTCGAGAAGCTGCCGCTGGAGCTGGAGGAGATGTACTTCGTGCCGAACGGCGAGTTCCCGGACCACGAGCCGAACCCGCTGCTGGAGGAGAACCGGCGGATGATCATCGACCGGGTCAAGTCGACCGGCGCCGACCTCGGGATCGCCTGGGACGGCGACGCCGACCGCTGCTTCTTCATCGACGGAAACGGCAGCTTCTGCGACGGCGACTTCATCTGCGCCTTGCTGGCGCGCTCGGTCCTACAGAAGAACCCGGGGGCGACGATCCTCTACGACCCGCGCTCGAGCCGGGCGGTGCCGGATCTGGTCGCCGCCGAAGGCGGCCGCTCCGACCTCTCCCGGGTCGGCCATGCCTTCTTCAAGGCCCGGATGCGCGAAGAGGGGGCGGCCTTCGGGGGCGAGGTCTCCGGCCACTACTACTTCCGCGACTTCTGGAACGCCGACTCGGGAACGATCCCGGCGCTGCTGGTCCTGGAGCTGCTCTCGCTCGACGGCCGCACCCTGGCCGAGCTGATGGAGGAGTTCCGCTCCCGGTACTTCATCTCCGGCGAGATCAACTCCGAGGTCGAGGACCAGGAGGCGAAGATGCGGGAGATCGAGGAGCGCTACGGCGAGGGCGCCGAGGTGACCCACCTCGACGGCGTCTCGATCGACTTTCCGGACTGGCACTTCAACGTCCGCCCCTCCAACACCGAGCCGCTGCTGCGGCTGAACCTCGAGTCGCTGGTCTCGCGCGAGGACATGGAACGCCGGCGCGACGAGCTCTTGGGCCTGATCCGGGCGTGACCGCGACCCCGGAGCAGGCGCTCGAGCAGGCGGCGCTTGCCGGGATTCACCGCTTCGCGATCCCGACCCCGTTCGCGGTCGGCCGGGTCAACTGCTACCTGATCGAGGACGAGCCGCTGACGCTCGTCGACACCGGGCCGAACTCGGGCAAGGCGCTCGACGAGCTGACGGCGCGGCTGGTCGAGCGCGGCCACGACCTCGCCGACCTCGAACTGATCGTCGTCACCCACCAGCACATCGACCACCTCGGCCTGGTCGAGATCCTGGTCGAGCACTCCGGTGCAGAAGTGGCGGCGCTGGGGGCGGCGGCGCGGCGGCTCGGATCCTTCGAGGAGGACGCCGAGCTCGAGGACGAGTTCGCGGTCGAGGTGATGCTGCGCAACGGCATCCCCGAGGACGTGACGGTGGCGCTGCGCAGCGTTTCCCGCAGCTTCCGCGGCTGGGGCTCCCATGTGGCGGTGACGCGGCCGCTGGAGGACGGCGGCACGCTGGAGCTGGGCGACCGGCGGCTGCAGGTCCTGCATCGGCCCGGCCACAGCCCCTCCGACACGGTCTTCTGGGACGAGGAGCGGAAGATCCTCCTCGCCGCCGACCATCTGCTGCCGAAGATCTCCTCCAACCCGCTGCTGGCGCGTCCGCTCGATGGCTCGGGCGAGCGCCCGCAGGCGCTCGTCACCTACATCGAGTCGCTGAAGAAGACCCGGGAGATGCCAGCCGAGATCGTCCTGCCGGGCCATGGCGAGCCAATCACCGACCACGCCGAGCTGATCGACTCCCGCTTTGCTGGTTATGAGCGACGCAAGGAGAAGCTCCACCGCCTGATCGCCGAGCGGCCGCGGAACGCCTACGAGCTGGCGCAGGCGCTGTGGGGCAACGTCGCCGTCACCCAGGCCTTCCTCACCCTCTCCGAGGTGATCGGCCACACCGACCTGCTCGTCAACGAGGGGCGGGTGCGGGAAGTCGAGGACGGCTCGGTGATCCGCTACGAGGCGACGTAATGTCGCTTTCGTTACCTACAGGGGAACAAAAGCGACACGCCTAGAGCTGCAGGCCGATCCAGCGGCCGAGGGCGGCGGCGGCCAGACCGAGGGCGATGCTGAGTCCGACGTTGACGAGCGCCAGCCTGCGTTTCCCCGCCTCGCCGATCCGCTGCGTCTCGATCATCCAGGTCGAGAAGGTGGTGTAGGCGCCGAGCAGGCCGGCCCCGAAGAGGAGCCGCGCGTCCCCTTCGACCGAGGCCCCCGCCAGCAGGCCGAGCAGGAAGGCGCCGCTGAGGTTGACCGCGAGGGTGCCCACCGGCAGGTGCGGGTGCAGGCGGTCGGCGACGAGCAGGGTCAGCCCGAAGCGGGCGAGCGCCCCGCAGCCGCCGAGGAAGGCGACGCCGACCCAGACCAGCCAGCTCACGCGGCACCTTCCCTGCGCCCGAAGGCCGTCGCCGCCTGCACGCCCGCGAGGCCGGCGGCGAGGCTGACCCCGAGGTAGAGGACCGCCAGCCCGGTCCGCCCGGCGTCGATCATCTCCACCAGCTCCACCTGCACGGTCGAGAAGGTCGTCAGCGCCCCGCAGAAGCCGGTGGTCAGCAGCGGGCGGCGATAGCTCGCGTGCGAGAGGGTCGTGAACCAGTAGCCGAGCAGAGCGGCGCCGAGGACGTTGACCGCGAACGTAGCCCAGGGCCAGGCCGCATCCCCGGCGGGGAAAGCTTCCGCGAGCCCGGCCCGCAGCAGCGCCCCGAGGGCGCCGCCGAGGAAGATCGCGCCCAGCTCCCGTCGGTCGATCATCGGCGGCAGCCTAGGCGAAGCGCTGCCGCATTAGGCTGCACCGTCCGTGTCTGCGCAGCTTCGCTCCCTCCGCCGCCGCAAGCCGCACAAGAAGCGGATGCTGCTGATCGTCAACCCGTACGCGACGACGGTCTCGGACCGGCTGAAAAACCTCGTGGTCTACGCGCTGCAGGGGCGGTTCGACGTCGAAGCGGTGACGACGCAGGCGCAGAACCATGCGACCGAGATCGGGCGCGAGGCGAAGGACGGCGGCTATGACGTGGTCGTCGCCTTCGGCGGCGACGGGACGCTGAACGAGGTCGCCAACGGGCTTGCCGGTTCCGATCTGCCGGTGGCGATCCTGCCGGGCGGCTCGACCAACGTGGTCTGCCGGACGCTGGGGATGCCGAACGACGTCGTCGACGCGACCGAGCATTTGCTGACGCTCGCCGACGACTGGCAGCCTCGAAAGATCGACCTGGGGATGGTCGACGGGCGCTACTTCGTCTTCTCCTGCGGGGTCGGGATCGACGCCAGCGTCGTCAAGCGGGTCGACCGCAACCCGACCCTGAAGGGGAACGCCGGCCCCTACTACTACAGCTGGGCCGGTGTCTCCAGCTTCTACCGCAAGTACCTGCTCAACCCGGTGCGGGTGCGGACGACGGTCGACGGCGCCGAGCCGGTCGAGGGGATCACCACGATCGTCCAGAACTCCGATCCCTTCACCTACTTCACCACCCACCCGATCCGGGTCTGCGAGGGGATCGAGATCGACGACGGCACGCTCTCGATCGCGGTCCTGAAGCGGGCAGCGCAGCGCGACATGCCGACGCTGATCACCCGCCTCTTCAGCGAAACCAAACCGGCGGCCCGGCACAAGCAGGTCGTCCACTTCGACGACGTCACCCACGCCGTGGTCGAGACCGCCTCGGTCACGAAGGACGGCAGGGTGCGTCCCTTCCCGCTCCAGGTCGATGGCGACTACATCGGCGAGCGCGAGCGGATCGAGCTGCGGGTGGCGCCGAGCGCGCTGACGATCGTCGCCTGAGCTTCCGCCGGTGGTGGGGGCGGCGCCGCGAGCGGGGGCTCCTCTTTGAGCACCGTCTCGAGGGCGGCGCGGGCGGCCGCGCGCCGCGCGCGGAGGGCGTAGCGCAGGACCATCGCCAGCCGGTAGGGGGCGACGCGAACGAAGTGCTTGCGGGCGAACTGGAGGCGGGCGTAGGCGGACTGCGCCTCCATCGGCGGGGTGGCCGAGCGCTCGCTCTCGTAGTGGCGGATCGTCAGTTGGGGCAGGTGGGCGACCTCCCAGCCGGCCGCCTTGAGGCGCCAGCAGAGGTCGGTCTCCTCGGAGAAGAGGAAGAAGCGCTCGTCGAAGCCGCCGCAGGCGCGCAGTGCCTCGGCCCGGGCGAGCATGAAGGAGCCGGAGGTCCAGTCGCAGCGGCTTTCGCGGTCGTAGCGGCCGGGGGCGAGGATCCGCTCGCCGAGGAAGCGTCGCAGCAGCGGGACCCGCTCGACGGCGAGCGCTTCGGCGAGCATGTTGAGGGTCGAGGGGAAGCGCCGCATGCTCGGCGCCAACGCTCCCTCCTCCCCCACCTGCCGGACGCCGGCGAGGCCGATGTGAGGCCGGTGGTCGAGCGCGGCGACCAGCTCGGCGAGGCTGCCACTGAGGAATTCGGTGTCCGGGTTGAGGAAGAGGACGTAGCGGGCGTCCGCCGTCTCCATGCCGCCGTTGTTGGCGGCCCCGAAGCCGCGGTTGGCGCAGCCGATCGTGCGGACCGCCGGAAAGCGCTCCTCGACGTAGGCGGCGGAGCCATCGCTGCCGTTGTCGACGACGACCACGTCGAGGTCGACGCCCCCCGCGGCGGCGAACAAGCTGCCGAGGCAGGAGTCGAGCCAGCGCTTGCCGTTGTGCGAAACGATGATCGCGCAGACGTCGTCCATACCGGATCAACGGGCCGCCGAAGGCGCACCTTGCGCTTCCGAACCTCGAAAAACCGGCTGGGTAGGGGGAGAGCTCGAGCCTCTCCGAACCTTGGGGGGCTATGGCACCCCAAATCTCGGAGGAGCAATCTCGGCGAGCCTGGGGATTGGCTCGAGCGCAGCATGGGGTGCTCACGCGCAAGAACCTCCTCGACCTAGGGTTCAGCGCGGAAGCGATCAAACACCGGGTTAGCAAGGGACGATTGCACCCGGTATTCCGCGGCGTGTACGCGGTGGGGCGCCCACACCTTGAGCGAGAGGGGCATTGGATGGCGGCGGTGCTCGCTTGCGGTTCCGGCGCTGCCCTGAGCCATCGCAGTGCCGCAGCGCTCTGGGGGTTCGCGAAGGAGCATCGGGACTACATCGAGGTCAGCGTCCAACGCTCCTCCGAAGCTCGGCTCCCCGGTCTGCGCTGCCATCGCCGGCCGGCCCTACCTGCCCCCGAAATAACCACACGCCGGGGAATCCCCCTTACCCAGCCAGTTCGCACGTTCCTCGATCTCGTCGCCGTGATGGGACCGCGAGACCTGGAGCGAGCGATCAACGAGGCGGACAAGCTCAACGTGATCGACGCGGACGCGTTAAGACTCGCGCTGGATGATCATGCGGGCGAGAAGGGTGTTCGCCCGTTGCGCCGGATCCTCGACAAGCACACGTTTCGACTTTCGGACGACGAGTTGGAACGGCTCTTTCGCCCGTTAGCGACTGCGGCTGGGCTGCCGGTGCCGCTCACGAAACATGTGGTCAACAGGTTCGAGGTCGACTTCTTCTGGCCCGATCTTGGGCTCGTCGTCGAGACGGACGGCTGGCGCTACCACCGCACCCCTTCAGCGCAGAGTCGTGATGCACTGCGATTCCAGACTCACGTGGCGAAGGGTCTCACTCCGCTCCGCTTCTCGCACTACCAGGTGAAGTACGAACCGGCTCATGTGAAAGACATCCTCACCCGAACGGCCGCGAACTTGCGCGCCCGACCTGCACCCTCACTAAGCAGGTAAGGGTGCAGGTCGGGCGCGCTCCAGCCGCGGCAATCTCACCTTCTCCGAGATTGAGAGGGCTATGGCCCCCCAAAGTTCGGAAGGGTGAGAGGAGCGTTGGCGGAGCCAGGGGACGCCGCTAGGATGCCGCCGCGATGGCGGATCTACTTCCTTCCGACTTGGCGCCGGGGCTGTTGATCGGCGACAAGGTTCAGATCGACGAGGGGGTGCTGATCGGGGGGCACGTGATCATCCACTCGGGCGTTCGCATCGGCGCCGGGGCGCGGGTCGGGGACCATGCGCAGGTTCGCGAGGGGGCGGTCGTGGGGGCCGGCTCGACGGTGGGGAGCTTCGTCTCGGTCGACCCCGGGGTCGAGATCGGCGAGCGGGTCAGCATCCAGACTCGCTGCTACATCACCGGCGGCACCCGGATCGAGGACGACGTCTTCGTCGGGCCGGGGGTGACGCTGACCAACGACAACACGATGAACCGGCACGGTGAGGAGTTCGAGTTCGAAGGGCCGCTGCTGCGGCGGGCCTGCCGGGTCGGCGGCGGCGCGACGATCTGCCCGGGGATCGAGATCGGCGAGGAGGCCTTCGTCGCCGCCGGCGCGGTGGTCAGCGCCGACGTCCCTCCGCGCACGGTGGTGATGGGCGTCCCCGCTCGCCCCGTCCGCGAAGTGCCCGACAAGGACCTACTGCAGCACTGGCGCTGAGCTCGGCTCCCGCGCCGGCAGCGGCCGCGCCGGGCTGCCGACCACGGTCGCACCCGCTTCGACGTCGCCGACGACAACGGCGCCCGCGCCGACGGTCGCCCCGGCGCCGATCCGCACCCCGCCGAGGATCGTCGCCCCGGAGCCGATGCTGGCGCCGCGCTCGACCACGGTCGGCAGCAGCTCCCAGTCGGACTCGTCCTGCAGGCCGCCGCCGGCGTTGGTTGCCCGCGGGTGCTTGTCGTTGACGAAGACGACCCCGTGGCCGACGAAGACCTCGTCCTCGATGCGGACGCCGTCGCAGACGAAGGTGTGGCTCTGGATCTTGCAGGCGGCCCCGATCGCGGCGCCGCGCTGGATCTCGACAAAGGTGCCGATCCTGGTCCCGGCGCCGATCGTGCACCCGTAGAGGTTGGCGAAGGCGTGCACCACCACCCCCTCGCCGAAGCTGACGCCGTCGAGCAGGCGGTACTGCGCCTCGTTTGCCGGCGCGGTCGCGCCCTTCTCACTCATCGCCCTTCCAACGGCGCCCCGACGCGGAAGCTTTCGCTCGCCTCGCCCGTTGGTGATCCGTGGCCGTCCTCAGCGAACCCGTCGCCAACCCTCGGGACTCCGCGAAGCGGGGCTGCGTCGTCTTCGGCGCCGAGTCGAAGGAGCTTCGCAAGCGCATCGAATCCTCGCTGCGCGAGACCTCGGTGCTCTTCGCCGCCGGGACCGAGGCCCTCGACGGCCTCGGTCCCGGCGGCGAAGAGCACCCGATCGTGATCCTCGTCTGCGACCTCGACCTGGCCACGGAGATGGCGAAGCTGCGCCGCGTTCGCCGCGAGCTGCAGGAGGCGCCGATCGTCGCCGTCTCGCCGCCGGCCACCGGGACCGGCGTCCGCCGCGGGCTCGACGGCGGCGCCGATGCGATCGTCTTCGAGCCGATGATCGAGTCGACCCTGGCGGTCACCGTCAGCGCCGTCGGCTCGGGCCAGTCGGTGGTGCCGCGGGAGCTGCGGGCCAGCGTCCAGCCGCCCACCCTCTCCCACCGCGAGCGGCAGGTCCTCACCTACGTCACCAAGGGCCTGACCAACTCGCAGATCGCCGAGCAGCTCTTCCTCTCCGAAAGCACGGTCAAGAGCCATCTCTCCTCCGCCTTCACCAAGTTCGGCGTCCGTTCCCGCCGCGAGGCCGCCGCCCTCTTCCTCGAGCTCGATCAAACCACTCCCAGCGAGGTCACTCCCACTTGAGCACCGCAACCGCAACCAATCCCGTCCTGCCGCTGGCCGCCACCGAGGGGACCAGCGTCCCCTTCATCCGCCTCGACGCCGCCTTCCCCGAGCTCTTCGCCGAGCTGATGGAGACGGTCGAGCGGATCGCCGCCAAGTCCGCCTTCACCCTCGGGCCCGAACTCGAACGGTTCGAGGCGGCCTTCGCCGAGTTCTGCGGGACCGAGCACGCGGTCGGCGTCTCCTCCGGCACCGCGGCACTGGAGATCGCCCTGCGGGCGCTCGGGATCGGCCCCGGCGACGAGGTGATCGTCCCCACCTACAGCTTCATCGCCACCGCCGAGGCGGTCAGCACCGTCGGCGCCACCCCGGTGATCGTCGATGTCGACCCGGAGACGGCGCTGATCACGGCTGAGATCGTCGAGCGCGCCTTGACCCCGCGGACCCGCTGCGTGATCCCGGTCCACCTCTTCGGCCGGCCGGTCGAGATGGACCCGCTGCTCGCCCTTTGCCGCGAGCGCGGGATCGCCGTGGTCGAGGACGCCTGCCAGGCGCATGGCGCGCTCTACCGCGGCCGCCCCGTCGGCTCGCTCGGCGACGCCGGCTGCTTCAGCTTCTACCCGACCAAGAACCTCGGCGGCTGGGGCGACGGCGGCGCCCTCGTCACCAGCGACCCCGAGCTCGACCACAAGGTGCGGCTGCTGCGCTCGCACGGCGAGGGGACCCGCCACCACCACGAGCTGGCCACCGGCACCCACCGCCTCGACACCCTGCAGGCGGCGATCCTCGGGGTCAAGCTGCGCCACCTTCCCGACTGGAACCAGCGCCGCCGCGAGGCCGCCGCGGCGCTGCGCGAGGGGCTGGCCGGCAGCGCCGTCGTCTCCCCCGCCCCGGCGGCGCCGGACAGCGACCACGTCTACCACCTCTTCGTCGTCCGCTGCGCCGAGCGCGACGCGCTGCGCGACCACCTTGACAGCCGCGGGATCGCCAGCGCGATCCACTACCCGACGCCGATCCATCGCCAGCCCGCCTACGCCGGCCTCGGCCTCGGTCCCGGCAGCCTGCCGGTGGCGGAGCGGCTGGCGGCGGAAAACTGCTCCCTGCCGATCTTCCCGGCGATCGAGGACTCGCAGATCGCGGAGATCGTCGCGGCGGTCGAGAGCTTTGAAGTCCCGGCAGCTGACTAAGACGCGGGCCGCGGCCGCCCGCCACGGCGCCCTGCGGATCTGCATGGTCCACTACTCGGACTTCGTCGTCGACTCGCGGATCCAGCGCCAGGCGCGAGCCCTGGCCGAACGCGGCGACCGGGTCGATTGCGTCTGCCTCAACGACGACGAGGAGATCGCGGTCGGGAACGGGCAGATCCGCCTCCACCGCGCCGCCGCCGGCAAGCCCCGGGGCGGCGCCGGCGCCTACCTCAGCGGCAACCTCCGCTTCCTGCTCGGCGCCGCGCGCAAGGTCAGCGCCCTCGATCGCGAGGACCCCTTCGACCTGATCGAGATCCACAACATGCCCGACGCGCTCGTCTTCTCCGCCTGGCGGCCGAAGCTGCGGGGGGCGCCGCTGATCCTCAACTTCCACGACACCTTCCCGGAGCTGTTCGCGACCCTCTTCGACCGCTCCCCCCGCCACCCGCTGGTGCGCCTGGTCCGCACCGAGGAGCGGGTCAGCGCGGCGATGGCCGACGGGCTCGTCTTCGTCACCCCCGAGGCGCGCGAGCTGCTGGCCGGGCGCCGCGTTTCCTCTCCGCGGACCCAGGTGGTGATGAACACGCCCGACGAGCGGGTCTTCGGCGAGCGCCGCGCGGCGGCCGCGCCCGCCGGCGAGGAGCTCCGCGTCGTCTACCACGGCGGCCTCGCCGAGCGTTTCGGGGTCGAGACGCTGGTGCGCGCGGTGGCGCTGCTGCGCAACCAGGGCAAGGCGGTACGGCTCGACGTCTACGGCTCCGACGCCGAGGCGGCCCGGCGGATCGCCTCCCTCGCCGCCGAGGTCTCCCCGGACGGGATCCACGTCGCCCCGCAGCCGACGCCGGTCGAGCAGATCCCGGCCCGGCTCGAAGAAGCCGACCTCGGGGTCGTCCCCACCCTCCGCGACGGCTTCACCGAGATGCTGCTGCCGGTGAAGCTGCTCGAGTACGTCCACATGGGCCTGCCCGTCGTCGCCTCGCGCCTGCCGGTCATCGAGCGCTACTTCGACGACGACGTCCTCCTCGCCGAACCGGGCGACGTCGCCTCCTTCGCGGCGGCGATCGAAGGCGTCTCCCGCGCTCCCGAGAGCGCCCTCGCCCGGGCCGAAGGCGCCTCCGAGCGGCTCGCCCAGATCGAGTGGCGGCGTCAGCGCGAAGGCTACCTCGACCTGGTCGACGGCCTCGTCGACCGCTCCCGGAGCGCATGAGGTGCAGCGGCTGCTGCTGATCACGCCGGCCCGCGACGAGGCCGCCCACCTGGAGCGGACGATCCGCGCGGTCGCCGCCCAGACCCGGCCGCCCGACCTCTGGCTGATCGTCGACGACGGCTCCGCCGACGCGACCCCGCAGCTGCTCGAGCGCCTGGCCCGCGAGGTGCCGTTCCTGCGGGCGCTGCAGGCGCCCCAGCGGCGGCAGGTCGCGGGAGAGGACGGGCTCGCGGTCGCCGCCGAGGCCGTCGCCTTCAACGCCGCCCTCGCCAGCGTCGAGGGGGCGGAGTTCACCCACGTCGGCAAGCTCGACGCCGACGTCGAGCTGCCACCCGATTACCTGCAGCGCCTGCTGGAGCGCTTCGAGGCCGAGCCCGGCCTCGGGATCGCCGGCGGCGTCCTGCTCGAGCGCGAGAACGCCGACTGGCGCTCGACCAAGGTCCCCGCCAACCACGTGCGCGGCGCCCTCAAGCTCTACAGCCGCGAGTGCCTGGAGGCGATCGGCGGCGTCCAGGAGCGGCTCGGCTGGGACACGATCGACGAGACCTACGCCCGCATGCGCGGCTTCGAGACCCGCTCGCTGCCCGAGCTGCAGGCCCGCCACCACCGGCCCGTCGCCACCCGGGGCGGCACCCTGCGCGGCCGCGCCCGCCACGGCCAGTGCGCCTACATCCTCCGCTACAGCCCCTGGTGGGTGGCGCTGCGCTCGCTCAAGGTCGCCTGCCTGCGGCCCCGCGTCCTCTCTGGGATCGCCTTCCTCTACGGCTACGCGCGGGCGGCCGCGCGCCGCGAGGGCAAGGTCGAGGACGAGCAGTATCGCCGTTTCGTCGCCCGCGAGCTGCGCGGCCGGGCGCTGGCGGCGAGCAGCCCGAAGGCTCGGTTCCTAAAAGGTGGCGAGCCGGCGAAAGTTCCTACGTTTTTCATGCGTTCATAGCCCAATGGCCGTCGTCGAAATCGTCCGTGAGCTCTGGCAGCGCAAGGTCCTGGTCGGCGTCGTCTTCCTCGTCGCCCTCTTCGCCGCGATCCTCTCCGCCTACCGGTTCTCGCCGGTCCCGCCGAGCCTGGAAAAGCGCGCCCTCAGCGTCGCCGCCGCCTCCAGCCAGATCCTCGTCGACTCCACCGATTCGACCCTGGTGACCGGGGCCGAAGCGGGCGAACTCGACGCCCTGGCGACGCGGGCGAAAATCTACGGCCAGTACCTGAGCAGCCTCGCGGCGCGCGAGGAAATCGCCAAGCTCGTCGGCATCCCGCCGGAAGCGATCTCGACCAGCGGGCCGTTCAGCCCCGCCACCGGCCAGCAGGAATACGCCTCCCAGCCCTCCGGCGAACGGGCCGACGAACTGCTGCAGGAAGGCGCTGGCAACCGGCTCGTCTTCACCGCCCAGGAAGGCGTCCCGATCCTCACCGTCTCCGCCCAGGCGGAGACGACCGAACGCGCCGTCGCCCTTGCCGCCGCCTCCTTCACGACGCTGAAGAACTACGTCGACAACCTGCGCACCAGCGGCAAACCGGTGGTGCGCCAGGGCGTCACCGTGCGCCAGCTCGGCGCCCCGGAGGGCGGCACGCTCGGCGGCTCCAACAACCTCATCCTCATGGTCCTCGCCTTCCTCCTCGTCTTCGGCCTCGGCTGCGCCGCGATCCTCGTCCTGCCGACCTTCGTCGCCCGTTGGCGGGCGCTGAACAAGCTCGACCGGCCGAAGCCCGCCGCGACCGCGATCAAGCCGGTCGAAGACCCCGATCCGTTCGATCCCCGCCTCGCCAGCGACGAGCCCGACGAGCCGTTGGCCCCGCACGCCACTACGCCGCTGCGCTAATGGAGGCCACGACCGGGTCCGGCCCCCTGCTCGGGCAGCCCGTCGGCCCGACCCGGCGGGCCCGCGAACGGGCGCTGGTGCGGCCGGCGAGCCAGACCGCCGACTGGCCGCACACGACCAGGCTCCTCCCCTGGGCCCTCTTCTCCTTCGTGGCGATGCTCTGGGTCGTCCCCTTCGACAGCGTCAAGCTGCCGATCGGCGGCCCGGTCGACGCTACCCTCGACCGGCCGATGCTGGTTCTCCTCGCCGGCGTCTGGCTGCTCAGCGTCCGCGCCGTCCGCCACCGCTGGCCGCTGCGGCTGAGCGCGATCCACTGGGCCTTCGCCGCCTTCACCGCGATCGCCGCCCTCAGCATCGTCGTCCAAAACGAGACGCTGGTCCGCCTCGGCGAGATGGACCTGGCGACCAAACAGCTAGCCCTGCTCGTCTCCTACGTCGTCTTCTTCGTCCTCGCGGCCTCGATCATCCGCGCCTCCGAGGTGACAAAGATGCTGAAGGCGATGCTCGTGCTCGCCTGCATCACCGCCGTCGCCGTGGTGGTCGAGTACCGGCTCGGGATCAACCCCTTCCACGACTGGATCGGGCCGCTCTTCCCCGGCTACGTGCGGCCGGAAGGGATCGGCGGCGTCGACTCGATCGGCCGCCAGCAGATCTTTGGGCCCGGCGTCCACCCCCTCGTCGCCGCGGTGATGTTCTCGATGACCCTGCCCTTCGCCTTCGCCTGGTTGCTGGAAGCGAAGGAGCGCCGGCAGCGGCTCCTCTACGGGCTGGCCGTCGTCCTGCTGATCGCCGGCGCGGTCGCGACCCAGAAGAAGACGGCGATGGTCGGGCCGCTGGTCTGCATCCTCGTCCTCCTCGCCTACCGGCCGCGGCAGATGCTGCGACTGACGCCGCTGGCGCTGGTCCTGGTCGTCGTCGTCCACGCCACCGCCCCCGGAGCGCTGGGGGGAGTGATCGACCAGTTCTCCCCCGGTTCCGTGAACAAGGTCAACACCACCCAGGACCGGGTCAGCGACTACCAGGCGGTCACCCCCGACCTCGCCGAGCACCCGCTGCTCGGGCGCGGCTACGGCAGCTACGACCAGAAGCATCACCGCATCCTCGACAACCTCTACCTGACGCTGGCGATCGGGGTCGGCCTGCTCGGGGTGCTCGCGTACCTCTCGATCCTCGTCACGACCTTCATCGAGGCCAACCGGGTCGCCCGCTCCGGCGACCCCGACCGCGGCCCGCCGGCGATGGCCGCCTCGGCCTCGATCTGCGTCGCCCTGGTCAGCGGCGCCCTGCTCGACTTCCTCTCCTTCCCGCAGCTGCCCTACCTGCTCTGCTTCGTCGCCGCGATCGTCTTCGTGCTCGCCCACGACCGCAGCCGGAGGCTGAGCCTGTGAGCGTCTGCCCCGGCTGCGGAGCCCAGAGCGAGGAGGCCGCCGTGCTGTTGCGGGGGCACGACCGGCTGACCGGGGCGCCGGGGCACTTCGAGGTGCTCGCCTGCCCGACCTGCGGCCTCGCCTTCACCCATCCGCGGCTGCAGCCCGAGGACTTCGCGACGTACTATCCCGACACCTACAGCGCCTATGAGCCGAACCTCAGCGGCCGACCGTCGCTGGGCGAACGGGTCGGCGACCTGCAGCGGCAGCTGGTGGCCCGGTTCGGCCCCTACCGCCGGGTCTGGAAGCGCCCCCCGGGCCGGCTGCTCGACGTCGGCTGCGGCGTCGGCGACCTCGCCGCGCTCTTCGCCCGCCGCGGTTGGAGCGTCGCCGGGATCGAGCCCTCGGCGGTGGCGGCCGAGCACGCGCGCGCCAACGGGGTCGAAGCGGTGACCGGAACGCTCGCCGACGCTCCCTGGGAGCCGGGCGAGTTCGACGCGATCCTCTTCAACCACTCGCTCGAGCACATCGAGGAGCCGGCGCAGGCCCTCGCCGAAGCCGCCCGGCTGCTGAAGCCCGGCGGCCTGCTGGCGATCGCCGTCCCCAACTTCGGCAGCTGGCACCGCCGCCTCTTCGGCTCGGCCTGGTTCCAGCTCGACCTGCCCCGCCACCTCCAGCACTTCGACCGCGACTCGCTGGCGGCGCTGGTCGAGGCGGCCGGGCTGCACCCGATCGAGACCACCGCCGCCTCGATGCGGCCGAGCCCGCTGGGCAGCTTGCAGTACGCGACGGTCGGCAGGCTGCGCTACGAGGGGCGCGGCTTCCGCCTCCTCGCCTGGGCGCTCGCCCCGCTCCTATTTCTCAGCGACCGCCTCTTCGAGGGCGACTGCCTGCACCTCGTCGCCGAGCGCTAGCGCCAGCACCTCGGCGGTCCGCGCCGACCAGGAGTTGGCGGCGATGAAGCGGCGCCGGTCGGCCTCGGCGGCCGGCCCGGCCGCCAGCGCCAGCCGCAGCCCGGCGACGAAGTCCCCGCCCGGCGGCACCCGCAGGACCGGCCCGTCGACCCGGCGCACCGGCTCGAGGTCGGTGGCGACGGTCGGCGTTCCCGAGGCCAGGTACTCGTAGAGCTTCAGCGGGCTCATCGCTTCGGTCAGCGGGGTGCGGCGGTGCGGGACCAGGCAGGCGTCGGCGGCGTAGGCGAGGGCGGCCACCTCCTCGCGGGAGGCCGGGCCGTGGAGGGTGACGTTCGACTCGCCCAGGAGCGGCCCCAGGTGCGGGCGGTCGGCCAGCGGGCCGGCGAGGACGACCGAGCCCTGCGGCCAGGCCTTCGCCACCGCCCGCATCGCGGCGACGTCGAGGCGGTCGTCGAGGGTGCCGACGTAGAGAAAGCGCGGTTCCGGCAGCTCCCCGAACCAGCTCGGCGCCCGCCCGGGCTCGACCCAGAGTCGCGGGTCGACCCCGTTCGGGACCACCGCCGCCGGGCCCTGCGGCTCGATCCGCTCGAGGATCGCCTTGCTGACCGCGCAGACCCGGCGGCCCCGTTCCCCCACCTCCCGGTAAGCCGCCCGCAGGCCGTCCCGCCAGGGTTGATAGTCACGGTGGGCGGCGAGGTCGTCGCTCGCGTACAGGGTCACCGGCCCCGCCCACTCGAGCTCGGCGAAGCCGGCGAGCAGGGGCTGCGAGGTGATCACCGCCGGCCGCTCCAGCCCCGCCCGCTCGGCGACCCGGCGCAGGCGCCGGTCGTAAGAGGCGTAGGCGCGCCGAAGGGCGGCGAGCCCAGTCGGGTCCTGACGACGTAGGCGCAGCGGCTGCCAGAGGCGCGCCCGCTCGCTCGCCTCAAACCGGGCCGGGCGCTCGACCAGGTCCCGGGCCCACTTGACCGGGGCGCTGCGGGGGCGGTCGCAGATCAGCAGCCGCTCGATCGCCGGCTCGCGCAGCATCGCCAGCACCAGCTGGTCCTGGGGGAAGCACATGCCGCGGCGCTGTGCAGCTGCCCAGGTCATGTCGTCGAAGGTGTAGATCGCGTGCTTCGCGCTCATCCGCACTAGAAGAAACGCGTCCGAGTGTCCAACGCTTGCGCAAGTCGCCCGCCCGATCAGCCGTTGGTCTTGCGTGCAACCGGATCACGAGCGGCAAGAGATCTCCCAGGAGGAGCTGAAGCGCGCCACCGTCGCGGGGGTACGCTGGACGACCGCCGCCCGGGTCGGGATCGAGGCGATCACCTTCGCCGCCGCGGTCGCGCTCGCCCGCCTGATCCCGCCCTCGGGGTTCGGCGAAGCGGTGGTGCCGCTGATCCTGGTGCCGCTGGCGGTGATCCTCACCTTCGAGGGGTTCGGCAGCGCCCTGGTCCAGCGCAAGACGATCGAGCCCGCCCACGGCCAGGCGGCGATGCTTGCCAGCCTCCTCGCCGGCGCCCTCCTCACCAGCCTCGTCGTCCTCCTCGCCCGGCCGCTCGGCGAACCGCTCTTCGGCCAGGGGCCGGCGCGCCTGCTGGTGATGATCTCCCCCGTCTTCCTCCTGGCCGGGATCGGCGCCGTCCCCCGCAGCCTGCTCTGGCGCCGGCTCGACTTCCGCCGCATCAGCCTGATCGAAATGTTCTCGCTGGGGGCCGGGTCGGCGACCGCGGTCGCGCTGGCGGCCGGCTTCGGGCTCGACGCCCCGGCGATCGTCCTCGGCGCCCTCTGCGGCTCGGTGGTCACGACCGTCCTCCTGCTGTTCGCGGCGCCGCCGCCGGCGCCGCTCTGGCACCGGGGGGCGCTGCGCGAGGTGATGGCCTTCGGGGTGCCGGCCTCGGGTGCCGGCCTCACCTCGGTGGCGATCACCAACGCCACCCTCGCGGTCGCCGCCGTGCGGCTGACCACGGCCCAGGTCGGGATCTTCTGGCGCGCTTTCCAGCTCGGCGTCATCTACCAGGAAAAGATCAGCGGGATCATGGTCCGGCTGGCCTTCCCGGTCTACTCGCGGACTACCGACCTCGGCCAGCTGCGCAGCTTCCACGAGCGCGCGACCCGGATCCACGCGGCGGTGCTGCTGCCGCTGCTGGCGCTGCTGATCGTCGTCGCCCCCGACCTCGTCCCCTGGCTCTTCGGCGAGCGCTGGGCGCCGGCCGTCGCCCCGGTCCAGATCCTCTGCGTCGCCGGGATGATCGCCGCGGTCCTCACCGGCTACCCGCAGATCATGCTCGCCGCCGGTAAGCCGCGGGCGCTGCTCGTCTTCAACCTGGCGCTGCTCACCCTCTACCTCGCCGTCTCCTGGGTGGTGGCGCCGTACGGGATCACCGCCCTCTCCTTCGCCGTCGTCGGGATCCACGTCGTCCTGCTCGTCGCCGTCTACGGCGTCCTTTTCCGCCGCGTCCTCCAGATCCCGGTCCGGCGGCTCGTCACCGACCTCTTCCCGGCGCTCGCCTGCAGCCTGCTGCTGCTCGCGGTCGCCCTCCCCGCCGCCGAGCTGCTGCGCGGAACCGATACGCCGGTGCCGCTGTTCGCGCTGGCGATCGGCGCCCTCGGCGGCATCGTCTACCTGGCCGCCCTGCGCAGCCTTTTCCCTGTCGTCTGGGACGACGTCGCGGAGTTGACGCGGCGGGTCCTGCCGGCTCCCAGCAACACGATCGGCGCGCTGCGAGTGCGCCGCACGGCCGAGAAGGCCGTAGGAGGAACCTGAATCGATGACCGCCAGGACTGGCCGTTTTTCGGACTTTGACCCGACCCACCGCTGGGAAAATCCAGGGGTGCGACACCTCCTCGCCTGCGCGATCGGGCTGCTGCTCCTCCTCTCTGCGATCGGGCCGGCGAAAGCCGGTGCGGCCGTCTGCCCGAACGCGAACCCGGTCGTCAACGAGAACCAGTGCAAGACCGGCACCACGGCCTGGGAGGTCAACGACTACAGCCCGAACCTCGGCGGCTTCACGACCAAGTCGAGCGTCGACCTGGGCGAAAGCGTCACCCTCAAGATCGGTCGCAACGGCCCGGTCTCGCCGACCCGGACGGTGAACATCCAGGTCTACCGGATGGGCTACTACCAGGGCACCGGCGGGCGCCTCGTCCACAGCGCCACCAACGTCGCGATCAACAACGACTTCGGCTGCAAAGCGATGGACCCGACCACCGGGCTCGTCGACTGCGGCAACTGGGCCGCCACCTACACGATCCCGGGCAGCGCCTTCCCCGCCTCCGGCATCTACCTGGCGAAGCTGACCGCCTCGACCGGGGACCAGACGCAGGTCGTCTTCACCGTCCGCGACGACAAACGGACGACTCCCTCGAAGCTCCTCTACGTCCTTCCCGACGCGACCTACCAGGCCTACAACCTGTTCGGCGGCAAGTCGCTGTACTGGGGCTACGAAGGCGAAAACACCGTCTCCGGCACCGACCGCGCGGTCAAGGTCTCCTTCAACCGCCCCTACGCCCAGGCCGGCGCGCGGATGAACTGGTTCCTCGGCCCGGACTTCGAACTCCTCTTCTGGCTGGAGAAGCAGGGCTACGACGTCTCCTACACCGACGACGTCCAGGTCCAGAGCAACCCCGCCCAGCTGCGCGAACACGACACGGTCGTCGTCTCCGGGCACTCCGAGTACTGGTCGCTGCCGCAGTTCGACGGCTTCCTCAACGCCCGCGACGCCGGCGTCAACATCGCCTCGTTCAGCGCCAACACCGCCTACTGGAAGGTCCGCTACGAGGACGGCGCCCGCACCCTCGTCTGTTACAAGACCGTCCAGGGCAGCGGCTCGGAAGGCAACGGCACCGTCAGCGCCAACGACTGGGGCCCCGACGGCCTGCAGGGGACCGCCGACGACGCCCTCGGCCTCGACGGCAAAGCCGGCACCGCCGACGACAACCCGCAGAACTCGACCACGACCTTCCGCGACAACGGCGCGCCCCCCGGGGACCCCTCGGCGCCGCCCGGGGGCCGGGTCGGTCCCGACATGCCCGAGAACCAGCTGTTCGGGGTGATGTACGTCGGCGACAACGACGCCCGCAACTTCCCGCTGACGGTTCCGGCCGGCAACGCATCCGATGAATTCGCCGCCGACCGGATCTGGCGCAACACCGGGATCTCCGAAAACACGACGACCTCGATCGGCGAACGGCTGGTCGGCTGGGAGTGGGACGCGATCCCGACCCAGGCGCAGTACCTCGCCCACCAGCCCGCCAACGTGGTCAGGCTGACCTCGACCAACGTGCAGACGGCGCCCGACAACTCCTGGATCCAGGACGAGGGCCGGCTCCGCAACACCTCGCCGCCCCCGGGCCAGCCGGGGACGGTCAACGCGGTCAAGTACCAGGCTCCGAGCGGGGCGCTGGTCTTCTCCAGCGGCACGATGCAGTGGGCCGAGGGCCTCCAGGACCAGGCCGACGAACGGATCGAACAGGCGACCTACAACATCCTCTCCGACATGGGCGACCAGCCGGAAACCCCGGAAGGGATCACCCTTGACCCGGGCGGCTCCAACCGGGCCCCGAACGGCAGCTTCACCGTCACCCCCAACCCGACCAAAACGAACACCACGGTGACCTTCGACGCCTCCGCCTCGACGGACCCCGACGGCAGCGTCGTCAAATACGAATGGGACCTCGACGGCAACGGCAGCTTCGAGACCAACACCGGCAGCAACCCGAAAACGACCCGCAGCTACGCCAGCGAGGGCGAAGTCAACGCCCGCCTGCGGGTGACCGACAACGGCGGCGCCACCGACCTCGCGGTGCGGACGGTGACCGTGATCAACAACCAGCCGCCGACCGCCGCGATCACCGCGACCCCGAACGCGCCACTGACCGGGGAAACGACGACCTTCAGCGCCGCCGGCTCCAACGACGCCGACGGCACGATCGCCAAATACGAATGGGACCTCGACGGCAACGGGACCTATGAGACCTCCACCGGGACGACGCCGAGCGCCACCCGCATCTACAGCAGCTCCGGCGAAGTCACGGTCGGCCTGCGGGTGACCGACAACGGCGGCAAGACCGGCACCGCGACGACGACGATCACGGTCCTCAGCAACGGCGTCAGCAACTACAGCCCGACCGTGCTCAGCACCCCCGGCCTCGCCCACTACTGGCGCATGAACGAGACTTCCGGCACCAGCTTCGCCGACAGCGTCGGCTCCAGCCCGGCGGCGACCAGCGGCGAACCGACCCTGGGGGTCGCGGGCGGGGTCCCGAACGACTCCGACAAGGCGGCCCGCTTCGACGGCGTCAACGATGCCGCCGGTGCCGCGATCGACCTCTCGAAAACCAAAGCGGTGACGATCGAGTTCTGGATGAAATGGAACTCCTACGCCAACGACGACCGCCTGGCGATGGAGATGACGAAAAACTTCAACGAAAATGCCGGCGGCTTCCTCGTCGACCCCAACGCGCCGCAGCTCTCCGGCACCTTCGGGGTCGGGCTCGGGATCGGCGCCTCGCGCAACAACGTCTTCTTCGCCAGGCCCTCGGCCGGCGTCTGGCACCACTACGCCTTCGTCCTCGACACGACGGCCCCGGCAGCGCAGCAGATCACCCCCTACGTCGACGGCAAAGCCGTCAGCTACACCAAGCTCGACAGCGGCACCGGCGCCGGCAACTTCGCCAACTCGAACCTGTACCTGATGTCGCGGGCGGCCGCCGGCCTCTTCGGCGCCGGGGACCTCGACGAAGTGGCGATCTACGAACGCGCCCTCGACGCCGGCACGATCGACGAACACTTCAACAGCGAAAGCGCCAACAAGCGGCCGCAGGCGAGCTTCACCGCACCGCTGACGGCCAAAGTCGGCGAAACGGTGAACTTCGACGCCTCCGCCTCGAAAGATACCGACGGGACGATCGCCAGCTATGAATGGGACCTCGACGGCAACGGCAGCTTCGAGACCTCCACCGGCACCACGCCAAGCGCCAGCCACATCTACACGGCCGGTGGCAGCGTCGTCGTCGGCCTGCGGGTCACCGACAACGCCGGCGGGGTCGGGACCACCACCCGGACGGTCACGGTCGAAGGCGAAAACCCGCCCGAAGAAGAAATCGTCAGCAACTACAGCCCGACCGTCCTCGACACGGCGGGGCTGATCGACTACTGGCGCCTCGACGAGACCAGCGGCACCAGCTTCGCCGACAAAGTCGGGGGCAAGACCGCGACCACCAGCGGCGGCCCGACCCTGGGAGTCGCCGGCGGCGTCCCCCACGACAGCGACAAGGCGGCGCGCTTCGACGGCGTCGACGACGCCGCGACCGCTCCGGTCGACTTCGGCAACAGCAGCGCGATCACGGTCGAGTTCTGGCTCAAGTGGAACTCCTACGCCAACGACGACCGCCTGGCAATGGAGTTCACGAGCAACTTCAACGAAGTCCCGGGCGGCTTCCTGGTCGACCCCAACTCGCCCCAGTTCGGGGGCACCTTCGGGGTCGGGATCGGCAGCGGCGCCTCGCGCAACTCCGTCTTCTTCGCCCGCCCCACGGCCGGCGCCTGGCACCACTACGCCTTCGCGATCGACACCTCGGCCCCGGCGGCGACCCAGATCACCCCGTACGTCGACGGTCAGCCGGTCGTCTACCAGAAGGCCGACAGCGGCAGTGGCGCTCCGGCCTTCGGCAAATCGAACCTCTACTTCATGTCCCGCGCCGCCAGCTCCCTCAACGGCGCCGGCGACCTCGACGAGGTGGCGCTCTACAACCGCGCCCTCAGCGGCGCCACCGTGGCCGAACACTTCAACAGCGAAAGCGCCAACAAACGGCCGATCGCCAGCCTCCAGGGCCCGGCCTCGGCGAAAGTCGGCGAAACGGTGAACTTCGACGCCTCGGCCTCGAGCGACGCCGACGGCACGATCGCCAAATACGAATGGGACCTCGACGGCAACGGGAGCTACGAGACCAACACCGGCACGGTCCCGACCGCCAGCCGCGCCTACTCGACGGCGGCCGCGGTCAGCGTCCACCTGCGGGTGACCGACGACAAAGGCGGCACCGGCTCGGCCGTGCGCGTGCTGACCGTCGAAGGGGAAGCCGGCGAAGAAGAAGCCGTCAAACAGCCGACCTACCCCGAAGGCGTCCTCGCGACCTCCGGGCTGCTCGACTACTGGCGCCTCGGCGAGGCCGTCGGCCCGGCCCTGCTCGACAGCGCCGGCGCCAACACGGCGACGGCCAGCGGCGAACCGACGCTCGGCGTCGCCGGCGCCCTGCCGGGTGACCCGAACGCCGCCGTCAGCTTCGACGGCGTCGACGACGCCGCCACCGCCCCCGTCCAGCTCGGCGGCAAGACCGCGGTGACGGTCGAATTCTGGATGAAGTGGGACGCCTGGAAAAACGAAGACGAACTGGCGATGGAGCTGACCGAAAACTTCAACTCCGTGCCGGGCGGCTTCCTCGTCGACCCCAACAGCAGCTACGGCAGCTTCGCGGTCGGGATCGGGATCGGGTCCTCCCGCAACGTCTCGATCTTCGCCCGGCCCTCGGCCGGAGCCTGGCACCACTACGCCTTCGTCCTCGACACGACGGCGCCCGCCTCCGAACAGGTCATCCCCTACGTCGACGGGTCGCCCGTCGCCTACGCCAAGGTCGAGAGCGGCACCGGGGCCTCGGCCTTCGCCGATTCCAACCTCTACCTGATGTCGCGCGCCGCCAGCGGCCTCTTCGGCGCCGGCGACCTTGACGAGGTCGCCCTCTACGGCCGGGCGCTGAGCGCCGGCGAAGTCGCCGGCCACTACGCGCTCACGTTCCCGAACGTGGCGCCGGAAGCCTCCTTCACCGCCACCCCCAACCCGGCCCTGACCGGCGGCACCGTCAAATACGACGCCTCCGCCTCGAGAGACCCCGACGGCTCGGTCGCCCGCTACCTCTGGGACCTCGACGGCAACGGGACCTATGAGACCGACACCGGCACCGCCGCCGCCGTCACCCGCAGCTACCCGACCCCGGGCGATCGCCAGATCGGCCTCAAGGTCGTCGACAACAAGGGCGCGACGGCAAAAGCGACGCGCACGGTGACGATCCAGAACAGCCCGCCGAGCGCCTCCTTCACGGTCTCGCCCAACCCGGCCTCGGTCGGAGCGACCGTCGTCTTCGACGCCTCCGCCTCGAAAGACAGCGACGGCACGATCGCCAAATACGAGTGGGACCTGAACGGCGACGGCACCTACGAGACCGACACCGGGACGACGGCCGCGGTCAGCGGCTCCTACGGCACGGTCGGGGAAAAGACGATCCGCCTGCGGGTCACCGACAACGAAGGCGGCGTCACCACGGCGACCAAGACCCTGGTCGTCCAGAACGCGCCCCCCACCGCCTCCTTCACGGCGACGCCCGAATCGGCGCCGACCGGGACCGCGGTCAGCTTCGACGCCAGCGGCTCGAAAGACCCCGACGGTACGATTGCCAAATACGAATGGGACCTCGACGGCAACGGAACCTATGAGACCTCCACCGGGACGACCGCCACCGCAACGACCACCTATGCCACCCCGGGCGCTCGTACGGTCGGCCTGCGGGTGACCGACAACGGCGGCGCCACCGCGACGACCACCCGCACCGTCACCGCCCAGAACCGGACCCCGGCGGTCTCCTTCACGGCGACGCCGAACCCGGTCCCGACCGGAACCTCGGTCAGCCTCAACGCCAGCGGCTCGACCGACCCCGACGGCACGATTGCCAAATACGAGTGGGACCTGGACTCGAACGGGACCTATGAGACCGACGCCGGCACCACGGCGACGATCAGCCGCAGCTTCGCCACGCCGGGGGAAAGGACGATCGGCCTCCGCGTCACCGACAACAGCGGCGCCACGGCGACGACGAGCGTGAAACTGAACGTCACCAACCGGGCCCCGACGGCGTCCTTCACGGTCTCGCCGAACCCGGCGCCGACCGGGACCACGGTCACCTTCAACGGCTCCGGCTCCAGCGACCCCGACGGGACGATCGCCAAATACGAATGGGACCTCGACGGCAACGGGACCTACGAGACGAGCACCGGGACGACCAGCTCGACCAGCCGCTCCTACGCCGCGGTCGCGACGCTGACCATCGGACTCCGGGTCACCGACAGCAACGGCGCCACCGCGACCACCACGCGGACGCTGACCGTCACCAACCGTGCCCCGACCGCGTCCTTCACGGCGACGCCGAACCCGGCCCTGACCGGCCAGACCGTCAGCTACAGCGCCGCCGGCTCCACCGATCCGGACGGGACGATCGCCAAATACGAATGGGACCTCGACGGCAACGGAACCTACGAGACCGCCACCGGCACCACCGCTACGACCAGCAGCTCCTACCCGACCGGGGGCAACCGCACGGTCGGCCTGCGGGTGACCGACAACCTCGGCGCCACGGGCACGACCACCCGCACCGTCGCCGTCCGCGGGCCGTATGAGAACGCGGTCCGCTCGACCGCCGGCCTGATCGACTACTGGCGCCTCGGCGAGAGCCTCGGCAGCACCTCGCTGGCCGACTCGGTCGGCACCGAAACGGCGACGGCGCGCAACGGCGTCACCCTCGGCAGCGCCGGCAACCTCACCCTCGACCCGAACACCGCCGCCACCTTCGACGGCACCAACGACAACGCGGCCGCCTCGGTCAACCTCTCCGGCACCTCGAAACTGACGCTCGAGTTCTGGATGAAGTGGACGACGAATGCGAACAACGACGACCTCGCCTTCGAGTTCACCGCCAACAACACGAACAACAACGGCGCCTTCGTCGTCAACCCCAACTCGACCACCTCGAGCGGGCGCTTCGAAGTCGCCCTCGGCCGCAACGGCTCGCGCAACAACGCCTACTTCACGCGGCCCTCGGCGGGCGTCTGGCACCACTACGCGATCGTCCTCAACACGGCCGCGACCGCCTCCCAGCAGATCCTCGTCTACGTCGACGGCCAGCCGGTCTCGATCGTCAAGGGATCGAGCGGGACCGGAGCCGGCAACTTCGCCAACTCGACCCTCAACTTCATGTCCCGCAACGGCAGCTCGCTGTTCGGGGCCGGGACCCTGGACGAGGTCGCGCTCTACAACCAGGCCCTCACGGCCACCCAGATCGCCCAGCACTACGCGGCTCGGTAGCCGCGCGGGAACGGTTTCCGCGGTTCTGAATCCAGGGCCCCGAGGGCCCTGGATTCCGCACGCCTGAGCGACGCCTGCGGCCCCTGGGCGTCGTTTCGCCATTCGTCCAGGGGGTAGTTCGAACATACGTCGGCAAGCGCAGGGAGAAGTCCGCAGGGAGCGGGCCGCCGCCGATTCAGGATTCCGATCCAGTCGCTCGTCAAAGGAGCCGGAATGCCGCTGTCCAGGAACAGGGTCACTGCTGCGTCGATCGCCGCCGTCGCGCTCGTCGTGCTGGGTTCAATGGCCTCCCTGGCCGCCGGCCGCGGGCCGCTACCCGCGTTCCTGGGTAAGGCCAAGGACACGACCCATGCCCGCAAGAGTGCTGGCGGGCCCCGCGTCCACAGCTCGACCAAGCTCTCGACCAGCAGGCTCTCCTCCGGCACCCGGGATAGGACGGCGCCGGAAACGACGATCACCAGCGGCCCCTCGGCGAGCACCACGGAAACCGGCGCCGCCTTTGCCTTCGTCTCCAGCGAGGCGGGCTCGACCTTCTCCTGCAAGCTCGACGGCGGCAAGTGGTCGCGCTGCAGGCCGCCGAGGAGCTACAGCGGCCTTGCCCTCGGCCCCCACCAGTTCGCGGTCCGGGCCACCGACAAGGCCGGCAACGTCGACACCACCCCCGCCGCCTGGAGCTGGACCGTGGTCGTCTCCCCGCCCCCGGTCGAAGAACAGCCCGCCCAGCAGCCGAGCGAAGAACCGCCGCTCGAACAGCCGCCTGCCGAAGAACCCCCGGTGGAACAGCCTCCGGTCGAAGAACCGCCGGTCGAACAGCCGCCCGCCGACACCACGCCCCCCGAGACGACGATCCAGGGGGGTCCCTCCGGCACCACCACCGCGGTTACGGCGAACTTCGAAATCACCTCCAGCGAGCCCGGCTCGACCCTTGCCTGCAAGCTCGACAGCGGCAGCTGGACGGCCTGCGCCTCGCCCAAGGCCCTCTCCGGTCTCGTGCTCGGGTCCCACACCTTCTCGGCCCGCGCCACCGACGCCGCCGGCAACGTCGACCCGACCCCGGCCAGCCGCACCTGGACGGTCGAAGCCGAACCGGCCCCCCCGCCTCCGCCGCCGCCGGGCGAAAGCTGCACCACGACCGTCTCCAGCGTCTCCGCCGCGCAGTCGAGCGTCGCCTCCGCGGCCCCCGGGGCGGTGGTGTGCCTTGCCGACGGCAGCTACTCGAAGGTCTCGCTGGAAGCGACCAAGGCCTCGCCGGGGGTAACCCTGCGCGCCGCCAACCCGGGTAGAGCGACGATTGCCGGCGCCAGCCTGCAGGGCTCGAACCTGACCCTGGCCCGCTTCGTCTCCACCTCGAGCGTCGTGATCCAGCCCGGCGCCAACGGGATGACCGTCGAACACAACCGGGTCACCGGCGGCGGCCAGGGGATCGACGGCTGCCCCTCCTCGACCACGACCTGCAACGACATGGCGATTGTCGGCAATGAACTGATCGGCCCCTTCGAAGAGGACGCGATCCACCTCAACCGCTACCACGACGGCGACGGCGACGGGGTCGGCGTCCTGATCGAAGGCAACGAGATCACCAACGTGCGCGAGAACGGCAACCACAGCGACTGCCTGCAGACGGTCTGGGTCGGCGACCACATCGTCTTCCGCCGCAACTACCTGCACGACAACCGCTGCCAGGGCTTCTTCGTCAAGGACCAGGCCAGCCTCGGCGGCGTCTCCGGCCCGATCGCCGGGATCAGCGTCGAAGACAACCTCTTCCTCCGCAACCACGAACCGTGCGGGCCGCCGCTGACCAGCTGCGGGCAGCCGATGTACTTCCAGGTCTTCGGCCCCTACAGCGGCTTCAAGATGAAGCGCAACACGATCTGGGGCGACGGCGTCGACTCGATCGCCGCCTTCCGCGAAGGCACCGGCTCCGACACCCAGATCTCCAACAACGTGATCTACCGGCTCTGGACCGACACCAACATGAGCGGGGTGTCGCTGAGCGAAAACACGCTCTGCATGCGGGAAGGCAGCTGGCCCTCCTCGCGGCCCGGCGAGACGATGGCCTGCAGCCTCACCTTCGCCAACCCCGCCGCCGACGACTACCGCCTCAGCGGCAGCAGCCGTGGCGTCGACTGGGCGCCCGCGGAAGTTCACTACGGCCCCTGAGCGTTGATGGGGGTGTGAGGCAGAAGCTCTCCACCCCCCGCGCGATCGGCCTCCTCGCCCTGGCGGCGCTTGCCGCCGCGGCGGTGCTGGCGCTCGGTGGCCGTGACGGCAAGGGGGACCCGGCCAGCGCCCGATCGGCCTCCGGGCCCGGCCGCCACGCCGGGCACACCGGCTGCGACCGCACCGTCGGCGGTATCGCGGCGCTGCAATCGCAGGTGCCTGACGCCGCAGCCGGGACGACGGTGTGCCTGCGCGACGGCAGCTACCCGGAGCTCCACCTCGCCCGCAGCGGCGGCGGTCCCGACGTCACCGTCCGCGCCGCCCACCCCGGCGCGGCGAAGATCGCCGGCGCCACCCTGCGCGGCGCCCATCTCGCCCTCGCCGACTTCGCGGTCGACGGGCAGGTGACGATCGAGCGCGGCTCGCGGAAGATCTCGGTCCTCCACAACCGCATCGGAGGCGGCTACTTCGGGGTCGAAGCCGGCCCCACGACCAGCACCTACATCTCCGACACGACGATCGCCGGCAACCGCTTCGTCGGCCCCTTCGGCGAGGACGCGATCCGGCTCAATCGCTACCACGACAGCGGCGACCGCGACCCCTACGGCGTCCTCGTCGAAGGCAACGAGATCACCAACGTGCGCGAGAACGGCAACCACAGCGACTGCCTGCAGTCGGTCTGGGGCGGCGACGGGCTCTACTTCCGCCGCAACTACCTGCACGACAACCGCTGCCAGGGCTTCTTCGTCAACGACCAGCCGGCGCCGGTGCGCAGGGTCGTCCTCGCCGACAACCTGATGCTGCGGAACGCCGCCCCCTGCGATCCGCCGCAGAGCGGCTGCGGACCGCCGCTGATCGTCCAGATCTTCGGCCCGACCCGCGGCATCGCGGTCACCCACAACACGATCTGGACCGCCGGCAACGACTCCGCCTTCGCCCTCCGCGAGGGCCCGTTCGGCCGCGTCTCGCTCGAGGACAACGTGATCTACCGGGGCTGGAGCGACTGGAGCGGCGGCTGGCCCGGGTTCTCCCAGCGTGGAGGCACCTACTGCCGCTGGGAAGGGACGCTGCCACGCCCCAGCGGCGGCATGCGGCGCGACTGCTCGCCGGCCTTCGCGGCCCCCGGCGCGGACGATTACCGGGTCCCCGGCGGCGCCGGGGTCGACTGGGCCCCGGCCGGCCAGCATTACGGACCCTGATCGGGCAACAAGAATTGGCAGTTCCCATCCGTTGGTCCGGTATGAGCACCACCGCGGTCGCCACCTCCCCAGGAATCGATCACCAGCCCGCCGCCGAGCGCGACGGCATGCGGGAGAAGCACGCCCACGCCGGCGTCGCGATGGCGGTGGCGACCCTGGCGATGGGCGCCGCCTCCGGGATCCAGGCACTCCTCT
>Ga0207661_10000395_pt1 | contig 28163 bp, 29 predicted proteins | sample KBSC713LmetaG_FD_184337 | JGI IMG/M metagenome (GOLD analysis project Ga0207661, IMG submission 184337) | Corn rhizosphere microbial communities from Kellogg Biological Station, Michigan, USA - KBS C7.1-3L metaG (SPAdes) (version 2) | ecosystem: Host-associated > Plants > Roots > Rhizosphere ...
TGGCCATGAACTGGAAGCAGGACGCGCCGCCGGACGACTTCGTCGGCTTCGCGATCGAGTACCGGGAGCCGGACGGCGACCGCTTCTACCCGCTGAGGAACCGCCTCGCCTTCCCGACCGCAGGGGGTGCGCTGAACCCGAACCAGCTGTCGACGTTGCAATCCCCGATCCAGAAGTTCCGCTGGGTGCACTTTCCCCGCAACGCCGACCTGCTCGGCGAGTTCACCTACCGGGTGACGCCGGTCTTCATGGGCGCGGACGACGCGCTCGGCTACGGCGAGGCCCAGACGGTCGCGATCGAGCTCCGCCGCGAGACCTATCCCGGTGTGCTGAACGTCGCGTTCACGCGCGGCTTCGTCGCGTCACAGGCGTTCGTCGACTTCTACGAGTCAGCGGGGCCGATCTCGACCTTGCTGCCCGCGAACGCCGACGCTGGCCTGGACTTCGTCCCGACGCATCCGAAGGAGGCGAAGGCGCTCGCCTGGATGGGCTTCGAGGCGCGGCGGGCGATCCTCGACGTCCTCGATGCGGCGATCGCGGATCACGAGGCGGAGGTCTGCGTGATCGCGTACGACCTGAACGAGCCCGAGATCGTGTCGCGGCTGAAGAAGCTCGGCACGCGGCTGAGGGTGATCGTCGACGACAGCGACGCCCACGGCGAGCCGGGATCGGCAGAGACAAAGGCGGCGGGCGAGCTCACCGCCACCGCCGGCGAGGAAAACGTCAAGCGCCAGCACGTGCTCAACCTGCAGCACAACAAGGTGATCGTCGTGGACGGCCCGACGGGCCGGACCGTCGTGTGCGGCTCGACCAACTTCAGCTGGCGCGGCCTCTACGTCCAGAACAACAACGCGCTCGTGCTCCAGGGCGCGACCGCGGTGGCGGCATACCGCGCGGCGTTCGAGGCGTATTGGCAGGGGCCGCCTCACGACTTCGGCGACACGGACTCGGCCAAGTGGACCGACCTCGGCCTGACCGGCATCGACGCGCGGGTCGCGTTCTCACCGCACTCTCCCTCGAACGCGCTGCTCGCGACGATCGCCGAGGACATCGGCGAGCACACGACCTCGTCGCTGCTTTTCTCGCTTGCGTTCCTCTACCAGACGCCCGGCCCGGTCCTGGACGCGATCAAGGCGATGACCGCGCGCGACGACGTCTTCGTCTACGGGATCTCGGACCGCAGGGTGGGCGGCTTCGACTTCGTCCAGCCGGACGGCAACGTCGCCCCGGTCTACCCGTCCCAGCTGCGCAAGGGCGTCCCGCCGCCCTTCTCGGCGGAGCCGACCGGAGGCGGCGGCATCCGCATGCACCACAAGTTCGTGGTGATCGACTTCGACAAGCCGACCGCCCGCCTCTACCTCGGCTCGTACAACTTCTCCTCGCCGGCCGACACGAAGAACGGCGAGAACCTGCTGCGGATCCGGGACCGTCGGATCGCGGTGTCGTTCATGATCGAGGCCCTGCGCATCTGCGACCACTACCAGTTCCGGGTCAGCCAGAGCGCGTACAAGAAGGCCGGCGAGCCGTTCGTCCTCAGGAAGCCGCCTCGCGCCCCCGGCGAGGTGCCGTGGTGGAAGAAGGACTACACGGACGCGCGCCGGATCCGCGATCGCGAGCTGTTCGCCTGATCTAGCGACGCCCAGGCGGCAACACCATCTACCCGACCGGCTCTCCGGTTGCGGGGACTGGCGGGCGAAAGCCGGCCGCGACGGGGTTGCTTTTCGCGCGGCCGGTGCCCTGCCTCACGTGGCGAAGCCACGTGAGCAGAACCCGGTGTTCAGGATCCACCTGAAGCGCGACGTCGAGGCGGACGTCCCGGCACGGGCGCTCCCGGTCGTCGACCGCGAGCGGCGGGCGATCTTCGAGCGCCTGCGTCCTGCCCAGGCGGACGCCTGGACCGCCGGCTCGCCGCTCGTGGAAGTCGACCTGCTCGTCTGAGACACTCGCCCCGTGTCCTTCGACGAGGGCCCGCGGCGCCGATCGCTGACCCCGATCGGCGACGAGCTCCGCCATCGCGAGCTCGAGGTCGGCAAGCCGTCCCTGCGCGACCGCTGGCGGCGGCGCCGGCGGCTGCTGCCCAGGCCGACCACCTGGTACGGGATCGTCCTCGTCGGGATCGTGCGGTTCGCGGTCGCACTGGCGGTCGCGACCGGGCTGGTCCTGCTGATCGGCGAGCTGGCCGGCTGGACCAGCCGACACGACCTCGTCAAGCTCTTCCTGATCGTCGGCGGCGGGATGGTCGCCACGCTGTCGACGGCGGCGTTCGGTGGAGGGTGGGGCCGCTGGGGCTCTACGAGCGCTCGCTCTCGTCGAGAGACCGGAGCCAGCAGCTGGTCCTTGCGATCGTCGGCCTCTGCCTGATCGGGATCGCGCTCTTCCTCGACGCCACGAAATAAGCTGAGCGCATGAGCGTGAAGGTGGAGGTCCCGACGGGGCAGGCCGAGCGGGAGTGGTGGCTGCGCCTGGCCCGCGTCCTGGCCGCGCCCACGTCGGTGTTCGTCTGGGTTCGCGACGACTCCGCCGAGGCAGCGGCGGCGCGGCAGGAGCCGCTCACCGCGCTCGTCTTCGTCTCGGGCATCGCCGTCTTCCTCACCACCAGCACCGCGGGCCGCTTCTTCGACGATTTCGAGAACAACAACAGCTATCTGCTGCTGCTCATGGAATGCATCGTCGCCGGGCTACTGGTCGCGATCCAGAACTTCTGGATCGTCGGCGGGGCCGTCTACCTGGGCGGACGCACGGCGGACAGTGCCGCCAGCTTCCGGCAGGCGCGGCACGTGGTCGCGCTCGCGACGGCGCCGTTCGTCGTCGAGCTGATCTTCGTCTGGCCGGTGCGGCTGGCGATGTTCGGCGGTGACTCGTTCCGCGACGGCGGCTCCGACCACGGCGCGCGCGAGGTCGTTTTCCGGGTGCTGGACGGTGGCTTCCTCGCCTGGTCGCTGGTTCTGCTCGTGATCGGCGTCCGGACGCTGAACGGCTGGCGCTGGCCGCGCACGTTCGCCTCGCTCGCGATTGCGGGTGCCGTCCTCACGCTGATCGTGCTGCTGTTCGTCGTCTTCTGAGCCGGTGGCAGTCGAGCTCGTCTACGAGACGCACTCGACCAGCGTCGACAACGAGCACGGGATCGCGACGGGCTGGCTCGACGGCGAGCTGTCTGCCCGCGGACGCGAACAGGCGGCCGAGCTCGGCCGGCGCCGCCGCGACGACCGGATCTCCGCCGTCTACGTCTCGGATCTCGGCCGCGCGGTCGAGACGGCCGAGATCGCGTTCGACGGCACGGACATCCCGGTGCGGCGGGACCCGCGGCTGCGCGAGTGCGACTACGGCGAGCTCAACGGCGCGCCCGTCGACGAGGTCGCGGCCGTTCGCCGCCGTCACGTCGAGGAGTTGTTCCCGGGCGGCGAAAGCTACCGCCAGGTGGTCGAGCGGACGCGCGCGTTCCTCGAGGACGTCACGGCTCGTCACGACGGCGAGCGGATCGTGGTGATCGCGCACTCCGCCAACCGCTGGGCACTCGACCATCTCGTGAACGGCGCGCCGCTCGGGCAGCTGGTCGACGCGCCGTTTGGGTGGCGGCCCGGCTGGACCTACGTCGTCTTCGCGAAGGCCTCCAGCTCGGTGTCAGACATCGAGTAGGTGTGCTCCTCGCCCGGGAACGCCCCGGAGCGAACCTCGGCGGCGTAGGCCTCGAGCGCGTCACGGATCTCCCGCGAGAGATTCGCGTACCGCTTGACGAAGCGGGGGAGGTGGCCCTCCGTCAGCCCGAGGAGGTCGTGGTAGACGAGCACCTGGCCGTCGCAGTCCGGCCCGGCGCCGATCCCGATCGTCGGGATCGACAGCTCCCGCGTGATCCGGCCGGCGACCGGCGCAGGGATCGCCTCGAGCACGATCGAGCAGCATCCCACAGCCTCCAGCTCGCGCGCGTCGACGAGCAGCTGCCGCGCCGCCTCCGCCGTCTTGCCCTGCGTCCTGAAGCCGCCGAGCATCGTCGCCGACTGCGGCGTCAGGCCGATGTGGCCCATGACGGGGATCCCGGCCTCGACGATCCGCCTGACACGCGAGACCATCGGGCCGGCGCCCTCGAGCTTGACGATGTCTGCGCCGCCCTCCTTGACGAAGCGGATCGCCGTACGCACTGCGTCTTCATCCGAGACCTGGTACGAGCCGAACGGCAGATCGCCGACGACGAGCGGCCGGTTCGAGTGCCGCGAGACCGTCCGCGTCAGGAAAAGCATCTCGTCGACGGTGACCGGCACGGTCGTGCCCTCGTGGCCGAGGACGACCATCGCCGCCGTGTCGCCGACGAGGACGATGTCGATGCCGGCGTCCTCGGCGAACCGCGCGCCGGGCGCGTCGTAGGCGGTGACCATGACGATCCTGTCGCCGCGCGCCTTCATCGCGGCGAGCTCGGGCAGCGGCAGCTTGGCAGAGGCTGGACGCATGTCCGGCAAAGCCGGCCATGCCCGGCCGAAATCGGGCGGCATGACGCTCATGGAGTGTCTCCTTGGAGAGGGACGTTGTCGATCAGGCGGACGGAGCCGGCGCGCACTGCGGCGGCGAGGGTGGGCGGGTCGAAGGGCGCGACCTCGACGTAGTCGACGTCGAGGCCGTCGAGCAGCGCCCGCGCCTTGGCCGGATCGCCGGTGGCGAGGGCGCGGGGGAGGGCGAGGGCCGCGTCCCGCTCCTGCGGGGACAGGAGTCCGTTGCGCGAAGAGAGGGCGAGGCCGTCGGCGTCGCGGATCGTCGGCAGCACGCGCAGCTCGACGTCGAGGTCCAGGTCGCGGACCATCCGGCGCACGACCTCGACCTGCTGTGCGTCCTTCTGGCCGAAGTACGCCCGCCGGGGACGGACGATGTTGAAAAGCTTGAGGCAGATCGTCGCCACGCCCCTGAAGTGACCCGGCCGGTGCGCGCCCTCGAGACCCTGCGAGGCAACGGTCACGTCCACCCACGTCTCGTAGCCCGGCGGGTACAGCTCCTCGAGCGGAGGGGCGAAGAGCACGTCGACGCCCGCCTCCTCGGCGATCGCGGCGTCGGCGGCCTCGTCGCGGGGGTAGCGGTCGAGGTCGTCCGGATCGCCGAATTGGGCCGGGTTGACGAAGAGGCTCGCGACCACCAGGTCGTTCTCCTCCCGGGCCGCGGTGAACAGCGAGACGTGGCCCGCGTGGTAGGCGCCCATGGTGGGGACGAGGCCGACCCGGCCGGGGGCCAGCGCGGCGCGGGTCTCCGCGATCGTCCGGGTGATCTTCATGCCGCCGTCACCTCGGCGAGCGCGCGGTACATCGGCTCGAGCTCGGGATGGGCATCGTGCAGCGCGCGGATGTGCGCGTCGACCACCGACCAGTCGCCGCGCGCGATCGGCCCGGTCAGCTGGAAGCCGTTCTCGATCGTGCGGGTCATCAGCGGGACGAGCGCTTCCGGTGGCGCACCGGCGTCCTCGAACAGGCGCGAGGCCGAGCGGTAGAGCGTGACCAGGTAGTTCGAGGCGATCGAAGCGCCCGCGTGGTAGAGCGCTCGCGCGTCGTCGGCCAGCTCGAACGGGCGCAGGCCGAGGGTCGTCGCCAGCTCGCGGCCGAGCGCGCGGGCCTCGTCGGTCTCGGCGGTGACCGCCGCCCAGGCGCCGTCGAGCTGCTCCGGCCCGCGGTCGAGCGTGAAGGTCTGGAGCGGGTGGACGGAGAAGCGCCGCCGGTGCGGGTCGAGCGCCGCGAGCGGCGTCGCCCCGCTGACGTGCGCGACCCACGGCCCGGGCTCGATCCCGGCGGCGACCTCGGCGATCGCCCGGTCGGGGACGCACAGGAGGACCAGCTCGGCGCTGCCGTCGCGCAGCTCGACGCCGCGCTCGCGCAGGCGGGCGCTCAGGGCAGAGCCCGCGCGGCCGCGACCGATCACGTTGACGCTGTCGACCATCTCGATTGCTCCAGTTCCGCAGGGGATACCGGGCAGGAGCAGTCTAACGGCCGGTCGAGATCCTCCGCTCGAGCGCAGCCTTCACGTCAGGCCAGTCGTCTTCGATCACGGCGTACCAGGCCGAGTCGCGGCGCTCGCCGTCACGGACGATCATGTGTTTGCGATGGATGCCCTCGAACACGCTGGGGATCGCGGCGAGCGCCGCCCGCGCGCGCTCGTTCTTCGCGTCGGTCTTGAACTCGACGCGGCGGGCGCCGAGCGTCTCGAAGGCATGCCGGAGCAGCAAGTACTTGGCGTCGGTGTTCGCGCCGGTGCCCCAGGCCGACGGCGTGTTCCAGGTATTGCCGATCTCCAGCCGGAGATGCTCCGGGAAGACATTCAGGTAACTGGTCGAGCCGATCACCTCGCCCTCTCTGACGACGACGAAGTGGTGCATCTCGGTCGCCGCGAGCGCTGCGGCGATCCAGGCCTCCGTGTCCCGCGTGGTCATCCACGTCCAGGCGCGCTCGTCCGCCGCCGCCGCGCGCAGCCCCTCGACGTGCCCCTGCTCGATCGGCTCGAGGGTGACGACGCGACCCTCGAGCCGAGGTCGGAGTTGCTCGGCGGTCCACACACCCGTATGTCTACACTGCGCCTGCGATGCCGATCTACGAATACGTCTGCATGAAGTGCGAGTCGCACTTCGAAGAGCTCGTCCGGAACGGCGAGACGCCGAAGTGCCCGGACTGCGCCAGCGCCAAGGTGCAGAAGCAGTTCTCGGTCTTCGCCACGCACGGGGCGGAGTCGGCGCCGAGCTTCGGCCAGACGGCGGCCGGCGGCGGCTGCTGCGGCGGCTCCTGCGGCTGCGGCCACTAGCCGTCTGCCTGCTGCAGCCGGCTGGAAGAACCGTCCGTCTCGTCGCGTAGACTGCCGCGTCGAAATGCTGGACGCGCTCGGGATCGAAGCCTCGACCTGCATGAGGTGCGCACTGAGTCAGAGCCGGACGCACGTCGTGTTCGGCAACGGCCACCCGAATGCCGACCTGATGTTCGTCGGCGAGGCGCCCGGCTTCCACGAGGACCAGCAGGGCATCCCGTTCGTCGGCCAGGCCGGGAAGCTGCTCGACAAGCTGCTCGCCGGGATCGGGCTCACTCGTGCCGACGTGTACGTCGTCAACACCCTCAAGTGCCGGCCGCCGGGCAACCGCGACCCACTGCCCGAGGAGAAGCACGCCTGCGAGCCGTGGCTGTTCAAGCAGATCGAGCTGATCCGTCCGAAGGTGATCGCCACGCTCGGCAACCACGCGACCAAGCAGCTGACCGGCAAGGAGACCGGCATCACGCGCGTCCACGGCCAGCCGCAGCCGGCCACCTACGGCTCGATGTCGGTGACGATCTTCCCGATCTTCCACCCGGCCGCCGCGCTCTACACCCCGGCGATGCTGAAGGTGCTCGAGGAGGACTTCGCGCGGATCCCGGCGCTGCTGGACCGCGAGGTGGAGCCGATCGAGCCGCTGGCCGAGCTGCTCGCCGAGCCCGAGCCGGCGCCGGTCGCCGTCCAGCTCGGTCTCTTCTGATCCGGGTCGAGACAGGCTCGCCCGAGGAGACCGAAGCGGTGGCCGCGCGGCTTGCCGCCCGTCTGGAGCTCGGCGACGTCGTGGCCGTCTCCGGCGAGCTCGGGTCCGGGAAGACGACTTTCGTCCGCGGGGCGTGCCGCGCCCTGGGCGTGACGCAGCCGGTGACGAGCCCTACCTACACCATCGGCCACCGCTACGAGGGCCGCGTGCCGGTCGCCCATCTCGACCTGTACCGGCTCGAAGGGGTTTCCGAGGCCGAGTGGGGCGCGCTCGAGCCGTACTTCGACGACGCCGTCGTGTTCGTCGAATGGCCCGAGGCGGCCGGCGGCTCCCTGCCCGATCCACGCGTCCGGGTACGGTTACGGCACGTGGACGAGAGGCGGCGGCTGATCGTGCTCGAGGACATGTCTTCTCAGAACCGGTGCTGACCTTGGCCTTTGACACGGCGACCGGCGTGGCGACGACCGCGCTCGTCCGGGACTGCGACGTGCTGGGCGAGCGGATCGGACGTGCGTCCGAGGTGCTCGCGGAGGCCGACGAGCTGCTCCGCGCTGCCGGCCTGACCCCTGGCGATCTCGACCTCCTCGCTGTCGGGGTCGGCCCCGGAAGCTTCACCGGCGTGCGGATCGGGCTCGCGACCGCCCGAGGGCTTGCGCTCGCCCTCGACCTGCCCGTGGCCGGGGTATCCACGCTCGACGCGCTCGCCGCGGGATCGCCCGGTGCGACACCCGTCATCGACGCAAAGCGAGGCGAGATCTTCACCGTCGTTTCAGGCCGTGTCCGGTCCCTGGCACCGGACGCGCTCCAAGTGCACAGGGGCCGAACGTACGTGGGCGACGGAGCCGTGCGCTACCGGGACACGATCGAGGACGCAGGCGGCGCCGTCCCGCCCGACGACAGCGAGCTCCACATCCCCCGCGCCCGCTTTCACGCCGGGCTGGCCGGCGAAGGCGGCCCGGCAGAGCTCGTCGAGCCGGTCTACGTGCGAGCTCCGGACGCCGAGAAGGCACCCGCGTGATCGAGATCCGCCCGCTGCAGCTGCGCGACCTGACCGCGATCGAGGAGATCGAGCGCAGCGCCTACCCGACGCCGTGGTCGCGTTCGATGTTCGCCGGCGAGCTCTCGAAGCCGTCCTCGATCTGCCTCGGCGCGTTCGAGGAGCCGAGCCTGCTCGGCTACCTGATCACCTCCCGATACGTTGATGCCTGGCACGTGATGAACGTCGCGGTCGCACCGGACCGCCACCGGATGGGCATCGCCTCGGCCCTGCTCGGCCGCCTGTTCGAGCTGACCGCGTCCGACGACCGCCGCGGCTACACGCTGGAGGTCAGGGTGTCGAACACGGCGGCGATCGCGCTCTACGAGCGCCTGGGGTTCGAGCCTCGCGGCGTCCGCCGCGGCTACTACACGGACAACCGCGAGGACGCGCTGATCATGTGGAAGGACCCTGCGGTCCGCGACTCCGTCGCCGGGTGATTCTCGGAATCGAGACGTCGTGCGACGAGACCGCCGCCGCGGTCGTCACCGGCGACGGCGAGATCAGGTCCAACGTGGTCGCCTCGCAGTCCGAGCTGCACGCGCGCTTCGGCGGGGTCGTGCCCGAGGTCGCCTCGCGGCGGCACCTCGAGCTCGTCTCGCCCGTGGTGCGGGAGGCCCTCGACCGGGCCGGCGTCACGCTCGAGCAGGTCGACCGGATCGGCGTCACCCGGGGGCCGGGGCTGATCGGCGCGCTGCTCGTCGGGCTCGCCGCTGCCAAGGGTCTCGCCTGGGGCAGCGGCATTCCGCTCGTCCCGGTCGACCACCTGCACGGGCACGTGGCCTCGCTGTACCTCCGGCCCGCCCCAGTCGATCCTCCGTTCCTCTGCCTGCTCGCGAGCGGAGGGCACACGTTGTTGCTGGACGTCGAGGATCACGCGGGTTTTCGCGTGCTCGGGACGACGCTCGACGACGCCGCCGGTGAGGCCTTCGACAAGGGGGCCCGCCTGCTCGGTCTCGGCTACCCGGGCGGCGCGGAGATCGACCGGCTCGCCCGCACCGGCGACCCCGCGGCCTACGATTTCCCGGTCGCGCGCGTTCCGAACTTCGACTTCTCGTTCTCGGGGCTGAAGACCGCGCTGCTCTACGCCGTTCGGGAGCTGGCTCCGGAGGAGCTCGAGGCGCGCCGTGCCGATCTTGCCGCCTCGTACCAGCACGCGATCGTGCGGGCGCTCGCCGGCCGGACGCTCGAGGCCGCGGAACGGCTGGGCGCCGACCGGGTTGCGATCGTCGGGGGCGTGGCAGCGAACTCCGAGCTCAGGGCCGCCCTGCCAGACGCTGCCGCCGCGCCCCTGGAGCTCTGCACCGACAATGGCGCGATGATCGCCTCCGCAGCCCGGTACACGGAGCCGTCGGCCGAGCCGCTGCGCCTGGACGCCTATGCGGTGGCGTAGCTCCCTCGGCCTCGTCGTGCTCGCCGCGATCGTCGCGGCGGCGGTGCTGGTCGTCCCCGAGGGAGGCGGCGGAGCACCGCCTGTCACGCCCACCCGACTCGCGTCGGCCGCCGCCTGGAACGGTCTCGTCGGCGGGGCGAGAGCCGAGGTCGGGACCGGCCAGCGCGTCCTCGTCGTGCTGACCGCCTTCTCGCTCGCGGATCGTGTGCAGCGCGCGGGTGGCCTCGCCACCGACGGCGAGGAGCGGCGCTGGACGGCGAGCGCCGCGGCGGCGCAGCAGCAGTTCATCTCCGACCTGGGGCGCGCCGGTGTCTCGATCAGGCCCGAGTTCCGCTTCACCCGCACCCTGAACGGCTTCTCGGCCGTCCTCGATCCCCGCGCGATCGCCCTGATCGAGCGCACCCCGGGCGTCAAGGGCGTCTATCCGGTGCGAGTGGCGTTTCCCGCCACGCTCTCGCCCCGGGCGCTCCGGCAGGCTGCGGCCTCCGCCGCGCGGCCCGGCGTCCGCCTTGCCGGCATCGCCGGACGCGGCGTGCTGATCGCGCTGCTCGACACCGGCGTCGACGCCGCGACCCCGTATCTCCACGGGCACGTGCTTCCGGGGCTCGACATCGTCGGCACCGAGCCGAGCGCGCAGGCACAGGCGAAGCCGACCGACCCGTCCACGCTCGAGGCCCACGGAACCGAGATGGCCGGCCTGCTCGTCGGGGCGGGCGGGCCGGCCGGCGTGACCGGCGTCGCGCCCGCCGCCACGGTCCTGCCGCTCCGGGTGGCGGGGTGGCAGGCCGACGCACGCGGCGGCTACACGGTTTACGCGCGCACCGACCAGTTGCTCGCCGGGCTCGAGCGGGCGGTCGACCCCGACGGCAACGGCGACGCGCACGACGCCGCCCGGGTCGCGCTCGTCCCACTCGTGGAGCCCTTCGCCGCATTCACGGACGGCCCGCTCGCGCGCGCGGTCGACGGCGCGCTGCGCCTGGACACCCTCGTCGTCGGCGCGGCCGGGAACGACGGCCCGGCCGGCCCTGCCTTCGGGAGCGTGGGCGGCCCCGCCGGAGCCCCGGACGCCCTCGCCGTCGGGGCGGCGGACGCCGGCCGCAGCCTCACCGAGGTGAGGGTGGTCGTGCGGGCGGGGTTGCGCGTCCTGTTCGACCGTCTCGTTCCGCTCGTCGGCGGCGCACCACCTGCGCAGACACTCGTCCTGGCGCCGTCCGCCCCGGCGAAGGCAGCCTTCTTCCGGCGCGGGCTCTCGCAGGTGGCCGACCGCGCCGCGGTCGCGGCCGCCGGCGTCGACCCGGCCGTCACCGCGCGTGCGGCCGCCGACGCCGGCGCGGACGCCGTCATCCTCCACGGCCGTCCCGTCGCGCCCGGTGCAATCGCGCTCGACCGGAGGATCGCCGTCCCCGTGGTCGTGCTTCCGGACGAGGTCACGACTGCGTTGCGCACCGAGCCGGGAGCGATGGTCGTGATCGCAACGCCGCGGGCGAGCGACGACGCGCGGACGGCCCCGGCGCCGTTCTCGTCGTGGGGGCTCGCGTTCGACGGCGGGATCAAGCCGGACCTGCTCGCCCCGGGCGTCGGTCTGGCGACCGCCGACCCGGGGGCCGCTCCCGACGGCGGTTCGGTCTTCGCCACGGTCAGCGGGTCGAGCGCGGCGGCGGCGGTGGTCGCCGGCGCGGCGGCGCTGCTGGCAGAAGCGAGGCCCGATGCGAGCGCCGCGAGGCTGCGGGCGCTGCTCGTCGGCGGTGCAAGACCGCTCGACGGGGCACCGCCGGCCGCCCAGGGCGCCGGGATGCTCGACGTCGGCCGCTCGGCTGCAGCGGAGCTCGTCGCCGATCCGCCGCTCCTCACGTTCGGCCGCGGGACGGTCGAGGGCTGGCGGGGGAACGAGGTGCTGCGGCTCCGCAACGTCTCCGGCCGGCGGCTCACCGTCTACATCGCCGCCGGTCGGCAGACGGATCCGGCCGTCCGTCTCGGGATCACGCCGCGCCGGACGGAGATCGAGCCGGGCGCCGTCGCCAGGATCGCCCTCCACATCCCGCCGATCACGATCGCCCAGGGCGAAGCCGCGCTCGGGTCGCTTACGGTCACGCCGGTGACGGGAGCGGCGATCCAGGTTCCGTGGGCCGTCGTCCTCCGGCCCGCCCGTGCCCTCCTCGGCCCGCTGACCCTCTCGCGCGCGTCGTTCAAGCCGTCCGAGCTGCGGCCGTCCGTCGTCGTCATGCGCGTCGGCCGCGTGCTGCGCACGGTCGACGGCAACACGGTCGTCCCGGTGCTCAGGCTCGACGTCGAACTCTGGACCGACAAGGGCAAGCGCCTCGGCCTACTCACCCGCCTGCGCGACCTGCTGCCCGGCCGGTACGCGATCGGCCTCACCGGCCATGCCCCCGGCGGGAAGGTGCTCGCGCCGGGCGCCTACCGGCTGCGCGTCTTCGCGTGGCCGACCGCGGGCGGACGCCCGACGGTGCGATCCGTTCCGTTCCGGATACGGAAGTAACGGTCGTACACTCCCGCCTGATGGTTGATCGATAAAGAAGGAGCGTGTGAACGTGACATCGGTCCAGGAATCCGTCTCGCATCTGCGCGAGAACCCCTTCGAGATCGCACAGGACCAGCTTCGCAAGGTCGCGAGAGCCTTCAGCATCGACGACAACCTCGTCAACGTCCTCTCGAAGTGCAAGAAGGCCGTCGTCGTCTCCATCCCCGTGACGATGGACGACGGTCGGGTCGAGGTCTTCGAGGGGTATCGCGTCACCCACAACGTCGCCCGCGGCCCATCGAAGGGCGGCATCCGTTACCACCCCGACGTCACCCTCGACGAGGTGCGCGCGCTGTCGATCTGGATGACCTGGAAGTGCGCGCTGATGGGCATCCCCTTCGGCGGCGCGAAGGGCGGCGTGATCTGCGACCCGAAGAAGCTCTCCGTTCGGGAGCTCGAGGGCATGACCCGCCGGTACACGTCCGAGATCATCAACGAGATCGGGCCGGAGAAGGACATCCCCGCCCCGGACGTCGGCACCAGCCCCCGCGAGATGGCGTGGATCTTCGACACGTACTCGATGAACAAGGGCCACTCAGTGCTGGGGGTCGTCACCGGCAAGCCGCTGACCGTCGGCGGGTCGCTCGGCCGGCTCGAGGCGACCGCCCGCGGCGGCGTGTTCTGCACGCTCGCCGCGCTCGACCGTCTCGGAATGGAGCTCGAGGGCAAGACGATCGCCGTCCAGGGCTTCGGCAACGTCGGCAGCTACTACGCCCTGTTCATGCAGGAGGCGGGCGCGAAGGTGATCGCGATCTCGGACTCGAGCGCCGGCTTCCACAACCCGGACGGCATCGACATCACGGCGGCGATCGCGCACAAGCAGGAGCGCGGGACGCTGCAGGGCCTCGGCGGCGTGGAGGCGATCTCGAACGACGACCTCCTCCTGCTCGACTGCGACATCCTCGCCCCCTGCAGCCTCGAGCAGGTGATCAACGAGGAGAACGCCGACCGCGTCAAGGCGAAGGTCATCTGCGAGGGGGCGAACGGACCGACCACGCCGGCCGCCGACGAGATCCTCGAGGACAAGGGCGTGCTCGTCCTCCCGGATGTCCTCGCCAATGCCGGCGGCGTCGTCGTCTCCTACTTCGAGTGGGTGCAGGGGCTCCAGGAGTACTTCTGGAAGGAGGACGAGGTCAACGCCAAGCTCAAGGAGATCGTCGACAAGGCGTTCGACGAGACCTGGCGCGTCCACGAGTCGCGGGACGTGAGCATGCGCATGGCCGCCTACGGTCTGGCCGTCCAGCGCGTCGCCGAGGCGACGACGACGCGGGGGTTGTATCCGTAAACCCGAGGTCGTCCTCTACCACGCCGAGGGCTGCCACCTCTGCGAGCGGGCGCGCGCACGGCTCGCCGTGCTGAGGCAGGAGGACGAGTTCGAGCTGCGCGAGGTCGACATCGGCGGCGACGCCGAGCTCGAAGCCCGCTATCGGGAGTGGCTGCCGGTGATCGAGATCGACGGCGAGCGCGCGTTCGTGTACTACCTGGACGAGGCCGCGTTCCTCCGGAAGCTGGGCGCACAAAGTCGGGACTGATCGACCACCGGCGCAGCCTCCCAAGCGGGCTGGCACAATGCTTTCGGTGTTACAAACAGCGACACAAGGAGCGGGTGTGACGGATCGGTTGACGGTCGGGGTCGCCGCGCGACTGAGCCGGTACCTCCAGGTTCTGACCCAGGCCAAGAAGATGGGCAAGGAGCGCATCTCCTCGCAGGAGATCTCCGACTACACGAACGTCAACGCGACGCAGATCAGGCGAGACCTGTCGGCGTTCGGCAAGTTCGGGAAGCGCGGGGTGGGCTACAACATCGACAGCCTGCTCGGCGAGATCCGCAAGATCCTGCGGACGCAGGGCCAGCACAACATCGCGCTCGTCGGCGCCGGCCGTCTCGGCCAGGCGATCGCGAGCTCTCCGATCTTCGCCGAGCACGGGATCAACATCGCCGCCGTCTTCGACCGCGACCCGGAGGTCGTCGGCAATCGCGCCGGCCACGTGGAGGTGCAGCAGTACAGCGACCTGAAGGGCGCTGTCCACGACAAGAACATCATCGTCGGCGTGCTCGCCGTGCCGGCCGGCGCCGCACAGGACGTCGCGGACGACCTCGTCGACGCCGGGGTGAAGATCATCTTCAACTACAGCGAGGGGCTGCTGGATGTCCCGGCGGACGTCCAGGTGCACACGTCGAACCCGGCCGTCGAGCTGCTGCACGCGCTGTACTTCCACCTGGCGTAGGGCGCGAGCCTACCGACGGCCCTTGCCCTCCTCGAGCAGCGGGGCGATCAACGCCGCCGCGCGTGCGGCGCCGTCCGACTCGACCGGTCGGTAGTCGACGGTCCGGCCGATCGTCTCGGCGATGGCGGCGGCGATCGTCTCGGGTGTCTCGTGCTCGAAGTCCATGCGGCGTCCGGCGCCGTAGCGCTGGAGCCGGTGGTGGACGTGGAGGTTCTGCTCGAAGTGGTGGCGGAGGGGAAAGTAGAGAAACGGGCGCCCGTTCGCCGTCAGCTCCATCGAGGTGGTCAGGCCGCCCTGGACGACGGCGAGGTCGCAGGCGGCCAGGTGCCGGTAGAGCTGGTGCACGTACGGGCGCACCTCGAGGCCGTCGTGTGAGGGCAGCGTCTCCGGGGGGATGCGGGGGCCGGCGACGACGATCATCCGCAGGGCCGGCACTCGCCGCTTGGCCTCCGGAAACGCCGCGATCACCCGCCGCAGGAGGTCGCCGCCGACGCCGGAGCCTCCGACGGTGACGATGCAGACCTGCTCGTCCTCGCCGTAGCCGAGCTCGGCTCGGAGCGCGGCCCGGTCGGCGAACTCCTCGGGGTCGAAGCCGGTGACGTAGCCGGCGAAGGCGAAGTGCTGCTCGGTCCACTCGCGGATCCAGGGCAGGTGCGAGGCGAAGCGCTCGGGAACGATGTCGTCGGGGTTGCCGACGAACACTGCCTGGTCGCGCATGCGCGGGAAGCGCGCGATGTGCTCGATCATCTCCTCGTTGTAGTCGCCGGTCAGAAACGCCTCGTGGTCGCCCCCGTCGGCCATCGGCAGCCAGCCGACGAAGTCGGTCAGCCAGGCGTACGGTGCCCGCTTCTGCTCGGGGTTCTCGTGCAGGTAGTAGTCGAGCTCCCAGGCCTCGTCTCCGATCCAGAGGTCGTACTGCTGCTCGGAGACGAGGTCGTGGAAGACCATGAAGTTGGCGAGCAGGATCTCGTCCATGCGGCGGATCGCCTGGAAGCAGTGCAGGTCGTGCTCGGCCGACTCGCTCTCGACGTGGTGCGACTCGTTGGCCAGGAACGCGCTCGCCGGATGGATTCGCTCGCCGCGGGCCTCGAGCACCGCCGTGACCGGGTGCTGGGCCAGCCAGTCGATCTCCAGGTCCGGATGGAGCTTGCGCAGCTCGTCCGCGATCGCGACGTCGCGCTGCGCATGGCCGAGCCCGATCGGCGAGGAGATGTACAGCGCGCGCTTCCGGCGGGACCTGCCGCGCACCCACGTTCGCGCCGGCGGCGCGGGCGCGATGAAGTCGCGCAGCAGCAGGTTCACCTTGACCGGGTCGCGCGCATGGGGCAGGTGGCCCGAGCCCTCGAGCACGGTCAACGACGCGTCTGCGAGCTCGGCCAGCCGCGCGCCGGAGGCGCACGGCCGGATCGCGTCGTCGCTGCCGTGGATCACCAGAATGGGGCAGTCGATCCTGGCGAGGAGCGCGCGGACGCCCGCCTCGTCCTCGAGCCGTTCCGCGAGCTGGGTCGCGATCAACGTCTCCGCATCCGTCTCGAGGCCCCAGCCGACGGTGTCCTCGCGTTGCTTGGTCGAGTGCGGCTCGGTGAAGCAGTGCGCGAAGAAGAACTCGAGGAAGTCCTCGTAGCGATCGGCCCAGTAGTGGCGGTTCCACTTGCCCCAGCCCTCGAACTCGTCCCGCGGCTCGCTGAAGTCGAGCCTCGCCTTCAGCCGCGGCGTCGCCGGGGGAAGCGGCAGCGCCGGGGCGATGAAGACCATCCTGTCCACCCGGTCGCGGTGATCCGCCGCGAGCAGGAGCGACCGTTCCGCGCCGCGCGACAGGGAGACGACCGCCGCCCGGTCGGTTGCGGTGGCGTCCATCACCGCGACCGCATCGGCCGCGTACTCCTCCTCCCGGTAGGCATCGGGCTCGGAGGGACGGTCCGAGCGGCCGTTGCCGCGACCGTCGAATGTCACGACGCGGCAGTGCCGGGCGAGGTAGGGAATCTGCATCTTCCAGTGGCGCGAGTGGACGATCGACCAGGTCGGCATCAGCAGGACGGTCGGCTCGCCCTCGCCGTAGACCTCGTAGTAGCTGCGGACGCCGTTGCGCTCGACGAAGCCCTCCTCGTCCGGGTACCGGGCCCGCGTCTGCTCGGCCGGTCTCGGGCGTGCGACCGTGATCGTCACCGCGTCCTCTCCTCGAGCCAGGCGTCGATCCAGTCGAGCAGCTCCCGGTGCCCCTGGTCGATCCCGGACATCCGGTCGAGCATGATCCCCTCGTTGAACGCGTACACGAGCGTGACGAGCGCTTCGAGCGGGACCTCGAGCCCGAGCGCGTCCCGGACGGGAGCGAAGGCTTCGATCAGGACGGCGCGCCATTCGGCGTGCACGCGCGCGAGCCGTTCACGGAGCTCCGGTCGGTTCCAGGCGAGCGCCTGCAGCTCGAACCAGATCTTCTGGTAGGGGCGGTCCTCCTCGAGGTAGCCCATCGCCGTCCGCCACTTCTCGAGGAACGGGACGTCCGCCGCGTACATCTCACGCTGCCGCTCGACGAGCCGGTCGGTAAAACGCTCGAGCACGCGGACGAGCAGCTGCTCGACCGACCCGAAGTAGTAGTGGACGAGGCCGTGGTTGAGCCTGGCCTCCTCCGCGACGCGCCGGGTCGTGATCCCTGCGGCACCGACCTCGACGAGCAGGCGCTCGGCTGCATCGAGGAGCGCCTGCTCGGTCCCGTGGCCGGGACGGACTGCGGTCGTCTTCATCGACGGCGCTCGATCACGTCTCGTAATGATCGCAGGAGACCTCCGCCAGCATGTGCTCCTCGCCCGGCTCGACGACCGCCTCGCGCCAGCGCGGCCCCGCGAACGCCTCGAGCGCGTCGACCGAGTCCCAGTGGGTTACGACCACGAACTCGGGCTGATCGCTCCACCGGTTGCGGCCCCAGGCAACGTGCGAGCAACCGGCGTGCGCCTGGACCATGGGCACGCCGGTCGTCCGCACGAAGCGCTCGAACTCGACGTCTCTCCCCGGACGGACCCGCGCCCTAAACACGCGGATGATCACGAGCGGCCGGCTCCGGCGTCGCGCCTGCGCAGGCGTCGAACCCGGTCGAGCGTGCTGCGCACCGCGATTCCGGCCGCGGCCGCCATCACCGCCCCGGCGGGCATCAGCTGCAGGATGCTCTCCTCGACCGGGATCCCCATGACGTGCGCCGTGATCACTGGAAGATCTCCGTCGTGCAGTCGCCGTTCTGGAGCCGGACCTCGTGGGCGCGGGCGGGCCCGCTCGGGCGGTCGGAGAAGTCGACGAAGAAATCGGGATCGACCTCCATGCCGCCGTTCGGGTCGCAGTTCACGCGCAGGAGCCAGGAGCGCAGACCGGGGTAGAACTGATTGTCCCAGGTCGAGTAGAGCGAGTTGGTGACGTAGAGCCGGCGGCCGTCGTAGGAGAGCTGGAGCATCTGCGGCCCGCCGTGCAGCTCGCGCCCGGCGTCGCTCTCGTTGCCCAGCACCCCGCCGAGCCAGAGCCGTCCGGTCAGCTTCGGGTTGGCGGGGTCGGAGACGTCGTACTGGCGCAGGTCGCCGTGCAGCCAGTTTCCGAAGTAGAGGAAGCGGTCGTCCATCGACAGGACGAGGTCGCTGATCACTCCCGGTACCGGGAACTGCCAGCCCTCCTTCGGGACGCCCTCGACTTCGATGATCGGGTCGGCGGTCCACGAGCCGTTCTCACGGCGGAAGTGCCACATCACGCTCGAAAGCGCAGCTCCGACGAAGCCCTCTTCCGAGTCGGGGTCGTGGAGCCAGCGCACCTCGAACGGCAGCAGGCCCTGGTCGCCGAGATCCACGGACTGATCGAGCGTCCGTGCCTCGAGGTTCCAGAAATGGATCCGTTGGCCGTAGCGGCCGGCCTCGACGTCGGCGAGGTCGAAGCCCGGCTCATAGGCGTTCGGCTCGCCGAACTCCGACGAGATCAGCGTGTTCTTGCGCGGCTGGTACCAGAAGTCGTAGTTGAAAGGCGGTGTCTTGCCGCCTGCCTCCCAGCGGCCCTTGACCTCGAACGTCTGGGCGTCGAGGACGGCGAATCCGCCGGCGCCGTTGCCTTCGGCGTCGCCCAGGCACGAGATGACGACGTTGTCGCCCGGCATGCAGTGGGTCGTGTGCGGGCGCGTGTAGCCGGTCTTGGCGACGAGCTCCTCCGGCTCGATCACCTTCTCGATCTGCGGCCGGCGCGGGTCGTCGGCCACGTTCACCACGTGGATCCGCGAGGAGCGGAACCCGGGCATGATCAGGTGCGAGCGATCCGGCCCGTGGCAGGCCGACGAGCATCGGTTCCAGCCGAAGTGGTGGAGCTCGTCGCCGACGTTGGGCATCGACAGCTCGTGGACGATCTCGCCGCGATCGGCGTCGACGACCGCGAGGAAGTCGGGCTGCTCGATGCCGGTGCCCTCGTGCAGGCACGCGAGGTACAGGAACTCCTCCGCCGGTGCCTGCATCGCCTCCTGCGGTGAAGCGTGGAACGACCGGGGTTTGGCGGGTTCGTGTGACACGGGTGCTCCTCCTTCATCCGAGCGATTTAGGCGAACGACTTATACGATTGACTAAGTCGGTCGAAATGTCAAGCCGAGTTGCGAGGATGGGGCACGTGCGCATCCTGCTCTGGCACGGCTACCTGCTCGAGGGCACCGGCTCGAACATCTACACGCGCGCCGTCGCGCGGGAGTGGGCGCGGGCCGGGCACGACGTGGTCGTCTTCTGCCAGGACCCCGAGCCCGAGCGGTTCGACCTCGGCGGCGCAGAGGTCGTCCGGCCCCACCTCGACACGCGGTTACCCGTGTTCGTTGTCGACCGGTACGAGGGGCTGGAGCCGGTCTTGCTCCAGGACATGCGCGCCGAGGAGCGCGAGCGCTACGTCGCGACGAACGCGGCTGCGCTGCGCGAGCACCTGCCGGCCGACCTCGTCTTCGCCAACCACGTCCTGATGGGCGGGCCGGTGGCGGCGGCGACCGGGGCCCGGTTCGCCGTCAAGGCCCACGGCTCGGAGCTCGAGTACTCGATGCGCGGCAACGCCGAGCTCCAGGAGTTGGGCGCCGTCTCGCTGCGGGACGCCGCCGCCGTCTTCGTCGGCTCCGAGCACATCCGTGGGGTGCTCCACGACGTGGTCGGGGACGTCGAGCACGTCCGCGAGGTGCCGCCCGGCGTGGACGTCGAGGAGTTCGTCGCCGAGTCGAGGACGGACGCGCTTGCGGAGCTCCTCGCCGAGTGCCGCGCCGATCCGCCGAACCACGGCAACCGTCAGGAACGCCTGCCGGACGAGGGGAACGAGCAGCGGCTGCACGAGTTCCTCGGCGGCGAAGCGCCGACCATCCTCTACTTCGGGAAGCTGCTCTACAACAAGGGCGTCCACGTGCTGCTGGAGGCGCTGCGCGGCCTGGACGCGCGAGCGGTGATCGTCGGCTTCGGCGACTACCGCCGCGAGCTGGAGCGGATGGCACCGCCGCGGACGCTGTTCACCGGCCCGCTCGAGCACCGCCACCTCGTCCATCTGATCCCGCTGGCCGACGTGGCCGTCGTCCCGTCGATCTTTCCCGAGGCGTTCGGCATGGTCGCCGCCGAGGCGGCCGCGGCCGGCTGCCCGCCGCTCGTCGCCCGGCACTCGGGGCTCGAGGAGGTCGCCCGCGGGATCGAGGCCGCCTACCCGCCCGCGCTCCGGCATCTGGCGAGCTTCCGGACGGGCGACTCGCTCGACCTCGCGCGCAAGCTCCACGATCTGCTCGCCCTGCCGGCGGCCACTCGGGCCGGGCTCGGCACGGCGGCCAGGCAGGTCGCCGTCGAGCGCTGGTCGTGGGCCGGCGTCGGGAGACGCCTGCTCGAACCCTTCGAATAGGCTTCCCGATCCATGGGTGACGCCCAGAAGCTCCCCTACGACGAGCTGATCGCGCAGGCCCGGGAGGGATTCGAGAACGGCACGGACCTGACCGTCGCGGTCGAGGAGGAGTTCGCGCTGCTCGATCCGGCGACGCTGTCGCTGGTCAACCGCTTCGAGGACGTGAAGGCGGCCGCGGCCGGTCTCCCCGTCGACCACCACGTCGTCGGCGAGCTGATCGCCAGCGAGGTCGAGGTGCGGACCGGCCGTTGCGAGAGCTTCGCCGAGGCTTCCGGCCTGATGGGCGAGCGGCGCGCACAGCTGACCGAGCTGGCCGGCGGTCTCGGGATCTCGCTGGGCGCGACGGGCACCCACCCGTGGAGCCGCTGGCAGGACCAGCGGATCATCGACACGCCGCACTACCGCCGGAACGACGAGCTGCTCCGCTACGTCGTCTGGCGGAACAACACGTTCGGCTTTCACGTCCACGTCGGGATCCGCGGGGCCGACCGGGCGGTGGCCGTGCACGACGGCCTGCGCGCGTTCCTGCCGCACCTGCTGGCGCTGTCGGTCAGCTCGCCGATCGTCGAGGGCGTGAACAGCGGGCTCCACTCCGCGCGCACTGAGATCTTCACGCGCATGTTCCCGCGCTGCGGCGTCCCGGACCCGTACGGGACGTGGGAGGTGTTCGAGGCGTACGTGCGCACGCTGTACGAGACGGGCTCGATCGACGAGCACACGCAGCTTTGGTGGAGCGTCCGGCCACACCTCGCCTACCCGACCGTCGAGATCAGGATCTGCGACGGCCAGCCCGACCTCGGCGAATCGAGGGCGCTGGCCGGCTTCTGCTACGCGCTCACGGCCCGGCTCGCGCGCGCCGTGGACGAGGGCGAGCCGCTGCCGCAGCCGCCGCCGCGAATGATCGAGGAGAACTTCTGGCGCGCGATCCGCTACGGGCTGTCGGGGACCCTGCTCGATCCGGGGACGTACGAGGTGCGACCGGCCCGGGCCGAGCTGGAGCGGGTCGCGGCCTGGATCGGCCCGGTCGCCGACGAGCTCGGCGTCGCGCTGACGGTGCCGGCGACGACGGCGGCCGAGCGCCAGATCGCGCGCTTCGCGGAAGGCTGGTCGCTGGAGGAGATCTACGCGGAGCAGGTCCGCGCCGCCGAGGTCGTTCGTGGCTGACGAGGGCGCTCAGGGCGAGGCGCCGGAGCAGCCGCCCTCGCAGGAGGAGCTGCTCCGGCAGCTGGAGGCCGAACTCGGGCAGCTCGAGGTCGCCGACGTCCTCGTCCAGACCGTCTTCACCGTCTCGTCGCTCGGATACCGGCGCCTCGGGGAGGAGGGTCGCGATCTGGAGCAGGCGAAGCTCGCGATCGACGCGCTGCGGGCGCTCGTGCCGGCGCTGAAGGGCGCCGTCCCGGCCGGGCTCGCCCGCGACCTCGACCAGATGGTCGCGAACATGCAGCTCGCGTACGCCAAGGCGGCCGCCCAGCCTGCGTCCGAGTAGGAACCGGGGCGAACAGCCTCTGTGATCCGATACGCTCTCGCGCTTGTGAGACAGGCTTTGGCGCGCCGACGCTGTTCGGCGCCGACTTTGTGAGTGGAAAGGGAGCGTAGTGGACTTCTTCAAGGACCATGCCGTGCTGTTCGCCCTCGTGTGTTCGGGTGTCGCGATCGTGTACGGCGTCTATCTCGTCTACTGGCTGCTGTCGCGGCCGGCAGGCAGCGAGCGGATGCAGGAGATCGCGCGCGCCGTCCAGGAAGGCGCGGCCGCCTACCTGCGCAAGCAGTACACGACGATCGCCTTCGTCGCGATCGTCCCGTTCCTCCTGCTCGGCTTCTACAACCAGCTCGGCTGGGGCACCGCAGTCGGCTTCCTGATCGGCGCCACGCTCTCCGCCGCCGCCGGCTTCATCGGCATGAACGTCGCCGTGCGCTCGAACGTGCGCACGGCCGAGGCGGCCAAGGACGGGCTCAAGCCCGCCCTGAACGTCGCGTTCCGGGCCGGATCGGTCACCGGCCTCCTCGTCGTCGGTCTCGGCCTGCTCGGCGTCGCCGGGTACTACTGGGCCCTGACCGACTGGCTCGGCCACACGCACGAGTCGGCGATCAACGATCTCGTCGGCCTCGCCTTCGGCGGCTCGCTGATCTCCGTCTTCGCGCGACTCGGCGGCGGGATCTTCACGAAGGCAGCCGACGTCGGCGCCGACCTGGTCGGGAAGATCGAGGCAGGCATCCCGGAGGACGACCCGCGCAACCCGGCCGTGATCGCGGACAACGTCGGCGACAATGTCGGCGACTGCGCAGGCATGGCCGCGGACCTGTTCGAGACGTATGCGGTCACGGCGGTGGCGGTGATGCTGATCGCCTCCAACCAGTTCCCGGCGAGCGGGCTCTGGCTCTACCCGCTCGCGATCGGCGGCATCTCGATCCTGGCGTCGGTGATCGGCACGTTCTTCGCGCGCGTCGGGCGTGGCCAGAACGCGATCATTAACGCGCTCTACAAAGCGGTCGTGGTCGCGACGATCCTGTCCGCGATCGGCTTCATCCCGATCACGCTCGCCTACGACGACGGGCCGTTCAGCTTCTGGAATCTGTACGGCTCGGCACTGATCGGCCTCGGCGTGACCTTCCTGCTGGTGGCGATCACCGAGTACTACACCGGCACCCGCTGGAACCCGGTGAAGTCGATCTCCGAGGCGTCCCAGACCGGGCACGCCACGAATATCATCGCCGGCCTCGCCATCGGCATGCGCGCCACCGCGCTGCCGGTGGTCACGATCGTGGTCGGGATCATCGCGTCGTTCTACGCCGCGGGCCAGTCGCTGTTCGGCATCGGCGTCGCCGTCATGGCTCAGCTCTCGATGACCGGCCTGATCGTCGCGCTCGACGCCTACGGGCCTGTCACCGACAACGCGGGCGGGATCGCCGAGATGGCCGATCTCGACGAGTCGGTGCGGGCGATCACCGATCCGCTCGATGCGGTCGGGAACACGACGAAGGCGGTGACGAAGGGCTACGCGATCGGCTCCGCCGGCCTCGCCGCGCTGATCCTGTTCGACCAGTACACGAGCGGGCTCGAAGGCACGTCGGTGGCCCAGAACTTCGATCTGAACAACCCATGGGTGATCGCCGGACTGTTCATCGGCGGGCTGATGCCGTTCCTGTTCGCGTCGCTCGCGATGACGGCGGTCGGCCGTGCCGGCGGCGAGGTCGTCGAGGAGGTGCGCAGACAGTTCCGGGAGGACCCGGGGATCATGGAGGGCACGTCGCGGCCCGACTACTCCCGCGCGGTCAGCATCGTCACCGGCCGGGCGATCAGGCTCATGCTGGCGCCTGCTGCGATCCCGATCGCGGTCCCGATCGTCGTCGGGATCATCCGCCCGGAGATGCTCGGCGGCCTTCTGATCGGAACGATCGTCACCGGCCTGTTCCTCGCGATCGCCATGACCTCGGGCGGCGGCGCGTGGGACAACGCCAAGAAGCTGATCGAGGACGGCGCCTTCGGCGGCAAGGGGTCGGAGGCCCACGCCGCCGCGGTCACCGGCGACACGGTCGGCGACCCCTACAAGGACACCGCCGGCCCCGCGATCAACCCGATGATCAAGATCGCCAACATCGTCGCGATCCTGATCATCCCGCTGCTGGTCTCGATTCACGGCTAAGGACGTGGGGGAACCGTCTGGTTCCCCCACGAACCCCCTCCTCGCGGGCGTCTTCGCGCGGCCTACGTCGGCGGAGGCGGCGAAGGTTCGTCTGATCTCATCGTCCGGTCTCCGAGCCGCGGAGCCGGCCGCGGCAACGGGATTCGAACCCGCATCTCTCGAGTCGACAACCCGGCGCTCTTCCGGTTGAGCGACTCCGGGGGTCGCCGAGGTCGAGCGTTGCGGAGCGGCGTGCGGCGCGCATCGTCTGTGGACGGATCGTCATGCCCGCGTTCCGGGGGGCAGTCCCCCGGACACGGCCTGTGAGGACGACAGCCGCCCGGCAAGAGTTCAGCGGTGCCTCACCGGCGCCGGCGGCAACAGCAGGGACTCGAGCGCGTCCTCGGGACGCCGGCGCTCTTCTCGACCGCCTACGGCAACGTCGGCTCGTCGATCTACTACGCGCTCGGCATCACCGCCGCGATCGCGCTCGGCCTGACCCCGCTCGTCTTCCTGATCAGCGGCCTGATCTTCGCCTGTACCGCCGCCACCTACGCCGAGGGCACCGTCCGTTATCCGGAGGCGGGCGGGTCCTCGAGCTTCGCCCGCCACGCTTTCAACGAGCTCGTCGCATTCGGGGCGGCCTGGGCGCAGATGCTCAACTACATCATCACCGTCGCCATCTCGGCGTTCTTCGTCCCGCATTACCTGTCGATCTTCTGGGAGCCGCTGAAGACGAATCCGTGGGACACCATCGGCGGCGCGGCGGTGATCCTGATCCTGGTCGCGATCAACATCGTCGGGGTCAAGGAGGCGGCGGGCCTGAACGTCTTCCTGGCCGTGGTCGACTTCGCCACCCAGCTGCTGCTGGTGATCGTCGGCTTCGCGATCGTCTTCGACCCGCATGTCCTGACGGCCAACGTCCACTGGGGGATCGCTCCGACCTGGGGCAACTTCGCGCTCGCGATCCCGGTGGCGATGATCGCCTACACCGGCATCGAGACCGTCTCCAACCTCGCGGAGGAGGCCCGCGACCCGACGCGCTCGATCCCCGCGTCGATCCGGCTGGTCTCGATCGCCGTCTTCGCGATCTACTTCACCCTGCCGATGATCGCCCTGTCGGCACTCCCGGTCTACAAGGACGCCGCCGGCGACTACGTGACCAAGCTCGGCCTGCCCCCCGACCAGGGCGGCTTCCAGAACGACCCCGTGCTCGGCCTGGTCGAGAACCTCGGCCTGCACGGCTGGGTGCTCAGCTCCGCCAAGGTCTACGTCGGCATCCTGGCCGCGACGATCCTGTTCATCGCCACCAACGCGGGCGTGATCGGAGCGTCGCGGATCACCTATTCCATGGCCACGTACCAGCAGCTCCCGGAGATCTTCCGGCGCCTCCACCCGCGCTTCAAGACGCCGTGGCTGTCGCTGATCGTCTTCGCCGCGGCCATCCCGATCGCAGTGCTTCTGCCGGGGAAGGTCAACTTCCTCGGAACGATGTACTCGTTCGGCGCGATGCTGTCGTTCACGATCGCACACGCCTCGATCATCCAGCTCCGTCGCAGGAAGCAGGAGCCCGGTGAGTACCGCGCGCGACCGAACCTTCGCATCGGCGACTTCGACCTGCCGCTGTTCGCGCTGCTCGGCGGCCTCGGCACCTCGATCGCCTGGGTGGTCGTCGTCGTCCAGTACCCGCCCGCGCGCTGGGCCGGCCTCGGCTGGCTCGTGGCCGGATTCGTGTTCTACTGGGTGTACCGAACGCGAATCCTGGAGCAGCCGCTGACGGAGACGGTGAGAGCGCCGATCCTCGTCCTCGGACCGTCCCTGACGATCGAATACCGCACGATCGTCGTTCCGGTGAAGAGGACCGGCGAGAGCGAGGAGGCGCTGGTCGCCGCAGCGCGTCTGGCCGCGCAGCGCGGAGCGACCGTGGTCGTCCTCCACGTGATCGAGGTCCCACTGGCCCTGCCGCTCGACGCCCGGCTTCCGGAGGAGCAGGACGTCGCCGAGTCGCTGCTCGACGACGCCCAGGCGTTCGTCGAGAGCTACGGCGTCCGCGCGGTCACCCGGCTCCTGCGCGCGCGGAAGGCCGGGCCGGCGATCGTCGAGGAAGTCCGCCGCCGGAACGCCGAGCTCGTGCTGCTCGGCGCGCCCAGACAGGAGATGGCCGGCCGGCGCGCCCTCTTCGGCAGGACCGTCGATCACGTGCTGCGCGAGGCGCCGTGCCGCGTGCTGGTCGCCGCAGGAAAGCAGGCCGCGTGACCGCTCGCCGCGCTTCGCGCGGGCTCGCTCGCACGGGGGAAACAGCCGGTTTCCCCCGTGAGCCCCCTTCCCCGAAACCGCGCGCACCCCAGCGGAGGCTGCGGGCCGCGCCCGCCAGGTCGGTCGCGGCGGCGAAAACCAGTTACCCAGCCCGGTCGGGAGACGCATGAGCGCGAGGCGGCGCGGAACGGCTCTGATCTCTGCGGTCCTGGTCGTGCTCGGCCTGGTGGTGATCGCCCGCACGATCCACGCCGGCGTCGGCGGCGGCCTCGGCCTCGTCATCGGCGCAATGCTGGTCGCGGCCGGCGCCCTTCGGCTCTACCTGGCGACCCGCTGATGCCCAGGCGCCTCCCAGGACTCGTCCGCAGCCTCAGCGAGGAGTCGCTCGCCTCGGTCGCCTACGGCGAGGTCGGCTCGTCGATCTACTTCGCCCTCGGGATCGTCGCGCTCTTCGCGCTCGGGCTCACGCCATGGGTGCTGCTCGTCGTCGGCGCGATCTTCATGCTCGTCGCGCTCTCGTACGCCGAGGGCACGGCCGCGATTCCGGAGACGGGCGGCGCGGCGATGCTCGCGCGCCGAGCGTTCAACGACCCGATCGGGTTCCTGACCGGCTGGGTCCTGCTGCTCGACTACACGATCGTGATCGCGCTCGCGGCGCTTTTCATGCCGCACTACTTCGGGCACGCGATCGGCTGGCTGCGGCTGACGCACCACCCGTGGGACGTGGTCGCGGCGGTGTTCATCGTGCTCACGATCACGCTGCTCAGGCTGATCCGGCGGCCCGGCCTCTACCGGATCGCGATCGCGGTCGCAGTGGTCGCCTTCGTCACGGACGTGATCCTGATCGTGCTCGGCTTCGCGTTTCTGTTCTCGCCGTCCGACCTCCGCCACGGCGCCCACCCCGGCGTCGCGCCGAGCTGGCACTCGCTGGCCTTCGCGCTGCCGGTGGCGATGCTCGCCTACACGGGCCTGGAGACGCTCGCCAATCTCGCGCAGGAGGCGCGCGAGCCGGGCAAGTCGATGCCGCGCAGCCTGTTCGTCGGCCTCGGGGCGGCGGTGCTGGTCTCGGCGCTCGTCGGCGTGGTCGCGGTCGCGGCCTTCCCGGCGGTCACCGGCTCGGACTCCGTCACCACGCGCCTGGCCACGGACTGGATCCAGGCGCCGCTGGTCGGGATCGTCTCCGCGTTCAACGGGCACATGCCGGCTCTCCTCGTGGACATCCTCCGGGTGATGGTCGGTCTGACCGGCGCCGGCGTCCTGCTCGCGGCCGCGACGACGGCGATCTCGGGCGTGGGCCGCGTCGTCTACTCGCTCGGCCGCCACCAGATGCTGCCCCACGCTTTCGGGACGTTCGGCCGTCGCAGCACGCTGCCGCCCGCGGCGATCCTCGGCGCGGCAGCGGTCTCGATCGCGCTCGTGATCGTCTCCGCCTCCGTCGGCCGGGAAGCCCGATTCCTCGCGAGCCTCTACAGCTTCGGCGTCCTGATCACCTTCGCGATCGCGCAAGCGGCGGTCGTCCGCCTGCGCTTCACCGAGCCGGACCTGCCGCGGCCGTACGTCGTTCCGCTGAACATCCGGATCGGAGGCCGGCCGGTGCCGGTGGCCGCGCTGCTCGGAATCCCGCTCGTAGTCGCCCTCTGGGTGATCTCGTTCTCGACGCATGCGGCCGCGAGAATCGGCGGGCCGGCCTGGCTTCTCGTCGGCGCCGTGCTGTACGTGGTGGCCCGTCGCCGCCACGGGTCGGGGCTGCTGGAACGGGTCCA
>Ga0207661_10000398_pt1 | contig 28097 bp, 23 predicted proteins | sample KBSC713LmetaG_FD_184337 | JGI IMG/M metagenome (GOLD analysis project Ga0207661, IMG submission 184337) | Corn rhizosphere microbial communities from Kellogg Biological Station, Michigan, USA - KBS C7.1-3L metaG (SPAdes) (version 2) | ecosystem: Host-associated > Plants > Roots > Rhizosphere ...
GCACGCTGACCTTGGGCGGGGCGGGTTTGCGTCCCTATGGTTTGCAAAGTCGCCCCGCCCGGCCGCGGCGGGTAGTCGTCTACTGTGAACTCGATGGCAGATTTGCCTGACGCCGCCACCTGTTACGAGCTGCTCGCGCGGATGGCGCTGATCCGCCGCTTCGAGGAAGAGGCGGGGCGCCAGTACCAGCGGGCCAAAGCCGGGGGCTTCCTGCACTTGGGGATCGGCGAGGAGGCGACGATCGTCGGCACCACCTCGGTGATGCGTCCCGAAGACTTCCTGATCGGCACCTACCGCACCCACGGCCACGCGATCGCCCGCGGGACCGAGCCGCGGCGGGTGATGGCGGAGCTGTTCGGCCGCGTCGACGGGACCAGCGGCGGCCGCGGCGGCAGCATGCACATCTTCGACGCCGAGAAGCGGTTCATGGGCGGCTACGGGATCGTCGGCGGCAACTTGCCGATCGCCGCCGGCATCGCCCTCGCCTCCCAGTACAAGGGCGAAGACGCGGTCACCGTCTGCATGTTCGGCGACGGCGCCTCCAACACCGGCAACTTCGGCGAGACGATGAACCTGGCGGCGCTCTGGAAGCTGCCGATCCTGTTCATGGTCGAGAACAACCTCTATGGGATGGGGACTTCGGTCGAGCGCCATTCGGCCCAGACCGACCTCTCGAAGAAGGCCGAGGGCTACGGAATCCCCGGCCGGCGGCTCGACGGGATGGACGTGGTCGCGGTCCGCGAGGGGGTAGCCGAGGGGATCCGCCAGGCGCGCGAGGAGCAGCGGCCGACCCTGCTCGAGGCCTTCACCTATCGCTACAAAGGCCACTCCGCCGCCGACCCCGAGGTCTACCGCGAGCGCGAGGAGGTCGAGGAGTGGCAGGAGAAAGACCCGATCGAGCAGTTCGCCCGGCGCTGCCGCGAGGCCGACGTGCTGGGCGAGCGCGAGATCGAGCAGGCGCGCGCGGCGGCCGACGAAGCGGTGAAGGCGGCGGTGGAGTTCGCCGAAGCCTCGCCCGAGCCGCCGCTCGACACGATGTACGAAAACCTCTATGCGCGCACCGAGCCGGGCGGCTGGTACGCGATCGACGAGCGCAGCCCGGAGCCGCACCGCGGCGAGCACGAGGCGGACATGCCCGCGGCGGCGCGGGAGCTGGCCGAGGCGGGCGCCGCCTACGCGGAGCAGCCCTCCGGCGAGCAGCACAACCCGGCGACCCACGGCGAGCGTCCCAACCCGGCGACCCACGGCGACGCGCAGGAGGGGGTCGAGCCGCGGGTCTCGGCCGAGCGCGAGGTCGGCGACGAGCCGGACGCCGAGGGCGCGATCAACGAGGGAGACGAGGGCTGATGGCGGAGCTGCGGATGCGGGAAGCGCTGCGCGACGCGATGGCCGAGGAGATGCGGCGCGACGAGGCGGTCTTCGTGATGGGCGAGGACGTCGGCGTCTTCCAGGGCGCCTTCAAGGTGACCGAGGGGCTGCTGGAGGAGTTCGGCGAGCGCCGCGTCCGCGACACCCCGATCTCCGAGAACACGATCGTCGGCACCGGGGTCGGCGCGGCGATGAACGGGCTGCGGCCGATCGTCGAGCTGATGACGGTCAACTTCAGCCTCCTGGCGCTCGACCAGATCGTCAACCACGCCGCCGCGATCCCCTACATGTTCAACGGCCAGGCGAAGGTGCCGCTGGTGATCCGGATGCCGGGTGGCGGCGGCCACCAGCTCGGCCCCACCCACTCCCACAGCTTCGAGGCACTCTACCTGCAGGTGCCGGGGCTGCTCGTCGCCTGCCCCTCGACCCCGGCCGACGGCAAGGCGCTGCTGAAGGCGGCGATCCGCGACGACAACCCGGTCGTCTTCATCGAGCACGAGTCCTTATATGGGACGCGCGGCGAGGTGCCCGAGGGCGAGGAAGACGGCGCCGGGCCGCTGAAGTTCGGCGAAGCGGCGGTGCGGCGCGAGGGCACCGACGTGACGATCGTCGGCGTCCTCAAGATGGCGCAGGTGGCCGAGGCCGCGGCGGGCCAGCTGGCCGAGGAGCACGGCGTCGCGGCCGAGGTGATCGACCCCCGCACCCTGCGCCCGCTCGACCTCGACACGATCCTCGCCTCGGTCCGCAAGACCAACCGCGCCGTGATCGTCGAGGAGGGCTGGCCCCACGGCGGCGTCGGCGCCAACCTCTCCACCCTGATCACCGAGCAGGCCTTCGACTACCTCGACGCCCCCGTCCAGCGGGTCACCGGCGCCGACGTCCACATGCCCTACTCGAAGCGCCTGGAGCAAGCCGCGATCCCCCACGAGGAGCACGTGGTCAAGGCAGCGCTGGCGACCCTAGAGGGCGCCCGCTGACGATAGGCATTTGTCCCCGGATACCGGGGACAAATCGGTTCACACTCTCAGCACGTTTTACTGGCGCCGGTCGCCGCGTTCCAGGCGCGGCCGACGCTGAAGTCGGCGGCGACGCGGAAGATGCCGGGGCGGCTGGCGCGGGCGACGGTCCAGTCGCCGCGGCGGAGGATGCAGCCCTGGCCGCGAGCGATCGACCAGTAGGGGGTGAAGCTGACGCGGACGAGGAACTCGCCGGGGCGCTTGACGTCGAGCGCGAAGCCCTGGCGGCCGAACCAGAGAGTCTGCGCGGCGGCGCCGCCGATCGGGGCGATCAGCGGCTTCGGGTCGCGCACCTCGTAGATCCGCCAGTGCGCGGAGCGGAAGCGCAGGGTCAGGTAAGAGGGCGCGGCGAGGATCAGCCGCCGCTCGCGGACCGAGGAGTAGTCGAGCGGCGCGTCGGGCAGGGCGACGTAGGAGATCGCGTTGGCGCGAAGCCAGCGGCCGTAGCTTGCCTCGGTCAGGCCTTTTTCGTCATAGAAGAGATCGTCGCGGGTGGTGTCGAGCTGGCGCAGCCAGCCGCGGGCCATGTCGAATCGGTCGGCGAGGTAGGCGGACTCCCAGTGGTTGGCGGTCGGCGGCACCTCGATCCGGGCAGCGGCGGCGCCTTCGTCGCGCAGCCATCTCTCCACCGGATGGAAGTAGGCGGAGGCGGTCGAGGGGTCGTCGAAGGAGCGGGCGATCTGGGCGACGCTGGCGGTCAGCTGCCAGTAGAGGCTGCCGGCGATCGCCAGCGCCAGCAGCGGGGCGAAGAACCACATCGGAACGGTCGGGCGGGGGCGGCGCGAGAGAAGGACCGCGGCCAGGACCGGCCCGCCGAAGAGGGCGCCGAGGCGGACCGCGTTGCCGCCCATCGCGTTCGGGACCAGCCAGACCAGGGTCGCGGCGAGCGCGTAGGCGACGAGCACGCGCCGCAGCTGCCGCTCCTCCTCCCGGACCCCCTGGGTGAGGACGAGGGCGCCGGCGCACCAGAGCGGGATCGCGACGTAGGAGGAGAAGACGAAGGGGAACTGGCCGCCTTCGGGGAAAGCGAGTTTCGGCGCCAGGACGAGGCCCAGCGCCAGGGCTGCGGCGGTGAGGGCGATGCGGCTGGCGCGACGGCCCGGCTCGACCGCTCCCGCGAGCAGCACGCCGGCGAGGAAGGCGCCGGCGACCGGACTCGCCAGCGGGCAGGCCGCGGCGGCGGTGAGGGCCAGCGGCGAGCGCCCGGTCTGCAGGCAGCGCAGCGCCGCCAGGCCGAAGGCGACGCCGAGGGCGAAGGTCAGCTGGCCGTCGGCGAGCAGGGTGACGACGCCGGCGCCGAACCAGAGCGTCGCCCAGCGCGCCTCCACCCCCCAGCGGTCGCGGACCAGGCGGTCGAAGAAGTAGGAGGAGGAGACGACGGCGAGGCCGCCGACCACCTGCGGCCCCAGCAGCGCCGCCAGCGGCGGGAAGAGCAGGCTGTAGGTGAGGGTGTAGTGGCCGCCGTACCAGCTGCCGTTCCAGATCGCGAGGCCGGCGCGCTGGAAGAGCTCGGTGCGGAAGACCTGCGCGGCTAGGTCCCCGACGGGCGGGCTCCAGAGCAGCATCAGCAGCGCCAGCGCCGAGGAGAGCGCGACCGCCGGCAGCCATTCGGGTCGGAGGGGTTTGGACTGGACCATGGTCCGCGGCCCCAAAGGATAGGGGCGGCCAGGAGGGATTGGTGAAACCCGCGTGTGCGGCTGGCGAGCGCCGGACCAAGCGGGGCAAGGACGCAGGGAGGCCGAATAGCAGAGCTATTTGGCCGACTGAGGACGCCGCAACGCGCAGTGTCCGCCGCCGCCAGGCGTGCGCGGGGGTTTTGCCGAGCCCTCCTAATGCAACGATTCGTGAATGAGCGGTGAGATCCTGGTCGCGCGCCGCGGCATCATGCCCTACGAGGAGGCCCGCGAGCTGCAGAAGGAGCTGGCGGCGCGGCGCCAGCGGGGCGAGGTCGGCGACGTCCTGCTCCTGCTCGAGCACCCGCCCGTCTACACCCGCGGCCGCCGCTCGAAGCCGGAGGAGCTGCCGATGGGGAGCGCCTGGTACGAAGCGCAGGGGATCGAAGTCCGCGAGACCGACCGCGGCGGCCTCGTCACCTACCACGGGCCGGGGCAGCTGGTCGCCTACCCGATCGTCGACCTCCGCGGCTACGGCAACGACGTCCACCGTTACGTGCGGGGGCTGGAGCGGACGATGATCGACGCGCTCGCCGCGTCGGGCGTGCGCGCGAGCACGATCGAGGGCCTGACCGGCGTCTGGGTCGGCACCCGCAAGATCGGCTCGATCGGGCTCCACGTCAGCCGCGGCGTCACCACCCACGGGCTCGCGGTCAACGTCAACAACGACCTGCAGCCGTTCGAGTGGGTCGTGCCCTGCGGGATCGAGGGCGTCTCGATGACCTCGCTCTCCCGCGAGCTCGGGGTAGAGCAGGACATGGACGCGTTCATGGCGACCCTCGTCGACAGCTACGCCAAGACTTTCGACAAAGAGCCGGCTGTCGACGCCGACGTCGCCGCTTAATCTGGCGCCGGATGTCTCGTCTGATCCGACTCGTGGGAGTACTTGCGCTGGCCCTCGTCTGCCTGCCTGCCGGCTCGGCCGCCGCGCTCTCCTTCCCGGTCACCAGCACCGCCGACACCAAAGCGAAAGGCACCCTGCGCGCCTCCGTCGAAGAAGCGAACCTCAGCTTCCTCGAGCCGGACACGATCCCGATCGAAGTGACCGGGACGATCGAACTGGAGAGCGCGCTGCCGCCGATCGGCGAAGACATAACCGTCACCGGGCCGGGGGCCGGCTCTCTCACCGTCGAACGCGTCGGCCCGGATCCCTTCCGCATCTTCTGGCTGTCCGGCGGCGACGCGACCTTCAGCGACCTCACCGTCAGCGGCGGCAAAGCCCAGTTCGGAGCGGGGTTCTTCAACGAAGACGGCACCCTGACCCTGACCCGGGTCGCCGTCACCGGCAACGAAGCGTTCGACGAAACGACGGGCGCCACCTTCGCGCGCGGTGCCGGAGTCCGCAGCTACGGGCCGCTGACGATTCGCGACTCCGTCATCTCGGGTAACTCGACGGTCGCCCGCGGGAGCGGCGCGACCACGATCGCCTCCGGGGGCGGGGTCGAGGCCTACGAAGCGACGACGATCGAACGCAGCACGATCAGCGAAAACCATGTCGAGGCGTACGCCGAAGAAAGCGGAGAATCGATCGCGGAGGGAGGCGGCGTGCTGCTGGCGGGGCCTCCCGCCCAAATCATCGAGAGCACGATCAGCGGCAACTCGGCCCACGCCTACGAAGGAAACCCGTCGGCCATCACCAGGGGCGGTGGTCTCTACGCCTTCCGTGTAGCCCTCACCGGGTCCACGATCACCGGCAACTCGGCCGCAGCCGAAGACAACGGGATGACGTTCAGCGCTCGCGGCGCCAACGTCTACGCCAGCGAAGGCGTCACCGCCGGCAACACGATCGTCGCCGAACCCCTCGGGAGCATCGACAGCTGCGCCGGTCCGCTGATCGCCGAATACACCTCCGCCGGGTTCAACCTCGACGAAGACGGCAGCTGCGGGTTCGGCAAATCGAGCGACCTCTCCGGCGTCGTCCCCGGCCTCGAACCGCTGGCCGACAACGGTGGCCCGACGCCGACGCACGCGCTTGCGGCGGACAGCCCCGCCATCGACCGCGGCAGCGCCTTCGGACTCATCACCGACCAGCGCGGCCTCCCCCGCCCCAGCGACTTCCTGGACGTGAGCAACAAAGAAGGCGGCGACGGCTCCGACATCGGTGCCTTCGAGCTGCAGGCGCCGCCGGTGCTGAGTGCCGGCGGCGGTCCGGCCGTCGTCACCGAGCAGCCCGCCGACACGACGCCCCCGAACACCCGCATCGTCAGCGGCCCCGCCCGCCTCGGCTTCAAGCGCCTCGCCAAGTTCCGCTTCGCCTCGACCGAGGCGCAGTCGACCTTCCAGTGCAAGCTCGACAAGAAGAAGTGGCGGGCATGCACGAACCCGTTCAAGCGCTCGGTCAAACCGGGGAGGCACCTGTTCAAGGTGCGGGCGATCGACCGCTTCGGCAACGTCGATCCGAGCCCCGCCCGCTTCGGCTGGCGGGTGAAGCCGCTCAGCTAACGTAGGCGTCGGTGTCCAGCACCGAGCGCATCCACGTCACCCGCTCCCGCGCCAAGCCGGGCGGGACCGCCGCCGAGGCCGAGGGGACCGTCCCCTTCCGCCGCGCCCGCAAGCCGCCGTGGCTGAAGGTGCCGGCGCCCGGCGGGCCGAACTACCGGCGGCTGAAGGAGAAGATCGGCAGCGACAACCTCCACACCGTCTGCGAGGAGGCCAACTGCCCCAACGTCGGCGAGTGCTGGGAGCGGGGGACGGCGACCTTCATGATCCTCGGCGACGTCTGCACCCGGCGCTGCGGCTTCTGCAACGTGCAGACCGGGAAGCCGACCTGGAACGACCCCCTGGAGCCGCTGCGGGTGGCGAACCAGGTGAAGGCGATGGGCCTGCGCCACGCGGTCGTCACCTCGGTCGACCGCGACGACCTGCCCGACTACGGGGCGAGCGCCTTCGTCGGCGTCATCCGCTCGATCCGGATGCTGGCGCCCGGCTGCAAGGTCGAGATCCTCACCCCCGACTTCCGCGGCCAGGAGATGCCGCTGGCGAAGGTCGTCCACGAGCGCCCCGACGTCTTCAACCACAACGTCGAGACGGTGCCCCGCCTCTACCCGATCGCCCGCCGCGGCTCCCAGTTCCTGCGCTCGGCGCGGGTGCTGCGGATGGCGAAGGAGATGGGGGGAGATGGAGTCGTGACCAAGTCCGGCCTGATGGTCGGCCTCGGCGAGTCCTTCGAGGAGATGGTCGAGACTTTCGGCCTCCTGCGCGAGCACGACGTCCAGGTCCTCACCGTCGGTCAGTACCTGCGCCCGACCGAGAACCACCTTCCCGTCGTCCGCTACTGGCACCCCGACGAGTTCGCGGCGCTCGAGCGAGCCGCCTACGACCTCGGCTTCGAGTCCGTCGCGGCCGGCCCGCTGGTGCGGTCCAGCTACCACGCTGACCAGAACCTGCCGGAGGGCAAGCGAGCGGAGAGTTTGCTCCTTTCCTGAACTGATTCGGTCTGCAGATCGGGCGCGTCCGCCTACAATTGGCATGACGGGGCCATAGCTCAGCTGGCAGAGCGTCGCGTTTGCAACGCGAAGGTCGCCGGTTCGATCCCGGCTGGCTCCACTACCTAGTCGTCGAAGTCGAAGTCCTTCGGAGGCTTCTGCTCGAACCAGAGCTCGTCGTCCTCCGGGGCGTCCTCGAGAAACTCGGGGGTGTCCTCGAGCACGTCCTCGTGGCCGGTGTCGGGGTCGTAGTTGGCCTGCGGCTGCGGCTGCTCGTGCTCCTCGGAGGGTTCCTCGAAGTCGTCCTCGGCGGCGGGCTCGTCCTCCTCGACCAGCGGCGCCTCGAGCGCCTGGTCCAGCTCGTCGGAGAGGCGCTGCTCGCTCCAGAAGTCGTCGTCCTCTTCCTCCTCGACGTCCTCGGCGGGCGCCTCGGCGCGGGAGGCGTGGATCTCGGTGGCCGGTTCGATCGGGGCGAGCGGCGGCGCGGCGGCCTCGGCCTCGACGATCTCCTCGTCGGAGGGGCTGGGCGCCTCGACCGGGGGCGCGTCTTCGGTCCCCATCTCGGCCTCGACGTCGAAGAATTCGGTCGGCTGCTCGGCGATCGCGTGGCGCTCTTCGGTCGAGTGGCCGCCGTCGGCGACCGGCTCGTCGGCCTCGGCCTCAGGCGCAGCCTCCGCCTCGTCGGCGACCGGCTCCGCGACGACCTCGTGCTCCAGCGCCGGCGGCTCCTCCTCGGCCGGGGGGGCTGCCTGCGCGGCGTCCTCGGCGGGCGCGACCGGCGCGTCGGCCGGGGGTGGCTCCTGCAGATCGGCGATGTTGATCCGGCGGCCGCCGCTCTCCTCGGCCTGCGCCGCCTCGGCCTCGGGCGTGGCCATGAACTCCGTCGGCGCCTCGGCTGCCGGATCCGGCTCCCCCGGTCGCCCCGGAGGCCCGAACGCCTCGTCCTCGAGCCGTTTGATCTCGGCATCGTCCGCGCCATGGGCGCGCTTCAGTTCCAGGTGCTCTCGGATTGCGTCGTCGAGAATGCTCATGCTCGCCATCTCCGCGGAGGAGGCTGTCAAAGACTATGCGGTTATCCTGTCGCTTGCGCGGAACCGGGATCAAATTCCCACCCGCAGAGCCCGGGGCTATAGCTCAGCTGGCAGAGCGCCTGGATCGCACCCAGGAGGTCGGCGGTTCGAATCCGCCTAGCTCCATTCAGCAGAACCCCCCGCACGTCGCAAGATCGGGTTTCGGCAGTCGTTTAAACCGAGTCCCAGATCCCGCTCCCCATCAGGCAGAAATTGCCTGATGGCACTGGATATGCGGAGATTGATCTCGATTGCCCCCGATTCCGGAACCGGTCCTACCCCCCATGCACCGCGCAGGTCTCCCAGCTGAACTCGGATGGCAACCCGTCAAGCAGGGCCTCACAAGTCTCGCCGCTCCCCTTCACCGGTTCGTAATCGCGGTGGTAGTGGCGACCGATCGCAACGAGCGCTACCCGCTCGGCGCCGCTGGTGATGAGCGCCCCGGCTGCCGACTGCGCATGACCACCCGTCACCCAGGTGTCGTCCAGCAGTAGCACCGAGCTGCCAGTCAGGTCGGCAGTGGACCTGAACCGCTCGGCGGCAAAGCCCCGGCCCTCAACCTCGCCGGTCGGCTCGAGGGAACGGCGCAGGGGAGACTTGACTGGCTCGACCCACCCAGTCAGCTGAGCGAGAGCAGAATGTCTATCTCGCTCTGGGTCACTGGAGGGAACGATCGTCACCACGTCGAAATCGGTTGCCCCTGCGGCCTGCGCTACACACGACTCGTGGGCGTCTAGGAAGCGCCAGAGAATCGCAGCCAGTCGGATCGCGGCATGCCGGCGAATGCCGTCGCTTGAGCCGTCCTTGTAGTTGCGAAGAGCCAGATGAATTTGGCCCAGGTGCTCGCTATAGGTGATCGGAACAACCACTTCGAGATTGTCTGGCTGATGGCCACAGGGGTAACAGGTGTCGAAGTCCGGGTTGGTGAACCCCCGGCAGACCCGACAGATGCCGGGTCCCGGCGAAGCGATCGGGCGCATCGCTCGCTGATAAGCCGCGCTGGCCTCTTCGACCGATACGGCCATCGCGGTGCGCTAGACGGTCAGAGCGAGCTCAGTCGAGTAGAGCCGCTCGAGGTGAGCCACTACTTCCTCACCGTCGTCGACGACGTAGGTGCCAGGACGGTTCTCAGCATAGGTCCTTGCCCACTCATGACGTAGCAACGAGCGCAGGAGGAAGACTGGCCTGCCGTGCTCTACTGCTAAGCGGGCTTGCATCCGGGCGCCGCTTTTGCTGCCGGCCTCGACGATGACGCTGGCGCGAGCGAAGCCCGACATGACAGCGTTTCGCTGAGGGAAGGTCCAACGGCGGGGTTCCTGTCCGGGCCAAAACTGGGAGAGGACAGCGCTCTTGAGAGCAATCTGGTCCTGCAGCTCGGCGTTCTGCTTCGGAAAGTTGTGTCGCAGGCCGGTGCCGATCACTGCCACCGTTCGTCCGCCCGAATCCAGAGTTCCGCGATGGGCAGCGGTGTCGATCCCCGCAGCGAGTCCGCTGACGACGACGTAGTCGCGAGCGACTAAGTCGCGAGCGATCTCGGCTGCCTTCTCCAAGCCTTCATCTGAGGCCTTCCGGCTCCCGACCACTGCGACCGAACGCTCATCAGCTGAGGCAAGAGCGCCGCGCACGAAGAGGGCTGGAGGCCGATCGTGCACCATACGCAGGTTCATGGGGTAGGCGGCATCCAGCACGGTGATCAGGTTTATCCCTTCGCCCTCATAGGCAATCACCCGTTCCTCGAGCTGGTCGAGAGTCACAGCTACACCCTCTATGGGAAAGAGGCGAGGGTCCCCTGCTTCCTCCAGCTCTTCCAGGAGCCCCAGGGCGCTCCCGAACTCCTCAATCGAGCCTGCTAGTCGGCTCCAGTGCACCTTGCGACGCGCCATCAGAGCAAGGACAGCTGCTCTCTCCCTAGTGCTGACTAGCGTATCGTGATCGAACATATGTTCGTAGTCTACCTGGGACACTGGACAAACGGTAGCGCCTGCATAGTCGCTGGCCAGCCGGACGAGCCTTGGGTCCATGAACCCCGCACCGTCCGTAGAAACCGGCCCCACGTAGCGCCATGAGAGGATGGGGCCTCCAGTCGCCACCCAAGGAGGGGTCGGGATGCAGAATCGGTTCAGGAAGTCGTTGGGCTTGGTCGTCGGGCTCTTCGCACTCGTCGTCGTCGCTATCGGGACCCCGGTCGCAAGCGCGGACCAGATCGCTTATAGCTGCGAACAGGACCTCTGCATCATCAATCCGGACAATGTGTCGGAACATCGGTTCCTGACTGAAACGGACGACGCGGAGGGGGAGGAGCGGACGCCGTCCTGGTCTCCTGACGGCAGCTTGATCGCCTACAACGGCTTCTATGAAGCGTTCGGCAGCTGGGATGTGTGGACGCTGGATCCGAGTAAAAGCGCCGCTGAAGTGGAAGCGACCAACATCTCGGAATCGGCCGATCGGGGGGTGGAGGAGCTGGTCCAGCCCGCTTGGTCGCCTGACGGGACGATGCTGGCCTATGCCGAGCGCTACGGCTCGAATGCGCCGCCGAACCTCGAAAGCGAGGTGTACGTGAGTCCGGCCGACGGGACGGCGGACCCGCTCGCGATCGATTCGACCTCCAACAGGTCCGAGCTGACGCCGGCCTGGTCGCCGGACGGCTCGACGCTCCTCTTCAGCCGCGAAGGGGTCCTCTGGAAGGGGCCGCCGAACAACTCGGCGAGCCCCACGGTGCTGGCCAATTCCGCCGGCTACCGCCCGGCCGTCTCCCCCGACGGCAGCCGGGTCGCGACCGTCACCTTCGCCAGCCCGGAGAAGATCCGGGTGACCAAAATGGACGGCTCCGGCTTCAAAGAGCTGCCAGTGCCGGCGGACCTCAACTCCAACGTCGACTGGTCCCCGGATTCCACCCAGATCGTCTACAGCGCCGACGAAGAACCGGAAGACCGCATCCGGGTGGCGCCGGCGGACGGATCGAGCCCGGGCCACGCGATCGACATGCCGGCCGGCTGGGGCGTCCCCTATAACGCGACGTTCTCGCCGGACGGCACCAGGGTCGCCTTCGACGCGTCGTTCACCGCCGGGCTCGGCTACCGGCAGATCCTCGTCGCCCCAGCCGACGGAAGCTCGCCCGCGGTGCCGATCACCGAGTCCGCCGAACAGAACCAGGAACCGGACTGGAAACCCTGCGAAGGGTGCGCCCCGCCCAAGCCCCCGACTTCCGCCGCCGGCGCCGGCGGCCAGGGGACGAAAACGCCGACCAAGGTGAGGCTCGTCTACTTGAAGAAGGTCTACGGCTGGCATTACATGACGCCGGTCTTCATCGATTGCGGCGCCCAAGGCGGCCACCCCGACCCGAAATACTGCAAGGGCGACGGCATCGCCAAGGCGGTAGCCCCCGGGACCGCCTTCCGGTCCCGGGCGAGGGCGAAGACCGGCAAGCCGGTCGTCTTCGCCAAGGGCTCGGTGAAAGTGGCGGAAGGAAAGAGAAAGCCGCTGAAAATGAAGATCACCGCCGCCGGCAGGAAGCTGCTGAAGGCCAGCGGAACGGTGAAGGTGAAGCTGGCGGTCAAGGTCAGGCGCCCGACCGGGAAGGCGCTGACTTTCACGAAGCGGATCAAGGTCCGGGTGCAGCCCGGAAAAGCGGGGTAGGCCATGGCCGGCTCTCAGGTTCCCGGCGGCATCGTGCACGAGCTGCCTGACGACCTGCGGACGGCGCTGGTCGCAGACGGCGCGGTACTCGAGACCTGGAAGGACATCACTCCGCTGGCCCGGAACGAGTTCATCTGCTGGGTCGAGGACGCCAAGCAGCAGAAGACGCGGGAGCGGCGGATTCGGCGCACCCGGGAGGAGCTGGAAGAAGGACAGCGGCGGCCCTGCTGCTGGCCGGGGTGCAAGCACCGGTAGCGAAACGGGATGTAGCGGGATCGTCGCCGGGCTCGCGGTGACGGAAGCGGCGGCGGCTGGCGTCGACGCGATAGTGAAGGCGTAGCTTCCCGCGCTCGACGTGCCGTCGATATTGCGAGAGGATTCCTGTCCATGTCTGGGATCGCAGTGGTCCTCTTCAGTGATCTGGTCGACTCGACCGCCCTGCTGGCGAAGCTCGGGGACGACCGAATGGACGGCCTGCGGCGAGCCCACGTCGAGGATGTGAGCAAGGCCGTCGCCGCTTCGGACGGGAGGGTCGTGAAGACTCTCGGCGACGGAGTCATGTCGAGCTTCGACAGCGCCCTCGGTGCCCTCCGCGCCGCCTCCAGGATCCAGGCGAGCGTCGAGAAGCTGGATGCCGCGCACGGTCGGATCGGCATCGCCGCCCGGGTAGGAGTGGCCGCCGGTGAGCCGATCCCCGACGGCGAGGATCTGCACGGGATGGCGGTGGTGATCGCCAGCCGGCTCTCTTCAGCTGCGGGCACCGGCGAGGTGCTGGTCCAGGACCTCGTTCACGAGCTGGTCGCATCCCGAGACGGCGTCGCGCTGGAGGCGGTGCGCGAGTACGCGCTCAAGGGCATACCGCAGCCGGTGCGCGCCGCAAGGCTGCGCTGGCGCGAGCTGGGCTTGGAGCAGGAGACCCCCGCCCGCTCAGGTGAGAGGCAGAGCTTCGGCGCCGGCCCGGCACCATCAGCTCGGATTCGCCTCCCCCCTCCCTTGGCCGCCTTCGCCGAGGAGCCGCTGATCGGGCGCGAGGTCGAGATCGCGGAGCTGCGCCAGGTGACGCGGCCGCGCCCCGGACGGCGAGCGGCGCTGATCCTCGGCGAGCCGGGGATCGGCAAGACCCGTCACGCCGCCGCCGGTGCGCTCGAAGCCCATGCGAGAGGGGAGCTGGTCGTCCTGGCCCGCTGCCCGCCCGAGACGGTGGTGCCGTTCGAGCCCTGGGTACGGGCGATCGGCGAGCTGGCCCTTGCCGGTGACGACGAGTGGAGGCGAAGCTTGGCGATCGCGGCGGGCGCCGAGCTCACGGCGCTGGTGCCGCAGCTGGACCGAGGGGGGAAGAGAGGGGAGCGAGCTAGGAGCGGGGACCTGGCGGCTGCCGAGGGGGCGCGCTACCGGCTCCTGACCGGTATCGGTGCCGCCCTTGCCCACGCCGCCGGCGACGCGCCGCTTCACATCGTCCTCGACGACGCCCACTGGTGCGACCCGGCCTCGGCGCAGGCGCTCGAACATCTGCTGGATTCGACTCCCTGCGAGCTCGTCCTCGTGGCAACGGCCCGCGAACGGGAGATGGGGCGCCGGCACCCGGTGGCGCGAGCCCTCACGAATCTGCGCCGGACCGGGGACCTCAGCGAGCTTCGCCTCGGTGGTCTCGACGCCCCGGGCCTAGCGGCCCTGGTCGGAGCCCGGGTGGGGCAGGCGATCACGCCGCGGGTCGCGTCGCGCCTTGCGAGCCGAACCGCCGGCAATCCGTTCTTCGCCGGCGAGCTGGCTCGAGACCTCTCCGAGCAGGGAGCGCTGGGCGACGACGAGGCGCTGGAGGAGGCGCCGGTGCCGGAGGCGGTCACCGACCTGATCGAGGAGCGCCTGACCCGCCTGGGCCCCGACACCGAGCGGCTGCTGGCCGCGGTCGCGGCGATCGGTCCCTCGGCTCCTGTCTCGCTGGCCGCCAGGGTGATCGGGCTGGAGGGCGCTGCGGCGAAAGAGGCCGTGGCCGAAGCGCTTTCGGAGCGTCTGGTCGACGAGGTGGCGGCACCCGAGCCGACGATCGCCTTCCCACACGCCCTCGTTCGCGAGGCCCTTCTCGCCCCCGCCGAGGGAGCGGAGCTTGCCCGGCTGCACCTGGCGATAGCCGAGGCGCTCGCCTCCCAGCCCGGCGCCGAGCCGGCCGAGGTTGCGCGCCACTATGGCCTCTCGGTCTCCCTGGCAGGCCGGGAGCCGGCGATCGCCGCCTACCGCGCGGCGGCCGCGGCGGCCGCGGCGGCGCATGACCACGAGCAGGCCGCAACCCAGCTGCAGTGCGCGCTCTCACTCCTTCCCGATGATGACCTGGCGGGGCGGACCCAGGTCCTGCTGGACCTCGGCGAGCAGGCGCTGTTGAGCGCCGATCTGCACCGGGCCAAGCAGGCTTTCCGAGGCGCTGCCGAGCTGGCGCGGGAGAGCCGCGACACCGAAGCGTTTGCTCACGCCGCCCTCGGCTTCGCCGGCGGCGACATCGCCTTCGGCATCGAGTCGAACAGCTACGACAGCGAGACCGTCGACCTCCTGCGCGAGGCCCTCGACGCGCTCGGCGAAAGGGAGCCGAAGCTCGCTCTGAGGATCGCCTTCCGGCTCTCGTTCGCCAATACCTTCAGCACCGATAGAGGCGACTTGGACCAGCTGGCATCGCGAACCGAAGCGCTCGGTGCGCAGCTCGAGGACCCGGAATCGAAGCTGATGACCAAGGCCGCCCAGGTGTTCCTGATGGAGTCCAGGGGAGACGACCCGCTGAGGGTGTTCGACCAGACGGTTCCTCGGCTCCTCGAGTTGGCCGAGCTGGCCGAACGGTGCGATCGCGAAGACCTGCACCTTCGTTTCTACCTCTGGTCGTCCTCGGCGCTGTACACGCTCCGGCGCATCGACGAGTGCGAGGCGATGATCGAGCGGGCGGCGGAGATCGCCGAGCGGCTGGGAAGCCCGCGCTTTGCCTGGGAGATCGATTTCTACCGCGCCCAGCGAGCGCTCGACCGCGGCGATCGCGATCGCGTCGTCGAGCTCGCCCGGCGCGCAGGCGACACCCTGAGGCGTTTGCGTCCTGATTTGCATGCCAACGCCGAGCTGCTCCTGCGCATCACCGTCGGCTGGATCTACGACGACGAGGCGGAGCTCGAACGGGTGGTCGTCGACGCGATCGGGGCTGTGGCGCCGTGGGGAATGATGTCGGCCCTCAAGGCCCTGGGAGCGGCACGTGTAGGTGACTACGCCACTGCCAGCACAAAGATGGCCGACCTGCTGGACGACCTCGATTCCCTGCGCCGACCCGACATGCACATGCCGCCGGCACTGTGCTTCCTGGCCTTCGCCGCGACGCTCGCCGAAGACCGCGCGGCGGGCGCCCGCCTGCGCCCGCTGCTCGAGCCGCTGCGTCCCTACCTGGTCAACGGCCCACCCACCGCCTACGTCGGGTTCCTCCCCGAGTGGCAGATCGGCCGCCTGGAACTGCTGGCCGGTGCCCCCGTGGCCGCCACCGAAGAGCTCCGCACGGCGGTCGCCCAGGCCGACGAGCTCGAAATCGTCTGGCTCTCGGGGGGGGCACGGCTGGACCTGGCGCGTGCCCTGCATCGACTGGGCGATCCCGGGGCCGAGTCGGTCCTGGCCGAGGCCGAAGCCATCGCCGAGCGGTACGGGATGCACTGGGTGCGCAACCAGGCGGTCCTGATCAGAGCCGAGCTGGAGGGCCGGGAGCCTCCCGACCAAAGCTCGCAGCGGGAGCGCGCCCGCCCGCTGCGGGCAATGACGGCCCGCAGCGGGCGTCGCGCCCTTGCCGCGCTGATCGGCGACCAAGGGGACGCGGAATTGGAGCGCCGGTTCCTGGAGCCGAAGCGCCAGCGCGGGCTGTTGCGCGCCATGGCCCGCGGCTTCCAGCCCGAGAGGGCGGCCGGTTTCAGCGGGACCGTCGCCTACGAGCTGGAGCCTTTCGAGGTCGAGGCGCCACCCGAGGCGCCCTGGCGCTGGGCGATCGCGGTTGACTCCACTGCCGGGCGCGCGAGGCTCTTGGAGCCCGCGCCGCTCGACGCCGCGGTGACGATCCACATGGGGCTCGCCGAGTGGGTTCGGGTCATGGCCGGCGTCGAAGATGCGATCAGCGCGATGGCTGCCGGGCGCTGCAGCATCGAGGGGGACGTCATGGTTGCAGCGCGCCTGGAGGCGATGTTCAGTGGTAGGTAGCCGGATCGCCCCCACGCGCCTTTAACTCCCCGCCAGCTTCCTCCTCTAGCGTTCGGCCCGATGGCACTGCTGGTTCTCTTCGGCTTCCTCGCCGGTGCGGCGACGGCGCTTTCGCCCTGCGTGCTGCCGGTGCTGCCGGTGGCGCTCTCGGCCGGGGCGACCGGGGGGCGGGGGCGGCCGCTGGGGATCGTGGTCGGGCTCGCGGTCTCCTTCACCTTCGCCACCGTCGTCCTCGTCTACGTGATCTCCGCCCTGGGGCTGCCGGACGACCTGCTGCGCAAGCTGGCGATCGCGGTGCTGATCGGCTTCGGCCTGACCCTGATGGCGCCGCCGCTGGCGGCCCGGCTCGAGGGCTGGATCAGCGGCATCGTCAGCCGCGGCGGCGGCCCGCGGACCGGTGCCGAGGGCTTCTGGTCCGGGATCCTCGTCGGCCTCAGCCTCGGCTTCGTCTACGCCCCCTGCGCCGGGCCGATCCTCGCCGGCGTCATCACCGTCTCCGCCTCGCAGTCCTTCGACAGCGGCCGCCTCGCGGTCGCGCTCAGCTACGGGATCGGCTCCGCCGTCGTCCTCTACGTGCTGATGCTCGGCGGCCGCCGGGCGATCGCGCCGCTGGTCAGGCGCGGGCCCGCCCTGCAGGTGGCGATGGGCGCGGTGATGGTCTTCGTCGGCCTGGCCATGCTCGGCAACTACGACATCCGCTTCCAGAACGCGATCGCCAGCGACCTGCCGAGCTTCCTCGTCGACCCCAGCAGCGGGCTCGAGGGAAGCGCCTCGGCCCAGGAGGCGCTGGCCGAACTGCGGGGGGCCGGCCACGGGGTCAAGTTCGCCGCCGCGGGCGCCCCGACCGAAGGCGCGAACGAAGCGCTCGACCTGCCCGTGCTCGGCCGCGCCCCCGAATTCGTCGGCAACGAGCACTGGTTCAACACCCCCGGCGACCGCCCCCTGACCATGCGCGGACTGCGCGGCCGGGTCGTCCTCGTCGACTTCTGGACCTACACCTGCATCAACTGCATTCGCACCTTCCCCTACCTGAAGGCCTGGGACGCCCGCTACCGCAAGGACGGGCTGACGATCGTCGGCGTCCACACGCCGGAGTTCCCCTTCGAGCGCGACGCCGCCAACGTCGAAGACGCGATCCAGCGCAACGACATCCGTTATCCCGTCGCCCAGGACAACGAACAGCAGACCTGGAACGCCTACGCGAACCAGTACTGGCCGGCGGAGTACTTCATCGACGCCCGCGGCCGCGTCCGCTACGTCCACTTCGGCGAGGGCGAATACGGGGAGAAAGAGAAGGTGATCCGGGCCCTGCTGGCCGAAGCCGGCGACGAAGTCGGCAGCTCCACGGCCGGCGGCCACGGCCTTCATCCCGCGGCCGGGGTGACGACGCCGGAGAGCTACCTTGGCTCCGCCCGCGCCAACGGCTTCGTCAATGGCCTGCTGACGCCCGGACTGCATGACTTCAGCGCCCCCGCCGGGGTCCCGCCCAACCGGCTCGCCTACCGCGGCCGCTGGCGGATCGCGCCCGAGGCGGCGACCGCCGCCGGCGGCTCGCTCGAACTCAACTTCGGCGCCCGCCACGTCTACCTGGTCCTCGGCACCAGCGACGGCAAGCCGCGCCGGGTGCGCGTCTACCTCGACGGCAAGCCGATCGGCGCCGCCGCCGGAACCGACGTCCACGCCGGCACCGTCACCGTCCGCTCCCAGCGCCTCTACGACCTCGTCGACCTGCCCGCGGTCGGCCACCACGTCCTCCGCCTGCAGCCGCAGCCCGGGGTGATGGGCTACGCCTTCACCTTCGGCTAGCCCTCCAGGTGCGAAGACGTAGATAGTTCCGGCATGAGCGATTCCGTCGCCGCGCTCGCGGCGCGCTTCCGCAGCAGGGCCCCGGAGATCGAAGCGAGCCTCGCCGCTCTCGTCGACCCGATCCCGGAGTCCCGCGCCGCCGACCCCGCCTACCTCGAATACATGGACTGCCTGCCGGCGACCCGCGTCGCGGTGCTCCAGTACGTGGTGGAAGCGATCGAGCTGGGGGGGCGCCAGAACCCGGAGATCCCCGCCGCGGTGCTGACCGCCCCCCGCCTGGCCGCCCGCTGCGGCGTCCCCCTCGACGTCGTCCTGCGGCGCTACTCGGCCGGCAACGCCTTCTTCGGCGACATCATCATCGAGGAGGCGGAGCGTGTCGGCATCTCGACCTCCACCCTCCGCCGCCTCCTGCACCTGCAGGCGACGGTCTTCGATCGCCTGCTGCAAGCGGTCAGCGACGAGCACGTCCGCGAGGCCAGCAGCCGGCCGGCCACGACCGCGGAGTGGCGCCACCGCTACCTCGAGGAACTGCTCGCCGGCCGCCAGCCGAGCGGCGAGCTGGGGCTCGATTACGACTTCGACGGCCACCACCTCGGCCTGATGGTCAAAGGCGAGGGAGCCCACGAGGCGATGCGCGGGCTCGCCGCCGCCCTCGACCGTCGCCTGCTCGCGGACCCCCACCCGGAGGAGCCGATCTGGGCGTGCTGGCTCGGCGGCCGCGCCCGCCTCGGGTCGGAGGAGGCCGTGCGGGCACTGGGCTCGATCTCGCCGGACTCGGTCGCCGCCGCCGTCGGCGAGCCGGCCGAGGGGATCGCGGGCTGGCGGCTCAGCCACCGGCAGGCGAAGGCGGCGCTGCCGATCGCCAAGCGCCGCGGCGAGTCGGTCCTCCGCTACGCGGACGTCGCCGTTTTGGCCTCGATCCTCCGCGACGACCTCGGGACGACCTCGCTGCGCCAGCTCTACCTGCAGCCGCTGGAGGCGACCAAGGACGGCGGCAAGATCGCCCGCGAAACGCTGCACGCCTACTTCGCCTGCGAGCGCAACGTCTCCTCGACCGCCGCCGCGCTCGGAGTCGACCGCCGCACCGTGACCAATCGCCTGCGCGGCATCGAGGAGCTCTTCGGCCGCCCGCTGGGCGACGTCGCCGGCGACCTCGAAACCGCGCTGCAGCTGGCCGACTGACCGCTCCGCTTCCGGGCGCTGCAAGCCGTCGTGCAGGTTCGGCCGCTCCGTCCGGCCGCCGCGCAACCATCGGGCCATGTTGCAAGTGACCGTTGTCTGTTCCAGCTGCGCCGAGGAGTCCGACGTCCTCGTCGAGGACCTCGACGACGTCGGCCGCGAGGTCTGCGACTGCGGCTACAGCTACGTGATCCTCTCCGTCGCCGAGTTCGAGCCGGTCGAGATCGAGGGCGGCGAAGTGATCCAGCTGCGCCGTCGCGAGCACCGCCGCCTCGCCGCCTAGCGCTACCCCTTCATCTCGCCCCAGCAGGTCGCGACCAGAGTCCGCGCGCCGCCCTGGTCGCGGTGCTCGCAGAGGTAGATCCCCTGCCAGGTCCCGAGCGCCAAGCGCCCGTCGGCGATCGGCAGCGTCAGCGACGGTCCCAGCAGCGCCGCCTTTATATGGGCGGGCATGTCGTCGGCGCCCTCGAGGGTGTGGGTCCAGTAGGGCGCCCCTTCCGGGACCGCGCGGTCGAACCAGCTCTCGAAGTCGCGGCGGACGTCGGCGGAGGCGTTCTCGTTCAGCGCCAGCGAGGCGGAGGTGTGCCGGATCAGGAGGTGGAGCAGGCCGGTCGAGATCTCGCCCAGCTCCGGCAGCGCCTGGACGACCTCGTCGGTGACGAGGTGGAAGCCGCGCGGCCGGGCCGCCAGCCGGATCGGGCGCTGCACCCACATCGGCCGAAGGATGCCACGGGCCGGAAAACGCATCCGACCTGGACCGCAGCCCGCTGGGGCAAGAATCCGATGCGGTGCATGAGCTCCGCGGGGGGCTTCCCGTCGCGTCCACCTCGTCTCCTTCGAGGCGCCGCCGCCGGAGCAGAGCTCCGAGTTCTGAGAAGCTTCCTGGTCGATGAACGACCAGGACGCCTTGCTGCAAAGGAGGATCTTCAACTGGTCGCAGGGGCTGCCGGGGTGGCAGCGCGGCCTGATGCGCAAGCTCTGCGACGGCCCGCTCGACGATGCGGGGCGGAGGCAGGTGCTGGCGCTGCTCTGCGGCGAGGAGCCGGCGGAGGCGCTGCCGCCGCTGGAGCTGGCGAACCTGCCGGCTGACGAAGCCGAGCACGGGCGGGTCGAACTGCGGGAGATTCGCGACCTGCGCAACGTCAACCGGCTGGCCGAAGACCAGGTGCTGCGCTTCGGGCCGGGGCTGAACATCGTCTTCGGCGAGAACGGGGCCGGCAAGAGCGGCTACGGCCGCCTCTGCCGGCGGGTCTGTCGCTCGGCCGAACCCGGCGAGGTCCTGCACGACGTCTTCGACCCCGGCAAGGCGGAGGCGCCGCAGACGGCGGAGTTCGTGCTCGCGGTCGACGGCGAGCAGCGGACCGTCGAGGTCGACCTGAACGCGGAGGCGCCGCGGATCCTCTCCTCGATGACCGCCTTCGACGCCAGCTGCGCCGCCGTCCACGTCTCCAAGTCGAACACGATCGAGCACACGCCGCGGCCGCTGCGCCTGCTGAAGGAGCTGGCCGAGGCGCAGGACGCGCTGGCGGCGGAGCTGGCGCGGCGGATCGAGGAGCGGCGCGAGTCGCTTCCGCCGCTACCGGGGGAGATGAGCGAGGAGGAGGCGCGGAGCTTCGAGCGGCTCGACGAGGCCGAGCTGGAGGAGCTGGCCGAGCTGGAGCGGGCGGAGGCGACGATCGCCGCCGAGCGCAGCGAGGAGCTCGAGCGCGAGGCGCGCAAGCGGGCCGCCGCGGTGCGGAAGCTGGCCGAGCGGCTGCAGGACGCCTGGGACCGGCTCGACGACGAGGCGCTGCGGGAAGTCGCGGAGCTGCGCGAGCGGCTGGCCCGGGCCGAAGCCGCCGTCGACCAGCTCGCCGCCGACGCATTCTCCGACCAGCCGCATCCGGGAACCGGCGGCGAGGAGTGGCGGGGGCTGTGGGAGGCGGCGCGGCGCTTCGTCGAAGCCGGCGGCGGCGAGTTCCCCGACGAGGGCGAGGACGCGACCTGCCCGGTCTGCCAGCAGCGCCTCGACTCCGAGGCGCACGCGCGGATGCACCGCTTCGAGGCCTTCGTCTCGGGCGAGCTGCGCGAGCAGGTCCGCCTCGTCAACCAGGCGCTGACCGAGCGGCTCCTGGGGCTGCCGGACCTGGGGAAGATCGCCAACCTGGCCGAGGTCGCGGTCGCCGCCGGGGGTGAGCACCTGCGGGCGCCAGCCGCGGCGGCGCTGGAGCCCCTCGCCGATCGGCTCTCGATCGCGACCGGGGCCGCCGAGTCGCACCCGAACCATGGCCTCGAGCTCGGGCCGCTGCGCGATTACGTCGCCGTCCAGGTGGCCGAAGCCGAAGGCTTCGCGGTCCTCCGCGACCAGGAGGAGCGCGAGCGGATCGAGCGGCGGCTGGGGGAGCTGCGCGGGCGCCGCGAGGTCGAAGAGTCGCTCGAGGACCTGATCGAGCACCTGCGTGGGCTGGAGCAGATCGCCGCCTGGGAAGAGGCGCGCTCCCAGCTCTCGACCAGGAAGATCTCGCAGCGGATCGGCGAGCTGAGCCGGCTGGCGATCACCGGGCGCCTGCAGGAGGCCCTCGCCGAGGAGATCGAGGAACTCGACCCGATCGCCGACCGGGTGGAACTGAACGCCTCGGCCAGCAAGGGCAAGCCTGCGGTCCGCTTCAAGCTCCGCAGCGAGGGCCGCGAGCGGGTCGCCAAGGTCTTGAGCACCGGCGAGCAGACCGCGCTCGCCACCGCCTTCTTCCTCGCCGAGCTGCGGGTCAGCAACGAGCGCAGCGCGATCATCCTCGACGACCCGATCTCCTCCCTCGACCACCAGCGCCGCGAGCACCTCGCCGCCCGCCTCGCCGAGGAAGCCCAGAAGCGCCAGGTCGTCGTCCTCACCCACGACCTCGTCTTCGTCTCCTACCTGCTGGAACAGGCGGAAACGCTGGGCCTTGAGCTGCACTCCCAGGCGCTGACCCGCGCCGCCGGCGAAGTCGGCGTCGTCAGCGACAGCCTGCCCTGGGAGGCGCGCTCGCCGATGCAGCGGCTGAAGGCGCTACGCCATGAGCTGAAGACCGAGCTGCGTGCCCTTTATAAGGGGCGCGACTCCGCCTACGAGCGGCGGGCGCAGCTGTGGCTGCTGGACCTGCGCAAGGGCTACGAGCGGCTGATCGAGGTCTACCTGCTGAACAGCGTCGTCGAGCGCCAGTCCCTGCCGATCCGGGTCCAGAAACTCCATGGCATCCGCTGGTCCCCCGAGCTCGCCGAGGAGATCGACCTCGCGATGCGCGAGATCTCCGGCGCCGCCCACCAGGAACCGCTCGGCCGCGAGGGCCCCACCCTCACCCGCCTCGAAGCCCTGCTCGACAAGTTCGCCGACCTCTGCGAGCGGACCAAGCCGGCCCGGGAGAACGGGGCCGACGAGCAGCCGGCTCAGGAGCCGGTGCCCTTGCGCTCGCGGTAGCGGCGCGTCTTCTCGCGGTTGCCGCAGACGTCCATCGAGCACCAGGTGCGGGAGTGGTTTCGGGTGGCGTCGTAGAAGGCCCACTGGCAGCCGTCGTCGGTGCAGGCCTTGAGGCGGGGCCAGGCGCCGTGGGACTGGAGGCGCTCGATCGCGAGCAGGAGGCGGGCTTCGAAGCCGCTGAGATCGGAGCGGGCGGGGGCGAGGTCTAGGCGGCCGTCGACGAAGGTGGTGCGGAAGCGGCTGCGCTCGGCGGCCTCCTCGAGGGGCTCCAGCTGGCCCCCCTCGATCCCCTCGCCGTTGTTGGTCCGCAGCAGAGCCCGCAGCGACTCGCGCAGGGCGAGCAGGCGCTGGAGGGCTTCACCGTCGGGGGCGTCTAGATAGTCCCCCGTCCGTTCGCGTATCCAGAGCTGAAGCCCGCGCGGGTCGGCGATCGAGTCGGTCTCCTCCTCGATGTCGCGGGTGTTGACGAAGTCGACGAGCAGGCCGGACTCTTGCTCCAGTGTCACCGCCAAGAGGAGGCCGACCATGAGATTCCTCGCCAACCTCACCATCGCCAACGCAGCCGAGTCCCAGCGACGCCTGCGCGAAGCCGCCCACCGCGACCGCCAGGTGCGCCAGCACCCGCGTCGCTAAACCCGATGCCGCCCGAAAAGCGCTGGCCCTAACCGAGTTCGATCACGCCGAAGAGCAGCAGCAGGACCAGCGTCACCACGGCCGAAACCAGCAGCGAGCCGGCGCAGCCGAGGTTGTTGGAGAAGAAGAGGAACACGGGGCTCCCGCTACCCGGAAGCCAGCGCTTCGATACGCGGCAGGACGGCCGCTTCCATCAGCCGATGGCCTTCCTGGTTCGGGTGCAGGGATTCCTGGACGTCGCCGAGGTGGATGACTCGCTGCCCGGAGCCGATCCGGACCCGGATGAAGTTGATCGCAGCTTCCGACACCCTCTTCGTTTCGCAGAAGCGGTGCTTGACCAGGGCCCGGTCGAGGGCGATCCACTTGATCTGCGCGGCTCTGGCCGCACCTCTGACCGTCTTGTCAAGCTTCTTGACGAAGAGGTTGAGGAAGTCCCACTCCTCCGGCTCGATCCCGACGAGCTTGTCGCAGTACTTCCTCCCCAGAGGATCGGGGTAGGTCATCGCGAAGACCGGAACACCTTCCGCGGCTTCCTTGACCCGGGTGTAGGTCCGTATCAGGGCCGGCGAGACCGTCGTTTCCAGGCGGCGCAGCCACTCGGCCTCCGAGCCATCGCAGCTGCGGAAGCGCAGGCACTTTTCGACGATTTCCGGGAAGCCCGCGTCGTTGCCGCCGATGCTGATCAGGACGACGTCGAAGTCGCTGAGTTCTTCAAGGATCTCGATCTGCGGCCGCGCCCCGTACACCTCCCCGTAGTCCTCCTCTCCGCTGTCGGGATATTGGCCGCGGTCGAGCACGTCCGCCGTTTCGGCCCCCGAGCAGGCGACGAAGACGAGTGACGCCTTCAGGTGTTCGGCCAGCAGGTGCGGGTAGGCCCTCGCAGCGCGGTGGCACATATTGCGCCCGGGTTCGTCGGTCCCCTCGTAGTAGCGACGGGTGCCCTCGCCGGAGATGTAGGAGTCGCCGAGGGCGACGATCTGAAAGGAAGCGCCCGGATTTGGATCCAGCGGCGCCGACTCCGGCGATTCGCTCCAGGGGTGGAGCAGGAACAGCGCCACGGCGGCCGCGGCCAAGAGAGCGACCACCGTCCAGATCAGCCCGTGCCGCCGCATCCGCCGGTATCAAACCGTAAACCGCCCTAGTACTCAATGGCGGATAGGGTGTGCCCGCCGTGTCCACTTCGTCGAAGCTCGGGTATCTGGCGCTCGCGGTCGCGGTCCTGCTCGGGCTGGCCGGCGTCTTCGGCCTGATCGACCCCGTCCTGGCTGGGGTCGTGGCCGCCGTCGCGATCGTCCTGCTGCTGCCGGGAACCTTCCCGCGCCTCGACGTGATCCTCGTCCGCACCCTCGGGGCGGCCCTGCTCGGGATCCTCAGCCTGGCGGGGGTCAACTTCCTCGCCCACCACCTGGGCCTCGGTCACATCTGGATCCCTCTGGGCCTGGTGCTGGCGATGGTCGTCTTCGCCGCCGTCGCCTACTTCTACCTGCATCACAACGGCTGGAGCCGGCTCTGGGCGGCGATCGGCGCCGGCCTGCTGGCCTTCGGGCTGATCGTCGTCGCCCCCTACGTCATCGGCAAGCTGGAAGAAAGCCGGGATCCGGTTCCGAAGGCCGAACGGGTCGCCTCGAAGCTGGACGTCGCGATCGTCTCCGACGGCAGCCGCCACGGCCCGCCGCTTCAACTGCCGCCGAACCCGAACCTCGAAGAATTCGACGTCCATTACTCGGTCGGCTTCGCCGCTGGCAACACGGTTCGCTGGACCCTGCTGGACGAGGAAGACCCGGAAGAGGCGCTGCGGGTGCTGGCCCGGGGCGACTCGGCGCCGGTGCTGCCGGGCGCGCCGACGCCCGAACCCGACGCGGACAGCGCCCTCGTCCTCCTCGTCGACGGGACGGCGCCGGTGGTCGAAGACCCAACCGCGCTGAAGAGCCTGGGGGCGTTCGACCGCCGCGAAGTACGGCAGTGGCGAGAAGTCGCAGCCAGCGCCGGAGCGCCGACGGTCCCCGCCTTCGCCCTGCTGCAGACCACGAGCAAGAGCCGGCTGAGGGGCTGGCGTCCTTTCGGCCGGCGCCAAAGCGTCGTCTCGCTGCAGGCGCTGGGCAGCCAGACGGCCACCGATGCGGCGGTGCGGCTGGCGGTCGCGGCGCCGACCTCGGAGGCGGACTTCGCCCTGGCGATGGCCTACCGGCCGATCCTCCTCTTCGATCGCAAGGAGCCGGTCCCGTGGCCGCTCTCGGTTGGCGCTCTCTTCCGCCAGGGCGCGATCACCCTCTGCCGCGACCAGGGGGTCGCCAAGAGCGAGTGCGACTCCGAACCGCTGCGGCGTCCCTCCGAACTGGAAAGCCCCGGCACCCACCTGCGGCTGGACATCGATAGCGACGCCCTCAAGAGCCTCGCCGAACGCGAACTGGCGGCGCAGAGGGGCGAAGCCGCGGCCCCGGCGCTGCCGCCGAACGCCGGCGCGCCCCCGGCGGGGACGCCGCCGCCGAGCGCGCCGCCGCCGGGCGCGGGCGCCCCGCCGGGGGCCGGCAGCACCATCTACGTGCACCCCACGTCCTCGAGCCGCGACGGGCGCGAACTCCTCTTCCTCGACTACTGGTGGTATCTGCCCGAGAACCCGGTCAGCCTCGGCGGCGGCGCTCTCTGCGGCGCCGGCTTCGTGATCCCGGGCGTCACCTGCCAGAGCCACGAGTCCGACTGGGAGGGGGTGACGGTGGTGGTCGACCGGACCAACCGGCCCCGGATCGAGGCCGTCCAGTACGCACAGCACGACACCGTCATCAGGTACGACTGGGCGCAGCTGCAGAGGTACTGGGGGGACCCGCAGGTCCAGGGCCTGGTCGAAGGCATCGACGACGCCGGCGAACGGCCCCTGGTCTTCGTCGCCGTCGGCACCCATGCCAGCTACCCCACCCCCTGCTCCCGCGGCTGTCAGCAGGTGGCGAACTCAGGCCTCGCCGAGGAACTGCACCGCGGCAACCTCGGCTGGATCGGCAACGACACCGGCTCCTGCGGGATCTCGAGCTGCCTGCAGATGCTCCCGACCAGAGCCGGCGGCGCCAAGCCCGCCCTCTGGAACGCCTTCGAGGGCCCTTGGGGCGAACGGCATTGCTTCCTCTCCTACTACTGCGACTCCGGCACCCCGCCCAGCGCCCCTGGTCAGCAGAAGCGCTACCAGCACCCCGGCCGCTACAGCGGCTACGTCGACGCCCGCGGACGCTTCAGGAGCGAAGCGGCCGAAGATTGAGCCGCTGCAGCGCGATCACCGTCGTCGCGTCGCGGATCTCCGGCAGCGCCTGCTCGATCTCGGCCAGGGGCAGGCGGACGATCTCGATCTCCTCGTCGTCGTCGCGCTCGCCGCTTGCCGGCGAGAGGCCGGTCGCCTCGAAGATCGTCACCTTCTCGCTGAGGAACCCGGGGCTGGGATAGATGACGTGGAGCAGGCACCAGTGCTCGGCCTGCAGCTCCGCCTCCTCCGCCAGCTCCCGCTTCGCGCACTCGAGCTCGTCCTCGCCCTCGACGTCCAGCGTCCCCGCCGGGATCTCCAGCAGCTCGTCCTCCTCCACCGCCTCCCGCGGCTGCGCCACCAGGTAAGCGAACTCCTCGTCGTGGGCGAGCACGGCGACGGACCCGGGATGCTCGATCACCTCGCGCTCGATCTCCGTCCCGTCGGCGCGCCGGTAGCGCTTGGCGACGAAGTCGACGTGCTTGCCCTCGTGCAGGCTCTCGGTGCCGAGCAGTTCCATCACCCGCACTCCATCAAACCGAACATCCGCTTGCGCGGCTCATCTCCTCGGCGGTTGTGGTCGAAGAAGCACCGGTGAGTACCGAGATCGAGCCGAAACGGGCCGCCGGGCAGCACGTCCGGGCCGAAGCGGATCGCCGCAGCTGGCTGCGCTTCCTCGGCGGCCGCTTCAAGCGCGACCACGGAGCCTGGGCGCAGGGAGCCGAGGGGGAGGAAGTGGTCGGCAAGATCCTCGAAGGCCTGGAAGCCGACGGCTGGCAGGTGATCCACGACGTCTCCTTCGGGAGGGGGAACATCGACCACATCGTGGTCGGCCCCGGCGGTCTCTACACGGTCGAGACGAAGAGCCGGCGGGGCCGCATCCTCCTCGACAACCTCGAGCCGAAGATGTTCACCCAGAGCTACGCCGAGATGAAGACGCTGGAGCGGATCACCGGCATGAAGGTCGAGGCGCTGCTCGTCTTCAGCCAGGCCTACGTGATCGACAAGGTCCCGGCCAAACGCAACGGCGTCACGATCCTGCCGGCCCGGATGCTCACCTGGTACTTCTCCCGGCGCCGCCCGACGATGTCGGTCGAGCAGGCCGACGAGATCTACGACCGCCTCTGCCTGGCGGTCGGTCAGCCGCCGTCGCCCTGATCTTGTTCCATATTCCAGAATTTGGAATATGGAGTGGATCTTGCCCTAGGTCGAAGTGGGGAAGTTCATGCCGCCGCCGAAGGCGGCGCTGTTCGCGGCGTTGCTCTCCGGCCAGCGGCTGGTGATCGCCTTGCCGCGGGTGTAGAAGCGGACGCCCTCGGGGCCGTGGATGTGGTGGTCGCCGAAGAGGGAGTCCTTCCAGCCGCCGAAGGAGTAGAAGGCCATCGGCACCGGGATCGGGACGTTGATCCCGATCATCCCCACTTCGACC
>Ga0207661_10000399_pt1 | contig 28078 bp, 23 predicted proteins | sample KBSC713LmetaG_FD_184337 | JGI IMG/M metagenome (GOLD analysis project Ga0207661, IMG submission 184337) | Corn rhizosphere microbial communities from Kellogg Biological Station, Michigan, USA - KBS C7.1-3L metaG (SPAdes) (version 2) | ecosystem: Host-associated > Plants > Roots > Rhizosphere ...
GGGTGGCGGGAGCGCGAAGGACGAAGTGCTCCTCACCGCCCGCCGGCAGCACCACCTCGGCCTCGAGCTGCTCGGCGCCGGCCGTGTGGTCGCCGTGGGAGTGGGTGAGGAGGACGAGGCCGATGCCGCCGCGCTCGGCCGCCGCGGCCCGGATCGCCTCCAGGTGCCCGGGATCGTCAGACCCCGGGTCGATCACCACGCAGGGGTCGCCGCCGAAGAGGTAGGTGTTGGTCCCTTCAAGAGTCATCGGCCCCGGGTTGGGGGCGACGATCTTCAGGACCTCGGGATGGCCGGGCGCCTCAACCATGGGGATTGGTGAATTTTCCACCCTCGGCGGTGGAAGATTCACCAAACGTCAGTTCTTAGCGGCCTCGACCTCGCGCGCGATCGCCTCGCGCGCGTCCGGTGGCTCGAGCACGACCAGGTCGCCGGCGCCGCGGAGGATCTCCCGCACCAGCCAGGGCTTGCCGGCGTAGGGCAGCTCGACGACGACGGCGCCGTCGGCCAGCTCCTCGACCACGGTCCGCTCCTCGCGCAGCCAGCGGGCGCGCTCGGGGGAGACCCAGACCCGCGCCACCTCGGCGGTCGGCACCTCGCCGTGGGTCATCCAGCCCTCGACCCCGGCGAACTCCTCGACTTCGGGCCGCGGCTCGAACCTCTCCTCGGAGAGGCGCGCCTCCTTGACCCGGTCGAGCTTGAAGTGGCGGACGCCTTCTTTGGTCAGGTCGTAGACCTCGACGTACCAGCCCTCTTTGCCGTTCTCGAGCCGGTAGGGCTCGACCCGGCGCTCGGTGAACTGGTCCTCGTTCTCCTTGTAGTAGGAGAGCTCCAGAACCCGGCTCTCGGCGATCGCCTCGTTGACGAGGCGGGCGACCTCGGCGTCGCCGCCGCCGGCGGAGGCGATCTCCAGCCCCTCCTCGGAGGGGTCGTGGCCGAGCGCCTTGACGATTTTCCCGCGCGCGGTCTGCAGGTCGGACTGCGGCAGGTGGTCTCCGAAGAGGTCGATCGCCGCCACCAGCGCCTTCGCCTCCAGCGGCAGCAGGCGGGCGGGGCGGGCGAAGTTGTCGCCGTAGGGCTGCGAGTCGACCTCGATCTCCTCGCCGATGATTTCCGCGTAGAGGACGTAGGTGCCGCCGCCGAAGTTGACGACGTTGAGCAGGTCGACGTCCTCCTGCAGCTCCTCGCGGGTCAGCTCCAGCCGCTCGCAGAGGTCGACGACCTCCAGCCGCTCGCCCTTTTTCGCCGCTTCGATCAGCAGGCCGGCAAGGGTGACGAGGCGGGCGAAGCGCTCGGGCCGGATCGCCGCCTCACCCCGGCCGTTGGAGCGGCTGCGCTTCGGCTGCTCCTCCAGCGGGCGGTCGACGACCTCGGCCGGGCGGAAGCCGTTGACGTGGCGTTCGAGCAGCAGTCCCCGCCGCTTCTCGGCCTCCTCGCGGAGGTCGTCGGGGGCGAGCACCTGGGCGTTCTGGCGCCAGCGCAGGGCCCAGGCAATCAGCTCCCGCTCGGAGGCGTAGCCGGTCTCGAAGACGCGGCCCTTGCCGGGGGCGCCGTCGGACTTCTTCGCGTTCCGCAGCTCTCCATAAGTGCCGAAGTCCCGCTCGATCAGCCAGGCGATCCGCTCGCGGATGAAGATCTTCGCCGTCCCCTTCGTCTCCCCCAGCTGCCAGTCGGCGCGGCTGCCGTAGTCGCGGCGGTCGAAGTCCTCCGGCGGGGAGAAGTCGTGCTCGGCCTTGGAGGCGTAGCCGACCTTGCCCTGGATCCGCGAGAGGCGGAAGACGCGGACCGCCTCGCGCTCGTGCGAGTGGCCGATCAAGTAGAACTGCCCGCCGCGGAAGACCAGGTGGTAGGGGTCGACCTTGCGCTTCTCGGTCTCGCCCCGCTCCATCGTGTAGTAGGTGAACTCGATCGTCTTCCGGCGCGAAATCGCGGTCTCGATCTTGGAGAGGCGCTGGGAGAGGTCGCGGCCGCCGGCGGAGGCGGTCATCGCCATCTCGACCGGGGCGCGCTCGCCCTCCTGCAGGGGGTTCGGGTGGCCCCAGGCGACCTGCTGCAGGGCCAGGCGCAGCGGCTCGGCGTAGGCGAAGCCGCCGTCGGTGAGCAGCATCAGCGCCGTCGAGAGCGCCGCCAGCTCGTCGTCGGAGAAGGAGATCGGGTCGAGGTAGAAGTTCTCCGGCGGCAGCGAGTAGAGCTCGGCCTCGAAGAAGCCCTCGCCCGGCTTCTCGACCCCGAGCTGGATCCCGAGGCTCTCCAGCTCGGCGCGATCGGCGTAAAAACGGCGCGCGAAAGCGTCGTCGTTCATGTCGCTGTAGCCCTCCACCTCCCGCTTTATCTCCAGGGCCGAAACCGGCCTCCCCTGAGCCATCAGGAACGAGATCAACGAGAGCTGGCGAATTAGCTTCTCGGTGTCCTTCGCCACTGTTCGGCAGGATAGTCTCCGAGCGGCTTATGGACGTGCTCCGAAACCTCTTCGGCAACCTAACCGCGGGCATTATCCGGCTTTTGGTGACGGTCGGAATCCTCGCCGCGGCCTATTTCTTCCTCGTCAAGCCAGCTCTGGAGACGGGCGAAAAGATCAGCCACGAAACCAACATCAACATCCACAAGAGCTTCGAACAGGGCGGCCTGGGCGAAATCAGCGAGACGATCGACGACGTCAACCGCCAGGTCCAGCGGCAGGTCAAGCAGTCACTGCGAGCCTCGCAGCGGCAGGGCGACGCCGACAAGCTGATCCGCTGCATCCAGCGCGCGAACCAGAACGTCAACAAGATCCAGCGCTGCAGCGAACGCTTCCAGTAGCGACGCTAGAGCTGGGTGGCAATTAAGCCGATCAGCGCGGCGACCACAACGGCTGCGCTTCCGATCAGAGTCCTGTTCAACGCATCGAACCGATCCTCCAGTCGGTCGAAGCGCTTATCGACTCCTGCGAAGCCGTCATCGACTTTCTCCTCGAGGGCGTCGAGGCGATGCTCGGTCAACTCTTCTCTGGGAACCATCACTGCCATGGATCCTAGCGTATGTTTTTGTCTGTAACGAAACAAGATCTGAAGGTCACCGAAGCGAAAAATCTTTGGAGAATCTTCGGGACTTCAGGCGGCGCGCTGGGCGAAGAAGGCGCTGCCGGACAGCGCCCGGTCGAAGCCCGACCAGGCCTCCCCTGCGGGGAGTTGCTTCTCGATCCGGTCGAAGCTGCCGAGGCGGCCGCCGAGGTTGTCGATCATGTGGACGAGGACGGCCTCGCGGGTGGCGGGGACGACCGGGGAGCCGTGTTCGAGCGAGCCGTGGTGGCTGAGGATGATGTGGAGGACGCACTGGGCGAGGTGGGGGTCGAAGCCCGGCAGGTCCTCGATCGCTCGCCGCACGGTGTAGTAGCCGAGCGGGATCTCGCCCTGCAGGCGGCCGGCGTCGGTGAGGTCGATCGCCAACGGGTCCTCGTTGTAGGCGACGCACTTGCCGATGTCGTGCAGCAGGGCGCCGGCGACGGCGACCTCGCGGTCGATCCCGGGAAAGAAGTTGGCCGCGGCGGAGACCGCCTGGGCGACCGAGAGCGTGTGCTCGAGCAGCCCGTGGCGGTAGGCCTGGTGGTAGGTCTTGGCCGCGGGGGCGACGGAGAAGCGCCGCCAGGTCTCCGACTCGGGGCCGAAGAAGTGGTCGAGCAGCTGCCGCAGACCGGGGTCCTGGACCGTCGCCAGCAGTTCCCGCAGCTCGCTCTCCAGCTGCTCCAGGGAGACTTCCGACTCGGCCGCCAGGTCGGCGGTCTCGAACTCGTGCGGCTCGGCCGCCCGCAGGCCGCTGAGCTTGATCTTCGCCCCCCAGCGCTCGCTGACCTCGAAGATGCCGGTGACGAAGACCGGCTCGCCGCTGCAGCAGAGGGCGTGCAGCGCCTCGGCCTCCTCCCAGCAAACGGCCTCGGCGGTCCCGGTGGCGTCGCCGACCGAGAGTCGCAGCCAGGGGTCGCCGTTGCGCTTGCGCCGCAGCTCCCGCTCCCGCACCGCGTAGACGCCGGCGACGCGCTGGCCGTCCTCGAGGTCGCGCAGGGGGACCCGCGCTGCGGGCTCGGCGGGGTCAGGGACCGGCGGCGCGGCTGCCTCCGGCACCGGCTCGGCGAACGCCTCGATCTGCGTCTGCTCCGTCACAGTTTCCCCAAGGTAGAGACGGGGGCGGACGCGCCATAAGGTGCGTTCGTGGGATCGGCGATACGAGAGGCCGGGGCGGCGGCGAGCGCCCTCGGCGCCTACCTGACGACGGTCCTGCCGCGGGCGCGGCGGGAGCTGAAGCGGCTCGGACCGCTCCCCGAGGCGAAGGCGAAAAACGCCGAGGCGGTTGCGGTCTTCGCGACCCTGGCGCCGCGGCCGGCCCGGGCCGCGGTCGTGCGGGCGATCGTCGCCCTGCAGGTCGCGATCGACCTCAGGGACGAGAACGAAGAGTCGGGTCGAGCGGCGGGTTCGGAGGCGACGACGCGCATCGAGCGCCTGGAGGAAGCCTGGCGGCAGGAGGTCGCAAGCCTCCCGGCACACGAGGCCGTCCTCCCCCAGCTTGAACGCGCCGTCGACCGCTGCCAGGAGGGGCAGTTGCATACCCACCTCGCCGCCGGGGCCGGTCCCGAGCCGCTCGAGCGCTGGGCGCTCGGCCTCGAGACCCCTTCGGGCTACCGCTGGTGGGAGGCGGCCGCCGCGGCCAGCTCCTCGGTCGCCGCCCACGCGCTGATCGCCGCCGCCGCCGACCCCGCCACCACGGCGGAGACCGCGGCCTTGATCGACGCCGCCTACCAGCCGCCGGTCGGCGCCCTCACCGTCTTTCTCGACGACCTCGTCGACCGCGACGAGGACCGCGCCGCCGGCGAGCACAACTACCTCCGCTATTACGCGAGTGCGGAGGAGGCGACCAACCGCCTGAGCCTGATCGCCGAACGAGCGCAGGAGCTGCTGTCACCGCTGCCGAACGCAGATCGCCACCGGGCGATCCTCGCCGGCGTCGCCGCCTTCTACCTCAGCGCGCCCGCGGCGGAGACCGCCTTTGCACAGCCGATCCGGTCCCGGCTGCTCGACGTGTGCGGGCCGGGGGCCGGACTGCTCACCGCGTTCATGCGCCTGCGCCGCCTGGGGGAACGCAAACGGCCCGGGCAAGCGGGGAACTCACCCGGGCCATGAGTTTGCGTTTGGAGTCCATGCCGCTCAGGGTGGGCAGGATGGACCCCGGGGGTACTGGCCAGTGCCGCCGCCGAGCCAGGGTGACCGGCAACGGAATTCAATAAGAACAGACGCGGACCGCTACGTCAAGGTCTTATCTGCGTTATTGGCCCAGCGCTGCGCCTCCGCGAACCCCAGGTAGGGCAGCAGCGTCAGCAGCACCAGCTCGGGTCGCAGCTCTTCGAGACGGTCCGTCCTGCCAACTCGCAGGTGGTCTCCCACCAGGCCCACGAGGCCGGCCACCAAGGCCTCGTCAGTCGCCCCGGGAAGGCGGGGATCAGCGGGGGCACTAGCCCGCAGAAAGCCTGTCAGACGGCCGACTACGCTCTGGTAGCGCCGCAGGCTGCCGCTCGCCGGCGCGTGATCGAAGGCAAGCGTCTCGGCCACCTCCGGATGGGCGATCGCGTAGTCGATCCCGGCATTGATGCCGGCCGCGACCTGGGCGGGCCACTCCTCCTCCCGTGCGCAGGCGGTGAGCACCTTCCCTTCGAGGGTGGCAAGAGCCAGCGGGAACTCCATCCATTCGGAACACTAACAGACCAGCTGGGACGATTTGGGGCTCTAAAGTCCGTGGCAACGGCGCGTGATCGCCTGCCTTACCTCGCGTCCGCCGTTCAGGGTGTAGGTAATTCTCGCCAGCGAGACGAACCCTTCCGTGAAGATCGGCGGGATCGGGCAGCTGGCGCTGATGAAGCTGCGCGGCCGGCCTCGGAAGCTGTAGCGCCGGCCGAGATCGAGCGTGAAGCGGGCAAGGTGCGGCCAGGGCCCGAGCGCCGCCGGCAGATCGGCGCCGATCGTTATCCCGAAGCGACCCCGATGTCGCTCGAGCCTGAAGGGCAGGACGACCGTGGTCGGGAGCTTGGGAGCGTAGCCGTGCAGGAGCAGCAACCGGTGCCCATGCCTGCGGGGGCCGTTGAAGACGAGCAGGCGGGCGTCGATGCGAAACGCGCCCTGATCGGGAAGGAGGACGTCGGCTTCGACCGAGCCGTGGCCGATCAGGGCCGGGCGGCAGGCCGCGAGCGCTCCCTCGCTGGTGGCATTCAGCAATTGCCGCACCGTGCAAACCGGCAGGCCCTGAGTCGAGATCACGCCCTGGGTCGGAAAGCCAATTTCGACCCGATCGACCCGCGGCAGCAGCGTGCCGTCGGCGGTGAGCAGGCCTCCCTCCAGATGCAGGCGAACAGGCGCCGGTTCGTGCCGGGGTAATCGCAGGGGCGAGATCTGTCCCTGCAGGGCGACGATCAGGTCCCCCCGCTGGCTGCGCTCCCCGCTCGCGGCCCCGACCGACCAGGCGAGCAGCACGAACAGGAGCCCGAGCGCCAACCCGGCCGCCCTCCTTCTGCCGAGCCGCCGGGGTCTCACCCGAAGCGCGAGAACTTGAAGCTGCAGTATTCGAAACCGAAGGGCAGGACGACGTTGTTGGCCAGGTTGCCGTTGTGGATGAAGCGGGCAGTCAGGCGCTGCGCCGCGATCGCCTCTTCGGCCCGCAGCTTCGCCGTGATCTTCGTCAGGTAGGTCTCCTGCTGCTTCAGGTACCCGAACCACTTCTTCAGCCGTTCGCGATCCGCCGGCGGCCTCGCCACCGCTGAGATCTTCTTCACGGTCGAGCCGAAGATCGAATCGGCCTTGGCGAACTTGCCCGCCGCAACCTTCAGCCGTTCGTGCTGGATGTCGCTGCGGGCGCCCTTCATCACCCGCTGGGTGGCGAGCGCGTCGGGCTTGCAGATCGCCTCCAGCTGATCGACGTATTCGTCTCGCGTCGGTTCTTCTTCGGCCGCGGCAACCGCGGCCGCGCCGAGCGCCAGCGCCAGCACCAGGGCGACGGCCCACTTCGTCCACTTCGTCCCGATCTTCATCACCTTCCCTCTCTTACGACTCACGCCTGCGCACCGCCTTCCCCTGAAGGAACAACCTTACGACCTGGAAGGATGCGGTCGAGGGTCGGCGGCACCCACCAGACCCGATCCCCCAGCAGCAGCATCAGCGCCGGCAGCAGGAAGATCCGGACGACCGTCGCGTCGAGCAGGATCGCCACCGTCAGCCCGATCCCCATCTGGCTCACGGTCGCGATCGGCGCCCCGGCGAAGGAGACGAAGACCGCCGCCATGATCGCCGCGGCGCCGGTGATCACCCCAGCCGTAGTCCGCAGCCCGTGCTCGATCGCCGCCCGGTTGTCGCCGTGCCGGTCGTAGTGCTCGCGCATCCGCGCCAGCAGGAACACCGCGTAGTCGATCGAGAGCCCGAAGGTGACGCCGAAGATGCCGGCGGCGCCGATCGTGTCGATGTAGGGATGGCCGCCGAGCGGCCAGTCGGCCGGCAGGTGGCAGACCAGCGCCACCACCCCGAAGGCCGCGGCGACCGAGGCGAGGTTGAGGGCAACCGCCAGCAGCGCCAGCAGCGGCGCCCGCAGGACCACCACCAGCGTCAGCAGGGTGAAGAGGATGAAGATGCCGATCGCCACCGGCAGCCGGGCCCGGGTGGCGCTGCCGTAGGTGTTGAGCGTCGCGGCGCCGCCCGAGACCCCCGTCGCCAACCCGCTTTCGGCCGCCAGCCCCCGCGCCGCGGCCTGCAGGCGCCGGCCGGTCCGCCGGGAGCCCGCGGTGCTGAAGGGGTAGGTGGAAATCACCAGCAGGCGCGCTGCCTGGCCGCCGCGATCGAGCGAGATCGCCTCTCCCGCCTGGGCGCGCTGCCGCGGCTGGGCGCCGTCGAGGGCGGAGAGGACGAAGTAGCCGGAATCGAAGAGGTGGGGAGACTGCTGCCGCAACTGCGCGGCCCCTACTGCCAGCGGCGTGGCGATCGCGGAGACCCGCTCGCCAGCGCCGCGCAGCTTCCTCTGCAGCGGGTAGGCGCGGTGGAAGCCTTCGGCGAGGCCGCTCTGCAGCGCCCCCGCCCCGCCCTGCAGTTCGACCAGGCCGCCGGCGAGGCGTTCGGCCCCGGCCCCGAGCCGGTCGAGCCCGCCGCTGAGCCCGTCGGTGGCGTCGGCGAGCCTGCCGACCCCCGCTTCCAGCCGCCTGCCGCCGGGGACGAGCCGGTTGAGACCGCCGTTGAGCGCCGCCGAGACTTCGCGCAACTGGCGCACTTCGTTGCGGTGGAGGGCGATCGTGCGGGCAAGCACCCGAGCCTGGTCGGCGAGCGGCCGCAGCGTCGGGTCGGCGGCCGCTTCGGCTTCGAGGCGGCGGGCGAGCTTCCGCGCCCGCGCCAGCTCGCCGCCGCGGATCTTCGGCAGCAGCGAGCGCAGCCCGAGGGCCAGCGTCAGGCTCCCGACCGCGGCCTTCCGCTGCCCCCGCGAGAGGCGCCTGCTGCCGTCGAGGAGCCGTTCGATCCCGCCCTGCGCTTCTTCGCCCTTGCCGGCGGCCCGCCGCAGCTCCGAGGCGATCGTCCCCGCCCCGGCCGCCGCGCGTTCGGATCCGCTGGCCAGCAGCCCGCTCCCCGCCGCACCTTCGGCGAGCCCGGCGCGGAGCGTGGCCACGGCACCAGCCGCCCGCCGCAGCCCCGGGCCCAGCCGCTGCAGCTGGGCCGGGCCCGCCGCTCCTTCGGCCGTCAGCTTCTTCCCCAGCGATCGCAGCGGGGCGGCCCGTTCGGCGAGGGGGCCTGGGCCGATCACGGTCCGCACCCCCGGCCAGCGGGCGATCCGGCGCTGCCAGCGGGAGAGCTGGGCGAGGTGCTCGGGGGTGGTGATCGGGCCTTCCCGGGTGGCCGCCGTGAGGACGAAGGGAGCCTCCCACCCGGGCCCGACCGCGCGGTCGATCGCTTCGGCCTGCTGGCGGGCCGAGTTGCCCGGCGGGAGCTCGTCGACCCCTGGCGCCGCCGTGGAGAGGCCGAGCAGGGGGACCGTCAGTAGCAGCACCGGCAGGCCGGCGACGAGGGCGGCGAGCCCCGGCCGCCGCAGCGCCGCCATCGCCGCCGCGGCGATCCGCGGGCCCCCGTCCCTCCGACGGCGGCCGAAGACCGGTAGGGCGTCGATCCGCCCTCCCAGCAGGGCGAGCAGGGGCGGCAGGGCGAGGATCGAGATCGCGACGCTGATCACCGCCACCACCGCGGTCGCCAGGCCGACCGAGAGCAGCAGCGACCCAGGTTGGGCGAAGCTCGAGCAGACCAGGGCGACGGTCAGGGTCGCGCCGGCGAAGACGGTCGTGCGGCCGGCGCTGGCGCGGGTCCGGGCCGCGGCCGCCCAGGCGCCCCCGCCCCGCCCCAGCTCCTCGCGAAAGCGCGAGACGATCAGCAGCGAGTAGTCGACGCCGAGGGCCAGCCCCATCATCGTCGCCACGACCAGCGAGAGGGCGTCGACCGTCAGTGCCGAGGAAAGCAGGACGAGGCCGCCGCGGGCGGCGAAGACGGTCAGCGCCCCGAAGGCCAGCGGGATCGCCGCCGCGACCAGCGAGCGGAAGACGAGCAGGAGGACGAGGATCAGCAGCGGCGCCGCGACCAGCTCCGCCCGCTCGGTCGCGCCCAGCGATTCCTCCTGCAGGGCGCGGGTGACGGCAGCGAAGCTCGACTGCTCGGCGACGAGCGGAGCGCGGATGCGCCGCCCGACCAGGTCCGCCAGCCGGGGCGCCGTCACCCTCACCGCCTCGGTCGCCGAGACGTGGAAGTCGACGAGGACCAGCGCCCGCCGCGGGCCCGGCCGCAGCGCCGCCAGCGAACCGCGGTCCCAGGGCGAGATCGTCGTCGCCCCCGGCTGCCGCCGCAGCGCCCGCACCAGCACCGGCCCCTGCCGGTCGATCGCCGCCGCGGGACCCCGTAGCAGTACGACGAAGGCCGAGGAGTCGCCGAATCCTTCCCGCGCCAGGTCTTCGGCCTCGGCGGTGGACGTCCCGGAGACTCGCAGCGAGACCGGCTCCAGCTTTTCCTCGACCCCGAGGCCGAGGGCGCCGAGAAACAGGCAGGCTACGAGCGCCAGCACCAAGCCGGCGAGGGTACGCCGGTACATCACCGACCCATCGTCCCTCCCCATCTCAGGGGGAGTCTACGTCAGAGCAAGGGAAGCGGCGGTACGCGGGCGTCCTCGTACTGATCACCGCCGGCCCCGGGCTGCTCGGTGGCAGCCCGGGGCCGGACGGATGACGTAGAAACGCTGACCGAGCTAGTGGGTCAGGGTGATGTTGGCACCGGTGCCGCGCTTGACCGTGAGGTTGCCGCTGGCGGTGATGCTGCCGCCGGCGTTGTGGCCGAATTTCGTGCTGCTGAAGTTCAGCGTCGAGGCGGTCGTGCCGGAGGCATTGGTCCAGTTCACGTTGTACGCGTCGCTCGTGTAGGTGCCGTACGGGCTGAACAGGGAACTGCTGCCCGTAGCAGGAACGGCGACGAAGTAATTCGTTTCAAAATTCGTGGAGCCGCTGAGGTAGAGCAGCAACGACCCTCCAGGACAGCTGAATTCAACCGCGCCCCAGCTCGGGGTTTCGAGGATCATTGCGCCCATACCTTCGGCGTTGATCGCCGACCCGACGTTGGTTTTCGCGGTGCAGACCTTTTCGTTGGCCCCGTTCTGCTTCAGGGTGAGCGACCCGCTGGCGACGATCGAGCCGGGGTTGACCCACTGGGCGGGAACCGAAGCGCTGGCGCTGGCAGCGGAAACGGCGAACAGGGCCATGGTGGCCACAAGCGCGCCCACCAGTGCGCGCGCCTTCTTGCTAGAGCTGGTCATCTAGTGACACTCCTTTTTTTTCGGACGTCATGCGGCCTGTACCGCATTGACTTGGGAGGTCGTGACGCTATGGCGGTCCGATAGCACGGTCAACGATTTTTGTGCACAGTTGAGCTAAAAGGAAGTAGCTCTCGCGCACTGTCCAGAACCGACTGGGGCAACCGGTACCTGGTTGCCGGGCGGCCGACTGTGAGGCCGTCGCTGCCGCCGCTTTCCTCGGTGACTATCCCGGTCGCGACGAGGGCGCCGAGGTGGCGCCGCAGGGTCGGGACGCTGGCCTCGCAGCTCTTCGCCAGGTCCGAGATCGTGGCGGTACCGGCGCGCGCGAGGACCTGCACCACGGCGAACTTGACCGGGTCGGCGATGCCCGGCAACCAATCGATCGCGGTGGGCTCGGCCCCGCCGCCTTCCTCTGCCTTCACCTTGGCTCCTCGATCCTCTCCAAAGAAATAGGAACATAAACGTACCAACTAGAAGGACGCCTTGCAGGTGCGGAGGAGCGTGGCGGCAAGGGTGCGCCCGTCGGCGAACGCGAAGCTCGCCCGCGCCAGCGGGAAGAGCGCTTCGGAGAAGCCGGCGGGCGCCGGGCAGCCCGCGCTCAGGTAGGGGCGCCGCGCGGAGCCGGCGCCGCCGTCCAGCCGCAGCGAGATCCCGGTGACGAAGCCGACGTGGACGTCGATGCTCGGCAGCGTCCCGCGCAGGACCGTGCCGAAGCTCCCGTGGCCCCGGCCGATCGCGAGGGGCAGCGTGAAGGAGGTCGGCAGCGGTTCGGCGCCGTAGATGTGGAGGAAGATCACCGGCCTGCCATGGAGGACGCCGTTGAACGCGCTGACGACCCCCTGCGAGGGATATGGCGACTGTTCGGGGATCGAGATCGAGGCGCTGAAGCTGCCCTCCCCCACCCGGGAGGAGGCGCAAACCCGGCGCGCATAGGCCGTGCTGGCGGGCTGGATCTGCTCCAGGCGGCAGGCCGGCAGCGCCCCCGGATCCAGGCGCCCGGCGCGGTTGATCGCGATTTCGATCCTGTCGAGCCGCGGGGGATCGCTGCCGTCGGTGGTGAGGATCCGTCCGCCAAGGCTGACGGAGATCGGCGCCCTCCCCCGGCGGGGCAGCTTCTTCGGGCTGATCGAGCCCGAGAAGGAGACCCGCAGGTTGCCCTTCTGCGCGGGCTCCGCCGCGGCCGAGCCCGCGCAGCTCAACAGGCAGAGGATCGCCAGGCCCAACCCGATCCGCCTCATCGGCGCCGCCGTCCCTTGCCGCACCTCGCCTTGACCAGCGGGTGCAGAACCGAGGTCAGGTTGCTCTGGGCGATCGCGCGGACGTTGGCGCGGTGGCGGCCGCGGCAGGCGGGTTCGGCGTTCGAGATCAGACCGCGCTTGCCGCCGAAGAGGTTCATCGTGAAGCTGGTCACCGGGGCGTCGGGAAGCGCTTCGAAGTTGGCGCGGATGCCGCCGCGCGAGGAGTCGATCCGCCCCGGCACTTCGATCTCGATGCCGCGGCCGCGCAGGTCGGCGACGAGGTCGGGGACCTGGGTATGGGAGGAGCGCAGGTAGACCGGCCCTACCAGCGGCTGGTCCAGCAGCGGCGTCACCGCCCGGGCGCTCCCGTAAACCGAGCCCTGCGGGCAATTGCCGGCGTCGAACTGCACCCGGGTGCAGACACCATCGATGTGTTCCTGGGCGAGGAAGACCGAGCTCGGCAGGGTGACCGAGACCGCCGAGAGGTTGGCGCCGCGACGGGGCTTGTAGACGGCGTGGAGGGAGGGAAAACCACCGTGGCGGGTCGAGCCGCGCAGGCGCAGCGCGAGGCCCGGGCGGAAGCCGAGGGCGGTGCAGCCGATCACCTGGTAGCGCTGGCCGACCTCGAAGCCTGAATCGTCACCCGGATCGAAGGGGTCGGAGCCCGCCCCGCCCACGTGCGAGGAGATCCGCATCGGGTCGCAGCTGGTCGGGTTGACCATGAAGCCAGGGCGGTCGACGTAGACGCGGATGTCGCGCAGGTGCAGCGGGATGCCGGCGAGGATGTGCGGAATCGGATCGGAGCCCACCGGGTCGAGGGAGACCTGGGCGCTGCGGCGGTCGATCCGGATTACCTGGCGTACGACCACGGTGCCGAGGTCGAAGGGACCGATCGTCGCCGCGTCGATCGCCACCAGCGAGAGCGGCGCGCCGTGGTAGGGGCCGGCGAGGTAGAGGCCGCCCGGGGCCCAGGCGAGCGTCCCCCCCACCCCGTAACCGGCCATCGTGCGGCCGACCGAGCTCTGGGCGGGACAGCTCGGGCTCGCCTGCTCCGCGGCACCGGAGCGGCGGGCGGCGGTGGCGATCGCCCCGTCCGGGCAGGTCGCGACCCCGCCGAGGTTGCCGAGCAGGCCGGGAGGGAAGGTGGCCGCATAGGAGGTGATCTCCTGTTCGGAGTCGCCGCGGGAGAGCCGCAGGTAGAACGGCGAGTAGGCGCCCGGGGTGGCGCTGATCGAGCCGGCGAGAATCTGCGGGGCGAAGGGCAGGGCGCCCAAGGGGCACGGCGCGCCGCCGTCGCCACGGGTGATCAGGAAGTAGGAGGAGGTCGGCGTAAAGGTCGAGGGTTCCGCCCAGGAGGCGGTCTGCAGGTCGGCCCGGTAGGTGCCGCAGGTCGGCGGCGAGAGCAGCGCCGAGCGCTGGCCTTCGCGGAGGGTGAGGCCGAAGTGGGTGTAGAGAAGGCGCGGCAGCTCCTCGAAAGTCGCGACCAGGCGGCCGCTGCGGGGGTCGGGTTCGAGGTAGCCCTTGGATTTGACGATCAGGCCCCGCGAGGGCAGGCGGGCCAGCATGTAGACGCCGACCTGCCTGCCGAAAGGGTTCGCGTAGGGCTGGGCGAGATAGAGCGAGCCGGTGAGCTGGTCCGGTAGGCCGAGGGTGCCGTCGAGCACGACGCTGCCGATCTTCGCGGCGTTCGGGCAGCCCGCTCCCGGTTCGGAGGTCGCCGTCTCCCGCGCCCATTCGGCTTCCCCGCAGGCGCCGAGGCCGGCGCCGAGCGAGGGGTTGATCGTCAGCCCCTCGGGAAGCGAGACGACTGCGGTCTTCAGCGCCGGGCGGGCGATTCCGGCGGGATTGGCGATGCCGCCGCCGTCGTTGACGTCGAGGTTGACGGCCAGCCCGGTGCGGGCCGCGGCGGCTTCGGTCGTCAGCTGCACCTTTGCTTTGACCAGGGCTTTGTTGCATTCGCCGAGCGGGTCGATCGTCGCCGCCGCCGCTTCGCCGGCGCCCGACCAGGCAGTGGCCGTGGCGGTGAAGGTGGGGGCGATGCCGCAGGGCGTGGTCGGCAGGGTCAGGTAGCTCTTGATCGATTCCCCGCCCGCCGGGGTGGTGCCGAAGACGTAGCAGCTGCCCCACGAGCCGCCGGTCTGCTCGTTCAGGCAGTTGCCTCGCTGCTGGTCATGCGATTCCGCCGCGAGGCCGCCCCACCATGGCGTCCCCCAGACCGCCAGCCTCAGGGCATGCAGGTCGAGCGAGGCCGGGACTTCGCCGAGCTCGAGGTCGAGCCCCGAGTCGCCTTCGCGCAGCCGCACCGAGAAGACCAGCGGCACCCCGAAGGGCGAGGCCCCGATCCGGGTCAGCGTGCCGCCGGCGGGGCCGAGATTGAAGAGGCCGAAGTGGCGCACGCTCCCAGCGGCGTCGACCATGGCCACCCCGACCTGGCTCGAATTCGGGCAGGACTCGCCCGAGGCGCTCGCTTCATAGGGGGAGCTGCGGGGAGCGTGGAAGGCGGTGAAAGAGCATTCGGCCGTCTCGGTAGGGTTGACGAGCAGCCCGGGCGGCAGCGAGATCCGGGCGGAGCGGATCGCTCCGCCCGCCCGCAGGTCGAGGTCGAGCGCGTAGGGGTGGGCTCCGGCCTGGGTGGCGGCGCTGCCGTCGAGGTTCTTCGCCGCCGCTTCCAGTTCGAGGGCCGCCGCGGGCGCTGCGAGGGCGGCCGCGAGAGCGATCGCGGTGATGATCGCGGCTCCGAATCTCTCCATTGCCCCACCCGATCGGGTCAATGCTGAGCTTTGCGGTGGCGATGCTTGTGCGGGCGCGATTTCGGGAACCGCACCGGGGGATTCGGTGGTGCGTCGACCGCGCTGGTGGCCGGAACCGGATCGTCCGGTGCGGCCGGCGGCGCCTGGCAGTCGTCGCCTTCGCATTCGGCACCGGCGGCCGCGGCCGGCGCCGCCAGCGCCGCCGCGACGAGCGCCGCCAGCGCCAGTCGCCGCGCCGCGACCGGCCGCATCAGTGCTTAGAGCGCTTCTTGTGGCCGGACTTCTTGCCGCACTGCGCCTTGACCAGCGGCTGCAGTTCGCGCAGCTTGTTGTTGTGGGCGAGGAACTGGGCGCCGGCGTGGGGCTTTGCCCGGCAGAGGTTGGTGTTGTTGGCGAGCAGGCCCTTGCTCCCGCCCTGCATCGTCAGTTCGAATTTGCTTACCGGGGCGTCGGGGACGATCGCGAAGCGGTTGCGGATCCGTTCGTTGACCGAGTCGATGTAGCCGACGAGGTCGACGTGGATCTGGCCGCCGAGGGAGGCGACGAGGTCGGGAAGTTCCCTTTCGCCGCCGTTGGCGCGCAGGTAGACCGGGCCCTGCAGGGGCTGGTCGAGCAGCGGGCTCCAGGCCCTGGCGTAGCCGTAGACCGAGCCCTTCGGGCAGCCCGCCCCGCCGCCCCCGGCGGCGGCGAACTGCACCCGGGTGCAGATCGTGCGGATGTGGGCGTTCTCGAGCAGCTCGGTCTTCGGCAGCAGCACGGTCGCTCCGCCGATGTTGGCGTCACCCGGCCGCGCCCGCAGGACCGCTCGCAGGCGCGGGTGAGCGGCCCGGTGAGTGGGGCCGCTGAGCGAGAGCGAGAGCCGCGGCTTGAAGCCGAGGCGGTCGCAGCCGGCGGCCTGGAAGTGGACGCTCGGGTTGGCGCTCTGACCGGCGGTGGAGCTGATCTGGGCGCCGATCTGCATCGGTTCGCAGCTGGTCGGGTTGAGCGTGAAGTGGTCGCGGTCGACCGCCACCCGCACGTCGCGCAGGTCGAGTGGGATGCCATGGAGGATGTGCGGCAGCGGGTCGGAGTCGATCGTCAGCTGCGCGGTGGAGGGATCGACGTGGATCGCGTTCCTCACCACCACCGAGCCGAGGTCGAAGGGTCCGGCGACGGCCGGGGCGACGACCGCCAGGCTCAGCGGCGCGCCCTTATACGGCCCGGCAAGGTAGGCCCGGCCGCTGGAGGTGTAGAAGGGGTTGGCGCCGGCGCCGGCGCCGGCGGTCACCGTGCCCACCTGCGAGGCCTTCGGGCACGACGGCAGGCCTTCCTGGGCGCGGCCCGTGCCCAGGTCTTCAGAGACGCCGTCCAGGACCGAGTCGGGGCAGTAGGGGATGCCCTTGAGGTAGCCGGTCAACCCGGGCGGCAGGATCGTCTTCAGGGAACCCAGTTCCGGGCTCGCGTCGTCGCGGGTGATCCGCAGGACGAAGGGGCTGGTTTTCCCGGCCAGCGGGTCCTGGGTGCCGGCCTGCAGCTTCGGATCGAAGCCGGCGCCGCAGCCCTGGTCGACCTGGAAGGAGCTCTGCAGCTCGGCCGGCGGGTTGCCGGACCAGGGGGCCAGGGTCGCGTGGGTGGCGAAGCTGCCGCACGAGCCCGGGGTCCGCAGCGCTGCGCGCTGGCCGCCGAACAGCTCGACGTGGAGCTTCGAGAACGGCTGCTGGGGGGCGTTGGTGAAGGTGGTGGTCACCTGCCCCGTCTCCGGGTCCAGGCTGATCTCCCCCGCCTGCTTGATGACCACGCCCGAACCTTCCGCTACCAGGTACATGGCCGCCAGCGAACCGAACGGGTTGTTCCCCTGTTCGGCCAGATAGACCGACCCCTTCAGCGGCTCGAGGACGGGGTTGCCTTCGGGGTCGAGGATCGGCTTGCCCTGGTTGGGGCCTTCTTCGGTGTAGTGCTTGGCCAGCAGCGGGGTCTCGATTTCCACCGTGCCGATCTTCGAGGCGTCGGGGCAGCTCATCGGCGCATCGTCGAACCCGACCGGGGCGGCGCCGACCGCGGAGGTGAGCCCGGCCTGGGCGGGGCTGCAGCCGGCCAGCCCGTCGGCCGCGGAGGGGTTGAGCGACATGCCGGCAGGCAGGGTGACCTTGGCTTCGCGCAGGTCGGACTGGCAGAGCGCCGCTTCGGCCTCGGCGGCCGTGTCCTTCGGCGCCCAGCAGTCGGCGGGCAGGCCGACGTCGACGTTCATCCCGGTCGGCGAGTCGGCCCGGTTCGTGCTCAGCGAGGTATCCAGCGTTGGTTCGAAGGGCACGGCGCCGCAGCCTTCGAAGCCGAGCGGCGGCCCCCATTCGGCGGGCGCCTGGGGGTAGCCGGGGTTGCCGTGCAGGGGAATCGTTTGTTCGACCAAGGCCCCGGGCTGCTGCCAGGAGTCGATCCGGGCGCTGAAGCGCGCCTCGCCGGGGGCCGGGCAGGAGGTGGGGTTGCGGAAGAAGGGGGCCGGGTCGACTTCTGCTTCGCAACTTTCGCCTTCGTTGTAGATGTAGTTCTGGCCCGGGCAGTTCCGCTCGGCTTTATGGGCGGGGTCGGCGGGGACGCCCCACAGGGTGAGCGCGTTGCCGGAGATCGCGAGGGCCTGGGGGATGTTGGCGGCGGTGACTTCGACCGCGTAGTTCCCGCTTGGGCGCACCTGGGCGTCGAGGGTGACGATCGTGCCGAGGATGTTGAAGGCGAGTCGCGCCGGGGCGCCCGGCGGCGGGGTCATGTTGTAGACGGGAAGAGGGGTGAAGACCCCCGATCCGATCCGCACCTCCGCCGTCCCGACCTGGGAGTCAACTGGGCAGGTGGGCGTGGGTGCGGTCTCGCCGACCTGCAGCTGGGCGAGGGTGCAGCGGTCGAGGCCGCTGGGGTTGCCGAGCAGGCCCGGCGGCAGCTGGACGCTGACGTCCTTCACGTCCTCGATCGGCCAGAGGTCGCCGACCAGCGCCCCGGGATCGTGGCGGGTGGCGAAATCGATCGCGGTACTCTGCGCCGCGGGGTGCCCGGCGGCCTGGGTGTATGGAGCGCCGGCGGTGTCGATCGAGGCGTCGAAGGCGTCGAAGCCGAAGGGCGGCGGCAAGGTGCTGACGACCGTCGGGTCGACGGTGTGGGCCGGGCTCGCAGCACCGCCGCCTTCGACGTCGAAGGCCGTGAGCAGCGTACCCGCGGCGTTGGAGGCAACGGCGACGGTGATCTGGAATTCGTAGCCTGCCCCCGGCACGAGCGTCGGGGTACCGGTGCAGGCGAAGCTGCCGGTGGCCCCGGCGACGGCGGAGCAGTCGAATCCGCCGGAGCCATTGAAAACGCTGGTGTTTGCGCTGACGCCGGTCAGCGGAGGAGGCAGCGTCACGTTCAGGGTGAGGGGGCTGCCGTCGCTGGGTTCGTCGCCCGTGTTTTGCAGGCTCAGGTAGTAGGTGAGTTCCCCTCCCGGTGCAACAGTGGTGTTGGAGAGCGAGGCGAGGTGCCAGGCGGGACCCGCTGCGGCCCCCGCCTGGGGGGCGAGGGCGAGGGCGGCGAAGAGGAGCGGGATGAGGGTTCCAGCGATTCGCTTGATCATCGGGCGGTCCTCCGGTCGGCGCCGGCTCGCCGGCGGCTCTGCTGTTTGCGGTGGTGGCGGTGGTGCTTCTTCACGCAGCGGCCTCCCACCCGGCGCTTGCCCTTGGGGCAGCGCGGCCGGGGGTTGCCTTCTCCGGGGTTCTGGGAAGCCGCGGTGGGGGCGGCGGGGGCCGGGTTGACTCCGGAGCGGCAGGAGTCTCCCGTGCAGGCGGCGGGCTCGGGAGCCGGTTCGGGGAAGCCGCCGTCGACGCGGGCGTCGTAGAGGTCATAGCTTTCGTCGTGGTCCCAGCCGAGCAGCCGCTGGCGGGTGGCGATGTAGGCGTCCCTGCCGTCGGGCGAGGCGTCGAGGACGTATGAGGGCGAATGTTCGGTGCCCGAGGAGAGCAGGTGGACCTCCCCGGTCACCGAGTCGTACTCATAAGCGTCGTAGAGGCCGTTGGTGTCCTGGGGGACGAGCGCGTCGCCGCTGCTGAAGAAGACGTAGCGGCCGTCCTCCGACAGCGCCTGCGGCCCGTCCCCGGTGATCGCCGAGCTGCCCGCGTCTTTGCGCGCGCCCAGCACCGCGTCCGTCACCCCGGCTTTCCCGCTCGGGTTGCACGAGGCGCAGGCGAGCCTGCCGCTGTCGGCATCGTAGAGGTAGAACTCCTGGAATCCTTGGTGCTCGTAGCCGCCGAAGCCGCCGAAGCCGACCAGGCCTTTGTCCCTATTGCTCATGAACAGCAGATGGCGCCCGTCCGGCGAGACCCGCCCCATGGTCGCGCCTTCCGGAACCTGCCAGCCGACGCGCGGCCCGCTCAGTTTCGCCACGTTGATGCCAGGAAGGTTGCCGATCAGTTTCAGCTGCCCGTCGTGCCAGACGTACACGCCCATGAAAACATCGGGAGGACCGCCAGCGATCAGCTCCCCGTCGGAGACGAAGTACACGTAGTGTCCGTCGGCGCTGGCGCCGATCGCCTGCTCGAAGTAACCGTCGCTCCCGGCGCTGCCGATCGAGATCAAGGTGAGGCGCGACCCGGGCGGTGCTTCCGGTTCGAACATGTAGAGGTCGGGGGCGCCGTCGGTGTCTTCGGGCAGCAACTGCTCTGAGGTCGAGAAGAAGGCGCGGGAGCCGTCGCGCGAGGCGTCCCAGAATTTGCCTTCCGCGGTAACTTGCTCGGTGTGGATGCCGTCTTCGCGCAGATAGATCGGGCCGGCTTCGACGAATTCCGGCGACTGGAAATAGATGCGGCGGCCGTCGGCCGAGATCGCCCTTTCGGAGTAGAGCTTGTAGTTCGCGCTCAGCGCCGCCTGCGAGCTTTCGGCGGCGACGCAGGGGTCGGGAGAGCCCGCTGAGTCGTCGCATTCGCTGCCCGAGGAGGGGATCCTGCCGACGAGGTGCACGGTGCCGTTGTCGTTGTCGTAGAGCTTCATCGGGCAGCCGAGACCAAAGAGGCCGCAGAAAAGGGGATAGGACGGCGCGTCGGCGGTCAGGTCGAGGGGGGATTCGAAGGCGACGTGGCCGAGGTCGGTGGAGGCGCCGGCGAACTTCGGCTTGTTTAGCAAGGCAAGTTGCGCTATTTCGGGGTTGCTGAACCAGTCCGGCAGAGGCGAGGTCGAGTCGGTCAGCAGCTGCACCGACTCGGCGGCGGTCCCGAGATTGTCGACGCGGTAGAGGTTTGAGACTTCGGCGGTGTTGGAGCCGGCGGTCAGGGGGCGCCAGGTCCGGTAGATGGCGCTGGAGAGGTCCGGGGCGAAGCCGTTTTCGAACGTCGTGTTGTTGCCATCCGTGAGGTACGCGGGGAACGTCCCGGCCCGGTGGAGGGGGTTGATCCCGTGCGTGCTCCAGCCGTTGGTGCCCGGTTCGCCGCTGCGGCGGCTGAGGTACTCGAAGTCGGCGGTCGAGCCGCTGAGGCCGCCAAAGCCGCCGAGCGAGGCGAAGGTGACGGCGTCGCCGTCGGTGGCGACGTGGGTCTTGTCGGTCTGGGGTATCACCTCGGCCCCGTTCTTGTCGGGGGGGCTGACCATCTCGTAGGCGCGGCAGTTGCCGAGGTAGGTGGACTGCTGCTCGGAGCGCAGGGCTTCGTTCGGGCAGGTCGAGGGCTCGGGGGCGGCGGTGGTGAAGGTTTCGTCCGGCCCTTCGGTGGTGCCGTGTTCGTTTTCGGCGACGAGGCGGAAGTGATAGGTGGTGCTGGGGCTGAGGCCGGTGAGCTGCCGCTGCACCCAGCGGTAGTAGGACCCGTCGCCGGCCGAGGCGTCACGCTCGGCGGGGATGCTCTGGCAGCCGGCCCCCGGCTGCGAACAGTCTTCGGTCCCCCATTCGAACCAGTAGACGGTCGCCGACCCGCGGGGATCGACTTCGCCGTTCAGCATCACCCGGTCGCTCTGCACGGGCCCGGCGGCGAAGCTCGCCACCAGCGGCCCGGCGCCCCCGGTCTGGAAGGCCTTGGTCTTTTCGGCGGTGCCGCCTTTGTTGGTCGCGAAGACGGTGACGGTGTAGAAGGTGTGGGGGAGGAGGCCGGTGGCGTCGTTCGCGACTTTCAGCTCGTCGCCGGTGGCGCCGGCGGGAACGGTGCCGCCGGCGAGCCCTTTGCAGGTAGGGGTGCATTCGAAATGCCATTCGGCGTCGAAGGCCGGATCGGTGCCGTTGGGGTCGACTTCGGCTTCGAGGTGGGCGCCTTCGCTGGCGATCGAGGCGATCGCGAAGTTCGAGATCGTCGGCGCGGCGACCGCTTTCGTCTCGAAGGCGGTGGTGACGTCTTCGACCGTGCCGTCGGCGTTTTCGGCCTGCAGGCGCGCGTAGTAGGTCGTGCCGGGGGTGAGCCCGGTCAGCTGGCTCTGGACCGGCGTCCCGCTTTCGGTCGTTTCTTCTTCGACCGTGTGGACGTCGGAGGAGAAGTCGGCCTGGGTCGAGTACTGCAGACGCCAGACGGTCGACTGGCCTTCGGGGTTGACTTCGCCTTTGACCACGGCGGTCGTGTAGGCGACTTCGGTGGCGTCTTCGATCGCGACCACGGGAGCCACGGCGGCGGCCGGCATGGCGACGAGGCCGAGGACGGCCAGGCTGGCGATGAGGGCGGCGACCGCTATGCGTGGTTTCAACTGTCTCTCCTTGGTCCCTTGGCCACGCCTCTGTCCCGTTCCCGCTGATGCGGGTTCCCCGGCCGAAGGCGTCGGCTGGATTTCTCTCCCGCCCTTCCGCTCGCTCCCTGCTCGGGAGCCGCACGAGGGGCTGGCGAAATAAGAACAGGTGCGGACCAAGATGTCAAGTAGATAACGCAACCTGCTCCAGATTGGAACACGAATGCGTGTCACATTTGCCTTTCTGAAGCCGAATACAGCTTGGACCGATCTGAGAGACTGCGGGCGGGCTCATGCCGTCTCCGTACCAGTTGAGACTATTCGCGTGGTCTCATTGCAGCGGCACTCGGCCGCCGGGATATCGTCCGCCGTGATGGTCAGGACGCCGTGGGGTGACGCCTCGAAGCTGCGCGAAAAAAAGCTGCCGCCGGGGCGGGGGCGCTCGCGCGAGGAGACCGAGCGCAACCAGCGCCAGCGGCTGTTCGCGGCGATGGTGGCGACGGTCGCCGAGAAGGGCTACGAGGCGACCACGGTCGCCGACCTGGTCGCTCTCTCGGGGGTATCGCGCAGCGCCTTCTACCGGCACTTCGAGGACAAGCAGGCCTGCTTCCTGGCGGCGGTGGAGGCGATGGTCGAGCCGGCGCTGCAGCGGCTGCGCGGCGAGGAGGGGGCGTCGGGGGTGGAGCAGGCGAGGGAGGCGTTCGAGAGCTTCATCGGGGCGATCGTCAAGCAGCCGGCGGCGGCGAAGATGTGCATCGTCGAGGTCTACGCGGCCGGCCCGGAGGGGGCCGACCTGGTCGACCGGATGTTCGAGTCGGCGACCGACGTCGCGGTGGCGCTGCTGGAGCAGGCGCCGGAGCGGCGGGGAATGCCGCGCGAGCTGGTGCGGGCGATCGTCGGCGGCATCCAGAAGGCGATCCACAAGCGGCTCTACCGGGGCCAGGAGGCGGAGCTGCTGGAGCTGATGCCGCAGCTCTGGGACTGGCTCTTCTGCTACCCGGTGCCGCCGGGGGCGCTGAAGGCGCGGCGGCGGCGGGTCGTCCGGGCGCTGCCCTTCGAGGAGCGCCAGAAGCACTCGACGCCGCCGGAGCGGATCCTGCGGGCGCTGGCGGCGGTGGTCGGGGAAAAGGGGTACCCCGACACCACCGTCGCCGAGGTGGTCGAACGGGCCCAGACCTCGCAGCGGACCTTCTACGAGCACTTCAAGAACAAGGAGGACGCGATCGTCGCCGCCCTCGACAGCGGCGCCGCCCACATGCTCGCCGCCGCCCTCCCCGCCTTCCGCCGCGCCCCCGACTGGCCCCACGCGGTCCACGACACCCAGGAAGCGATGTTCCGCTGGGGCGCCGAAGAGCCCGAGTACGCGCGGATGGGCGGCAAAGAGATGTACGCAGCGGGCAGGCGCGCCCTCGACCAGCGCGAGGTCGTGACCGAAGGCATGGAGGGCCTCCTCGCCCCCGGCTACGAGCTGAAACCGGAGACGCCGCCGATCGCCGCCGAGGCGATCGGCGGGGCGCTCTACTCGCTCCTCTACGACCACGTCAACAAAAAGGGCCCGGAGACGCTGCCGGACCTGGTGCCGACGCTGGTTTACGTCACCCTGGCCCCGTTCCTCGAGGCCGAGGAGGCCTACGAGGTCGCGGTCGGTTAGAAGATCTGCAGGCCGGCGAGCGTCAGGAAGCCGGTGACCATGACTCCGGTCATGGTCACGAAGCCCTGGAACATCATCCGGCGCAGATCGCGGATGTCGGCGTCAACTCGTTGAAAGCCGAGCACCATCTGCTCCTTCAGGTCGTCGAGCCGCTCATCGGTCCACTGTTCTCTCGCCACCGCCTCCATGATGGCAAGTGTAACTCATTGTCTGTGACAAAACCTGCGCAAAAACGCACATCCCGGTTAAGCCGGCGGCGAGCCCGTTCCTTACTGCCGGCTGGGCAGCAGCGCAGCGCCGCGGTCAACAGCCCCGTCCCAGAGGCCACCCGCCCAGTCGGACAGACGGTCGACGCGCTGCCGCAAGGGTGGGGCCCAGAGCAGCAGGGCCGCCGCGGCGCCGAGGACGGCGCCGCCGAGCACGTCGCTCGGGTAGTGGACGCCGAGGCCGACGCGCCCGATCGCCAGCACCGTGGCGAAGCCGAGCGCGACCCAGCCCCAGGTGCGCTTGCGCAGCAGAATCGCGAAGGCGATCGCGAAGGCCGCGGTGGCGTGGTCGCTGGGGAAGCCGGGGTCGGCGGCGTGGGCCGCGAAGAGGTGGACCTGATGCGGTTCGGCGACGAACGGCCGCGCCCGGTCGACGAGTTCGGAAATCGCCTTCGCGGCGAGCAGGCCGACGCCGGCGCTCAGGACCGCGGCGACGGAGGCCCGGCGCCAGGCGACGTTCCGCGCGCCGCGGGCGGCGAGGAAGACGATCGCCAGGGTGGCGACGAAGAGCGCCTCGGAGACGTTGACGTAGAAGAGCAGGGGATCCTCGACGCCATCGTGGTGGAAGAGGAATCCGTTGACGGCGTGCAGCAGGGACGAGTCCATCGCCCTGCACACTGTCATAACTCCTTTACGTAAAGCTAAAGAGCCGCCGGGCCGCTCTCTGTCTCAGCTGGGGGGTGAATCGATCGCGAAGAGGCGCCATTCGCCGGGCGCGCCCTTCAGCGTCTGGGTGCCGCGCTCGGCGAACTCGAGGCCGGAGCCGACGACCAGCTCGCGGACCGTGCTGGAGACCAGCACCTCGCCGGCGCCGGCGAGGGCGCCGATGCGGGCGCCGATGTTGACCGCGATACCGCCGACGTCGTCGCCGATCAGCTCGACCTCGCCGGTGTGGATGCCCGCCCGCACCTCGATCCCGAGGCCCTGGACTTCCTCCTGCAGGGCGCAGGCGCAGCGGATCGCCCGGGCCGGGCCGTCGAAGGTGGCGAGGAAGCCGTCGCCCATCGTCTTCACCTCGCGGCCGCGGTGAAGGGAGAGCTGGCGGCGGACGGCGGCGTCGTGGCGCTCGAGCAGCGCCCGCCAGCGGCGGTCGCCGAGTTCGGCCGCCCGCACGGTCGAGCCGACGATGTCGGTGAAGAGGATCGTCGCCAGTGCCCGTTCGGATTCGCCGGCGCCGCGGCTGCCGACGAGGAACTCCTCGACCTCGTCGAGCATCGGCTCGAAGTCGCCGGCGAACGGCAGGTGGTCCTCGCCCGGCAGCTCGACGTAGCGGGCATCGGGGATCCGCTCGGCCAGGTAGCGCCCCTGGGTGGCCGGAACCATCTGGTCGCCGCCGCGGTGGAGGACCAGGGTGGGGACGTCGATCGCCGGCAGGATCGCCCGCACGTCCATCTCCCGGTAGAGGTCCATCAGCGCGATCGCACCCGCCGGGCTCGTCCCCTGGCGCAGCAGCCGCGCCCACCAGCGTTCGAACTCGCGGTCGCCGACCCGGCTCGGCGCCCAGAGGTTCATCCCCACCGCCTTGCCCCAGTCCCGCTGCACGACCGCGGCCCAGCGGTCGAGGGCACCCTCCGAGATCCCCGGCGCGAAGTCAGGCGCTTCCAGCATCCGCGCGAAGGTGCCGAAGAGGACCAGGTTGGAGATCTCCCCCGGGTAGGTGGCGGCGTAGAGCGTCGACATCGGCCCGCCCTCGGAGATCCCGAGCAGCGACGGCCGCTCGAGGCCCGCATCCTCGACCACCGCCCGCAGGTCGTCCATCGACTCCTCCAGCGTCGGCGGCCGGCCGGGACGGTCGGAAAGACCCTGCCCGCGCTTGTCGAAGACCAGCATCCGCGCGAAGGCGGCGAGGCGGCGGAGGAAGCGCGCCACCCCCGGCTCCTCCCCCAGCAGCTCGACCTGGGAGACGAACCCCGGCACCAGCACCAGGTCGATCGGCCCGCCGCCGTGCACCTGGTAGGCGATGCTGACGCCGCCCGAGTCGGCGTAATGGGTCTCGGCTTCCATCACGCGGATCGTCTCAGGCGCCGCGCGGAACGCGCAAGGCAGGGCCGAGCCGGCGACCGTCAGGTCAACCCTGGCTCGCCTCCGGCGAGGCCTCCCAGAAGTCCTCGACCTTGGTCGGCTCCTCCTGCTGCTCGTGCTTGTGGCCCGTGCCCTGCTCGAAGTCGGAGTGCGGCGGCACCCGCATCAGCGTCACCGCCACCTGCTCGGATCCGAGCGCCTCGGTCAGCGCCCGGAACTCGCCGGGGACGTCCTCGTCGGCATAGGCGTCTTCGATTTGGTCGGCGTCCACGATCGAGTAGTCGCTCATGCCGCGTCCCTACCCGGCTGGCCGCAGCGCAAGCTACTCGCCAGGGAGGAGAGAGATGAGGACGCTGCGCGTGAGCGGAACTGTCATGGCCATGAGAAAAGACCAAATTCAATTGTTTCTTTGAGTACTTATGTGGGTTAGAGTGCCGGGCATGAAATCGCATGATCCGGGCACCTACGGCACTAAAGTCGGCCTTGAATACGACGACCTCTATCCAGGCGAGCCGGTCGAGACCGAAAGTGCGGTAGCGACCCTGTGCCGGCTAGCGGAAGAGGCGGGTGGTGGTTCAGTTCTTGAGTTCGGCAGCGGAACCGGGAGACTTGCCATACCGCTGGCCGAACGGAATCTGGAAGTGGTAGGCATCGAGGCTTCGGAGGTGATGGCCGAGCAGATGACGGCAAAGCCAGGTGGCGAGATCCCCCAAGTTGTAGTCGGCGACTTTCTCACTCTTGACCTGGGTCGGTCCTTCTCGGTAGTGGTCCTGCCGCTGAATGGAATCTTCGGACCGGCCAATCGTGACGATCAGCTCGCATGCTTTCGCAATGCCGCCCGCCATTTGGAACCTGGCGGGTGCTTTGTCATCGAGGCATTCGTGCTGCGGCCGGAGCAGCTGCGCGGCGACTGGTGGGTGGCACCGCGCTACGTGTTCGACGACCACGTCGAGCTGCAACTGTGCAGATATGACACCGCCAGTCATACCCTCGAGCGGAACTTGGTGCACCTCCGGTCGGATGGCATCCGCTTTCTCCGCCTAGGAGATCGATACGCGTGGCCAGGGGAGCTCGACCTGATGGCCCGGGCCGCCGGGCTCCGGCTTCGCCATCGCCATGGCGGTTGGAACGGCGAGGAGTTCGGCTCCTCAAGCTTCAGTCACATCTCCGTATACGAGCCGGGGGGTGGGTGACCCTAACTCATCCCGACGGCTCCGTCGAACGGTTCGTTCGGTTCGACTGAGCGAGGGGAAATTCACCGAGGTGGGTCCGGCGTAGGCGATCGCGCTGGCCCTCCCGAAAGAGGATGGCAGCCAACAGGAACGCTAAGAGGATGACTAGGACCCGAAGGTCGAGATGGCCGAGCGTGTCGGTCCTGGTTCCGTAGAAGTTTCCGATCAGGGCGATCATCACCGTGACCACCGTCAGTGCGGTGAGCCCGCTAAGGATGAGACCGGAGATGCGCGCCCTTGCCGCCGAAGCCTCCAACACCCTGTGTTCTGCGACCCGCTGCAGAACCTTGATCTTCTCCTCGACGCTATCTACCAACTCGTCGAACTTGGTGACCTCCGCGATCGCTTCCCAGAGGCTCAGTTGACCGCCCCCGAGATCGGTGAGGGCGCTGTCGAGCCTGGCTCGCGCTTCCTTGACCCGAAGGTAGAGGCGAAACATCTGCTCGGCGTCACCTTCCAGACCGCTGAGCGATTCAGCTGCATCCCAGCTATCGCTGTCGAGGGTCGCCAGAAGTCCCCGGTCCATCTCCATGAAGAGGGCGTAATAAGCCCAATGTAGGGCGATCAACTTCACCGGCACCTCCTTCCCCTCGATATCTCCTCGCACCGAAACGACGCTCCAGTCGATACCGGGAACAAAGACACCCTTGGGGAAGTCGACGGCCTGGGAGTAGGGAGCTTCGAAGGGCTCGGCGAGGCGCCGCAGCCTCCGGTTCGGAGCGCCGCGTCGAGAGGCGAGGACATAGACGGGGTGCAGCCAGAGAAGCCGGCCCCACTCAGCGTCCTCCAATCGGCGAGCCTCGAGGTCGTTCTCCGGCAGCGCCTGAAGCAGCGGTTCCAACCAAGGCTCGCGCAAGTCGCCGTTGCCAACCATGGTCGCCGCCTCGCGAAAGGAATCGGCGGTCTCCTTCGCAAGTTCTTTGAAGGCGCCGGCAAGGGGCGACTGCACGCCCGTCATGGGATCGGGCCGCAAACGGACGAGCTCGCCAACCGATTCACGCGCTCTGGCCGGCTCGACCCAGAGCGGCGTCGTTACCTCGTAGATACCCGAGATGACACCGACACCGAGGTCGTAGACCTGGATCGTCGCCGAACGTAACTCCATCGACCAGCCGCTGGTCATACGCCGCAGCCAACGCTGCTCCACCCACGGACGCGACTCGACCAGCTCGGTGACCCGGCGAACCACTGGATCGCCTGCTCGCTGGATCAGAATCAACGGCACCAGACTGGAATAGCCGCCCCCGCCGTACTTGTAGGACGCCTGATTGCGCCACTCCACCCCGGCGACATCCCAACCGGACCCGGCCTCCCGGGCGAGCTCACCCTCGAGTTCACGCTGCAGACGGCTGTACCGAGCAAGCCGCACGCGCAGCGGCGCACCGGTCAGAAATGCGCCCGTGAAGGCCACCTGAAAGCCATGCCACTCGTGCCGCGCCCTCATCGCTATCTACCGGGATTC
>Ga0207661_10000400_pt1 | contig 28071 bp, 31 predicted proteins | sample KBSC713LmetaG_FD_184337 | JGI IMG/M metagenome (GOLD analysis project Ga0207661, IMG submission 184337) | Corn rhizosphere microbial communities from Kellogg Biological Station, Michigan, USA - KBS C7.1-3L metaG (SPAdes) (version 2) | ecosystem: Host-associated > Plants > Roots > Rhizosphere ...
CACCCCGACGAGCAGCGCGACGCCGAGGAACCCGACCCCGACGCCGACGAGGCGCGCGCCCGTGACCCGCTGTGTCGGGTCGAGCCGGATCGCGAGCAGTACCGTGAAGATCGGCGCAGCCGCCTGGATCACCGCCGCGAGGCCGGAGCTGATCCGCGTCTCAGCGAAGCCGAAGAGCCAGAACGGCAGCGCGTTGTTGAGCAGGCCGAGCGTCGCCACGACCGCGAGGTAGGGCCGGAGCAGGCCGAGCCCGCCGCGGCGTGCCGCGATGGGCAGCAGGATCGCAGCCCCGACGACGAGGCGCCCGAGCGCGACGACCGACGGCTCGAGTTCGTCCACGCCGAGCTTGATGAACAGAAACGACGAGCCCCAGATCCCCGAGAGAACGAGTAGGAGCGCGACGTTGCGGCGAGACATGTCAGGACGCTAGTCACCGTCGCCGCTACCGGGCGGCACACGGTCGTGGCGACAGGTCGGGCATCTAGACTGGCCGCCTGGGCTCCGTTGCGGCACACCCGCTCCATCGCCGGCTCGGCCTCACGGACGGGGAGCTCACTCGAATCGTCACGCTGCTCGGGCGCGAGCCGAACGACTTCGAGCTCCAGGTCTTCTCGCTGCTCTGGTCGGAGCACTGCGGCTACAAGCATTCCTCACTTCTTCTGCGGCGGCTGCCGAGCCACGGCCAGCGCGTGCTCCAGGGGCCGGGTGAGAACGCCGGCGTCCTCGATCTCGGCGACGGGCTCGCCGTCGCGTTCAAGGTCGAGAGCCACAACCACCCCTCTGCGGTCGAGCCGTTTCAGGGCGCGGCGACCGGCGTCGGCGGGATCCTCCGCGACATCTCGGCGATGGGCGCACGTCCGGTCGCGCTGCTCGACGGGCTTCGGTTCGGCGCGCCCGACGACCACTTCTCGCGCGCGGTCGGCGGCATCGGCAACTACGGGAACTGCGTCGGCGTGCCGACGGTCGGGGGCGAGGTCGTCTTCGACGAGGCGTACGGCTCGAACTGCCTCGTCAACGCGATGTGCGTGGGGCTGCTTCCCGCGGAGCGGGTCACGCGCGCGGCCGCGACGACCCCGGGCGCGCTCGTCGTCCTCTACGGGGCGACGACGGGACGCGACGGCATCGGGGGTGCCTCGGTCCTCGCCAGCACGGAGCTAGGCGAGGCCGACGCGGACAAGCGGCCGACCGTCCAGGTCGGCGACCCGTTCACCGGCAAGCGCCTGATCGAGGTCTCGGCCGAGCTGGTCGAGCGCGGCCTCGTGCTCTCGCTGCAGGACTGCGGGGCCGCGGGCCTCGCGTCGTCGCTCTCCGAGATGGCGTCGGACTACGGGATCGACGTGCACCTCGACCGCGTCCCGCAGCGGGAGGAGGGCATGGAGCCGTGGGAGGTGATGATCTCCGAGTCGCAGGAGCGCATGGTCGCGGTCGTCGACCTGCCGCGACTCGCCGAGGTCGAGGAGGTGATCGACCGCTGGAGGCTCCATCGCGCGGTCGTCGGCGAGGTGACCGAGAGCGGTCTCCTGCGCGCGTTCTGGGACGGGGACGAGGTGGGGGCGATCCCGGCGCGGCTCCTCACCGACGAATGCCCGCGCTATGCCGTCGAGCGCGCGCCCCGCGTCCCGTCGACCGAGACGCCGACCGGGCTTCCGCCCCTCCGCGAGGCGCTTCTCGAGCTGATCGGCTCGCCGGCGCTCCGCTCGCGCGCGTTCGTCACCCGGCGCTACGACCAGCTCGTCCAGTCCCGCACGGTCAGGCGGCCGGGTCTCGACGCGGCGGTCCTCCGGCTGCGGCCGTCCTGGCGCGGGCTCGCGGTGACTCTCGACGGCCAGGGGCGGATCGGGCGCCTCGACCCCACACTCGCCGGGCAGCTCGCCGTACTAGAGGCGGCGAGGAACGTCGCCTGCACGGGCGCCGAGCCGCTCGGCGTGACCGACTGCCTGAACTTCGGGAACCCCGAGAAGCCGGAGATCGGCTGGGAGCTCGGCGAGGCGATCGAGGGGATCGCGCAGGCCTGCGAGGCGCTCGGGATCCCCGTCGTCTCGGGCAACGTCTCGCTCTACAACGACACAGACGGTCGCTCGATCCCGCCGACGCCGGTCGTCGGCTGTGTCGGCGTCGTCGACGACGTCCGCCGCGTCCCGCGCGGGTGGCGCGAGGGCGACGCGATCGTGCTCGCGCGCTCACGCTCGCGGCTCACGCTCGCGGGGTCCGAGGCCCAGGCACGCTGGGGCACGCTCGGCGGGACGCCCACGCTCGACCTCGCCTCCGAAGTGGCTCTCGTCCGCTGGGCGGCGGGGATCGCCCCGCGCGCGACGGTCGTCCACGACGCGGCCGAGGGCGGCCTTGCGGTCGCGCTCGCCGAGGCGGCACTGTGGAGCGGCCTCGGCGCGAGGCTCTCGCTCGACGACGACCCGCTCGGGCTCTTCGGCGAGATCGGCGGGCAGGTCGTCGCCGCGCTCCCGCCGGACCAGGTCGAGCCCGATCCGACCGGCAACGACGTCGACGTGCGACTGATCGGCACGGTGGGGGGCGACACGCTCTTCGGGATCCCACTCGCGGCGCTCCGCTCCGCGTACGAGGGAGACGCCTGATGTGCGGCGTGTTCGGCGTCCACTCGGCCGAGCGGGAGGTCGCGCGCCTCACGTACTTCGGCCTGTTCGCGCTTCAGCATCGTGGGCAGGAGTCCGCCGGCATCGCCGTCGCCGAGGGCGGACGCGTGACCGCTCTTCGCGACATGGGCCTCGTGCCGCAGGTATTCGACGAGGAGAAGCTCGCAGCGCTTCCCGGGGAGATCGCGATCGGGCACACGCGCTACTCGACGACGGGCGGCGCCCGGTGGTCGAACGCGCAGCCGCTCGTCGTGCACGGGGCCGCGCGCACGGTCGCGCTCGGCCACAACGGGAATCTCGTCGCTCTCGGCCCTCTTCGCGAGGAGCTGCTCGCCGACGGGGTGACGCTCGCCTCGAGCTCCGACACCGAGGTGATCGGCGCACTGCTCGCGCGCGACGAGGCTCCGATCCCCGACGCGGTCGCTCGGGCGATGGGCCGGCTCGCGGGCGCGTACTCCGTCGTCGCGATCGCGGACGGCGCCCTCGTCGCGTTCCGCGACCCCCTCGGGATCCGGCCACTCACGCTCGGGCGGATCGGCGAGGACTGGGTCGTCGCCTCCGAGACCTGCGCCCTCGACCTCGTCGGCGCCGAGCACGTCCGCGACGTCGAGCCCGGCGAGGTGGTCTGGGTCGACGACGACGGCTGCCACTCGGCGCAGGCCGTGCCGCGCGGCGGACACGCGTCATGCATCTTCGAGCACGTCTACTTCGCCCGCCCCGACTCTGTGCTCGACGGGACCGGCGTGCACGCGGCGAGGGTGCGGATGGGCGAGCGCCTCGCCGAGGAGGCGCCCGTCGACGCCGACCTCGTGATGCCGATCCCCGACTCCGGCACGCCCGCCGCGATCGGGTTCGCGAAGCGATCGGGCCTCCCGTACGAGGAAGGGCTGATCAAGAACCGCTACGTGGGCAGGACGTTCATCGAGCCCGACCAGGCGCTGCGCCGCCAGGGGATCAAGCTGAAGTTCAACCCGCTCGCGGAGATCGAGGGGCGGCGCCTCGCGATCGTCGACGACTCGATCGTCCGCGGCAACACGATGCGCGCGCTCGTCGAGATGCTCCAGGCTGCCGGCGCTGCGGAGGTCCACGTGCGCATCTCCTCGCCGCCGGTCGTCTCGCCGTGCTTCTACGGCATCGACATGGCCGACGAGGACCAGCTTGCCGCCGCGCACCGCTCCGTCGAGGAGATGCGCGAGCACGTCGGCGCTACGAGCCTCGCGTACCTCTCGCTCGACGGGATGCAGTGGGCAACGAAGCTTCCCGAGGAGTCCGTCTGCCGCGCCTGCTTCACGCGTCACTACCCGACGGCGGTGCCGCCGGAGCGCTCGCTGGCGAAGCACCGCTTCGAGGGCACGCCCGTCCGGGCCTAGCGCCTGCTCGAGGAGCGTCGGAGCGTCGGCAGCTGACAGGCCCGTGTGGGGCGGCGCTCCGGTGCCGCTCCACTCATTCGCGAGGGCGAATCCAGCGAAGGGGCATGACGCCCCTCCGCGCGCCTCGATAGGCTCGAAACGATGTCTCGAGACGAGCAGACGTACGCCGCCGCAGGCGTCTCGCTCGCGACCGCGGGCGCGGTGGTCGAGCGCCTGCGCGCAGCCGTCGAGTCGACGCGCACCGACGGCGTTGTCGGCGCGTTCGGGACGTTCGCCGGGGTGTTCGCGCTCGACGACGAGCGGCTGCTCGCCGCCTCGACGGACTCGGTCGGCTCGAAGCTCGCCCTCGCGCGCCGCGCCGGGGCGCTCCGCTGGTGCGGCGCCGACCTCGCCGCGCACGGGATCAACGACGTCGCGACCACGGGCGCCGAGCCGCTCTTCTTCCTCGACTACGTCGCTGCGGGCACGATCGACCCGGAGCAGGTCGTGGAGCTCGTGGAGGGCGCGGCCGACGTCTGCCGCGCCGCAGGGTGCGCGATCCTCGGCGGAGAGACCGCCGAGCTGCCCGGGATCTACCGCGAGGAGGAGCTCGACTTCTGCGGGACCGTCGTCGGCCTCGTTCGGCGGGACGCGTTGGTCGACGGCTCGCGCGTCGCAGCCGGGGACGTCGTTCTCGGCCTTCGCTCGGCCGGGATCCATGCGAACGGCTTCTCCCTCGTCCGCCGCCTGGTCGGGGACGACGAGATCGACGCGGAGCTCCTGCTGCCGCCGACGCGCTGCTACCTCGACGACGTCCGCGCGCTGCGGCGCCGTGCCGACGTACGCGCGCTGGCGCACATCACGGGCGGCGGCATCGCCGGCAATCTTGCGCGTGTGCTGCCGCAGGGCGTCGGCGTGGTCGTCGACCCGTCCGGCTGGGAGCGCCCCGCCGTGTTCCACTGGCTCGCCGAGCAGGGCATCGCCGAGGACGAGCTGCGGCGCGTCTTCAACATCGGCATCGGCTACTGCGCCGTGGTGCCGGAGAGCGACGTCGGCCCACGTGACCTCGTCATCGGGCGTCTCGAGGCGGGCGTCGACGGGGTCGAGTGGGGCGACGCGTGATCGGCGTCCTGGTCAGCGGCGAGGGCACGAACCTCCAGGCGTTGATCGACGCGGGTCTCCCGATCGTCGCGGTCGCGTCGAACCGCGCCGACGCGAGGGCGCTCCGTCGCGCCGAGGCGGCCGGGATCGCCACCCAGACGTTCGCGCTCGAGGCCTACCCGAGCCGGGAGGCCCGGGATGTGGCGCTTGCGGCCTGGCTGCGGGAGCGGGGCGTCGAGCTGGCCGTGCTCGCCGGCTACATGCACGTCCTGCGACCCGAGTTCTTCGAGGCCTTCGGTCGGCGCGTCGTCAACACGCACTCCGCGCCGCTGCCCGAGTTTCCCGGCGCGCACCCGATCGAGGACGTCCTCGCGGCAGGTGTTCAGGAGACCGCGGCGACGGTGCACTGGGTCGACGAGGGCGTCGACACCGGGCCCGTGATCCGCGCGGTGCGCGTCCCGGTCGAGGCGGACGACACGCCGGAGAGCTTGCGCGCCCGTGTCCAGGCGGTCGAGCATTCCCTCCTGCCCGACGTCGTCCGGGAGCTCGTCGCCGCATGACGATCCGGCGCGCCCTGCTCTCTGTCTATGACAAGACGGGGATCGCCGCGTTCGCACGGGAGCTCCACGGGCTCGGCGTCGAGCTGCTTGCGAGCGGCGGTACGGCGAAAGCCCTCAGCGACGAGCGAATCCCGGTGACCCTCCTCGAGAGCCTGACCGGCTTTGCCGAGCTCCTCGGCCACCGCGTCGTGAGCCTCCATCCCGCGGTGCACGGCGGGATCCTCGCCCGGCGAGACGTTCCGGCCGACCTCGCCGAGCTGTCCGCGCACGGGATCGAGCCGATCGACCTCGTCTGCGTGAACCTCTACCCGTTCGAGAAGACGGTCGGACGGCTCGACGTCGCCTGGGAGGACGCAATCGAGCAGATCGACGTCGGCGGCCCAGCGCTCCTCCGCGCCGCCGCGAAGAACCACGCGCACGTCGTGGCGCTCTGCCGGCCGATCGACTACGGCCCGGTGCTCGAGGAGTTCCGGACCCGCGCCGAGGTGTCGCTGGAGACCCGGAGGGAGCTCGCTGGCCGCGCGTTCCAGACGACCGCCGCGTACGACGCGTCCGTGGCCGCCTGGTTCGGTCGGGAGGACGTGTTCCCCGAGACCTACGTGCCGGTGTTCGACCGCTACGCAGAGCTGGCGTACGGGGAGAACCCGCACCAGCGAGCCGTCTACTACACGCAGCGCGGCGCCCGAACCCACCTGCTTGCTCGGGTCGAGCAGATCCAGGGCAAGCCGCTCTCCTTCAACAACCTCGGCGACCTGTCGGCCGGCCGGCTGCTGCTGCTCGAGCTCGAGGGGCCCGCCGCGGTGGTCGTCAAACACGGGAGCCCATGTGGGGTGGCGCTCGGCAAGACGGTCGAGGAGGCTTTCACGAAGGCGCAGGCTGCCGACCCGACCTCCGCCTACGGCGGAGTCGTGGCCCTCAACAGGCCGGTCACGGCGAAGCTCGGGAGAACCATGGCCAAGCAGTTCGTCGAGGTGCTCTTCGCGCCCGGCTACGACCGTGGAGCCCTGACCGCGTTCGAGGCGAAGCCCGGGATCCGCGTTCTCGTCGACGCCGAGCGCCGCAGCTTCGTCACGAGCGAACGCGACTTCCAGCGTGTCCTCGGCGGACTGCTCGTCCAGGACCGCGACACCGACGGCGACCCGCTCGACGCGATGGACGTCGTCTGCGGCGACCCGGACACCGCGATGTGGGACGATCTCCTCTTCGCGTGGACGATCGCCAAGCACGTCGTCTCCAACGCGATCGTGATCGCTCGCGGAGGGCAGACGCTCGGCATCGGCGGCGGGCAGACGAGCCGCATCGACGCCGTCCGCATCGCGGTGGACAAGGCCCGCGAGTTCGGTCACTCGCTCGAGGGGGCCGTGCTCGCCTCGGACGCCTTCTTCCCCTTCGCGGACGGTCCGCGCGTCGCGCTCGAGGCCGGGGTCGCGGCGATCATCCAGCCAGGCGGCTCGAAGCGAGACGGCGAGGTGCTCGAGGCCGTCCGCGATGCCGGCGCGGCAATGGTCGTGACCGGCCGCCGCCACTTCCGCCACTGAATTCTTGCTCGCAAGCAGGAATCCGCGGGAGCGGATTCCTGCCGCTTGATCCCCGCCCTCCGGGCGGGGCACATCCCTGAAGGCGCCCGCTTTCGCGGTCGCAACGACGTACCTCGAGTCGCGCGCTTCGGGTCGGCCGACGCCCGCCTGTCACTAGCCCTACGGCCGGTCCGTTCTGTCCCCGCGGCTCGCAGGGGACTGGTACCGTCCTGCGGTCTCGACACCGACGGCGCGCCTTTCGGGGCATGAACTTGGACGCCGTCCCGTGCCCCTCTTCCTCTTGCCGATGCCTCGTCGTCTCGTCATGCTCGCGGTCGCCTGCGTCCTGTGCGGGGCGCTCCTCGTCGGCACGGGGCACGCGGCCACGAAGCCCCTCCTGCCGGGGTCGGTCGAGAGCCCTGCGCAGTTCGTCCCGCCCCCGCCGAGGGAGCCGACGCTTGCGGAGCGGGCAGTGCAGATCGCACGCACGCAGCTGGGCGTGCCCTACGTGTACGGCGGCGCCTCACCCGGCGGGTTCGACTGCTCCGGCCTCGTGATGTGGGTATATGGGCGACTCGGGGTGGCGCTTCCGCACAACGCAGCGGCGCTCTACTCGACCGGCCGGTTCGTCTCCCTCTCGCAGCTTCGGCCGGGCGACCTCGTCTTCTTCCACGGCCTCGGCCACGTCGGTATCTACATCGGCCACGGCCGCATGATCCACGCGCCACAGACGGGCGAGCGGGTCGAGATCGAGGCGCTGGGCGAGCGCAGCGGCGCCGTCGAGGGCGCACGCCGCATCACGACCGCCTGACGGCCGCGGGTTAGGCTGCCCGCGGCAATGGCGCGCACGTACCCGACCGTCCTCGATCTCGTCGGCTCGACGCCGCTGGTCCGGCTCGTCGACTTCGGCCGCGAGACCGGTGCGACGCTGCTTGCGAAGCTCGAGTTCATGAACCCGGGCGGGTCGAACAAGGACCGCATCGGCCTCGCGATGATCGAGGCCGCCGAGCGCGACGGCCGGCTCCGCCCGGGCGGGACGATCGTCGAGCCGACGTCGGGCAACACCGGCGTGGGGCTCGCGATCGCGGCCGCGCACAAGGGCTATCGCTGCATCTTCGTGATGCCCGACAAGATGAGCCAGGAGAAGATCTCGACGCTCCGGGCATACGGCGCGGAGGTCGTGATCACGCCGACGGCGGTCGAGCACGACTCGCCGGAGAGCTACTACTCCGTCTCCGACCGCCTCGCCGAGGAGATCCCCGGCGGCTTCAAGCCCGACCAGTACTCGAACGCGGCCAACCCCGAGGCCCATTACGAGACGACGGGACCCGAGCTGTGGGAGGAGACGGGCGGCGAGGTCGACGCGATCGTCGTCTCCGTCGGCACCGGGGGGTCGATCTCCGGGATCGGCCGGTACTTCAAGGAGCGCAAGCCCGACGTCCTGATCGTCGGCGCGGACCCGGAGGGGTCGGTCTTCACGTCCGACGACGCCCACCCGACGCATCCCTATCTCGTCGAGGGAATCGGCAAGGACACCTGGCCCGAGACGCTCGACCCCTCGGTCGTGGACGAATGGATCCGCGTGTCCGACCGGGACTCGTTCCTCACCGCGCGGCGGCTCGCGAGGGAAGAAGGGCTCCTCGTCGGCGGCTCCTGCGGCTCGACGGCGTGGGTCGCCCTCGCGGTCGCGCGGAGGCTCGGCCCGGGCTCGACCGTCCTGATGACGTTCCCGGACGGCGGCCGCTCGTACCTCTCGAAGTTCTACGACGACAACTGGATGATCCAGTACGGGTTCATGGAGCGGCGCGCCCCCGCGCCGACGGTCGACGAGGTGATCCGCTTCAGGCGCGCTGAGGAGAGCGGCGTGCCGGAGCTCGTCGTCGTCGAGGCGCACGAGAAGGTGGGGAGCGCGATCGACCTGCTCCAGCAGTACGGGATCTCTCAGCTGCCCGTCGTGCGCACTCGGCCTGCCGACGCGTTCACGGACGTCGTCGGCTCGTTGCAGGAGCGGAGCCTGCTCGATCGGGTCTTCCGCAACCCGGACGCGCTGAACGAGGACGTCGCGGTCGCGATGCAGCCGCCGCTCGCGGCCCTCGACGCCGCCGCGTCGATCGACGACGTCTTCCAGGAGCTGACCGGGACGGGCGGAGCCGTGCTCGTCGGGCAGGCGGGCAGGCCCGTCGCGATCGTCACCCGGTCGGATCTGCTCGAGTTTCTCGCGGCGCAACGGACGCAGATCGAGACGTAGGCGCCGGCGTCGTCCGGCCCTCGCGGCTCACGGTGACGACGACCGCGCCGACGATCAGCGCCGCGCCGACGAGCGTCGCCGGTCCCGGGCGCTCGTCGAGGACCAACGCCCCGAGCACGACCGCGACGAGCGGGTTCACGTACTGGTGCGTGACGACCTGCGAGATCGGCGCGTTGCCGAGCAGCCAGGCGTAGGCGCTGAAGCCGATCACGGAGCCCATGATCGTGAGGTAGACCCAGGCCGCGAGCGGGCCGGGCTGGAGGGCCGAGCCGTCGAGGTCGCGGAGCTCGCCCGCGGCAATCGCGGCGACGACGAGGACCGCGCCGCCGCCCAGCATCTCGTACGCCGACGCGACGAACGCATCGTTCGGCAAGCGGAGGCGCCGGGCGGCGAAGGAGCCGAGCGACCAGGAGACGGACGCAGCGACCATGATCAGCAGCCCGATCGCCTCGGAGCCTCCGGCGCTCCAACCGGGGCCGACCACGAAGCCGAGGCCGACGAGGCCCACGCACGCCGCGAGCGCGGTCGCGCGCGCGACCCGCTCACCGGTGACCCGGCGGAGGACGACGATCTGCAGCGGCACCGAGCCGGCGATCATCGCGGCGACGCCCGAGTCGATGCGCGTCTCGGCGACGTGGACGAGCCCGACGCCGAGCGTGAGGAGCGCGATGCCGAGCGCCGCCGCCGAGAGCGCCTCCAGCGGCGCGACGCGGAGCGAGCGGCGCGCGACGACCGCGATCAACGCGAGGATCGCCGAGGCGGCGAGGAACCTCGTGCCCGCGGTGAGGAGGGGCGGCAGCGTGCGCACGGCGATCTTGATCGCCAGGTAGGTGGAGCCCCAGACGAGGTAGACGATCCACAGCGCGGTCCAGAGGCGGACCCGAGACGAGCCCCTCATGCAGGAGGAAACGGCGGCCAGGCGCGCGGAGTGAGGCGGGCGGGACGGTGCACGAACGTCACAACGACGGCCGACGTGGATTCGATCCCGCTCGTCCGCGTTTGCGGGTCGCGGCGCGCGGCCGTATGGTCCCAGCCATGGGATTCCTCGACAAGCTCCTCGGACGGACCAAGGAGACGGCGGGAGACGTGGCCGACAAGGCGGCGCCCGTCGTCGACAAGGCGCAGGACGCCGCCGGCGATGCGTGGGACAAGGCGGGCGACGTCGCCAGCGACGCGGTCGACGAGACGAAGGACGTCGTCTCCGACCTCACGCACGGCGACGACGCTGCCGAAAGCGCGGAGCCCGGGCCTGGCGCCGGCGGCTCGGCGCCTCCGGCCGCCTAGCCCGGCTCGCCCCGGCCGACGAACGAGGCCGCATGGCCCCGGGCGTTTGCCTGCGCGAGCTCCTGATCGTCCAGCGCGCCGATCCGGGACACGAGCGCGAGCTCGTCGCGGAGGTGCGTCCGCATCATCTCCGGCCCGTCCGTCGCGATCGTGAAGGCGACCCCGTGCTCGACGAAGCGCCGGAGGGTCTCGCGAAGCTCCTCCTCGCTCCCGAGCGCGCGCGTCAGGAGATTCGAGGTCGGGCAGATCTCGAGCGTGACGTCGGCCTCCCGGAGGAGGCGCATCAGCCCCGGGTCGCGGGCAGCGAGGACACCGTGCCCGATCCGGTCCGGTCGGAGTGACTCGACGACCTCGCCGATCTCCTCGCCGCCCGTCACCCCCTCCTCGCCGACGTGGATCGTCACGCCGAGACCGGCCGACCGCGCGAGCGCGACCATCGGCGCGATCTGCGTGTAGTCGTACCGGTCGCCACCGGGGCGTGGGCCGGCGATGTCGACGCCGACGACGCCGCGGCTCGCCCAGCGGATCGCCTTTTCGACGATGATCTCGTTCTGCCGGGCGCTGAACGTCCGGTCCATCATCAGGATCAGGCCCGCACGCACCTGCGGGTACTCGAGCCGGGCGATGTCGAGGCCTCGGCTCGCCGCGAGGATGATGTGGTCGAGGTCGCGCTCACCGCCCCGGTTCCGCTTCATCGGGTTGAAGCGAACCTCGAGCGTCGTGATGCCCTGCGAGCGATATGCGCCGCCGATTGCGCCGTGGACGGACTGCTCGACCGCGAACGGCGAGGACTGGATCAGCTCCGTCCAGTGGTAGATCGCGTCGAGCGCGTCGAGGTCGGGCACGCCCCGCGGGTCGGAGACCGTGACGAGCTTGTCGAACTCCCAGTAGTCCTTGACCGGGAGCGCGATCCCCTGCTCGTGCGCGAGGCTCCACATCATGTCCGAGGCGACCGAGCCGCCGAGGTGGGTGTGCAGCTCGGCGAGCCCGACGTCGGCGAGGACCATCCGCGGAGTCTACGGAGGCGGTCGAGTGTCGCGAGGCAGGTCTCAGACGGACGTCGCGCGCGCGACCAGATCGCGCAGCGGCTCGATCCAGGCGGGGTCGACCATGTGTGGGACCTCGCTCTCGAGCCGGAGAAGATCGGCTCCGGCCGCGGCGACGGTCTCCGCGGCCTCGACGCCGAAGCGGGACGAGATCACCGGGTCGAGGGTGCCGTGGGCGACCGCGACGGGGACGCCCGCGAGCTTCGCCGGGTCGAGCGGGTACCCCTCCACGCGAGGGAGGAACCCGGACAACGCGACGACCGCGGCGGGCCGAGGGCGATCGGGCCCGAGGGCCATCGCCCAGCTCATCACGGCGCCCTGTGAGAACCCGCCGAGCACGGTGCGCTCCATCGGCACGGGAAGCGCGTCGAGGAAGGCGGCCAGGCGGGGCGCCGTCGTGAAGAACGTCATTGGGTCGGGCGTCGGGATCCCGCCGAGCGCGTACCAGTGACGGCCACCCGGCGGGAGGTGGAACGGGCCGCCCGGGGTGACGCCCACCAGTCGCCGCTCGGGGTCGAGCAGGTCGAGCAGCGGAAAGAGGTCGTTCTCGTCCGCGCCGCGGCCGTGCAACAGCACGAGCGCACCCACGGGCTCCGCGGCCGCGTCGCGCCAGCGCGCGACGAGCGGCTCGGCCGCCGCTACGTCGTCCACGCGACGCGTGGGTCGGGGAGCGGCGTCAGCTCCTGCTCGACCCGGGGCCTCAAATGCTCGAACGCCGGTGGCAGGATCAGCTTCTCGCCGAGATGCGCCGGATCCTCGTCGATCCCGAACCCCGGCCCCAGGGTCGCCAGCTCGAAGAGCACGCCGCTCGGCTCGCGGAAGTAGACGGAGCGGAACCAGAATCGGTCGATCACGGGCGTGGCGTGCATGCCCGCCTCGGTGACCTGCCGCTGCCAGGCCTCGTGGTCTTCCATCGTCGACGACCAGGCGACGTGGTGGACGGTGCCCGCGCCGGGAACGCCCGAGCCGGGTGACGGATCGTAGGCGTAGAGCCCTCCGCGCGCGCGCCCACGCAGCTCCCAGGACGTGTCGCCGGTCGGGCGGAAGCCCATGACGTCCTCGAGCAGGCGGCGGCTCCGCTCGGGCTCCGGCCCGAACGCGCGCACGCCCCCGAACCCCTGCAGCGCGTGCTCCTCGGGGATCTCCGGGTGACGGGCCAGGAGCGGCTCGTCGGGCACGTCCGACACGGCGAGCTCGAGACCCAGGCCCTCCGGGTCCTCGAACCGGAGCGCACCCGGCTCGCGGGTGACGCGCACGGCGTGCTCGGCGAGCCTCGACTCCCAGAAGTCGATCGCCTCCTCGGAGGCGACGCGGAAGGTCACGCGGTGCACCATCCCCGCGCCCGCCCGTCCACGGCGGGCCCCCGGATACTCGAAGAACGTGATGTCCGCGCCGGCGCTCCCCTGCTCGTCGGCGTAGAAGAGGTGGTAGACGAACGGGTCGTCCTGGTTGACCGTCTTCTTCACGAGCCGGAGGCCCAGCACCCCCGTGTAGAAGGCGACGTTCCCGGGCGCGTCGCCCGTGATGCACGTCACATGGTGGATTCCCTCGAGCTGCATCCTCTCTCCGATCCTCAGGCGGCGGCCGTCCGCGTGTGAAGGCGTGCCGAACAGCAACTACCATAGTTGTGGATGCAAACGTCCTTCCCGGAGCTGAGTGCGCGCGAGCTCGCGGCCTGGCGCGGGTTCCTCCGCGTGCACTCGGGCATCGTGCGGGAGCTGAACACGGAGCTCGAGCTCACACATGCCCTGCCGCTCGCGCATTACGAGGTGCTCCTCTATCTCGACGCTGCGCCCTGCGGGAAGCTGACGATGAGCGAGCTTGCGCAGTCCGTGCTCCTCAGCCAGAGCGGCGTGACGCGTCTCGTCGACCGGCTCGTGCGGTCCGGGCTCGTCGTGCGCGAGGGCTGCTCGGAGGACCGTCGCGTGATGTATGCGCGTCTTACCGACGAAGGGCGCGAGGCCCTGATCGAGGCGCGCCCGACGCTCATCGAAGGAGTCAGGCAGCGCTTCCTGGCGCGCTTCGACGACGCGGAGCTCGACGTGCTCGCCGACGCCTGGGAACGTGTTCGCCCCGGCGCGACCGCCTAGCGACGTGGGGGAAACCATGTTTCCCCCACGAGCCCCCTTCGTCAGCGCGGCTGCCCGCCGAGGAATGAGTGGCCTCCCGGGCGAGTGAATCGCCCTCCGGTCGCCACGATCATGCCTTCGGCCGAGCACGCTGGGCTTTCCGCCCGCTCCAGTTAGGCTGGCGGCGTGAAGATCGGCATCGTCGTGCCGTTCTCGTGGTCGTTCTGGGGGGCGGTCGTCGAGCACGCGGAGCTTCAGGCGGCATCGCTCGAGGAGCGCGGGCACGACGTGCGGCTCGTGATGGGGAACGACCCGCCCGGCCAGTTCACGCGTGCCCTCCATCCCCGGGTGGGGCGCCACGGGAACCCGCCGGCGAACGTGATCCCCGTCGGGCGGTCGGTGATCGTGCCCGCGAACGGCTCGCTGCCGAACATCGTCCTCAGCCCGCGGTCGTTCTTCCGCATCCGCCGGGTGCTCGAGCGGGAGCGGTTCGACGTGCTCCATCTCCACGAGCCGATGACTCCGGCGATCTGCGTCGCGGTGCTCGCGCTCGCGAGGACGCCGATCGTCGCAACCCATCATGCCTCTGGCGACCTCGCCTGGATGCGGCTCGGCATGCCCGGCTGGGGCTTCCTCATGGACCGGGTCGACCAGCGGATTGCCGTCTCGGAACGGGCCCGCACCTCGGTCGAGGCCTGGCTCGACGGGCCGTTCGAGATCGTCCCGAACGGCGTGCTGATCCCCGAAACGGCCGACCCCGCCGGCCGGGAGCACACGATCGTCTTCGCCGGCCGGCACGAGCCGCGTAAGGGCCTCCACGTGCTCCTTCGCGCGTGGCCCGAGATCCGCCGTCGGACGAGCGCGCGGCTCGTCGTCGCCGGCGCAGATCCTCTCGCCGTCCGGCTGCTGCTCACGCGGCTCGGCGTCCCCGACGACGGGATCGACGTCGTGGGGTTTCTCTCCCAGGACGAGCTCACGGATCTGCTTCGCTCGACGAAGGCGCTCGTCGCGCCATCGCTGGGCGGCGAGAGCTTCGGCATGGTGCTGACCCGCGCATTCGCCTGCGCGACTCCCGTCGTCGCCTCGGATATCGAGGGCTACCGCGAGGTCGTCACCGTGGAGACCGCCGTCCCGGTTCCAGCGGCAGAGGTCGACGCGCTCGTCGACGCCGTCGAGGCGCTGCTCGCGGACGAGCCGCGGCGCGTGGCGATGGGCGGCGCCGCACGCCGGCTCGCGGAGGAGCGCTACTCGTGGCGTGACATCGCCCGCCGGCTCGAGGAGATCTACGACCGCGTGACGGGGACGGAGGCGGAGGCGCAGGCCGCGTGAAGCGGCTCCTCGCGCTGTACGAGAATCCCTGGGCGCGGGGCGTGCTCGTCCTCGGCTCGCTCGTCGTCGCGCTTCTCGCGATCTGGTGGCGCGGTCCGGAGTGGAACACCGTCTACCACGCGTTCGACTTCGTCAGCTGGCGCTGGGTCGTCGTCGGCGTGATTCTCAACCTGATCTCGGTGCTCGTCCGCGTGATGTCGTGGAACCTCACGATCCGGCAGGCGCTCCCCGAGCCACTCCCGCGGTTTCGGCAGGTGTTCTCCGCGTTCGGCGTGGGCCTCCTGGGGAACGCCGTCCTGCCCGCGCGGGCCGGCGAGCTCGCACGCGTGGCCGTCCTGCGCAGGCATCTGCCGAACAGGCAGCCCGGGACGAGCGCGACGCTGCTCGGGACGGTCTTTGCCCACCGTCTGTTCGACCTCTTCCCGATCGCGCTGCTCGTCGCGTACGTCCTGGCGACCGCGAAGATCCCCCACTGGGCGGTCACCGGCCTCGTCGTCGTCGGGCTCGTCGGGCTCGCGCTCTTCACGGTCGGCGTGATCACGGCGCGGCGCGAGAGCGGACGCGTGCACGTCGACGGCCTCGGCACCGTGCGGCGGCTGCTGACCATGGCGCAGCAAGGTCTCGCGGTACTCCGCACCCCGGGAGCCGCCGTCGCCGCGGGCTTCTTCCAGTTGCTCGGCTGGGTCTTCCAGCTGCTCGCGGTGTGGGCGGTCACGGCCGCGTTCGACATGGGTGTCCCGCTCCCGGCCGCCGCGCTCGTGCTCCTCCTGATGAACGTCGCGACGATCTTCCCGCTCTGGCCCGGCAACATCGGGCTCCTTCAGGCCGCGGTCGCGTTGCCGCTCGTCTCGTACGGCGTCGACTACGGCACGGGGTTCGCATTCGGCCTCGTGCTCCAGGCGGTCGAGATGTCCGTCGGTGTGGGCGTCGGGCTCGTGATGCTCGCCCGCGAGGGGCTCTCGTTCGCATCCCTCCGCCGCATGGAGGAGGACGAGGCGTCGTCGGCCGAGGACGTGCTCGAGGACTTCGAAGAGCACCAGTCCGAGGAGGAGCTCGTCACACCGACGAGGAGTTTCGAGCGCTGAGCGACCCGAGGCGGGCGGCGATCAGCGTGTCCGCCTCCGCCGCGCTGGGCGCGTGCCCCGTGACCGCGGCCACGAAGGGGCCCCGCTCGAGCGTCACGAGCGAGACGTCGGTCACGGCAGTCGCGGTCGCCGTGCGCGGGACGTCGCGCAGGAGCGCGATCTCGCCGAACGCTTCGCCGGGCCCGAACTCCTTGCCAAGGATCGTGACGGTCCCGCTCGAGACGACGTAGAAGAGGTCGCCCGGATCACCCTCGCGCAGGATCGTCGCGCCCGCCGGATACGTCGCCGCCCCCGACTCGAGCGCGAGCCGTTCGAGCACGGGCTCGGGCAGCACCGCCAGCAGGCCGACCCCGCGCAGGAGTCCGGTCGCCTCCGGCACGGCCGCGGCGCTGTCGATTGCACTCAGCCGCGGGCGCGTCAGGAGCGCCAGCACCGGCAGGAGCGCGCCCGTGGCCACGAGCGCGGCCTTGACCCCGACGGCGTCCACGAGTACCGGCGCGAGCAGCGCGCCCAGGCCGAGCGTGGCGAGCATCAGCCCGTCGAGTGCGCCCAGCGCCCGACCGAGGACGGCGTCCGGCACGGCTCTTTGCATGATCGTCAGGGCGTTCACGTCGACCAGCGAGTTGCCAATGCCGACGATCCCGAGGGCGACCACGGCGACGAACGCGGTCGGCAGCCCGCCGATCAGCGCGAGCGGGAGCCCGAAGAGCGCGAGCCCGATCGAGAAGTCGCGGGCGAGGCGTCCGCGCGCCGCGAGCACGACCGCGACGAAGCCGCCTATGAGGCCGCCAACGCCGAGCGCGGCGTACAGCAGCCCCACGCCGGCCTCGCCGAGGTCGAGCAGTCGGAAGGCCGCGACGACCACGAGGACGTTCACCGCGCCTGCAACGAGAGTCTGCGCGCCGTAGAGACCGACGAGGGTGCGCAAGGCCTGCTCGTGGACGATCGTCGAGATCCCCGCCATGACCGTCGACACGACCGGACGGCTCGCGTCGCGTGCGATGGGGATCCGTGCGGGCTCGTACGCCCGAAGCCCGAAGACGAGAACCGCCGACCAGACGAACGCCAACCCGTTCGCTGCGAACACGACCGACGGGCTCGAGATCGCAAGGAGCACCCCACCCAGCGCCGGCCCGAGGAACATCCCCACGCTCTCGAGCGTGCTCGACGCGGCGTTCGCCGCGGTCAGCTCGCCGGGCGAGGTCACGAGAGCGGGGAGCAGCGCGGACTTCGCCGGCCGGAACACCGTGCTCGCGATTGCCGAGAAAGCGACGAGTGCGTAGACGATCGGAGCGGGCCCGTCCGCCGCGATCGTCACGGCAGCCCCGATCATCAGCGCAGCCCGGACGACGTCGCTCCAGACCATCACCTTGACCCGGGAGAAGCGGTCGACGAGCGACGAGGTGAAGGGAGCGAGGACGGCGGCCGGGAGGAACCGGATCAGACCGACGAGCCCGACAGCCGCGGGGCCACCCTGGTCGTAGGCATAGACGCCGAGCGCGACGATGTAGGCCCATGCGCCGAGGATCGAGCCGATCCACGCGAGCTGCAGGCGGCGCAGGGCGGGGTTCGAGAAGACCGCCGCGAGGGCGCGCAGCGCGGCGCGCGTGCGACCTTCGGTCTCGGTCTGGATCGATTCGACCATCGGGGTTGCCAACCACACCAGAAACCAGGGAAGATTTCACCCCACTCGCGCGTCGGGTGGATGAAAGGGCCATTCGGCACCGACCCAACGAGGAGGGACACAGTGTCAGAGGACCAGGACAAGCGCACTGACGAGGCCGAGGTCGAGGACGAGGACTTCGAGGGGCATTCGTTCGGTGGCGGCAGCGAGCCCGGCAACCACGGTGGCGGCAGCGAGCCCGAGAACCATGGTGGCGGCAGCGAGCCCGAGAACCACGGTGGCGGCAGCGAGCCCGAGAACCACGGGGGCGGTGTCTGAGGCTCAGGTTCTGACCGGCCTTCCCGCGGGGGGCCGAACCGGTACAGAGACGGCGCCTCGGGCGCCGTCTCTCGTGTGCGGGCCGGTCCGGCGCCGTGTCTGGGGCGCCATCCGGTTCGCGCGGATTCCCGATCAACCATCTAGGTGCGGCGCGAGGCGAGCACGCGCTCGAGCGCCTCGAGGAGTCGCACGCCTTCGTCTCCCTCGTCCTGGTCGAGCAGCGACGCGACGCGCGCGACGAGCGCCGCGCTGCCCTCCCCGGCGAGCGCGGAGCGCGCGCGCCTGGCGCGTAGGAGGAGGTCGAGGCCGATCGCGGCCTGGGTCGAGAAGCGCGAGAGCAGCTCGAGCTCCGCGACACCGAACGGCCGCTCGGCGTTCCGGTCGAGGACGGAGAGGACGCCGAGCGCTCGCTCGTCGTGCAGGAGAGGCGACGCCACGATGCTGTTCGGGACGTACCCCGTCGAGGCCGCGCGGTCGCGGGAGAAGCGCGGGTCGTTGGAGAGGTCGTCGACGACGAGCGGCTGGCGCGTGACGAGCGCGAACCCGGCGATGCCCGTGCTCGACGGGAAACGGGTTCCGACGAGCGTGTCGCCGCCCTGGCCAGAGACGGCCTCGAAGACGAGCTCGTCGGCGTCCTCGTCGTAGAGGAACACGGACGAGGCCTCGGCGTCGAAGATCGCCCGCGCGACGTCCACGATCGACTGGAGCAGGCCGCGGTACGTCTCCTCGTCGCCGCCGAGCACTCCGGCGGCCGCCGCGCGCTGCTCGTCGCTCACGGCGTTCCCTCCGTGTTCGTCGCGGTCAGGCGGAGAACCGTCTTGACCTGGTACGGCGTCAGCTCCGGGTGCTTCGCGAGCACGAGCGCCGAGATCCCGGCGACGTGCGGGGCCGCGAAGCTGTTCCCGGTGCAGCGGAGCGTCCCCCCGCCGAGCCATGCGACCTCGACGTCCACGCCATGCGCGAACAGCTCGACTGGTGGGTCGGGGTTCGCGTACCAGGTCAGCGGATCGGGGCGCTCGTGGCTCCCGACCGAGATCACCGACGAGAACCGCCAGGGGTAGCTGTCGACCGGCAGGTTGTGCGCGGACGCGACGATCACCGTGCCCTTGAAGTAGGCGTCGTCCGCGAGCTCGTGGAGCTCCTCCGCGAACCTGCGCTTCGTCGTGGAGAGGCTCAGGTTGATCACGCGGTGGCCGGCGTCGATCGCGTGGCGCAGGCCCGCCAGGATCAGGTCGCCGGCTCCGCTGTTCCCCGCGCCGAGCACCCGCACGGAATGGAGCCGGCAGTCGGGGGCGAGCGAGCGGACGATCCCGGCGCACGCGGTTCCGTGACCGACGACGTCGCCGAGGTCGTCCTCGACGATCTGGACGGAGCCGTCCTCGCCGCGCGCGACCGCACGCGCGCTCGCGACGGGGCCGACGAGCGGGTGACCCGATTCGATGCCGCTGTCGACGATGCAGACGTCGACGGCGCCCCGCGAGGCGCCGATCGCCCACTCGCGCGTGACCGCGTCGCGCCACGGCCCGGGCGCCTCCACGGCCGGCGCGTCGCCGGGCGGCAGGCTCCAGGCGGGAACGGGGCGCGCGCTCACGACGAGGAGAGCGCCGCCTCCCGCGCGTCCGCCGCGGTACGGACCGCATCGTCGGCGCGCGTTGTGAAATCGTCGGCTGGGCGCGTCGCGAGGTTCACGTGGACGAGGCGCGCGGCCGAGGTGGTCGCCGCCTCGGCGAGCGCGGCGGCGGCCCAGGCGTCGGCGCGCACCGTCGCGCTTCCGTCGCGCGCGGCGAGAGCGGCGAGCAACGTCACGTCGGCCGCGGTCTCGGCGATGTGCAGCGGGACCTCGGCCGATCGCCGCAGCGCGGCCCCGAGCGTCGCGTCGTGGTCGGGGTCGGCGAGCTCCGCCATCGCCCGCGCGTAGGCGCGGTGGTCGTCGTCGGCGAGCGCGAGCGCGCGGTCGCCGAGCGCCGACGCCTGTGCGGCGACGCCGGGGGCCTCCGGCCAGTCGGCCGAGACACGGGCGACGAGCCGCACCAGCCCCGCCGCCATCGTCGCCGCGAGCGCCGCGGCGGAGCCGCCCGCAGGTCCCGCACCCGACTCGGCGAGGACGTCCTGCAGCCGCGCGACGGGCAGGCCCGCGAGCGAGATGTCGGTCGACGTCTCGCTCACGCCTCGAGGCGTCGGCGGAGAAGCGCCACGACGGCCGGGGTCGGCTCGACCCCCTCGACCCGGAGGGCCGCCTCGAGGTCCGCTCGCACGAGCTCGCGGAAGCGCTCGTCGCGCTCGATCCGCTCGACGATCGTGTCGAGCTCTCGTCGGGCGACCGGAAGCGCTTTCGCAGCCTCGGCCCAGCCCTGCGGTGGCGCAGGGAGCGCGCGGAGGAGAGCGGCGATCCGTTCCTCGGGGGTCGTCGTCGGCGTCTTCTTCACCTACTCACCCGACGCGCGGGCGGTCGGATTTCTTCCCCGGACGCGAAACTGCGTCGGGCTCGAGAACGTCGCGAAGTCGGGCGAGACACCGGGCGATGCGGCTCGCGATCGTGCCGGCGGGGAGGTCGAGCTCGGCCCCGATCGTCCGGTAGCTCTCGTCCTTCGCGAAGAATCGGTCGAGGATCTCGCGGCAGTCGGGCGAGAGCCCTGCGAGCGCGGCGTGGACGGTCATCGCCTCGTCCAGCTCGGCAAGCCCGTCGTCCGGGCCGTCCGGCAACGCGTCGACGAGCGTCTCGCGCCCGGACCGCCGGAGCGCGTCGACCGCACAGCGCCTCGTCGTCTGCGCGATCCACGGGCGCAGTGACGCGGCGTCGCGGAGCGTGTCGAGTCGCTCGAAGACCCGCGCGAACACGTCCTGGAAGACGTCCTCCGCATCGCTCGGCTCGAGGCGGTACACCCTTGCGGCGATCGCGTAGACGTACCGTGCGTACCGGTCGACGAGCGCGTCCCAGGCGCCCGGCTCGTTCGCCAGGCAGCGGGCGACGAGCGCGGCGTCGGACGCGTCGGCATCCAACGCTCCGCGGGCTCCTAGCGGTGCTCGGCGGCGCGGAGACGCTCGGCGAGCAGCTCGAGCAGCTTCCAGAGCACGACGGGCCGGGCCTCGGCGAAGCTTCTGAAGCTCCAGACCGGAAGCCCGAAGGCCCGGACCGGGGAGGTGGCGGTCACGGTTGCCGAGCGCGCCGACTTGTCGACGAGCGCGACCTCCCCGAAGGACGCGCCCGGTCCGAGGGTGCCGACCACCTCGCCGCCGACCGAGACCTCCACGCTGCCGCTCTCGACGACGAAGAAGTTGAGCCCGCCCTCGCCCTCGGTCGCCATCGGCTGGCCCGCGGAGAACTCGCGCTCCATGAAGTCGTCCGCGAGCTGGTTGATCGAGGAGTCGTCGAGCTCGGAGAACATCGGGATGCCCCGGATCAGGTCAGCGCTCGGCTTTGCCATCAGGCGCGACCTTACCCTGCCGGGGAAGCGCTGTCACGGGGGTCTGCGTCGTCCACCGAGCGCAGTTCCTCGATCGTCAGCTGCGCCCGGTCGAGCCGCGCGGCGAGCGCGCGATGGAGCTCCTCGCCGCGCCGGTGCAGGGCGAGCGCCTCGTCGAGCGTCACGTCGCCGCGCTCGAGTCGCGAGACGAGCTCGTCGAGCTCGCGCATGAGCTCTTCGAACGTCGGCGCGTCGCTCACGGCCGCACGTCCTCGACGCGAGCGCCGAGCGCGCCGTGCGCCAGCTCGACCTCGACGCGCGCACCCGCTGCGACCTCGGATGCGTCGCGCAGGACGGCGTCGCCGGCGCGGACGATCGCGTAGCCCCGGGCGAGGGTCGCCCGTGGCGACAGCGCCTGAAGCCGCGCCGCGGCGCGGTCGAGCGCGCTTCGCCGGCGCTCCAGCAGCACGCCAGGGGCGGCCGCCAGCCGCTCGCGACTCCGCGCGAGACGACCGCGGTCGCGCTCCAGCGCACGTCGCGTCCCGGCCTCGAGACGCTCGCGCGCGCGGCCGAGACCGGAGCGGAGCTCGTCGAGGTCTGGCACGACGAGTCGCGCCGCGGCGGTGGGCGTCGGTGCGCGGACGTCAGCGGCGAGGTCGCAGAGCGGCGCGTCCTGCTCGTGCCCCACGGCCGAGACGACGGGCACGGGGCACGCCGCGACCGCACGGACGACCCGCTCGTCACTGAACGGGAGGAGGTCCTCGAAGCTGCCGCCGCCGCGCGCGAGGATCACGACGTCGACGCCATCGCAGGCGGCGAGCCGCCCGAGCGTCGACGTGATCGCGCCGACCGCGAACGGGCCTTGCACGCGGGTCTCGGCGACGACGAGGCGAACAGCCGGGAAGCGCGTCGTGATCGCGGCGACCACGTCGCCGCGCGCCGCCGCGTCCGCGCCCGTAAGGAGCCCGACCGCGCGCGGAAAGCGAGGCAGCCGGCGCTTGCGCCCGGGCGCGAAGAGACCCTCGGCCGCGAGCCTCCGTTCGAGCTCGGCGAGTCGAGCCGCGTGGTCGCCGGCGCCGACGCGCTCGATCGTCACGGCGCGGAAGCTCAGATCGCCCCGCGCCTCGTAGAGCTGGAGGGCGCCGTTCGCCTGTACGCGCTCGCCCTCCGCGAGCGGAGGCTCGATCCGGTCGAAGCGGCCCCGCTGCATCGTCGCCGAGAGGCACGCGCCGGTGCGTGCGTCCTTGAGCGTGAGGAACACCGTCGCCCACGCGGGGTTCCGCCGCAGCTCGGCGACCTCCCCCTCGACCCACACGTCCCGCACCCGCCCGACGTACCCGGCCAGCCGCCGGTTGAACGCCGAGACGGAGTAGACCTTGCGCTCGGCTCCTGTCTCGGGCTCCACTCCGGGAGCCTATTGCGCGGTGATCGCTAGAGCAGGATCTCGGCGGCGGTGACCGGCGTGCAGCCCTGCGAGACGAGCTCGACGGCGGTATGGAGGTCGGCGCCGCTCACCGCGAGCCGCTCCGCGAGCGGCAGTGGGAACCCTGCCTCGATCAGCACGTGCAGGCGCCAACTCTCGACCTTGGACTGCTCGTCCTGGCGCCACACGGGTGTCTCGATCGTCTCGGCCACAGTTTGCCCCGGTTGTTCGTTCTGGCTCTGACGATCCCTCCCCCCGAAAGTTGGGCGCCGTACAAACTCCTAACGAGTGTCGAGCCGCTGGGCGAGCTCGTTGCGAGCGAGCAGCTCGACCGCGCGGTCGAGCTCGCGCTGAAGGCGCGTCGCCGCCTCCTCGCGGGCCTCGCGGAGCCGCTCGTCGAAGGCCATCATCGCGATCTGGGCGTGCCGCTCGACCTCCCGCTCGGTCACCCGCGCGAGCCGTTCGGTCTGGCGGCGCTCCCACTCGACGAGCACGACGTCGAGGCGTGCGCGCACGTCCGACTCGCCCTGCTCGATCGACTCGGCGATCGCCGTCTCGCGCGCGCGGAGCCGCTCGGTCGTCTCCTCGATCGCACGCCGGCGCTCGAAGGTCTGGGCCTCGAGCTCGTCGAGCGCCTCGCCGACCGCCTGTCCGGCGGCGCGCTCGAGCTCCTCGCGCAGCCGGAGCACCGTCTTCCGCTGCTCGTCCGCCGTCGAGCCGAGCTCGCTCGCCTCGCGCTCGAGGCGTGCCTCGACGTCGGCGATGGCTTGCTTGTTCCGCTGCTCGAGTCGCGCGAGCTGCGTTTCGAGGTGGCGCTGGGCGCGCTCGAGGTCCTCCGAGAAGCCGCGCAGGCGCTCCTCGAGGCGGCGCTCGCCGCGGGTCAGCTCCTCGGCGAGGCGCTCGCTCGAACGGCGCTCTCGCTCCTCGAACTCGACGCGGCGCTCCTCCGCGAGCCGTCTTTCCTCCACGCCGAGCAGGGCTGCTGTCTCGGCTCGCTCGCGTGCGAGCACGCGCCGGATCTCTTCGGCGTGCGCCGCGGTCTCGGCCGCGACCGCTTCGCGGACGGCCGCGCGCGCCTGCGCGACGAGGGCGTCGGTTGCGACCGACGACGCCCGGACGCGTCGCAGCGCGATCCACAGGAGCGCCGCGAGGACCAGCGCGCCGGCGAGGCACCCGGCGAGGATCCACACGGCCATCGGTGCAGGGTACTCAGACCCGCAGCGCGAGGAGACCGGCCGCGAGGACGACGGTCGAGGCGGCGAGGAGCCGAAGCGCGGCCTCGGGCGTCTCGAGCAACGCCGTCCGCGTGAGCGGCTCGACGCTCCCGTCCTCGAGGACGAGCCGCCCGTCGACCTCCGCCGTCCGACGCCGTAGCCGGCGAGCCTGATGGGAGAGCCTGCGCTGCGCGAGCGACAGCAGCGTCGCCCACGCGGCGGCGAGGGCGGTCTCGAGCCTGAACGCACCCGTCTGGGCCACGTAGGCGGTGACCAGCGGGAAAGCCCCCCAGGCGAGCCCGAACCCGAGATCGGTATGGATCCGGCCGCCGAGCAGCTCGAGGTTGTAGACGGGCACGAGCGCCGCGCCGACGACGACGAGCGGGACGATCCACAGCGTCTCCGCGACCGCGACGGCAATACCGAGGGCGGTCGCCGCCGCGACCGAGACGACCGCGAGGCCGATCAACACGCGGGACGGGATGCCCGTCCCGAGCGGGCGCCCGTTCAGCTCGTCGAGCGCGTGCGCGCCGATGCCCATCGCGAGCCCGAAGGCGAGCACCGTGAGCCCGAGCACCCACCAGTCGACGACGGCCGCCAGGCAGGCGCCGACGACGACGTACGAGAGGTGCCACGCGGTGTACGGCGGATGGAGGAGGGTCACGTAGTCCCTGGCGCCGCCGCCGCCGAGGGCGTAGAACGCGGGCGCCGGACGGCTCACTCGCGTCCGCCCCAGACGACGAGACCCGCGCCGAAGCTCATCCGTCGTCCCGCGACCCCGCCGATCCCCGCCCGTCGCCACAGCTCGAGCAGCGCCGGCACGGGGAACCGCTCGTGGAAGTCGCGGATCGACGGGCCGAGGAAGCGCCCGACCTCGTGCCAGCCAGACGAGACGAGGCGTCCCGCGAGCGGCAGCCCGACCCCGACCCACAGATCCCACGGCGGCCGCCAGATCCCGCGCGGCAGCCCGAACTCGACCATCGCGACCGTGCCGCCCGGACGCACGACGCGGGCGAGCTCGGCGAGGGTCGCGCCCGGGTCGTCGACGTAACGCAGGAGGTACGTGAACGTCAGGTGGTCGAACGACGCGTCCGGGAACGGCAGCGCGTCGGCCGACGCCTCGACGAGCTCGACCCGGTCGTCGAACCGCGCGCGCGCATTCGCCAGCATTCCGGGGCTCTGGTCGAGGCCCGTCACGCGAAAGCCACGTGCGAGGAGCGCTTCGGCGACAAGGCCGGTTCCGGTGGCGACGTCGAGCACCTGTCCGCCGTCGCGTGGCAGGCGCTCGACCATGAAGCGGCGCCAGCGCGGGTCCTGGCCGAAGGAGAGAAGCGCGCCCATCCGGTCGTACCGCGGCCCGAGCGGGGCGAACAGCTCCCGCGCGTGGCGTGCGCGCGTGGACTCGGCGGTCATCGGCCTATCCTGGCACGGTGGCCCTGGCGGACGAGCTCGAGCGGACTGCGGCGTCCGCTGCGCCGCTCGCCGACGGTCACCAGGTCGCTGCGGTGCTCCCGGCCGAGCCCGCCGCCGGTGCACGCCGGTACGTCTGCGCCTTCGAGGACGCCGACGGCGCCAAGGCGTGGCTGGTGCTCGACGAGGACGGGCACGCGATACACGACCGACGCGAGGTTCGCGACGCGGTCTCGATCGCCGTCCTCTGCGAGGTTGCCGAGGAGGCGGCGTTCCCGGGCGACCTGGACGAGCTCCGCGGCCAGCTCGTCGCCCTTCGCCTGACCGAGGCCCCCGAGGGGATCGCGGAGGCGGAGGACGCCGCCCTCGCGCTTCAGCACGTGATCGGATCGCCGCCCCACGTCGCGACGCCCGCGCGGCTCGAGGAGATCGGCGAGGCGGCCCGGCGCCTCGAGCGGGCGCTCGACCCGACGGCGCCCTCGCTCTTCACGGCTGCGATGCGGAGCGCCGTCGAGGTTGCGGACGCGTTGTGGCGCGACGTCGAGACGGCCTACCTGGCCCCCCTCCAGTAGCCTGGAGGCGTGGAAGGCGGAGGCTTTCTCCCGTTCGGCGGCGATCCAGAGGAGATCCTGCGGGGCCTGCGCGAGTTCGCCGAGCAGCAGGCGGAGGGCGTCAAGGACGCGCAGCGCGAGCAGTTCGCGACGTTGACGCTCAACACCGCGGTCGAGCTGACCCAGGCAGCCCTCGCACAGGTCAACGCGGCGGGGTCGGCCGACGAGCAGGCGATGCAGCTCCGGGACGCGATGCGCGTCCTCTTCCCCGAGGCGGTCGCCCTCGTCTCGGCGGCGCGTCAAGGGTTCATGCGGGAGCCCTGAGGCCGTCGGGCTGACAACGCTCGTGTTGAATCAACACGAGCGTCGGCCGGACACCCACCGCCTATGGCTCGGTGTGGACGACGACGTCCGCGACACCGGGCAGCGCCTCGCGGATCCGCTCTTCGACGACGCTCGCCTCGTCGTGCGCCGCGGCGAGCGAGGTGTCGCCGTCGAGGCCGAGCGTGACGAGGACGACGAGACCGTCGTCGGTGTCGAGCGTGCGCACGGTGCGGGGCGCATCTCCCGTGACCCCCGCGACGACCTGACGGATCTCCGAGGGCTCGTGTCCGAGCGCGCGGCCGGGCGTCGGCGCGGTCAGCGGCTCCAGATGGGTCTGGACGTCGCACACCTCGGGTGCGGCATGGCGGATCTGCTGCTCGACCTCCTCGGCGAGCGCGTGGGCCGCGGCGAGGTCGAGCTCGCCCGGCAGCTTTAGGTGCAGCGAGACCTCGATTCCTCCGGCCGTGTCGATCAGGGTCACGTTGTGGAGCTCGCGGACGTGCGAGACGGTCATTCCGGCGGCCCGGACGCGCTCGAGGAGCTCCGCCTCGTCCCCCGCCGGCTCGACGTGGACGACGACGTCGCTCTCGGGCAGCGCCCGGTGGACGGCCTCCTCCACCCGGTCGGCGGCCGCGTGGCCCTGGCCGACCGCGGCGTCGGGCGACACGCCGATCACGACGTCCGCGAACGTCCGCCCTGCGGCCTGGCGGAGCCGCAGCCGGCGCACCTCGACCGGCGGATCGAGCCGCGCGATCGCGTTCCTGGCGGCCTCTACGGCATCCGCGGGCGCACGGTCCATCAGCACGTCGATGTTCCGCCGCGCCAGCCGGGACGCCGCGAAGATCACCAGCACGGCGACGAACAGCGCGGCGATCGAGTCCCCCTCCGGGAAGCCGGCTCGCGCGGCGACGAGCCCGCAGAGCACCGCGATCGTCGAGACGAGGTCGGAGCCGAAGTGGATCGCGTTCGAGAAGAGGGCCGCGCTCCGATGACGTTGTGCGGTGCGGTACGAGACAACCGTCCGCGAGAGGTCGATCGCCGCGACGACGCCGAGCGCCGCGAACGCCCACCAGGCCGGCTCGACGTCGAGGTCGATCCAGCCGACGAGCCGCGCGACGGCGAGCGCGCCGATGCCGACCGAGGCGAGCGCGAGAAACGCCGCCTCCGCGAGCGCTGCCAGGTGCTCCGCCTTCCCGTGGCCGTAGAGGTGTCCCGGGTCTGCCGGTCTCGTCGCGACGCCGACCGCAAACAGCGTCAGGAGCGCGGCGACGAGGTCCGTGCCGGAGTGCGCCGCGTCCGCGAGAAGCCCGAGGCTGCCAGCGGCGAGCCCCGTGACGAGCTTGATCGCGATGAGGCAGACCGCGGCGACGACCGACGCGAGCGCGGTGCGGCGAAGCGGTGACACGCCGTGAAGGCTATTCGCCGTGGTGGGCGGCGACCGTCGCCGCCCACGTCACTCGCCCGGCGGCGTCGCGGTGTTCCGGCGGCGTGCGGCCACGATTCCGGCCGCGATCAAGAGGCCGCCGGCGACCTCGAGCCAGCCGAGCGACTCGGACAGGAGCACCACCGCGATCGCCGCGGCGACGAAGGGCTGCAGGTTCGCCGC